>OLOI01000265.1_pt1 | contig 54883 bp, 31 predicted proteins | sample 1672131 | NCBI WGS metagenome assembly OLOI01 (sample SAMEA3136651, study PRJEB25190) | human gut metagenome
TTTTGCTGTTTTTTATTTATTCAGTAGACATTACTTATAAATATTTATGTTTCGGTATTTATAACCGCAAAACTCGCCTATTCAATATAAACACACATATTACCTCAAAATTGGATTTTTCCTTGCTCCCACCCAAGTCCTAAATGAAAATTTTTATCAAAAACGATGATAAATCGGATAGTCTTGACGCTTTTATTGATGAATTAAAAAGATGTATTGATGATTACAACAAAAGAATTTCTATGAAACGAAAAGGAATGAGTCCGGTACAATACCGAACTCATTCACGAGCAAGTTAATATTTTATTTTGTCTAAATTTTGGGGTTCACTTCACCTTTTGGCGGTCTTTTTTTATTTTGTGAGGGCGTCGATCTCCGAAAGTTCTTCGTTTGAAAACGCCGTGTTCTCCAGCATTCCGATATTTTCTAAAATCTGCTGCGGTCTTGACGCGCCAATAATCACACTGGTCACCGCATTGTGATGATAAAGCCAGGAAAGCGCCATCTGCGCCAGGGTCTGCCCCCGTCTCTCTGCCATTTGATAAAGCTTTTCTATCTTGTCCTGCACCGATTCCGTCAGGGAATTTTCGTTCAGAGAACCGCCGATCTTTCTGATGCGGCTGTCTGCCGGAATCCCGTTCCGATACCGGCCGGCCAGCAGCCCCTGCGCCAGCGGACTGAAAATAATCATTCCTTTCTTCTCCTCCGCCGCCGCGGCAAGAATCCCGTTTTTTTCCGGCGTTCTGTCCAGGATCGAATAACAGTTTTGGTTGATGACAAACGGACAGTGCAGCTCATTTAAAATCTTTGCCGCCTCCTTCATGGTTTCGCCGTCATAGTTGGAAAGCCCGGCGTAAAGCGCCTTTCCGCTTTTGACCGCGCGGTCAAGCGCCCACATGGTCTCATAAAGCGGTGTGTCGGGATCCATCCGATGATGATAAAAGATGTCCACATAGTCAAGATTCATCCGTTTTAGACTTTGGTCAAGACTTGCCGTCAGATATTTTTTGCTGCCCCAGTTTCCGTACGGCCCCGGCCACATATAGTGCCCGGCCTTGGTGCTGATAATCAGTTCATCGCGGTACGGCATCAGATGCTGATGCAGAATCCTGCCAAAATGAATCTCCGCACTGCCGGCCTTTGGCCCATAGTTGTTGGCAAGATCAAAATGCGTAATTCCGTGGTCAAACGCCGTAAAACACATCTTGCACATGGTCTCAAAATCATCATTATCCCCAAAATTATGCCATAATCCCAGCGATATCGCCGGGAGCTTTAATCCGCTTTCTCCGCATTTTCGGTACTGCATCGTATCGTACCTTTTTTCATCTGCTACAAACTCCATCGGTCTCCATCCCCTTTTCTGCCTTTGATTTCTGTTTTGATTATAGCAATCCACACCGCATTTGTCAACGCAGCACACAAACAAAATTTGCCGAGGCAAATACCGTGCCTCGGCAAATTTTACATTCTAAACATCCTTTATTTGGACGTATCGTCCGGGTAAATTTCAAAGATGGGGCTTGCTAAAATACCGGTCTCCTTTAAGCAATACTCATAGCACCATGCGTCATCGTTGGTGCGCCAGAAGTTCGGTCCAACCCACTGGAATTGCAGCACGTTATGAACGCCGCCAAAGGTGTTGACCCTGGTTCCGAAAGCCTCAATCTCGATCTTGTGCTTTCCTTTTTTCAGGTTCGGAATCTTTAGCAGATACGGCGAGAACGCAATCACGCCCTTTTCCTCTCCGTCCACAAAGACCTTAAGCAGTGCGGCGCGGTAGTAGTTTGCGCGGATTACCGCCGTGCAGTCCGGCGTCTCGATTTCCGTCCGATAAATCAGGTTACCGCCGTAGAAAGGCATCCCCTGGGTTGCCAGATCCGAAAATCCGATCTGTTTCGGCGCGTCAATGATGGTCGCAATCCGTCCCTCCACCTTAACGCCGAAATCACCCAAAATGTAGCACCATTCCGTATTGGTGCGCTTTCCGAAGGGCAGACGCAGCACCAGTTCATTTTTGCCGACACGAAGCGGCGGCAGCGGAACCGTTCTGATGATATGATCGGTGTACCAGCCGTCCGGCAACGACGGAACCGTCTCGCCGTTCAGCGTGATGCCGATTTCCTCTGCGCGCTCTAACGCAAGCTTTGCCCCGGCCACCGGGATCTCGCTGTAAATCGCAAACCGCAGCGCAAGCTCGTTATGCACCGCCTCTTCTTCAACAACCCAGGGTTGTGCAAGGAATTCTCCGCGCAGCGGCCATCCCATCCGTTTGCGGCAGATGTTATCCAGTCTGAGGATCTCCTCCTCCGGCCGGAACGGTTCGCCATCGATCGAATATTCCGCGCGGTCAAGCATATAAACATTCGGCTCTGTGCGTTCATAATCCACCTTGCCGGTCACGCGCAGCGTATTTTCCGGCTCACAGATCACATCTTCGCGATTGCCCGGTGCAGCATTCTCGTCACGGGTCAGCTGCAGCAAAAGGCTGTCGTTTTGATACATGGTATAGGGAATAACGGTGGTTCCGTTTTTGTGGATATAGGGTATGGTGCGAATACTGCCGTCTAGGGTGTCATATACCATCGGACGGTAGCTGCCTTTGACGCATACCGTGATTTTTTGTCCCTTTGTCACTTCCGGCGTGGTACTCTCCTTTTTGCCGTGCGCCACAAAGAGCCAGTTACAGGTCGCGTCGGTTCGCATGTTATAAATCAGGTTTTCTGTCGGTGCGCCGTTTGCATCCTTGATCCGTACTTCTCTGAAATCCTCCAGCGCGTCCAGAATCGAAATCTTATCATACGGAACATGCTTGCTGCGATCATACAGCGCGCGGACAGCGTCGCTTGCGACTGCGTCAACATACTTCGGGCATTCTCCGGCAAAGATGACGCTGCCGCCAGATTGGTGGAAACGCTCTAAAATCGCCAGTGTTGTTGACCGGATGGTTTTACAGTCGGGTACCACCACGACATCGTACTCCATCACGCCGACTTTTAGCTTGTCGCCGTCCTCCCCTACCTGCGAGGGCAAAAGCGCCTCATTGACAAAGTCAAAATCGACAGTGCCAAACAACAGCCAGGACACGATGTTTTGGAATTTTTCGTCCGCCTGTTCCCGAACGGCAAGGGTATTTTCGGCCGGGCCGTAGTCTAACCAATAGCTCTCGATCGGGTGAACCACGCCGACCTTGACCCGCGGCTTTCCGCGCGTCAGCGCCGTGTTCAGCCGTGCAAAGTGATCCTCAATATAGCGATACTCCTTATGCCAGGGCGATTGATAATTGATGGACGCCGGGTAGTCGCGCTTTGCTTCTCCCTCCATCGAAACCCAGGAAAGATGCGGCACCCGAACCGTCACGCCCAGGGCTGCCTGCCAGTCGCCCTGGAACTTATGACCCCGAAAATCAAAATCCCAGTTGGTAACACCGTAAAGCTCGGACAGCATCGCCTCACGGCCGTACTGATGCACCGCCGACTGGCACTGCTTTGCGGTTGTCAGTTCCACAAAGTTGCAGAGCATATCGATGCCCGGTATCGCAAAGGAACGGTACGAACGCATGGCGTCACCGACCACCGCCGTCTGCGACCGCAGTTTTTCTTCCTCCAATACGTGTCCGGTCAGTGCAATCCCGTGTTCGTCACACCACTTTCCGCAATTGTCGGCATAACACCGTACAAACTGCTCCGTCACGCGGTCATGATAATGATAGCGCGCGGCGGAAACCGCGCCGTCCGGCAGGTTCCATACGATTTCGGGCAGTTTTTCCGTGATGTCATAGTGGTATGTATCAGAAAAGAGCTTCGGGAACGCCATCGTCCAGGGAAAGCTGGCTCTCTCCTCGCTGTCCGCAACGCCAAGCGGACACTTTCCGGCAAAATGCGGCTCGTCCGTAAAGATTGAGGGCACGGTTTTGCCAAACTCCTCACCGATCGCCTTGTCATACGCCGCATAGGTCACCTTGATAAATTCATCAATGGCCTCTTTGTTTAAGGTATCTACATAGGTCTGGTTGTTAAACCAGGGATTTTCCTTTGCCGTTTCGATATACGCGTACCATTTCTTCCCCTCCGGGGTGTCCTCTTCGCCGATTTTCCGATACTTTTCCAGCTCGCCTTTTGCGTTCAGCACGATGTCATAAACGGCTAGAAGATAGGGCTTGCCCTCCTGCTCGGCCACGTCAAGGGAAACGCATTCCGGCTTTTCAAGGCTAAAGACCAGCCGTCTTTCGCGATACTTCGGATTTTTTGTCACATAGCCGCCGGCAAAGCCGGACGGCCAGCGATCCTCGTCATACAGATAGGCCAGCATCTCTTCCTTTTTTGCCTTCTTTACACAGGCACGAACCAAATCCATAAATTCCTCGCCGAGATACGGCGTCACAATCCCGGTTCTGGCATGCATATGAAAGCCGCCGAACCCCATTTCCTTTAAGACCATGATCTGCTCTTCCAGCATTTTGGCGTCCATCTTACAGTTCCACGCCCAAAACGGGGTGCCGCGGTATTCACTGGTTGGATTTTGAAACAGAGCGGTATCCAACTCCTTGCTGCCATTTTTTTGATAAAACATCCGATCACCTCCAAGGTTTTTGTTGACATCATTATATCCTTTGGGTATAATAAAATCAACGGGTTAATCTTTCTGTTTTACCCTAAAAGTTTATCTTCCATGGAGGCCGTCATGATCGAATTAAAAGAGACCTATATCAATCTGCATCCCTGTACCACCCGCAATGTTCCTCCGCACAAGCATGTGTATTTAGAGCTTGCCTATGTGACACACGGTGTTGCGCTGCACAAGATCAACGGCGCAAACGCCGCGACCATCCAGTCCGGGGACTACTTTATCATCGACTATAAGACCACACACGAATACTATGCAAAGACAAAGGAATTTTGCGTGATTAACTGTTTGTTTCTCCCGGAGCTAATCGACAAAACGCTGCTCTACTGCAAGGATTTTCAAACCCTTTTGCAGCATTATCTGATAAAAATCAATGCCGGCGCCATGGATTACAGCCCGGTCAACCACATTTTTCATGATGAAAACGGCAAAATTCTTGCCATCTTAAACGAAATGCTGGAGGAATATGAAAAAAAGCAAAATAATTATATTGAGCTGCTGCGCTCCGATCTGATCCGGCTTTTGATTCATACCACACGCAAAATCCCGGCCGGTGACACGCCCTGCGACATCACGCAAAGGATTGTCAATACCGTCTTAAAGCATTATAACGAGCCGATCACCCTGTCGGATCTCGGCAACGTGACAGGCTACAGTCTGCCCTATCTCAGCAAAAAGTTTAAAGAAAAAACCGGCTTGTCCTTTCAGAACTACTTAAAAAAAGTGCGCATCAACGAGGCCTGCCGCCTGCTTGCGCACACCGATAAAAAGATTGAAGAAATTGCAGCGCTTTCCGGCTACCGTGACATGGACTGCTTTCGCAAATCTTTTTGGGATATTGCGCAGTGTACGCCAAGCGATTTTCGCAAAAAGATCCTTACCGCATCAGAAGAAGCATAAAAACGGGGCTGAAAATGCTTTCAGCCCCGTTTTTTTAGTCTTTGATGCACAGCTTTCCATCCTCGACAACGGCATATGCGCCATCCTCGGTCAACTCTACCTCACGGCCATGCACCGCCTTAATCGTTTTTGGCGAGATGAACTTGTCAATTCTTCCGATCGCCGCAAATCCGTCACGGATCGGCACCACAATATAAAGCTTTAATTCGTTGATATCATGCAGCGTAACCTGCATTCTGTCCTCCCGGCGCAAAACGGTGAGCTCCTTTGAAAAATGCTCATAAACCGCAAATTCTTCTCCCTCTAAGCCGTCAATCTCCATGGGCGACACCGTCCCGTCCACCGCACGCATTTTTCCGTCGATGTTAAAGACTGCGATCACACCGCTGTCGCCGCAAATATTCTGCAGCTTAAAGATCTTTTGGGACGCAGTCGGGTCGACCGTCAGGCAGTCTGCCGTCGGCATTGCCGGCCGGTCGCAGCGAAGAATCCTACCGTCATCCGTAATCAGCGGCATAAGGATTTCGCGTCTGCTCCGTTCCAGCTTATCACTGACATAAATCGGTCCGCCACTGACAGCGCGCAAAATACTGTTTTTCAACGCCTGTCCGTCATCCGTCCACCACATATCCCAGTCACCGTAGTAAAACTGTCCCTGGATCAGGCAGTTGTAGGAGCACTGCGTAATATGTTTTGAAAACCACGCGCTGTCCTCCGGCTGAAAATCGTCGCTGCACCGTGATATTGCACTGACGCTCCGATTCCACATATTTTCATTCGCCATGCCCATACAGTTTATCATGGCATTGTCAAAATGCTGTCCGACCGATGCCTCAATGGCACAGTGCATCTCTCTTGCAACCGTTCCGACCGGCGCCATATTCCGATAGCGCTGCGTCACACTCTGGTTATCAATTTTTACAAAATCGGTGCCGCACTCCAAAAGATAATCATGAAACGCACTGTAAAACAGATACGCCTTATCCCGGCGGAAGGATGGGATATACTCTCCGTCCTCATTTTTAACCAGCAGGTCACGATGGTCGCGGCAGATATCTCCCTCCGGGTCGATCCCCTTCCAATAGCCGGTGGTCGGATGCCACATACCGACCTTCATGCCGTAGTCCTTCATTTTTTGGATACATGCGCCAAGACCGTTCGGAAAACGGATGGGATCCGCCTGAAACGAATATAACCTTGACGCATGCATCAGCCGGAACATTTCATTGCGATCCTGATAGGAAACGCCGTAAAAATTACGCACCTCTGCCCACATATCATCGATGATCGCCCATTTTACCGGGATATTCTTCTGTTTCAATTCCTCGCACTTTTTGATCAGATCCTCTTCGCACACGCGGATTTCCATCGCGTCCCAGCTGCACCAGCCGAGGTATTCAAAAACTTCGGGATAGCGGCGCTCTTCTCTTAGACGGCAGCCGTTGTTTAAAAGCGTCAGCGCCGCTTTTGCCGCCTTTTTTAACAGGGTATACGGATTTTTCCCCTCGGTCGAGACAAACGCCAGCGCTCTGCATGCGCTCATCGAGTCGTATCTTGTGAACAGTCTGGCCGTGATACCGCCGTCTTTGTTTCCCTTTAACACGCACTTATACTGCTCCGACACCACCGGCAAAATCACACCGAAGTCTCCGTCCTCTTTTTGGTAAATCAGTCCCTGGGTCTCATCCGGGATATCGCCAAGCGCTGTTCCAAACGCCGGCATACACCAAAACGGCGAATATCTGAAATCCGCCATCCAGCTTTTGACCTGCGATACCGTAAAGTCAATCCCGGCGCCGAAATCCGCATCCAGCAGCGAACCCGAAAATCCGTCAATATACACCGCGTCTGCGCCGTCTTGTTTTTTTACCTCTGTCCGAACATGAAAATCCTGTACCGACCCGTCCGCCGTTCTCAGATATGCCTTTAACCGCTCCATCTGTCTATGCACGCTCCCCATAACATTAACGTTAATGAATATTTGCTCTATCGTAACACATTTTTCAATCCATGTCAAGGCTTTGTATCAAAACGGAACAAAATCGTCCGTTTTGTGAAGCAAAAAAGCATTTCGGGCAGGCAATCTACCCAAAATGCTCTTTTTAAACGCACTGATCCCCATGGCACTTACAAGCGTTTTGACGCCATCTTACCATCGGGAGACAAATTCCAGGGTTTCCGTCAAAGAATCCATGCGCGCCTGCCGTCCCGGCACTTTATTGCTCCATCGGTCGCCTTTAAAAAACTTTGCACGCCGCAGTTCGATCGGAACAAACAGATGGCTGCCGTAATCATAACGCAAATGCCGGTACGGGTATGGAAAACGGTGCTCCTGCAACCGCTGCATCACACGCTCGGCCGCAAGCTCTGACGGCCACATCTTATCCATTTTAGAGGAAATCAGCAAAACAGGGCCAGTTATTTTCTCCGCCCGGATCACCGCGTCGGAGCTGGGCTGCTGCACAAGCGGCAGATAAAGGTCATACATGCTAAGCTCTCTCGCACGGATGCTTTGAAACAACACCTTGCCAAAGGGAAACTTCTTCTCTTGATAAGGGGTATAGGGGATTTCCCTCCCGTGAAAGCTCCAGCTGCTTCCCGGCAAAAAAGAGATACCCTTTTCCATGGTAAATCCCTGGCATACGGTATTCATGGGCGCAACCGCAACCACCGCGTTGACCAGCCCCGGCAAAAGGCTGCCTGCTGTCAGCGCCAGCTCCGCCCCTTTTGAGATGCCCCAAAGTCCTACCTTTTGATACCCCATATCGTGCAGCCGTTTTGCAGCCGCCTCCAGGAAATCAATCGAGATATGCAAAAATCGTCCGGGCAGCCCTTCCTCCATCACATACGCCAGCGCCAGCGTTGTCAATCCATGTGCCTGAAAAACGCCGGCCAGCATACGTGGCAGTTCAAAATTCCCATCGCTGCCGCTGAAACAGATCAGCGCCTTTCCCGGATATTTGTCCTCTTCCGGGAGGAATAGCTCTCCGTAAAACCCGTCTGTTCTGACGCGGTACGTCTGATGCTCCGCTTTCTTCATCGCCTTTTGTTCCCCTCTCCGCAATTTTCATGTATCGCTTTTATGATATCACACTTTTGCGCATATGGAAACAAAAATTTTTAAAGCAACATTTCTTCTCGGCACAGGCGGCGAAAAACAGAACAGAACCGCAAAGGATCAAAGCGGATACATCGAAAGATACGCTTTGGTGTTTTGGCACATTTCGTCAAACAGCTTTTTCGCATCGGTGATCGAACAGGTTGTCAGCGGATCGTTTGCAAACGCGGAAAAGATTTTGGTAAGATCCCTCTCTGCAATGCCGTCCGATACCAGCTCCTGCTCGGCACAGATTCTCGATACCAGCGGATAAATCTCGGTCGGAATCGGACCGGCAAAGACCGGCGTCAGCGAACCGTCGCGAAATACCGCATTGGTTTCCACCACGGCGCCCAGCGGCAGATTCGGAATCTGGCCGCGGTTTGGAATGTTCACGTTGGTGACAAGCTCACAAAGCCCCAGCAGCGCACGAATCTGATGAACGCCCTCTTCGCCGGTTCCTTTAATGGCAACCGCCTCTTCGCCGGAGCAGAGCCGCGCACTCTTTGCAAGCCGCTTTTTTAAATCTTCCTTTCTCGACGCCACAGAGGTTAAGCCAAAGTGCATTTCACGCACGCGCTCCGGGCTTTCCAGGTACCATTTTCCCTCGCAGAATTCTGCCAGATGCCGATCCCCGGCCGCCGCAATATAGCCAAATTTTAAAAACAAATCCATCTTGACCTTTTCCTCGCTGGCAAAAGCATTGTTCATCCAGTTATCATCAACCGGATGTCCGGCATGGTAGCCGTCTTTGTGTTCCAGACAAAATTCTCTGTAATACGGGAAAAGATCAACACCCTGATAGGTCGCCTCCGTCAGCCAGGTAAAGTGGTTGACCGCAACCGGATTTACTTTAATTTCGTGGCGCTCCACATTTTTTGCGCCCAGTTTTTCTTCTGCGACCTTGGCTAAAAACTTTTGTGTACCAAACACTTCGTGGCAGCAGCCAAAAGCGCGAATCTCCGGGAAAACCCGATAAAGCGCCTTGACGCAGAGCGTCATCGGATTGGTATAGTTGATGACCCACGCCTTGGGGCAGTATTTTTTGATATTCTCGGCGATTTCTTCATACATCGGAATGGTGCGCATGGCACGAACGATGCCGCCGGGGCCGGAGGTATCGCCCACCGACTGATAAATCCCGTACTTTTCCGGGGTATGTACATCGGATTCCATCTCGTCAAAGGTGCCGGGCAGAATGGACATGATTACAAAGTCCGCACCGCGCAGCGCCTCCTCTGCTGTCTTTGCCGCAACATAATTCCAGTGCGATTTTGCGCCCTCTGCATCATTAAATTTGTTACCGATGATCTCGTTATGCTGCGCCGCCTCAAGATCAATGTCATAGAGATAAACCGTGCCGCTGATGTCATCGACGCTGACCAGGTCACTCATCAGCCCCCAAGCCCATCCGCGGGAACCGCCGCCGACATACGCAATTTTTATTTCCGATACCTTACCTTTTTCAAAAATCATAAGATCGCTCCTCTCTGTGCAACGCATACTCGATCGTTGCATATCTAAGCATAGAATACCTTAATTTTGTCAAAAAAACAATGAATGATATTGACGAATCGCTTTATTTATAATACAATATTGACATAGACGGTAAGGAGGTGAAGCCATGACAGAGGTTTTTTATCATACCGACATCAAGTGCCAGGTCGAATGCATGGAGGACGAAAAGGGATGGAGTATGCCCGGCATGCATTACCATGACGGATACGAAATTTATATTTTAGATCAGGGAGAACGGACGTATATCATTGACGGCGTTTTGTTTGAATTAAAGCGCGGCGACGCCGTCCTGATTGCTCCGCATGAATTTCACAGTACCGGGGGCGGCGGATTTCGGCGTTACCTGATCTCTTTTCAGGAAAGCTATCTTGACAACTATTTTACAAAATGCGCAAAAGAAGAACTGCTTGCGTGCTTTTTGAAAAAAAAGCTGCGCCTTACGCCGCAGGCGATGCAGGAGCTTTTGGATCGGATTCGGCCAAGAGTCAATCAGCCGCTTTCCGCCGCCGAGTTTGCCTCTGTGATGGAGATTTTAAACCGCTGTGCGAAAGAACCCGTCATGCCGCCGCTGGGTGAAAAAAACAAACTGGCATCGGAAATTATTGAATATATCGGCAAAAACTATACCGCGATCGCAACGCTGGAAGAAATCGCCGGGAAGTTTTACATCACAAAGTATTATCTGTGCAGACTTTTTAAAGAATACACGGGCATGTCGGTTTTTGCATACATTAATACGCAAAGAATCCAAAGCGCATGTGATACGCTGGCGCGGACAAAGGAGCCGGTCTCGAAAATTGCGGCGCAGTCGGGATTTCATTCCTCCATGTATTTTTGCAGAATGTTTAAAGCGGTGACAGGGACAACGCCGCTGGCATACCGCCGTCTGCATACGGCAGACGACTCCGAAAAATGAACCCATCCCCCGTAAGATCTGCACATCGGCAAAAACAGAACAGGGTCAAAAGCCGAATACCGGCTTTTGACCCATGTGTTTTCTAAGGCGTAAGCGCCATGTTACGGCATGATTCCGTAATCAATTTTTTCTTCATTGTACCGATTGGCCGCGCTGCCTGTCACAACAAGGCGAATTGTATTTTTACCCTTGTGCAAAAGGGCACCGATTTCAAATCGCCGGCGGAAGAATTCCACACCGCAGAATTGCCCGTTTACATAGCATTCCGCCATCTCGTGATAGGCAACCTCAAAAAATTCATGCCGCATCGTATCTTCCTTTTTTTCGTATTCCGCCGTGTATGTCTTGACAAAATGTTCGTCATCTTCCTCCTCTTGCCGAAAATGCAGAGAAAGCTTTGTGCCATCACTTCTTACCTCACCGTATTCCGGCGGAAAATCGCCGAACACAAGCAATACGCTCTCGTAAGGCTCCAGACAGATCGGCACCTTGGTATCGGCGCCGTCCCGGCTAAAATCCGTTTTCCACACGCGGCCGCTCCACAAATCCACCGCAACCGGCGTCTTTGCAATTTGCGTCATCAGCGTTGTCTCAATACGCGAAAATCCTTCATTGACCGCAAATATCATCTCGGCGCCGCCTTTTTTCAGATGGGTCAGGCGCAGCGTCTTTTGCGGCTCGGACAGAAAGTATGTTCTGTCCCGGCATAGTTCTTCGATCGAACACACCGAACGCACCGGCAGATCACAATCACCGATCACGTAAGAGTAGGCATACGCTCCGATGCATAGCCGACCGTCCTGCACCGTGCAGCGGCTCAGCAGAGAATCGGGCAAATAGTTAAATTCAATCTGGTTTTCGTAAAGCGCTTTCACCGTCTCCGGCTTCATATCGCCGCTGCGGCAAAGCACCGCAACCTCTGCCCCGTTTACGGAATCCGTCATCAGACAGGAAATCCGTTTCATGTAATCCGCAAACTTTTTATAATGCTTCCACCATATGTTATTCGGCCCGACATCGGGCGGTCGCTCCATGCTGCGCTTTCCTGCAACACTGTAATAAAACGCATGCGGAATAAACAGATTGACCCCGCGCACGCCCAGCCAATCGATATACCATTTCATATCAGAGGCCGTGAAATACCATGGAATATTATTGCGCGAACAAACGCCAAAACATTCGTTGGCGTTGCGGCGGCATCCCAGGTGACGCGCGGCGTCCGAAGAGCACTTCGCCATCACCGAGTCCTTGCCTTCCAGGCCTCCGGCCTCCGGGGATACCCAACGAAAGACCAGATCCTGCCCCGGAATATGGAAGAACCGCTCCTCGTCAATATCATCACTGTGTGCCGGGTGTCCCATAAGACTGATCCCATGTGCACCGCACCAGTCGTGCAGCTTTTTATAGTACGCCGTGTTCAGCTTATCCCTCACGATCTCACGGTATATCCGTGTGGTCGGATTCTCGGTGCCGTTAAAAAGACCCATGAGTTCTGCCGCGTTTCCGCCGCGCACAGCAAGCTCCTCACCGATTCCGTTTCCCCACGGAAAGAAAGGCCGGCTTGTTCTTCCGACCGTAGACGGTTCGTCCGTAAAAAAGCCGATGATGGTGTTGCCAAAATACCGATGCAGCCTTTTATCATACTGCTCGTGCGTCAATTCGATAAACCGCTCCACCGCCTTTTCGTTCAAAATATCGGCTGCTGCCGGTGCGCCTTCTTCGCCGTCATCCTCCCCATAGTGAATCCCCCGGATCGTGCCGCCCGTCTTTTTGCAGACAAGATATGTTCCGTCCTCAATCGCGGCAACAAGCTGTCCGTCATCCGGCCGATCCGATAACGTGATCCCGATGGGGAGAAAGGACGCGTCGGACGCCGCAACCATACCGTGCGCAGACCCGGACGGGTACATGCCTTCATCGTACAAAACAATCTTCATACCGAGACTGTCCGCCGTCTGCACAATGTATTCCATAATGTCAAAATAGGACTTTGACAAATATTCCATCTCTGCCGGGATGCCGATTCGCGGATGCAGCACAACCGCAGTAACGCCCTTGCTGCAAAAATCCTCAAGCTGCCCTTTTAATGTTTCCATCTCCAAGCGGTCGTTTAAAAACCAAAAGGGAATCGGAGAAAATTCATCCGCAGGATTCAAAATTTCGCTGATTACCTCTTCTATCATGTTGCTGCCCTCCGCATCTTCACTATCGTTTTCTTCTATATATCCAAGCATAGAATACCTCAACTTTGTCATAAAAACAATGGATAATATTGACGAGTATCCTTGTTTATAATACAATTTTGACATGAATTGTAAAGAGCAAAACCATAGCAGCCGTCCCTTATCATGCCAATGTCAAATACCGTTCAGTATGTCACAAGTTCTTGCTACTCGTACAAATCCAGCCCGGACATCTCCACACGCCGTACATAAACCCCGTCTCCGGAAGTTGCCTTAATACCGAAATTGCAGCCGCTAAAGAAAGACGCGCTGCTCCGAAAATCGGCATCGGTCAGCCGCACAGTGTACTCCTTCCAGGTGTTGGTGCCGCCCATCGCGCCGATCGGAATATTTTTTTCAGCATAAGCGGCGCTGTCATCCTGTCCGTCCGGCACAGCCATATTATAAATCAGTGACAGATTGCCGACTGTGTCCAAATAGGTAAACGTAATCACCACATCGTTGGTCTCGGCCGCGATGGATCGGTCGGTATAAATCCCTACATACTTTCCTCTCGGTGCAAACCGACAGGAAACGCTGTCTCCGTCCGCATCGGTCACCGTAGCAGCCTCGGTATAAGCCGCACGTGCCGGATCGTCCCGGTAGCCCATGCACAAGCCGTAGCCGTTTGCATTGATTTCTGTCTCATTGCTTCCTGTCAGATTGATATAGTATGGCACGGGAATCCGACTGCCCGAAACTGCCGCCTCGTCTCCGGCGTTTTCATCGGTATCCACGGGAATCACCGTATAACGATAGGTTTCTCCCTCCGCGATATCGGTGTCCCGATACGTTGTCTCCTGCCCGGCACACACAGCAATTTTCTGCCCGTCCCGATAGATATCATAATGATCCAGTGCGTCATAATCATCCTCACCGGCTTCCCAGGAAAGTTTAACACCGCGCACTTTTCCTTCTGCCTTTAAACCGGCAACACTGCCCGGCGCATTGTTCGCCAGCGGCCGGTTGTTTTCATCCCAAAGATAACACTGTACCGTATCACCGGCCTCCTTTTTCAGGCCGGTAATCTGAAAGGTCACGTCCCCGGACGACGGGACATTGGTCTTTACATCGATTTTCCGATCATGGATATCACCGCTGATCGGATTCACCGCCAATGCGGCAAAGGTAACCGTATTTGCGCCGGCAGCGCCCGGATTTGACACCACCGTTTTTGCCGCCGCCGTGCCGCCCGGTTCATCAAGAATCTCAACGGTGCCGACCTTGATGCAGGCATCTGCCGCAAGCACTCCTTGGGCGCTCTGTGCGGTCTCTTCACCGGCATATGCAACGGCCGATACCAAAAGATACAACATCGCGGCAAGAAACGCCGCTTTTTTGTAACACCGATTCATTTTTATCATCTCGCCCCTCCTTAGTAGTATACGACCACAATGGATCTGGTATAGTTATAACGCCGCTGAACAAAAACCATGACGCTGTCATCACTGATGGTCGGATTGCCGGTGCCGTCCGGCGCCTGCAGCGGATAGATGTCCTCCAGCGTTCCCGTAGACACGGTATCGGATTTCGCATCATAGATAGCAACCCCCACCGCGCCGTTGGTTGTTGCGGTCGCCGTAAATCGGCCGTACGGGGAACCGTCCGGGTTGACCGTCACCAGCACCCGTCCGTTATAGGTGTAAAGATATCCGAAGATAGGAACCAAACGACTTCCGGGCGCACCGCCGATCAAGGGTCTCGGATGCTCGCTCAGGCTGCACACCGGGTTGACCTTTTCAATTTTATTGGTGAGCATGCTCAAAGATATCTGTACCACATCGCCGCGCTTTAACGTATCGGGAACCGTGCCGTCATCATCGGCCGTATACTTTACCGCATTGCCGGCATAGATTCCCTCCACCTCTACGCAGCCAAGTCCGTCCCGATCCAGGGTCTTTGTCACATTATCTACCAGGATATAACCCTCCAGATAGCCCGATCCTGTTTTGGTAACGCTCATTGCGCCGGCCGTCAGGCAGGAATCACAGTCGTAGAGTTTGATATCGTATTTCGACTGATTGGAAAGATTGCCAAAGACGATCGTGCCGTAGTCCACGCTGCCGTCCGGGTTGGTGTATTTCACAAAGCCGACGGTCGAACCGTTTACAAAATATTTGGAATCAAATACAAAGCAGTTGTCCGTATTGTACAGTGCGCCGCTTTTGCTATAATCACAGGAGAACTGTGTGGGATCATAGTCCTTGCCCGCGTCCGCGGAATTGACTGCAAATTCAATTTCACAGACCTCGCCGCTATCGTTTAACGCAACCTTTACGATCTGTTCTTCGACCTTCCCGGTCTGCGCCGAGATGACCCGATCCAGAATATCGGTTCCCTTTTTATTTTCTTCGCCGTTGATCTTGACCTTGTTGGCGGTTTTCAGAGTCGTAACCAAACCGTTTTGCAGAGTCATCCGCAGCTGCGCACTGCCGCTTTTGGAAAAAGGGCTTTGATCGATCTTTCCGTCAATGAAATATGCGTACTGCAAAGTGCCGCCGGTCTCTTCCAGCGCAGCAATACAATCCTCCATATCCAGATAATACCGATACTGGCCGCCGACAACCATGGCCGGGATGTTATAGCGCTTTGTCTCAATCAGCTGCTTTAAGCTATATGCCATGGTAAAGGCCTTGCCCGAAAAAGTGTACTCCGTCTCTTCTCCTTTATCCCGGACAAGCTCCAGTGTATTCACAGTACCGGGGCCGTTGATGTAGATAAACAAAATTTTTCCGTCCGGGCTCTTTACATAAGAGATTACCCGTCCTTCCGAAATGGAGTCCTCCGTCACAAGGGTATTGCCATTCCAGATTTTCACTGTCTCAAAGTCGTCAAGCTGCAGCGTATCGCCATACTGTCCGCTGATATAGCCGCCGTTTGTCGGCACGGCATTCACCCACATGTTACGGTATTCCGTCACAAGCACCACATCATAGGTGCCGTCTGCGTCATTGTCGATCATGCGCAGGCTGCCCATCTTCGGGCTGATCTGCGCCAATGTATAATTGTTTACCAGGTTGTGGTTATACACCACATCTGCCCAGTCGCCGATACGGACAGAACGCCGCTGACCGCCTTTCCAGTATACGATATTGCGATACCCATATGCTGCGTCCTCAGTCATAAGATCCTTGCTTTTGATCTCTAAAATCCGATTATCCTGATCCGCCTCTGCCCAGAGCAGAGTGTCTGTTCCATTTACAGAGCGGTAAAAGAACTGCACGCGGCAGCCCAAAAGCGTATCCGCCGCCACTGAGGAATTCCGATAGGCTATCCCGTCAATCCGCACCGTGTCGGATGCGGAGTCACTGCCCGTCAGCGATACCAGGCCGTCATCGTTTAGGATTCCCTTGCCATGAAAAATGTTTTGATAAACGGACAAAAGGTACTTTGATTCATCAATTGTATAGGTCACCGTGCCGTCCGCACTGTAAGATATGGGGCTTGGCAGACAGGTAATCGCACAGTTATAAAGCAACACTGCCGCGTCAGAGGCCGTCAGTACCGTATCAAACCGATCAGTGCTAAGCCCGTCGGTCAGATCCAACTGTCTTGCCATCGCAAGATAACTGCCCGGATATTCCCCAAACCGCGCCTTGGTGTAATCCCGATAGCCAAGCAGATCAATCAGTGCCTTAAACGCCTCAGTATAAGTGATACCGGCATCCGGCGAGAAGGTGTTGTCGCCGTTTCCGCGCAGGATTCCTGCATGGTACAGATACGCAATCGCATCCCGGTGCGGTGTGTCCGCCGTAACATCCGTAAAAGGAATCGCCGCTCCACTCTCACCGGCAGAAAATCCGGCCAGCTGCACCATAGCGCCGGAGAGCAGCGCTCGGCTTACCAGCTGGTTTTTCCCCATGTTCATCAGCGCCTCCGGCAGCAGCCCCATCTTGCTAAGTGCCGAAAACTCCATGGATTCGACGGTTGTATTCTGCTCCTCGTCTGCCGCCGGCTCTGTCGTCCCGCTCTTCATATCGGCGCTCTGTTCCGGCAAAAACTCCGTCTCGTCCGAACTGAACGAATCCTGGGATTCCGCAGTGTAGCCATCTTCTGCCGCTGCCGGATCTTCAGGCTCCGTCTCCTCGGCCCATGCCAAGGTTGCGGCACACAGCAGCAGCGCCAGCAACCCCGCAATGGTTCTATGTCTCAATTTTTTCATCTGCGTTCCTCCTTGTTCTATTTCCGAATCTGACCGTTTAACCCGTATATGATTTTGGCCGCCTCCGCACGGGTTAAATAAGCCTTTGGCCGGAAGGTTCCGTCCTCATAACCGTTTAAAATCTTTTTCTCTGCCAGGGCAGATACGCTCTCCCTCGCATATTCACTGATCTCTTCAAAGTCTGCAAAGTCCCCGGCCGTCTCAGCCGTCTCCGCCCCCTCAGACTCCTTTAAAATCCTGTAAACAATCACCGCCACATCCTCACGGGTGATATCGGTTCCAATGCCAAAGGTGTTCTCTGTCATGCCGGTTACGATCCCTGCACGATACGCAGAAGCGATATAGCTATCATACCACGCACCTTCTTCCGCATCCGAAAAATCGCATTTTAGCCCTTGCTGATATAAGCCGGACGCCGTCACCGCCATCTTAACAAATTCTTCGCGGCTGACTGTCTGTTCCGGCCGAAAGCTGCCGTCGGGATAGCCCGCAATGATGCCGCTTTCTTTCATCGCCGCAATGTAAGGATAACCCCAGTGATCCTCACCGCAGTCAGAGAACGCCTCTGCCGCAGGCAGCTCGGTCTGATCCGGCTGATTGGTTTGCTCGTCTTTTTGTATTTTATATCCGTTATCCGTACCGCCGCTGACACCGCCGCCGCGGCCGCCGCCACCGCTGCTGCCGCCCGTCGGCCTTGTGGTTTGACCGGTTTCGGAGGTCGCCCCGGTCACCGCATCGACCGCTTTTTCAAACGCGCTCACTACATCCTGTACGCTGGTAAATCCCCTTTGATAGAGCTGCCGCAAAACTTTCTGCCGGTTTGCGGCGTTACAGGATAAAAACGCGTTATACTTGCTCTCCGTAATTCCCATATCCTTATAAAGAATTTTCAACTGATCTTCCATATCTTCCAGTGACGCGCCGTTAATGATGGCAAGCCATCTTGCCTGATGGGTCAGCATTTCAGAAAGCTCCGTCAACGTCAGTGTTTTGCTGCCGGCCGTCATCGCAATCAGGCTTTGATAAACCTTAGACCGATAAGCGATATATTCCGCATCGTTAAGATTAAGATTTAACAAATCCGCAATGGATTCGACCTGTTCTGCTGCCGCATCGGCAGAAAGGCCTCCCTTTTCCAGCTTTTCCAAAACGCCGGAGGCCTTCCAGGCGTCCCGCACCCGATTCATATCGTCAAAGCCCTGATAATCCTTATCACGCACCCGGACAAACGCCGCAAGACGCAGCGTACTTTCCGATTCGCTGACTGTCATTTTCAGCGCCGGCGCAACCCCTCTGAGATAAGGCAGCACCGTGGCCGCATCTGCACGGTTAAGCTGTTCCAGCAACCCATCTGTTCCCGAAACATCAGCGGGGCGCAGAATATAAACCGTATCCTCTGCCAAAGATTCCTCTGACCGATATCCGTTTCCCTGTACCAGCAGCCGATAGGCGCCGCCGTCCGCATCCAGACCGTCAGAGATCGGAAACCGAATCTCCAGCGGCTCCTGTCCGTGTGCCGTGACCTCTGCCACGCGGACGTAATCCAAAAAAGTGGGGTTCTCCGTTCCGTCAGGGTATAACGCCACCGCAATCTGCTGGTTGTAGCGTACCGGGCTGCAAACGGTAACCACCAGTTCCATTGCTGCATAGTCGCCCTCCCAGTCAAGCTGCATGGTCTTTGTCTCTGCGGCAAATCCCTGTCCGCACAGAATCAGCGCCGCCGCAAGCAAGCTGCATATTCCTTTGATTCTTTTTTTCATATTAACTCCTCTCCTTCTACCTGCCCGTCTCCGATGGCAAATCTGCGCTGAGCTTTGACAAATAGACATCCGTTCCCTGACCGCGGATGGTAAGATCCGTCCCGTAGTCAGCAATATCCTCAAAGTTTCCGCTTTTTATGGTAAATTCGCAGTGTTTCCATCGATTTGTCCCGGTTCGCTTGACCGTCTGCTGACGATCCAGCACCCGATGACGGTCATCATCGCTTACCACACCGGACGTATAGGTGACAATCAGCGGTTCGGTTCCGTTATCCAGATAGTCAAAGCTGATGACAACACTTCCGTTATCGGTATCAATAAGAGATTCATCAATATCCAGATAAACGGCGTTTTCACTCTTTGCGCGAATGCAGTTTCTGCCTTTCTTTTCGGTCTCATAGCTCTCGCAGACCAACCCCTTATAGCTGGCTCTGGTAAGGTTTTCTCCTGCGGCGTAATGACCGCCCGGTGCTTGCTGCGCCGCAAGGCTGCTGAAATCCATCCATTTAACGCCGAGAATCCCGTGTTCATCCCGTGCGCCCCAGTTCACCATATACTGATTTCTTGCAACCACCGGATGCGCCTGGTAGGGGTGCGATACGCCGGTTGCCTCGACATGGCTTGCAATGGGAAAATGCTGATTGGTTTCGGTGCAGACCAGCACCAGATACGAGCCGTCCGCCACGACATAACGATCGTCTCCGCTCGGATAGCAGTGGTTATAGCCGTAAAGATGCTGCTGCGCGTCATAGTAATAGCGCCGGTGCGAACCGTCCTTATCCACGCGCAGTACAAAGGGCGAATTGCCGTCCATGACAAGACCGCCGTTTGCAAGGCTGGCGTCCGGCCCTAAGGCATACAGATGCTCTCCGTTTTTCGACCAGACCTCGTGGGTCACATACTGCAAGGTATAACCCCAGTTCCAGTCGGTTCCCTGTTTAAAGATATTGACGGCCTCCTGCGTGTTGCAGTCAAACACCCACATACGATCCCGAAGCTGAAATCTTGTGGTGCCGCCCGACATCTCGTGGGCAAAGAACATCAGGTTTTCATATTCCGGATTCACCTGTGCATGGGTTAGCGTATTGCTGTAAGGAAAGTTATATTCATAGATATCCCAGCGGTTGTCCCTGACACTGTAACGGACGAATTTTCCGCCGCACTCCATCGACATATACTGACAGTCGTTGGTAAGCTCAATACAGTAGAGCGAAAGTCCCGGCGGGCCGTCTGTGACAAACTCCGGCTTGATATTGTGGATATCGGATTTCCAGATGCTTAGGTTTCCGTCCTCTCGCTTGATATAATAAACGTAGTCGTCCGTACCGATGTAGGCATGAAGCCTCTCCATATCGGTGATTGATTTGTCCACGTAGGTCAGCATCTGCGTTTCCGTATTGTATAAAAACATCTCTCCATTTGCCAGAGAGCAGACAAAGGTTTTGCCGTCCTCACTCCAACTCTGTGCCGTCACATACGGCCGCCAGGTTGGTTGACCGAATATGTTCATATAATAGTAGATTTGCTTTGTTTCATTGTCACGCATGACCCGATAAGGGCAATACCGCGGCTTTTTATACCATAGGGAAAAGAAGTGTTCGTCCGTTACGGACTCTGCAAAGCTGTCAAAAAACCCATCGTCAATCAAGCCCTCCAGCAGTGTTTTCGGCCGGTTTTCCGATTGGTAAAACAGTGCGTTATTTGTCAGGCATAAAAGATTGTAGTTGCTGGCCGGTGCGGCATCTGCCAGTAACAGATCCACACCCTCCGAAAGCCCGGTTTCAAGCGCCCATGCGCACAGATTTTCGGCATTCGGGGTAAGCCCCAGCGCATCCGCGTACATCTGAATCAGCGCCCCCTGGGTAAGCCCGTTATCTGCCGGAATTTTTGCGGCATGGCCGGAAATCCGCTGAAGAAGCCGAGCGGCATCGGCCGCGGCGACAGGACGATACAGATTTTTGTTCTCCCACTGCTCCGCCTTACTGTCGATCAGCCGCATATTGAGCAGCGTGTCCCGTTTATCGCCCGGCAGCGTGTTAATATCTGCCGCTTTTCCCTCCCGTCTCAATTTGGAGAGGTTTACAATTTCAATCTTTTTAAACAGGTTATACGCATTGGAGGCAACCCGGATATTGCCGCCGGTCGGCAGCACTGCACTAAGATCCGCATTGTCTACATAGACCGTTTGGGTAAACCAATCCTGCACCTTACCGGTTTTTACCAGCGAAATGCGGTTGGTGGTCTCCCCGTCAATGCAGTAATCCAGATGAAATCTTCCCTCTGCCGGGCCGTAGTCATAGTACATAATCGAAACAAGGAACTCATGATCTCCCGGCTCGTAAAACTCCTTGCTGATATTGACGGAGGCATAGTTTGCCTTATAGAATTTACGGCCGGTCAGTCCCAGTTCGGCAGAAACCTCACTGTATAGCGGATCCTCGCTGTCCCGAACAGTCCCTTCGATAAATTCTGCATAGTGCCCCTCGCATTGTTCCCCAAGCAGTACATAGGCGTTATCCGCGCCGGTGTGTAGCTGATCGGCATACGCTGTTTCGGTCTGCGTCTCTGTGCCGCCGGCGGCGTACGCCGATCCAAGGCAAAAAATCGCCGCGAGCAGCGCCGCTGTCCTTCTTTTGCAATTTTTCATCTCTGCACTCCTTTCTCTTCGACTTGTATGATACCATGGTTTGTAAAACTCAGCGCCTGTATGCGGAAATCGGCAGACGAAAAGCATCGATACAGTCTGCGATGTAATTTGCAAAAAACGCCGCACCCTCTGCGCTTAAATGGGTGGTATCGCCTGTATTGTAAAAACCTGCTGCCGCACTCTGTCCAAGTTCGTTGATTTTGCTCTTTGCGTAACCGTTTAAATCAATCAAAAGGCAGTCTGTCTGCGCCGCAACATTCTTCATTGCCTGAACATATCCGCCATGGGTTTCCTTTAACCTTCCGTCATCGCCGAACTGAAATCTCGGCAGCGCGGTGACAAGAATCGGCGTTGCCCCCTGCTCTCTGATTTCTTTGACATATCGCATCAGCCACGCCTGATAGCTGCCCTCCGTATACGGCGGCTCCGTGTGTACGGTGTCGACCTCTGTCACGCCCTTTTCATCATTGTGCGCAAAGGACACAATCGCGAGATCGCCGGGACTGATACTGTTTAGCACATCATTCAGCATGTAGTGCTCTGCAAAGGTTTTTGTACTTGTGCCGCAAAAGGCCTGGTTGTTCACCGTCACGGCATCACTGCGCCAGATATCCTTCAGCGCCTTGCCGATGCCGACCTGTCCCGTTGGAATCGATGACCACGACTTTTCAGCATAGATGGAATCCGCAAGCACATGCACCGTTACGGGCAATGTCTGACGCAATGGACTCTGCAACGGCTTGAGGCCGTCCAAATCCGACCACACAAAAAAACGAACCTCTTTGCTTGCGCCGTCCTCACCGAGCGCAAGCTTTAAATCGTGTTCTCCGTCTGCCGCATCGGCCATTGCTACTCGTTCCAGCCTTTCACTATCGTAAATTGCCGCAACAATTCTCGCTGCCGTTTCGATGTTGTTTGCCACAGTAATTTTCGACAGTGTGCCGCCGTTAACCGGTCCGCAGACCGTATTACCGCTTTCATCCGTATAGGTAACGGCATTGATTTCAACGGGTCTCCTTGGCTTTACGGTCACGGTAAAATCTTTTGCCACGTCATCCTCTCCGGCTCTTGACAGGGTTACTGTGACAGTCACCGTCACCTCCCGATCGGTCGGCTGGATCACCTTGCCGCCGCTTGTGATGATGTCCGGGGGATCAGATGTGACCGTTGTCACCGTCATTCCGTCCGAAAAACTTGGCATATTCAGCACATTGGCAGAAACAACGGACGGAAACGAAACCTTTTTTAAATAGGTATCAAGCGGCGGCAAGAGCATGCCGCAAAGCCGATCCGCCATCGCATCGCACTGCTCCTGCGCTGCCGCGCCGTTTTGATACAGCGTCTCCGCCTCAGATAGCGTTTGTAATACGGCATCCCGTTTGTCCGCAGCCAGCCCGGACAGTGCGGCGTACGCCTCCGTGATTGCCGATTTTAACCGTTCTTTTGCAACCGGCATACTTCCGTTCGTCTTTGTCATGGTGATGTTGTCAAGCAAGACACCGTAGGTTCCGATCTGTGCGTCCGAGCTTGCCGCTTGGGTATACGCCCGGAGATAAGGCACCCGGTATACCGGCGAATGGATCGGGTAGAGCGTCTGCTCGGTATTGTCCAAAAAGTCCAGCTTGTTTCCGTCAAGATAAATACCGACAATGTCGGGCGACCCTTTTTCCAGGCCGTCACCAAGTCCTGAAAAATGCTCCGTCCCGTCCTTATATAAAACTATTTTAAGGTTATGCATTCTGCTAAGATCAATGTCCCTGGCAATGGTGAAGCCGCCCTCTGTCAGGTTATCGCTGCTGCCGCCCCAGTACATCCTTGCTTGATTTGCAAGGTATGTTTTTACGGTCAGTGCGCCATTGGGCGAAATCTCAAAATTGATGAACCATCTGCCGTTCGATTTTTCATTCCCGTAACGCAGATACAGCGTTTTCCCGGCCTCTTTGACACCATACGCCTTAAAATCCACCGATGCGGTCACATAATCGCCCGCGATACGGGCATCATAGGTATTTCGGTTTGGGTCTGCCCCGTCAGTACTGAGGTAGGAGAACGAGAATCCGTCTTTTGTCTCATTGGTATAGGTATACTTCAACACCTTATTATAAAACCGGCTCTGATAAGACGATGCGTCAATGTCAGCATTTTCGATTATGCCATCATAGGATGCATACACCTCGTCCTCAAAATCCTCGATCAGATTTTTGACATTCGCGGCATCGCTTGCAAAAACAGGCGCTTCCGCTGCGGACAGAGAAAACACTGCAAAGCACACAAGCGTTACGGCCAACCGTCTTTTGCACATTGTTCTTATGGTATTCCTTTTTCGATAAAATCGCATCCCCGTTATTTCCTCTCTGCTGCTATTTTTAAAAGTGGCAGTCTGAGGCGGTGAAAAAACTTTTCACCGCCTCGCCCCGTCCGCCGAAGTGCAGCATCCCGGCAGAAATTTTTTATCGGCGCCGCAATATCGGCGCGGTTTCAGTTTGGTTCTCTGGCAGCTTTACTTTACGGTATATAGCCGCGCCAGCGGTACCAAATCCCCGTCAAACAGGAATGCCTTGACCTTGCTTGCTTCCTCTGTGTCAATAACATCGGTCAGGCTGACGGTTTGCTGCTCTTTCAGCTGCGCGTCAACCTTCTCTACCGCGCACTGTATCATACCGGTTGCGCTATACGATGCCACAAACAGATAAACATCACCGGAAGTCTCCTGCTGCTTTGTCAGCTTGACCGCCGTAACCGTGTTGCCGTCCGTTACAACGCTGTCTAAACTGAACGGATTTTCCTGAATCGCATCGGCCAGGAACGCAGCCGCCGTGTAGTCATCTTTTACATTTGTTTCGGCGACATCACAAACTGCCGTCACCTTAATATCATCTAAGTAATATCCGCCGCCGTTTGTGGTTTCGATTTCCATGTTCAGATGGCCAAGTTCTGTTCCTTTTCCGGCCGTGTAACTCAGGTCTGTATCTGCAACCTTATTTCCGCGGCTGTCTACACAATAGCTTCTTGCTACACCGTTTGTGCTGACCGTAACCACGCCGGTCGTATTGTCATAAATCATCTCTTGCGTATTCCACGCACGGTCGCTCGCTGTACCCGATATTTTTGTATTGCTTCGGTCAACCGTGTTGTTGACAAGTCCGCTGTATACGTTTCCACTCTGTATTTTAAGGCGCGGTTCTCCGCCTTTTGCCGCCTGATATACCTGTGCCGAACTGTTCAGACCGATTTGCAGCGTATCGCGTATCGTACCCGCGTTGCTATCCTTTCGCGCAAGCGCAGAGGAATAATGACGGAAACTGAGCTTTAACTGTTTCAGGTTTTTCACTTGAGAAAGCGCATTAGAAAAATCAGCCGTGTAGTATTCCTGAGTTTTACTGCTTAGCCCTACTGCCGATTTATCCTGCCTGGATCCGTCCTCTAAATAGTGAACGGTACCTTTGCCGGAAACATAAGTATGATCTGCCAAATATCCTGCTTTCGGGCTGGTTTCAGAATCCGAAAGTGCATTACTCATTGGCGTAAGGTTCAGGTATTGATCCTTGCCGTTACCGCCTGCATGGGCGAAGGCCAACGCCGCATCATTCCCCTCAAAATCCTCGTCAAAGAGCGTCACCTCTCCCTGCGATACCGCGCCCTGTTCCACCTTAATATCCTTGACATACCAGATGCCCGGTGCGTTTTTTACTTCAAAATCCAGTTCTTTGTAACCTGCAAACTCGCCAAAATCCAGCTGTGCCGATTCCGCCTCCATGCTATCGCCGCTGCCGTTGTGCAGCTGCTTGGTGCCTACCGGCACCTCATTGACCAGCTTGTTATCCACGTAAACGTTCAGTGATCCGGTCTCACCGACAAGCTCTGCTCTGACCTTAACCCATTGTCCGGCCGTATACTGATTTCTAAAAGTTGCCGCAGCGCCGGTCTGTCCATAGGTCGGGTTCATACCGATATACACATTGTTTCTAAGCAGGCTCACCAGCTGCACCTGACGGTTCTGGCCGTTTCGCAAAAAGATGTTAAGAGCGTTTGCTTCGTTTACTGCCTCATACGCAGTCTGATAAACCCACGCCTCTACCGCAACATCATGGCTTGTCAGATCGATCTTCTTCGTCATCCGGATGTTTCCATCTTTGGTTTTCCGCACTATCTTTACCACATTGGCAGCAGCCGCCTCTCCCGGCGCCGGGTCAGCCGCAACGGTATATTCCACATCTTCGGTAGCAGTAGGCGTAGTCCACCCGTTCTTTCCGCTCAGGGCAGTTCCGATTGCAGCCCCGGAAAAATCACTGGTGTATGCCGCATTCATTCCTGTATCAAGCTGCTTTTGTACCTTCTCAATTTTCACGTTGTTGAGATACAGGTCGCCGCCGGCAGTAACCTTCAGTTTGCCGGGTACGCCGGGCAGTCCCGGAATGTGCGCCGTACCGGCCGCAACAAATGTGCCGTCCAGATAGACCTCGTACTGATCCGTGCCGGGCAAAACCAGCAGCTTCGCCGTATGCCATCTTGCCGCCCTATAGCTTGCCGCACCGTTCACCTTGCCGTCAGCGCTCAAGGTGATGCTGCCGTGCGTCTCTTCCTTGCCGTTCGGCAAAAGGGCAATGGTGCTGGTTTGAAATGCCGCCGCATAAAAATCAACGGTTACCAGCGCGCCGCCTGCTCCAAAGGATTTCAGCGCAAGCTCTGCGGTCTTACCGTTCGTCAATTTGAGCACATCGTCTGTGCCGACAGGATTCACCGCGTAAACACCGTCTCCGCTCCAGCCCGTGACCGCCGTCCCCGCATCTGCGTGCACTGCACCGAAGCTGCTAAGGATCATTGTCATTGCCAGCAGCGCCACCAACATTTTCTTCATTTTTTTCATATGATTCACACTCCTTAAAATAATTTAGCCAAAACATGTATCATCCACATGTATTTTTTCATTTTTACCAGAGCCCGACGTCCGTGGCACGCCTTGAGAAATAGTTTGTTACGATCAAAAAGATAAAGTTGATGACCGAGTTAAACAGTCCCACCGCGGTACTAAAGCTCCAGCTTTGCTCAATCAGACCTTTTTTGTATACGTAGGTGGAAATCACCTCCGCCACAGAGGATGTCGAGTCGTTATACAATAATATAATTTTTTCAAATCCCACGTTTAAGATATTGCCCACACGCAAAATCAGCAAAATCACAATGGTCGGCAAAATTCCCGGCAGGGTGATGTGAATCGTCTGCCGCCAGCGGCCGGCGCCGTCGATGCGCGCTGCCTCATACAGCCCTTCGTCGATGCCGGAGAGCGCAGCGAGGTATACAATCGATCCCCAGCCCACGCTCTGCCATACATCCGAAATCACATACACCGGCAGAAAATATTCCGGATGAATCAAAAGTGATGTGCGTTCAAACCCAAAATAGCTTAAAATCGTGCTTACAACACCCGTATCGAGCGTAAAGGTCTTTATCATACCGCATATGACCACCAGTGAGATGAAGTGCGGCATATAGGTGATATTTTGCACCAGCTTGGCGTAGCGCGCATTGTGCAATTCATTGAGCAGCAGCGCCAGCAAAATCGGCGCAGGGAAGCTGACGAGCAGTGTTGTCAGACTGATTCTCAGCGTGTTGCGCAGAACGGTGCCAAAGTACGGCCCCGAAAAAAATTGCTGAAAGTGTCTCAGCCCCACCCAGGAACTTCCCATGATGCCCTTGTAGGGCGTGTATTCCTTAAACGCAATGATCGCACCGTACATCGGCATATAGAAAAACATCAGGTAAAAAGCCAGTACCGGCAGCATCATCAGATATAAACTTTTGTTCCGCCGAAAATCGTTGGCGATCCCTTGACTGTGCCGCAGAGAATGTCCTGCCGCGGCTTTCTTTTTGTTCATTTTCATTGTTATCCTCCTTCTGTCATCCCTTGACTGCGCCGACCATAACGCCTTTTACAAAATATTTCTGCAAAAACGGATATACGCACAAAATCGGCAGCGTTGCGGTAACAATGACCGCATACTTGACCGTCTCACCGATGGACTGCTGATCCCCGGCATCGGCACCGCCCGCCGTCATCGATGTCGTGTCGTTGCTGATTAAAATCTCGCGCAGCACCAGCTGCAGCGGATATTTAGAGCGGGTGGACAGATAGATGTTGGCACTAAACCAGGAATTCCATTGCGCCACCGCATAGTACAGCACCATGACCGCCAGAACCGCCTTCGAGAGCGGCAGCACAATGCGGAACAAGATCGTCCAGTGTCCCGCGCCGTCCAGCTTGGCGGATTCCTCCAGGCTGTCCGGTATGGAGGCAAAGGAGGTTCGCATAATAATCAGGTTATATGTATTGATTAAGGTCGGCAATATGATTGCCCAATAGGTGTCCCCCAAATGGAATACCTTGGTGTTAATCAGGTAGCTGGGAATCAGACCGCCGCTAAAGAACATGGTAAACACGATCATCATCATGACATACTTTTGCCAATAAACATTCTTTCGGGACAAAAAATAGGCCGCCAGCGAGGTAAAGAGCAGATTCAGCACGACGCTGACAACAACGATGTAGATCGTATTGAGATATCCGCGAAGCACCATAGGGTTTTTTACCATCATCCGATATGCCTCTACACTAAACCCCCTGGGCTTTAAGAGAATCCCGACATACCCTGTCAGCGCGGCATTGTCGCTCAGGGACGCGGCAATGACATACCAGATCGGATAGGCCATGACAATCATCAGCGCCAGCATCAGAAGGTTATTGAACCACCCAAATGCGATCTCGCCCGTTGTCCGATAGACACAACCCCGTTTCTTTTTCATTCTTTTCATTGCATTGTGACACTCCTTTTCGGCTAAACTTAAAATGCCTTTCTATGTTGCGTTTCTTTGTTTATCATATCACCGCCACTTGGTAAAGTAAACAGACAAAATGTGGAATGACTGGTCACATTCGACAATTTCTATTGACAATAGCCGGAATTTTTTCTATAATGCATATCGTGTTCCATCTGGCAGTATTATCTAAAAACAATTACAGAACGAGGGGGATTTGCCGTGAAATTTACTAAGTCTAGAGTCATCTCGCTTTGGTGCGTCTCCTATGGGCTGCTTCTGGCATTATTTATCACCAATATTCTTATTGTGCTGGCTACCAACCGCACCATTCTGCGTGAAACCAATGAGAACTACTGTCAAAACCTGTTTGGCAGCATCAGCGCCAACGCAGAGAGCATGATTTCAGATTCCAAAAGCATCTATTCGGTCGTTCTCAACAATTCCGACCCCAAGCATATTCTCTCGATTGCAAACCGAAACGATTATTTTACCGATTCCGCCGTATCGAATCTTTTAAACCAGTTGTCTCCGTATGCCAATGATTTGTCGACTTTCTTCATTTATATTGCGGAAACCGACACCATTTTGTCTCCGTCCGGCATCTACCCGACTGCGGTATACTATACGGCGTTTTTTTCGCAATACGGAATTTCCTATGATGAGTGGATGAAAAGCATCTCCGTGGATTCCTACCGTATTTTCACGCCGTTTCGCGAAAAGAATTTTGATGATATTCTGATTCTGGAAAAATACACGGATTCCTCCGGCCGCGGTATGACGCTGGCCATGGCGTTTTCCTACGACCTGCTGCTTCGCACCAGTGAAATGCCCGACTGGATCTATTCCTGCGACATCTATTTCTCCGATTTACAGGGGAATATTTTCTTTGCGCAAAAAAATTCCCGTTTTGAGGAAGAGGTTTCCTCCATCCATGACCTGCCCAAGGTCTACGGCTCTAACTGGAGCACCTTTAACCGCTCTACGTTTTCGAGCTTTCCCTTTACCGTTACCATTATGTATCCGCAAAGCGCACCCTGGTTCCAGATGACGCGGCTCAACCATATTCAGATTCTTCTGTTTGCCGTCACCATCATTCTCAGCGCCATAACCATATTTTTTACCATACGGAAGAACTATTCCTCGGTCAGCGACATTCTCCGCGTGCTGAATATCTCCAACTCTCACAGCGAATACGAGGATATCCAGAAAAACATCAAGCAGCTGCTGACCGAAAACAATCTGTATTCCCGTCAGATCGACAGCTTTGCAGAAGAAAAGAGCCAGAACATTCTGCGCAAGTGCCTTTCGCAGAATTATTCCGCTTCCTATATTAAAAAGCTGATGGAGGATTCCAATCTGCGCTTTCCCTATCATGATTTTGCGGTCTGCGCTTTCGAGGTTTTCGACGTTTCGGAACTGTTCGGCGTAACCACCGATCTTCCGTATGAGCAAAAGTTTAACGACCTTGCCTTTATCCTCAGCAACATTTTTTCGGAACTTTTCAGCAACAATAGCTGCCACTGCAAAATTGTCACGGTAGACAACCGGATTTTTGCCATTATTAACACCGATGACGAAGCCCGTGCTGCCATTCACGATGTTTTAAGCTACGGCCTGGACTTTATCAGCAAGAACTTTTTTATCAACATCAGCTACGCGATCTCTGAGCTTTATCCGATGATCGAGGATTTGCCAAAGGCCTATGCCCAGGCAAACTATCTGCTTCAGTACAAAGAGGCGATGGGAATCGAAAAAATCGTCACGGTAGACGATATTCAAGATGCCGCGCCGGAGAAATTATATGCATTTTTTGACACCGATACCGAGCAGCGCCTGATTAACTGTATCATTGCCGGTGATACCAAAAATGCGGTCTTTCTGACCAGAAAGCTGTTTGTTGATATCATCGACTTAAACCTTCCGCTGAAAACCATGCGCTGTCTGATGATCGATATCGCGTGTGTTTTGTATAAAATACCGCAAAACACCATCTCGATTGACTTTGCACAGATCCTCAGCGCGTCCAAAAACAGTATCAAGCTGCAAGACTTTTTGGTAAAGAACGTCTCCGATCTCTGTGCGCTGTTTGAGACGCAGAAGATGCCCAAACTGGCTGACCCGTCCGATATCATAGACTATATCAATCAGAACTTCCGCCAGGACATCAACCTGAACCTTTTAAGCAATCATTTCGGGATCTCCACCGGCTATCTTTCCAGTCATTTTAAAAAAGCCACCGGGATGTCCGTCCTTGACTACATCAACAAAACCCGCCTTTCCTACGCAAAGGATCTGCTGAAAAACACCGAGGAGACCGTGGAGAACATCGGAATCCGGGCAGGCTTTAGCAGTTTGCGTACTTTTAACCGAATCTTCCAGAAATACGTGGGAACCACGCCGTCCAATTACCGAAATTCTTCATTATGACCAGCCGTTCATGATTTTGTCTATTGTATCGCAAAACTTTTCTGTGCTATACTTTGGGTAATCATTCAATCGTAAAGGAGTTGTGCTTCAAATGAAGAAAAAACATGCGGCAAAGAAGCTTGCGGCACTGGCAGGCGTCCTTGGTCTCAGCTGTATGCTCTGTGCCTGCGGCGGACAAAAAACATCAACCGAAAAGGCGGACATCGACCTTTCTCACTACCCCATCAATACTGATGTGACCCTTTCTTATTGGGTAGCGCTGAACGCAAACATATCCTCCTCGGTTGCCAACATGGGGGACACCGAATTTTCCAAAAAGCTGGAAGAAAACACCGGTGTACATATCAACTACATCCACCCGGCGCAGGGTCAGGAGACCGAGGCCTTAAACCTGATGATTGCCTCCAACAACCTTGCAGACATTATTGAAACCCGTTGGACGACGGCCATCTCCGGCGGCCCGGAGGCCGCTGTCAACAACCAGCTGATTATTCCGCTTAACGATCTGTTTGAAGATTATGCGCCAAACCTTACGGCCTATCTGGACGAAAACCCGGATGTTGCCCGTTATATCCGCTCGGATTCCGGCATGTACTACGCGTTTCCGTTTATCAGAAGCAGCCAGATGCTGCTGATGACCCAGGGGCCGGTTGCCCGTGCGGACTGGATGGATGAGCTGGGTATCGAAACCCCGGCCACGGTAGAGGATTGGGAAAAGATGCTTATCGCCTTCCGCGACAAGAAGAATGCTGCCGCACCGCTTTCCCTGCGTGCGGGCGCACGCGCGTCTTTGCTTGGCACAGTCGGCGCCAGCGCCGGTTTTTACTTGGATAACGGCACGGTAAAATTCGGCCCCTTGGAAAAGGAATTCCGCACCGCCATGGAAACGCTGAACCGCTGGTACAGCGAAGGGCTTTTGGATAAAAATTACACCATGGTAGACACCTCAATTTTAGATTCCAATATGCTCAACAACCTTTCCGGCGCGACCTACGCCAGCGGCGGTCAGGACATGGGAAAATGGCTGGAATCCACCAAGGATAAAAATTTTGATTTACAGCCGCTTCCGCAGCCTCTCACCGCGGACGGAAAGAAGAACAAATTCAGCCTCATTTCGCATCCGTATATCGGCGACAGTGCAGCGATTTCGGCCAAGTGCCAATATCCGGAGCTGGCTGCAAAATATCTGGATTACCTCTACGGCGAAGAGGGCCATATGCTGGCAAACTTCGGCATTGAGGGCGTAAGCTATACCATGAAGGACGGCTATCCGACCTATACCGATCTGATTATGGACAATCCGGACGGACTCCCGGTCAGCCAGGCAATGAGCCTGTATATCCGCGGCAATATGACCGGTCCGTTCATTCAGGATCAGCGCTATATTGAGCAGTATTATCATCTGCCCAGGCAGCAGGAGGCACTCAAGGTCTGGACTCAGGCAGGCGATGAGGCGTTTGCCGCACTGATGCCGCCGCTGACCCCCACCGCTGAGGAGGCCACCGAATATTCCAACATCATCAACGATATTAACAAATATTGCGATGAGAGCATCAGTGCATTCGTCTCCGGCACACGGCCTTTGTCAGAACTGGACAGCTTTGTTGAAACGTTAAAGAGCATGCGGATCGAACGTGCCATTGAGATTCAGCAGGCCGGATATGACCGATATTTAAAGAGATAAAAAAGAGAAGGAACCGATTATGCAAAACCAAATCATAGACTTATCGAAACAATTGTGTGACACCATGATACGCAGGTTTCCGAACGCCAAGGATCTGCCGCCGAAACATCTGTTTCACTATCATCAGGGCGTGTTTCTCTCCGGAATGCTGAAAACCTGGTCACTTTGCAAAGATGAAACATATTTTCACTATGCAAAAGCGTGGGTTGACTCGCTGATTCATCCCGACGGCACCATCGACCGTTATGATTCCACCCGTTTAGACGATATTCAGCCCGGTATTCTCCTGTTTCCTCTTTACCGGGTCACAGGGGATCCCCGATACAAAAAAGCGCTGGAAACACTGATCGGTCTGCTGAAAAACTGGAAAAAGAACGGATTCGGCGGATTCTGGCACAAGGACTGTCACCCGGATCAGATGTGGCTGGATTCTCTGTATATGGCCGGTCCGATTCAGGCTGAGTATGCCGCCTTCAGCGGCGAATCCGGCTTTTTGGATGAGGCCGCCCGTCAGGCTCTGATCATGTATGCGCATATGGTCAAAAAGGAAAACGGCTTGATGTACCATGCCTGGGACGCCTCGAAAAAAGAAGACTGGGCAGACAAGGAAAGCGGCCTGTCCCCCATGGTATGGGGAAGGGCACAGGGCTGGTATGTGGTAGCAATACTGGATATTTTAGAATTTATGTCCCCCGATCACCCGGACTATGCGCCTCTTTTGGAGATTGAACGGACACTGCTTACAAATATCATGAAGTACCGGGATGAAAAAACGAAAATGTGGTACCAGGTGCCGGACGAGGGAACCCGTCCGGGGAACTGGATTGAAACCTCCTGCAGCTGCCTGTTTACGGCAGCGCTTGCCAAGGCCATCCGCATGGGGATCATGAACAAGTGCCATACGGCGTATGTCGGCGAATGTTGCAAGGCACTCTGTGACAGCCTGAAACGAAAGGACGGCGATGTGGTAGTAGACAATGTCTGCATTGGCACCGGCGTATGTGACTATCAGGGCTACATCGAGCGTCCCACCTGTGAAAACGACCTGCACGGCGTCGGCGCTTTTCTGCTCATGAGTACCGAGACGGCAAGACTGATCGGCGCAGCAAAATAAAAGCCATATGGCGTAAAATAACGATTGTCAAAACAAAAGGCAAAATTTTATGGGAGGGTGTGAGAAAATCTCACACCCTCCCATTTTCGTTTCTTTGCATCCGGGGTTTCGCATTAGGAATATCTGATCGTTCAACCGCTATTTGTATACCCGAAACCCGTTTCCGACGATCTGCGTTGACTCTGAAAAGATGATAAACGCCGATGCATCCTTTTCAAGCACCCGTTTTTGAAAACTCTCTGCCTCGGTTTCCTTTAAGGCGCACATTAAGACTGTTTTATTCTCCATCGTATAGCCGCCCGTTGCGCGAACGATGGTAACGCCGCGCGGCGAATTGGACACAAGATATTTTGCCAATTCCTCACCGCAGTCCGTGACGACAAACGCCAGCTTTGAAATATTCAACTTCCGTATCAGCCAATTGATTGCATAAGAGGATATCATAAGCGCGAGGATTCCGTACAGTGCAAGCTCCACCCGGCCGAACACGGCAAGCGATACCCCGATTACCGCAGCGTCTACCATCAAAAGCAAATTCCCGATTTTGATATGCGGAAAAAAGTATTGCAAAAGTCTGCCCAGGATATCCGTGCCGCCGGTCGATGCGCCCTCCGCCAATGTCAGTCCGATCCCCACACCGTACAGGATTGCGCCAAACACAGAACCCAAAAACACATCGTCACAAATACTTGGGAAATACGAGAACAATTGCACAAACACCGTTGTAAGCAATGCCCCGATCAGTGAATTCAGCACAAACGACTTACCCAAAAACCGCAGTGCCGCGGCCAGCAGCACCACGTTGATTACGGCGTAGGACAGTCCCGGCGCAATGCCGAGCGTATGAAATAAAATGGTCGAAAATCCCGAAACGCCGCCGCTAACAATTTTATTCGGTATGTAAAATTCACTGACCGCAAAGCCCACCATTGCCGTCCCAAAAACAATGACCGCATACTTTTTTATCATTTTTTGCAATTTGATTTCCTCCGATCATCTGTGCATCACACATTTTGTCCGATAAAAATAGCGCAGTTTCGTCTCCTGCGCTATTTTTAAGATATTCCTGTTTCGCCGAAAGGGCGTCAACCTATTCTTTGATTTTTTCCCGTTCTCAGCGATAAACAATCATTTCTCTGCCCGTCAGATATTCTGCGCGAATAAAGCAGAAATCGCCCTTTACCACATCGTCCATCGTTCCCACAGTAAAGTTCTCCGTCACTGTGTCATAGATATACACCTTACAGGTTCCCGCTCCGATCAGGGCGTAGCCGTTTCCATAGTTGACGGCAAGAATCCGTTCATCCGTATCATAATGGCAGACGGTTCCGGAGAGAAAGGTCGCCGCGTTATAGATGCCATTGGTAAGAGAACCCTTTCCCTTATCATCCGCAATGTTCAAACGCCGCACGATGGCACCGATCCTTCCCTCCATATCAAAAGCACACTGCACAATATCGCCCCGGTGAATGGTTCCAAGTCCGGCCAAAACCTCGTCATCGGCAATGGGAATCGCAACGGCCTCATCGCCATACCAAAGGCTGAGCGCATCCATCACTTCTCCCTCCGTATTGACGATGGTCTGCATTCCGTCACAAACCAGCAGATTGCTCTGATTGTGAATCTGTAAAATCCCATCCATTCCCTCTATAACGGCCATTTCACAGATACCGGATTGGTTGGCGTTATACAGGCTGACATTGGTATATCTGCGATTTGCCACCAAGCTGCCTGTGTTCATCACCGCAAAATCCTCACGGGCACCGGGCTTGCCGTCCACGATCTCCGGCACAATAAATATTTTAGCAGAGCTCTTTAAAGAGGCCGATCCGTCAAAGGAACGGTTTTGGCTCCGATAGGTAGCCGCGCTGAAGGTTCTGGATAATCGGAACACGCCGTTTTGCGCCAGACTTTCCTCCTGATCGCTCCAAGGCTGAAAATCGATTCCTGCCTTTTTGGCAAGGTGAATGCTTTTAATCTTTGCATCCTCGTTGACCAAATAGGCAATCAGCTGCTGACAAGCGCCGCCGCCTGTGATCAGTTTTGCGGCATCCTGCACCGGCATACTCTCATCGTTTACCCGAACCCGACTCGCAAGTTCCAGCTCCACCCAGCGGTTGTTCTCAGTAAAAATTAGCGCCTTATAGGTATGCCCCATGGTTCCGATATCTTTCAGTCCGTTCAGATACCCGTACACCAGATCCGGCGCGGACTCATAATCGACAATCCGTCCGGTAAAGTCCAGATAAAAGGTGGCGTTTGTTCCAATCATCTTATTCGGCTCCAGCCGGGAATCAATCTCAAAAGCAACATCATCGACATAGACGTTATCGTCATCCATACGGCTGAGCGTCCCGGTCACAGACTGATCGGAAACCTCCAGATGCTTTTTGTTCAGGATATGGCCGGAGGACGCGGCATAAGAAATCACATCTCCCACCTTAATATCCGCAAAAGCGGCAGCGGCACCGTTCCGGCGGATCGTCACTTCATAGTCCGTATCTCCCGGATCCAAAACAATTTCTCCTCCGCCCAGTGCATCGGTAACGGTATAGTTCCACTGAGAAACCGACCCGACCCGCATCACTGTATAGGCGGTAACCAGCGCAACATCCGCACCGCCGCTTTCATCGTTGTCTATCAGCACTACCTTGCCGCTATGAGGGGTCAAATTGCTTGCCGTAAGATTGGCCTGACCGCCGTTGAGAATCAGCGCAGCGTCGGCCGACAGGCGCGCCTCTCTTCGGCGTGTCCCGTCTTTTTCATAGTAGACCAGGGTTTTGGCCGTGGTTTCTTTCTCATCAATGTCATCGGCGTCCACCGTAATGATTCGGTTTCTTCCGGGCATCGCCGCCGCATAGACCAAGGTCTTGTCCGCGCCGACTTCCTTGTAATAATACTCAACATAGTAGCCCAGCAAGTTCTCCGCATCGCTGTCTCCTACCCGAAAGGGACGGTCATTGATGGTAACAACCCCCTTTGCATACGCAGGATCACCATAGAGGGCAGTAAAGCGGTTGGAGTCCACCACGCCCTCCGCTCTGGTGAGGCCGAACACACTGCTGAGCAAGTTCTCGTCCTGCCCGGTATACTGAATAAAATCGCCGCTGTTCATGGTTCTGGCAGGACAAATGTCCGCCTCCAGCGTATTGAGCAGCAAGGTAAACATCTGCTGCGGCGTCACACTGTCATCATTGCCGCCGATCGTACGGCTGTCCGCGATATCCAGGCGAATCGCCCTTGTGATATAGCCGGCCGGAAATCCGCCGTTTTGCTCACAGTCCTCTCTCCAGCCCAGTACGCAGACCAGCACCTTTAAGGCCTCTGCCCACGTGACATCATCATAGACCCTGGCACCGCCGTTGTCGCCCTGAATCAGGCCCATCTGCTCGGCAATCATAATCTCTGGGTAATAATCATCAGTGGGATCCAAATCCGGAAAGTGGCTCTCGCCCGGGTTATCGCCTAATTGTGCAGGGTCACTCCCGCACATTTTGACCACAAAGGAGAAAAACTCGCCACGGGTGATACTGGTCTCATATATGATATCTTTATTGGCGATCAGCCCCAGCGCATCCAGCTTTTGATACTCTTGGGTACTGCTCAGATCATCCTCCTGAATCCGCAGACTTCTCGCCGAGACAGGCACTGCGCCCAAAAGCATGACAACCGCCGCAAGCAAGGCAATCCATTTACGCATTCCATTCATCCGTGATTCCTCCCATCTCTCCACCGTAATATGCCTTCCGTTACCTTAGCCGCCTGGGCGCGGCTTGCGTTCTCCAGAGGGGCAAAGGTCTGATCGCCCATGCCGGAAATCAACGTCTCCTGATACATCCAGTCTACCGCCTCTGCGGCGTATGCGCTGATTTGACCGTAATCCTGAAATCCGGCGTTCTGCGCCGCCTCCGGCTTTTGTCCTTCCACGGCTTCCACAGCCCGGAACACCATCACCGCCATGTCCTGACGGGTAATCTGCTGCCCGACGCCAAAGCTGCCGCTGTCGTCACCGTTGACGATTCCGGCCGCTCTCGCAGCAGCAAGATAAGGCTCATACCAGGCATTCTTTGCGGCATCAACAAATCCGCTTTCCCGGCTCACGGGGTCAATCTTCAGTCCGCAAAGCAGCAGCTTCACAAATTCCTCACGGGTAATCGCATCATTGGGACGGAATTTTCCGTCGCCGTCTCCGCTGAGATACCCCCGTCCGGCAAGAGAAAGGATGCTGTCCCTTGCCCACGCGGCCTGATCCAAATCCGTAAAGGAAATCTCCGTCTGCTCCGGCGTATCAGACGGCGTATCGGACGGCTGCGGATCCTTTTCAACGGCCTGTATATAGTTGCCGCCAAGCGCTCTTCCGCCGCCACCGCCGCCGGAACCGCCGGGGCGATTGTTATTGTTATCGCTGTTCGTCTTTAGACTGTCCTGATAATCATCAATCGCCTGTCCAAACGCGGTGCGCAAAGCGGCAAAGTCCGCAAAAGGCGCCTGCTTTACCAGATACCGGCAAACCTTGTTCCGCTCGGTTCCGCTAAGTCCCTTGTAGCAGCTCATATCCGCGTGGTCTTTCAAAAGCATTGCTTCCTGCGCGATAAGCAGTCCGCTCATATCCGACCATGTGCTTTGGTTGAGCGTCTCCAAAAGGTCAAAGGCTTGGTTCATGGTTTTGAGCATCTCCTCAAAAGAGGCAATCGGCTTTTGCTCATACAAAGCCTCAAAGGCCGCCTGGCAGAACGCTCCCTCTTTCACATCCAGCATACCCTGATAGGGAGTCAGCACAGCCTCCACAGCAGAAACCGACTCTGCGGTATTCACCGATTCCAGAATTTCCATCTTCGTTTTGGCACTGAAATAGTAGAACATCCGAGTCAGCGTCTGGGTCAGTTGCTGTCCGGTAAGGGTGAGCTTGTAGCCGTCCTCCTGCATCACATCTGTCGAATAGCCGGCGGTAAAGCCGCCGGTGCTGTCGCTGAGGACAGGGGCGATCCAGACCGGTTCCCCTTTCCGCTCCACCCGGGCAATCAACAGCTGCTGTCCGGCCTCGGAAAGGGTTCCGGCAATTCGAACAGAGCTTTCGTCCACCTCAAACTGGGTAATCTCCGCATCGGTGCGGCCGCTGACCAGGGTATCCATGTTCTTTGTCCCTTCTCCGTCCAGGCGAATCGCCTGACCGCCCACCGGCGCACCGCTCGCATCGGCCACATAGGCGCAGTAGTGATCCACCGAACCGTTCACGCTGATCCGGCTGTCGGCCTGGACCGTCTGTCCGGCTCCAACGGTCACCGGAGTCTGAACAACATCCAGCATATCCCCCTGAGAACCATAGGCAGCTATGACCACAGAGGCCGTCTGCTCTGTATCGGAATTGCCGATCAGCACAACTTGGACGGCTGCCTGCCCGCTGCCGGGGTTCTCCACTCCCAGGGTGTAGGCAAACTCGCCCAGCAGCAGCTCACCGGCGACGGTATGGAAGCTGATACGAACCGGATCTTCACTTATATGTCCGTTGATTCCGGTCACGCCTGCCGGGATTTGAACGGTATAGCCCGTATCCGGCTCCAGCTTTTGGGTAATGGTGAGTATCAGTCTTGCGCCCCTGATTTCATAATCCACGCCGTCTACCGTCTGACCGGCAGCGTTCTGCACGGTGACACCCGGAAAGGCGTTTGCATCTAAGCTGCTGTCAAAGGTCAGCTCCAGCGTACCGCCCTCTATCGGAAAGTTCCGATATCCATCCGGCGGATACGCCGAAAGCAAAGCCGGCGCAGACGCCACCCGATAAGAAAGGTTGTCAACATAGACATAGGTATCTGCGGCATTTGCATCCATCTGTACTCCTGTTGACAGACAGTAAAAACCAAAGTTGTCGTTCATCGGCGCCGAACCGGCCGGCTCTCCGCCGATATAGACCTGCACCTCTCTTTTCGTGTAATCCAAAAAGGCCTCCAGCCGATACCATGTCATGAGCTCATAGTTTCCATGGGAAGCGCCAAGCACACTCAAGCCTCCCTTATCCGTAAAACTCACCAGCCGATACATAGGCCGGCTTGAAACGGACTGATGGGTCACGATGCTAAAGCCGGCATCCGCGTAATCACCCATCATGATGTCCATACCCAAACGGATATGCTGCACTCTCTCCAACGCCTCGCCGGTCAGCATGGCGCTTTCGAATTTTCCATTAACCTTTGCGTAGCTGGTTCGTAAAAAGTGATCCCGCTTTCCGTTGCTTCCCATGGTAGGAACTCCGACGATCTTGCCATGCTCCTCCTCATCTACCGGGGACAGCATTTCAACAGGTGTTCTTGCGCCGCCGTCGCTCTTCCATTGAAGATCCTTATTATTCACACCCAATCCATTTTCAAAATCGGTCTCAAAAATGATTTCGCTGTAGCCGTCCGTATCTGCATACACCGATAAAGGAATCGCTGCTGAAAGAACTAACATAGCCAGCGCAGCCAGAACGGCAGTTGTTTTACGCAAAATGAAATTCATTGTTTCTCTCCCTTCTGGTATTTCAGATCGGGCAGTCCGAACGCCGGATTTTGCCCGCCGTTCGGCATCTTTGGCAGAACCTGTCTGCCGCCTTTGTTCTCTTTGATCTGCAATTTACCAAAAATATTCTGTCTCTTAAAGTCAGCATGCCAAAGTAAAGCTATGGCAGCGGCATTCCGGAAAGAGGAACCAGCTGATCCAGCTGCCACCAGAATACCCGCTCCGCCGTTTTCGTTTCTTCGCCCCTGATCTCCATCAGATGGTAGGTTGTATCATCCCCGCGGCTGATCCGCAGCCCTTTCAGGAGTGTACCGCCGGAATCATACCGTGCAAGTACCATATCCACTGCCCTTGCAGGAAAGCACGCCAGCTTACAGATATCCGGCGCCTGCCAAAGGCGGTTCAGCCGCGGCGTGTAGGTACAGTTTGCAAGGCGAAGCACATAGTTGTCAATCTCTACATAGTCGTCCTCACACCCCGTATGACGGCTGCCGAACTGAAAATACACCGTAAAGCAATAAAGACTCGGCGTCGCGCCGGTCGGCAAGGGCTGCCGCTCTATGATGTTTCGGCCGTTGACGCAAAGGGTGTAGGTTTGGGTTTCAAAATCCATGTATAGCCGAAAGTTGTACCACTTCATAGGCTCATAGGCGATGACATTGGCAGCGGATTTTTCGCCGTTTTTGCTGTCGGTATAAAACTTCACGTATCCCTGCGGATCAAAGTGAGCCAGGCTTACCACCGAGCGGCTGTTGTCGGCCTTTTTATCGACATAATTGAGATTGCCGTTTACCCAGTCGCTAAACATCAGATCAACGCTGAAAAATACATGTTTCAGCTCTGCCAGCTTTTTCGGGTCGGTAACCGTCTGATTGCCGCCGGGATCCTCCGTCCCCACCATGTTACAGTAGTTTGCACGAAAGAACCCGTCAGTAACCTCTCCTGCCGCATCTGTCCGAAAAAGGCGAATCACACCGCCGTGTGTTTCGGGATCCACTCTTGCCCCTTTCCATATGGCCTTTCCCTTTGCGGCAAAGCTGCCAAGCGTGACGTTGTTGCTTGTCGGCATCCCTTCCGAAAAGTCGTTTTCTGCCACAATTCTTTCGGTGACAAATGCCCTGGCGGTCATCGGCGCCGCATGATATCGGATGTTGTCGATGTACAGCCGCTCCGCACTGCCGGAGATATTCTGCGGATTCAGCCGGGTCATCAGCGACAGCGCCATAATCCCGGTTTGACCGTCGCTGTAAAAGGGAACAGATTCTCCGATACAGCTCTCGCCGAGATAGGCGGTATAGGTACCGCCGATAAAATCCAGATAAAAGGTCAGATGGTACCAGCGGTTTGCCGCAAAGGAAACGCTCTTTCCCGGCACATTCGGCAGGGTAATCCTCCCATTTGCAAAATGAACCAGGGAAACGAACGGCCGCCGGCCGTGCCCCTGCACGTTCTCACAGTCATAGTCCGCAAAGCCTACATCTCCGGATACGGCAGCGGACGACCAGAGAATATCCTCCTCCAGCTTTACCTCCAAAAATTTTCGGCGGAGATCCTCGGACGGATTTTGTGACGGATCATAGTCCGGGTCAATCACGGCATAACGCAGCCCAAGAACATTTTCGCTCTCCCCATCGGAAATGGCCGGAAGCTCTGCCACCATATGGTGATTCTGCGAACCGATGGCATCCGTCGGGCCGCAAACGGCCCGTACAGCATGCTGACCGGCAGACGTCTCGTCCCCATAATCAAAAATTCCGATTCCGTTCTTGCCGACAGGGAGGGGCTGATTTTCAGGCAGCCCCTCAAAGTCCGCCTCGGCGATCAGCCGGGTGTACCCGTTGACGCCGTTAACGCTGAACACCTCCTCTGCCGATGCCAAACTGCCGCACAGGGCAATTCCCAAAACCGCACAGGCGGCCGGTTTGATAAGATTTTTCCGTTTCTTTCGCATATTCTGTCCTCTCGTCTTATCGCAAACCGACACCTCAATTTTTCACCGCAAAGGGCGGCAAACCCTTCCCGTTTACCTAGACGGCAGTGCAGGCAGTGACGGGAGACCGTCTACGGGCGTTAGCGTATCGCTCTGCCACCAGAATAACCGCTCTTTGGCGCCCTCGCCGCCGTCAATCTCCATGATGCGCAGATCGCCTGGGCTGCCCTGACTGATCTCGCAATTTTCAAGAACTTTCCCGTCATTGTTATACCGGGCATAAATCATGTCCGCACTCGTATCCGCCGCATATGCCAGATAAGAGCCGTCCTCTTTAAACTGCACACGGTTCAGCCTGGGCGTTGCCGTGCTTTCAACCATATCGATTTTATAGTTATCGATATCCACCGAGCCGTCAAGCTCATTTTTCGAGCTCTCAAACTGGAAGTAGACGTTTCCGAGATACAGAATGTCTTCAGCATCGATTGGCATAGCTATATTTTCTACCACAGTATCGCCGTTGATTTTTGCGGTATAGGTATTAGAAGTCAAATCAAAATACAAATCAAAGGTATACCACCGATTGGGGGCATAGCAGACGATCTGACTCGGCTTCCGGTTGACGGTGTTAAAGATGATACTCCCATCGTTATGAAATGTCGCCAAACTCCCTAGGACTCTGACCGTGCTGCCGGACTTTGTCACATATGTATAGTTAAGGGCTCCTCTGGCGTACTTGTTAAAGCAGAGATCCATGCTCACGTGCACCTTAGACATTTCGGCAAGCTTCTCCGGATCGCTAATCCTTTTATTGCCCCATATATCACTGTAATCTCCGGTCAGCACCCCAACGCTTGGCCGCATAAAGGCATCGATCAGTTTATTATTCTGTGCCGCGGACAGCCTGAAAACCTTGCCGTGACTTTCGGCGTCCACATTCGACACAGCTATGTTCCAATCGCCTTTTTTATTAATTGCATCCTTGTTTTTATCAGTATACGGTTGAAAGGTTTTGGTATCGAAATCCACATCAAACGCCGTCCGCTTTACCGTATAGCTTCTCTCCTCCATAGGGAGGGTGCGGTAACGGATGTTATCCAAATAGATCGACTGCACATTTTCTGCCGTGCCAACCGCCTTCTTATTGATATAGGTCGTAAAGCCCAGCGGCATGACCCCCGGCTTGCCGTCGGGGAAGCATCTTACGTTTTCCGCCACCAGTTGATCGTCCAGATAGAAGCTGAACCGGCCGGTCGCACTGTTCACATAAAAGGTCAGATGATACCAGCGGTTCGCCTTGTAGGTTACTGTACGCGCGTTCGGTTCATTTGTTGTGACATAGGGAACAGTGATCGTTCCGTTTTCAAACTTTATCAATCTTGCGCTGGCTCTTGTTCCGTGTCCCTGCACATTCTCACAGTCATAATCAATGTAATTGACTTCTCCCGTAATATCAGTACTTGTCCAAAGAATATCCTCCTCCAGCTTTACCAGCTGATGCTTCTTTGCAAAGTCGCCGCTCGGATTTTGACTGCTGTTATACAACGGGTCAATCACCTGATACCAAATGCGGATATAATTATCACTGCTGCCATCGGGAACCGCATCCAGCCTTGCCGTCATGGTATGCTTTTCGTCGCCGACTGCATCGGCAGGGCCCGTTACCGCTTTAGGCGGATACTTACTTGATGAACCCTTATGCTCAAACAACGTGCCGCCCGCACTTGGAAGGTCGGTTTCCTTGGCATACCCTTCAAAATCTGTCTCCGCGACCAGCCTGTCATAGCCGTTTGTATCACTTACATCAAACGCCGCCATGGCGGAATTTCCGCATAAAAGCAAACTCACTGCTGCGGCCATCCCTATCACACGTGAAAATCTTGACCTTATTTTTTTCATTGATTTCACCCTTTCATTTTCTATATATACTTTTTTATTTTACTTTTTTTCATTGTGTTGCTCCGTTGGTGTCCCCGGGTCGGTATGCCCGACCCGGCGGACAACTCTTTCTAACGTAGCTTGGCGCTAAGCGTCTTTCCGGACAAGCCAAAGTTGATCTCTAAAACGGTGGAGTCGGCTTTTGTTTCCGCCTTAATGCCGGAATCCGCACTCACTAACGTCAGAGGACGGTTGACGGTCAGCGTGACCGTTTCATCATGGATGGACATCCCGTTGTTACAGTCGGCCGCCTGAAGGCTGTCAGTCATGTTAGAACCGTGGCTCATGCTCGGATCGGATACGGCGATTTGGGTTCCCTCTGCCGTCTCCTTCACCATAACCACCATAGGTATGCTTGCCGTAAAGCCGTGAAAGGTTCCCGGCTGCCAGAATACCATACCGGTTATATTGGTATTCTTTTCCCGGACTGCCTGGATTGCCGCCGTGTTGCTTAAAACAGTAATATCCGGGTTTGCCGCATAGGCCGCCGTCTCTTCTGCCGTACGGTTGGGCAGCAGGGTATAGGCATAGGCGGCATCCTTGGGATTTTTGCCGTGACTTAAGAACAGTTCCAGATACGGATCACTCTTGTTCTCTTTATACGCGGTCAGCGCTCCCCCCTGCGGGAAATAGTATCCGGCATAGCCCTCCAGATGCGCCCAGGACGCATTTTCAAACGTCTGATCGATGCCGTCCAGCGTATTTTTAAGCACATTGCCGTCCACGGTGACCTTCTCCAGTCCATAGATAAAACCACCGCCGGAATCGGTCCCCAGGCGGAGCTGACCGTCCGGCTGCGGCGCATAGACCTTAAACTCGGTGATACTGTTCCATGCGCTGTTGGTACGCCCGGCGCCGACAAATCGGATGTACTTAGCGTTAATGCCCTTACAGTCATAGGCCTCCAGCGCCTCGGTTGTACCGCTGGCGCGTCCGTCAAAGACCTGCTGCCAGTTTTCGCCGTCCTCGGAAAGCTCCAGCTTAAAGATAGCCTGCTTGCCGCCGGTGCCGCCAAACATCGCGATGCCGACATAACCGATGGGCTTTACCTCGTCCAGGGTCAGCTCCAGCCAAGCATTGCCTTCACTCTCTAAGGACCAGCGCGAACCGTAGTCGCCGTCTAACACGTTTTCCGGAAGGTTACCGTCATCGCCGGCAGCGCTGATGTCACTCACCTTGTATTCGATGGGAATATTGGCCGCAGGCGCGTTGGTCTCAGGTTCCGTCATCCCGCTCATCGCATGGTTATCCACCGTGGTCTGTACTTCAAAGCCGGTGGTAGAGTTGATACCGGCGCCCAGCGCAACCACCTCATCATCAAACATAAACCAGGATTTTTTTGCTTTTAAGTCATTGTTATGCAGATCAAAGTCACCGCCGTAGCCGGAATTCACCGCCGTAGGCGGTTTCTCATTATGAAAGGCCTCAAAGTCCATGGCCGCCGTCACGTACTGATGATCCATCTCGGCGCCGCCGACAAAGGTGGGCGGACTGAGATAAGCTCTGCTATAACTGGAGGCAAGTCTTGGCTGGACGTCCTCGGTCGTACCGGGAACGCGGTACGGATTGGATTGACTCCAGAAGTTGGGTGCAAAGGGATCGGTCGTGTCCGCGGTATTATAGAACAAAACGCCGCCGTCCCCCTGATACCAGCCGGTCTTGTTCACATCGTTGATACACTCATAGTTGCCGATACGGTGCGAGTGCATATGAATCCCGACCGCATAGTCGGCACGGTGCCATACCACGGTATCGCCGTGATAATATACATGCGCATAGTTTCTCTCCGGCACCTCGATCTCCTCGTCCATCACATGAACCAGATCTGCAATCTGGGCAATCGACATCTGGCTGATAACCTTCTTCATATTCTTATCGTCCACATGACGATGGATAAATTCCTTGAGCATCTGATCATCATCGTCGGAAAAAGCGCCCAGCAAATCCACGGCCGCAACAACCACCATTCTTCCGTTTTCGGCGCCGGCGCCCGGTGCACGTCCATTGCCCCATGCCATAATGTTCCCGTGGTACATCTGAGGATCAAAGGTGTTGTAAATCCAAAGCGCCTGATTATACTTATACATGCTGTTTACTTCAAACTTGGTGCCCGCAAGAACGGAAGCCGCCGTGATAAGGCGATCGCCCAGGCAGGCCGCGCCATACATGCCTACCAGCGGATATACCCCGTGATTTAAGTAGGTAAAGTCGTCGTAAACTCCCTCGCCGGACGTGGTTGGACGCAAAATCAGCTCAAAGTCCTCCATGCATTCCTGCATAAGATCGGGATCCTCCTGGAGCGCCGCCGACATGGTAACGACCTGGATACGGGACTGCGCCTCTGCAAGATTTTTTGTTTGGCGCATGTGGGTACGTACATACTCCCACATCTCGGTATGACGGCTAATCATCTCACCGCTGATCTCGTTTTCTAAAATCAGCAAGGATGGCAGCAGCTTCATCGGTACATTGATATACCAGTCCCACCAGTTATAGGCAAATACGTCCCTCCAGCCGTGACCCTCCATCTCGTTTGGGCCATACAGGTTGTCTCGCAGCCATTCCAGTGCATACAAAATATCCTGCTTAAGCTTTTTGTTGTGATATAGCTCAGCGCCGTAGGTTCCGTATGCCAGCGTCATATTGTACATATGCTTAAACTGCGCGCCCATGTCCGCTGAGGCGGTGATGGGCGTTGTCCCGAACAGAACCTTTGCGTCCTCGTCCTTGTTCATCGCGTCCCATGAGCTTTGTCCCCGGTTGTTAATGTCACTAATCTTCTTTGCAATGTACTCGTTGGACAGATCGTTGATCTGTTCACTGCCCACCAAGCGCTCCCGCCACTTATTCTTTAACTCCACAAAATCCTCGTGGGTCACGGTATCGGGATCAAAAGGAACATTCGCAATCATAAAAGAACCAACCTCCGTTAAATGTGTTGCAGATACTAATTTTTGCATGGTTTCGTCACCGGCTAAAACGGTGAGGTCGCCAAAGGCGCCCGTTTTCTTTCCCAGCGCGGCGCCGACTGCCTCAGCCGGAACATAAACCGTCTCACCCTCTATAAAGGGCGCTTGCGGCAGCTGCGCCGCACCTCCGTCTATGACACAGTCCGTCTTGTCTGCGTTCACTGTGATCGTGTGATTCTTAAGGCGCAGGGTACGGCTGTTTCCGTCCCCCGAAATCTCTGCGCCGAGACCCGTTGCAAGGGCTGCGGCCGGGGTCATCACCGTACCGCCAAGCACGGTTGTCCGAACAGTAGAATCGGCGCTGCTCAGCGGCACAACCTTGCCGCCGGCAAACATATTCCCCGAAAAGGTATACAACGCCATGCCGTCTCCCATCGCATTGCAGAACGCGTCCTGCAGGGTTTTGTCATAGCCGGAAAGGCTCGATCCCGCATCCGTGCCGTCGCCGCCCTTCTCGTAGGCAACAATGGAATCGAAATACAAATCCGACTCTGCGCTTGGTGTTGCACCCCAGCCATTGGCAGAAAAGAGAATCTCGTTGACCTTGGCGTAGCTGGCATTATTATAGCGATTGATGCTGCCCAGGGGGATATCTATGGTTTTCCAGCCGTCCCAGTCAATCGTAAAAGCATAATTGTGGTAAGAGCTGGACGTTCCCGGCGAAGGAACATAATCACTGTAAATCACCACGGTCACCTTGGCGCCGGTGGCCTTTGCGGAATAAATCTTCAGCCGCAGCGTCTCATAATTGCTCCAATCCCTGGGAACCTTATTGATCTTCATGCTCCCCTTGCTCTTATGTTCATTCCAGCGCCCGGTATACATCGCATCGCCGGTAATCTTGGTCGATGGCACCAAATTGGTTGCCGATGTGATGCTGGTCAGCAGGTTCATGTCCGCAATCATGACCGTGCCGCTCCCCTCACCGCTGCCGCTGCTTTGATAACCGTCCCACGCCGCAAACCCGGTCACAGACACAATCGGTATACACAGGCTGAGGACAATCGCTGTCAGCCTTTTAAAACGGCGTTTGTTTCTCTTCAATTTACATCTCCTCCTTGCTCCGTAGTCTTTATTTTCCTATCATCTATTTATCTAACAAATGGTCGCACAGGGTTTCAAAAAGTATCCAATGCTGGCGGTAAATCTGGGCGTGCGTCATGGAAACGTCTGTTTCTCCATCCGTCAGCCCCTGATTAGACTCGTAGGTGATGCAGGGCGCGCCGCACAGATGATACATGGCAGAAATCAGGTTAAAGGATACCGGAGGTTCCCGATCCTCTCCACCGCTGATTCCCCCTGCAAAGGGCAAATTTTCCGCCAAACAACGACAGCGCATGGCGTCGCCAAACCGAACGACCTCATCTGTAATGGCTGGCGGCGCATAGGTTGGCGCGATTATATGACTGATTCCATTGGTTCCGCCGTGAAGCAGAACCGAAAAATCCGGCGCATACGCCTCGGTCATTTGCAGCAGCGCCTCGGTCTCGGCCGCCTTCTTGCCGAAGAAATTGTCGTGCATCAGATTAACCCCGTCATCGTTAAAATATCCGCCAAGATAACCCACCTTCCCCTTTATGGGGTGTATCTTCTTACATTCCGGCCATCCGCAAAGGCTTCCGTCCGGCCATGTCCCCTGGTTGTAATAACGCAATTCGTTAAAGCTTCTGCCTGCCATGGTGGCAAACGGAACGTGAGAACGCCCGTCCGGATTGACACAGGGCAGAATCAAAAGATTGATTTGATGCAGCTTTGACAAAAGCGCGGCATTCGCATCTCCTGCCAAATCCGTCCCGCGCTCCATCACCGAAATCAGATTCAGCAGCGCCGCCGTCCCCTCGAACTCGCCGCCGTGGATGCAGCCTGCCAGCAGCAGCGTTGGCCGCCAAGCGGCATCGTTACGGTTGACAAAGCAGCTTGGATCTCCTGCCCCCAGCGCACTGCTCAAATTCGCCGTGCGGTTGATTTGATTCTCCGTGCCGTAAAACGCCGCGTATACCGGCCGGCCGCCCGGCGAGACGCAGAGGATTCTGCGTTTTCCTTTTTTTACGCCAAGCATTTGCTGATCGATTTCCTCCAGGGTGGTTTTCCAATACTCTGGACAATCACTCATGCTATCTCCTCCTATTCCTTGATGGCGCCAATCATAATGCCCTTGACAAAGTACCGCTGCAAGAACGGATAAATACACATAACCGGCACAGTGGACACCACAATAATGGCATACTTCACGTTTTCCGCATAGGCCTGTGCCGAATCCGACTGGCTGGCGGTGATCGACGCCGTGTTGTTCTGGATCAGGATTTCACGCAAAAATAGCTGCAAAGGGAACAGACTGCGTTTGTTTAAATAGAGCATCGGCGTAAAGTAGTTGTTCCAGATTCCTACCATATAATACAGGGCAATCACCGCAATGATCGGCGTAGCCAAAGGAACCATGATGCGGATCTTTTATCTGAGGCAGCGTTATGTAGAAAAAGCGCTGGAAAACGCCTGCTCCGTCAATCTTGGCCGCCTCCTCCAGCTCGTACGGCAGCCCTCTAAAATAGGTAATCGTGATAATCAGGTTATAGGTGCTCACCGCCCCCGGCAGCAGTACGGCAAAGGGCGTATCCAATAGCTTGAGACTTCGGACGACCAGATAGCTGGGAATCAAGCCGCCCGAAAAATACATGGTAAACAGAATCAGAAACAAAATCCCGTTTCGTCCCGGCAGCCCTCTTCGGGTCAGGCAGAAGGCCGCGCTGATCGTGAGAAATAAGCTGAGCAATCCGCCGCAGGCCACATACAAAACCGTATTGCGGTATCCCAGCCACACCTGGGAATTTTTGAGTACTTCCTGATAGGTATAAATTCCAAAATGTTTCGGCCAGAGCAGGATTCCCCCGTTACCGTAGATTGCAACAGGGTCGCTGAAGGACGCCATAAGCACGTACCAGCAGGGGTAAACCATGATCAGCATAATCAAAATCATAAAAATGAAGTTCGCCGCATTAAAAATGCGATCGCCAAGTGTCTTTTTGTATACCATCATCGATTCCTCCTTTACCACAACCCGTTGCCGGTAGCTCGTTTGCTGACAAAGTTCGCCGAGAGCAGCAGCATAAAGTTAATCACCGAATTGAATAATCCCACGGCAGCGCTGTAACTGTAATCGTTGTCCAGCAAACCACGCCGATATACATAGGTAGAAATGACATCCGCCGTCTCATAAATACTGGGATTATACAGCAGCATAATCTTTTCATACCCGATGCTGAGCATCTGACCGATTCGCATAATCAGCAGAATCATAATGGTGGGCGCAATCCCCGGCAGGGTCACATGGATCATCTGTTTCCAGCGGCCGGCGCCGTCAATGGTGGCTGCCTCATAGAGCTGAACATCCACCGCGGCAAGCGCCGCCATATAGATGATACTGTTCCAGCCAAGTCCCTGCCAGATGTCGGATATCACATAGATTCCCCAAAAATATTTTGGTTGGGTCATAAAAGGAACCGTTTCGCCGCCCATGACCTTCCAAATAGTGTTGATAAATCCATCGCTGGCTACAAAGGTCAAAACCATGCTGCAAACTACCACCACCGAGATGAAGTGCGGCATATAGACAATAGTCTGGATCGTCTTTTTAAACCGTTGCGAGCGAAGCTCATTGAGCAGCAGCGCAAAGATGATCGGCGCAGGAAAGCCAAAAATTAAACCCAGTACATTGATGGAAATGGTGTTGCGCAGCAGCTGCCAGAACTTATAGTTGCTTAAAAAATCCCGAAAGTTGGCAAGCCCCACAAAAGCGCTTCCGAAAATTCCCTTGGTGATGGAAAACTTTTGAAAGGCAATGACCGCACCAAACATAGGGCCGTAGCAAAAAATCAGAAAATACAACAGGGTGGGGAGCAGGATCAGATAAATATGCTTAAACTTTAATATCTTGTTCCATGTCTGCCGGGCCGTGCCTCCCCTTCGGGACGCTGCGCGCCCCACAGGCAGACTTGATGCTGTTTTCATAGTACTGTCTCTCCTTTATTCTTTATTGGGATACGCTTATCTGGCCATATATCTCTGATATGCGTCATTGTAAATCTTCAAAACGTCCTCGATTCCCATCTCTTTTACCCGATTCTGTACCATACTCAGGAAGGAAACCGGCTCATTGCCGACAACAATCTTGCTTAAGGACTCCGATACATAGGTTTTAACATCGGTCATCACGCGGTTGATCTGCTCGTTCTCCTCCGCGGTAAAGCTCAAAGGCGGCAAAATTCCGCTGGTGTCCGCGTTGTTCGTCCACGTCTCAATGGCATTTCTGCCCCAATCGCTCAGGGTTTGCTCATAATATCTCCAATCCTGCAGGGTAGGAAAGGCCGAATCATAGGCGCCTATATTCATACCGCACATAGACATCCGATCAATGCCGTCCGGGTTATTGAGCACATAATCGGTCAGTTTGGGATATCCGTCCTCCCAGTTGAAGGTCAAGCCCTCTTTTCCAAAGTTCATATACTCCAGACCCTTGCCGCCAAAGAAGTTATCCAGCCACTTCAAACTGCCCTCCGGGTTCTTGTTGGCAGTGGTGATCGCGATGCTGGTGGCAGTGGTGCTGTTGGCATAGTCGGGAACAAACACGTTTTGATCCCCATGGGGGCCTTTCAGGAAAGGAATGCCCTCCACCTTTCTTGTGCCGTCATTCATATTGGTCGAATACATCGTTGGCTGGAATGTGAACACAAACCCTGACTGATCGCCCATCATCTTCGCGTCCATTTTGGTACGGTCGTTGATTAAAAAGTCTACGTCAATCAGCCCTTCGCGGTAAAGCTTTGTGATATACTCCATACCTTCTTCGATTCTGTCATCCAAAACGCCGTAACGCACCTCTCCGTCCTTGACAAAAAAGTCATAGTGCGTTCCAAATGCCCATAAAAGATTTCCGATTCCATAGGCCGTGCTGTCCATCAGGCTGCCGGTCATGGGAATTTCGTCCGCCTGGCCGTTTCCGTTCGGATCCTGCGTTTTAAACGCCTTCAGCACTTCATACAGTTCATCCGTGTTTGTGGGAACATCCAGTCCCAGCTTATCCAGCCAGTCTCTGCGGATCTGCGGGCCGAGGAATACATTCAGTTCCTTATCCGCACGGATAAAGGGAATGTAGAAGATACTGCCGTCGTCCTCGGTATACTGCTTTTTAATATCGGGTCTTTCTTCATTAAATGCTTTCAGGTTGGGCATATTATCATTGATTTTATCCTGAAGAGGTACGATAATATCATCCTCTGCATACATCCGGGCGCCCCCTGAAACCTGCCGCCAGTTATACACAATCATATCCGGCAAAGAGCCGGAGGCAATCAGCAGGTTAAATTTCTCCTCCCCGGCTCCTTCGGGCGGGTGCTGCCACTCTACATGAACGCCGGTCAGCTCCTCCATTAACTGAAAGGGCAGCATATCATTGGCATCCTTGGCGCCGGCCGATCTTGCGTGACTGGCAAGGGGCGCAAATATCTCCAGCGTCTCCGGCATCTCACCGGAAGACGCTGCCTTGTCGGCCTTCTTATCCTTTCCGCATCCCGACAGGGTCACCACAAGCGAAACCCCCAATACGGCACATAACCATCTGTTTTTCTTTTTCACCATATTCTCCTCCTTGATTGAAAATTAAATTTTAAAAAGGCAGGTCGCATCTTACCTCGTACTTACGTTATAACACCTGCCGCCTCCTTTTGTCTATCAGCTTTTTTTGACTTATATGCCGAATTTGCGCCTATTTTTTATAAACGGCGTATTTCCCGTAAAAACGTATGGTTTCGGCACCGCAAATTCTGTCTTTGGTATAATAAGAATACGAAATCGGCGGCAAAACGAAGGTAAAAAGGAGCGGTAAAATAAGCGCTGGAAAAAAATGTTATTGCAAAAATAAACCAAATATGTTATAGTTTTATATCAGAAATTTAAGGGTCGCGGCGGCGGCAAAAGGATCAAATGGGATAGGGGGAAAACGAATGCATCGGGCAGAATCTTTTCGGCGGTTGTTTTGGTCGTATTTAATTATCATCATCGGCCCTATTGTGATTGTCGGTGCCGTGGCAGTGTCACTCTTCTTTGGCCGTCTTGCCAATCATGCACAGGCTCTCAACGAGAGTATACTGCTGCAAACCCAAAGCACCATAGACTCCTTTTTTGAAAACGCAGCCAGCGTTGCCTTCGGCATCAGCCGAAACGAGGACGTGCAGCATTTAATCCGATACAGCGACCAGCTCAGTACAGACGCCATGGATTACTACTACGCCCGCAAGGAGCTGGCAATGCAGGCGTCCGGCAACGGTGCGATCAAATCGGTGGGGGTCTTTCTGCCCCGAAGCGGAACCATTTTGGACAGTGACCTTAATTATAGCGTTGAGGAATATTTTAACCAATATCTGCACGATACCGCATACGATCTTACCTGGTGGCAGGAGTTGTTCAGCAGCGGCGCCGACCGGGCATTTTTTGCCGCCAGCCGAAACGGGTTTGAGCGGCAGCCCGACTACGTGGTCTACTGTCAGCCCCTGCGGTATGCCGACCGACAAGGCGGCAGCGTTTTTCTGATGGTGTTTAGCTTTGAACGGATTTTAGAGCGGCTGTACCCCTTTTCGGACGCCGCAGCACCGGCGGATCGCGGCATGGCGCTAGTGCAAGAAAACGGTCAGCCCGTTTTAAGCACGGCCGGCTTTGACGCGGCGGTGGATATGAGCCGGCTTTCCGGTTCGTCCGGCTCTTTTCGGGAGGGCGTGGACACCGTGATTTGGCGTGGCTCCCAAATGGCGAACATGAAGTACATCTATGTATTTCACGGCAGCAATCTCAGCGGAAACGCAGATTGGTTTGCCGGGTTGTTTTTATTGCTTCTGCTGCTGTGCCTGGGCATTAGCTTAGCGCTTGCCCGGCGGAGCTTTCAACGGCTGCAGCAGCCGATTTTGCAAGTGTTTGACGAAAACGATGCACTCACCGAGAGTCTGCACCGCTATGTAGACAGAGAGCGCGACCAGACGCTGATCAATCTTCTTTTGCATATGCAGAAGGACACGGAGGGACTGCAGCACAGTATGGGACTGACCGGCAAAAAGATTCGGCTGGCTCTGCTGGGCGTGGATAACACAAAGTGGCTGGATACCGGCGGTCTTGGCGAGAGCGGCTGGGCGCAGATTGCCGAGGCGGCCAGGACGGTACTGGATCGGTGGGACGGCTCCTACCGGCTGGTACAAATGTCGGACAACTTAGCATGCGTGCTCAGCTATGACCGCGACGACGGGATTGACGCACTTTGGCCGAAAATCATTGGGGCGTGCGAAGAACGCGCTCTGACGGTTAGTGTGGGAATTGACAGCCAGGACACCGATATGGAACATTTGTGGTATGCCTATAACAATGCGGCGGTTGCACTCTACTGTGCGGTGCGAAAGCATCCGGGACAGGCGGTGCGGCTGGATCAGATTCAAAATGATGAGGGCGAAAAAATCTTTTACTCTGTGGAGCAGGAAATGGCTCTGATGCGGAATATCAAAAACGGCGAGCTGGAGCTGACCGAAGAACTGCTGGGGCAGATATATAACACCCATTTTCGGGATCGGTATTTAATATCTACTGAATAAATGCCATTTTTGAGATGCTGTAAATTTTCAGCGTGTT
>OLOI01000266.1_pt1 | contig 54758 bp, 50 predicted proteins | sample 1672131 | NCBI WGS metagenome assembly OLOI01 (sample SAMEA3136651, study PRJEB25190) | human gut metagenome
CCCTTGAAATACAGCAAGTATTCCTGCGGAAAAATGGCTTGCCCAGGACAAAAATTCCTCGCTGCTGGGCATTTCGCCAGTTTTCAGATACACCCTGATTTTGTTTTTATATTATATTACAAAATTCTGAAATTTGCAAGCAGTAATCGGAGTGCATGAGCACTCCGTTTATCTGTCAGAAGAAGCTGACCTGACTGGTATCGGGCAGGTCGCCGAAAGCACCGGCCTCTCTGAGCATCTGAATGTGGGTCTTGGACACCTTGGGGCAGGCGGCGGCGACTTCCTCCACGGACAGGAAGGTTTTGCCCTCACGCCCCCGCATCAAGTCCCATGCCGCATTTTCGCCGAGGCCGGAGATCGCAACGAAGGGGGGCAGCAGCTTGCCGTCCTTGATGATGAATTTCGTGGCATGGCTGTCGTAAATGCTGATGGGCAGGAATTCAAAGCCCCGGATGTAGTATTCGTAGGCCACTTCCAGCGTGGTCAGCAGGTCTACGTCTTTGTCCGTGGCGTTTTCGTTGTTCTCGATGGCGTCGATGTTGGCGACCACCGCATCCTTGCCGTGGGTCATCAGCACCGCGTCGAAGCCGCCCTTCTGACTGCGGCGGTAGAAATAGGCGGAGTAGAAGGCCAGCGGATGATGTACCTTGAACCATGCGATACGGAAAGCCATCATAACATAGGCCACGGCGTGGGCCTTGGGGAACAGATACTTGATCTTTTTGCAGGAACCGATGTACCATTCCGGCACGCCTGCGGCCTTCATTTCCTCCTCCGCGCCTTCGGGCAGACCTCTGCCTTTTCGCACGGCCTCCATGATCTTGAAGGAGCGCTTTTCCGGCATTCCACAGGAGATCAGATAAAGCATGATGTCGTCACGGCAGCCGATGGCCTGATCAACGGTGGCGGTTTTGGAGGTAATCAGGTCTTTGGCGTTGCCCAGCCACACGTCGGTGCCGTGGGAGAAGCCGGACAGACGCAGAAGCGTATCAAACCGGGTTGGCATGGTGTCCATCAGCATCCCGCGGGTAAAGCGGGTGTTGAACTCCGGAATGGCGACGGCGCCGGTGGGGCCGAGAATCTTGTCGTCCTCGTAGCCCAGCACCTTGGAGGAGATGAAAATGGACATGGTGTCCTTGTCGTCCAGCGGGATGGTCTTGGCGTCGATACCGGTCATGTCCTCCATCATGCGGATCATGGTGGGATCATCGTGGCCCAGCATGTCCAGCTTCAGAAGGTTTTCCTCCATGGAGTGGTATTCAAAATGGGTGGTGATCTGGTCGGCCTGAGGGTCGTCCGCCGGGTGCTGCACCGGGCAGAAGTCCCAAATCTCGTTTTCCTGTGGGATGACAACCAGACCGCCGGGGTGCTGGCCGGTGGTGCGCCGGACGCCTACGCATCCCGCCGCGAGGCGGGCTTCCTCCGCCCGGGAGGCAGTCTTGCCACGTTCGGACAGGTACTTCTTTACATAGCCGAAGGCAGTTTTTTCCGCCACGGTGCCGATGGTCCCTGCACGGAAAACGTGGGATTTTCCGAACATTTCGATACAGTAAGCGTGGGCTTTTGACTGGTATTCGCCGGAAAAGTTCAGGTCGATATCGGGAACCTTGTCGCCGCCGAAGCCCAGGAACGTCTCAAAGGGAATGTTGAAGCCGTCCTTTTCAAACTTCGCGCCGCACTTGGGGCAGAGGGCGTCCGGCAGGTCGGCGCCGCAGCCGTAGCCCTTGGGAACGTCGAAGGTGGTGTACTTGCATTCCGGATTGGGGCAGCGGTAGTGGGGCGGGAAGGAGTTGACCTCGGTAATGCCGGACATGTAGGCAACGATAGACGAGCCGACGGAGCCACGGGAGCCGACCAGATAGCCATGTTCCAGCGAATTCTGCACCAGCTTCTGGGCGGACATGTAGATCACGTCGTAGTGGCAGTTGATGATGTCGTGCAGCTCCGTCTCCACGCGCTTTACCATCAGCTCCGGGGGATTGTCCCCGTAAAGACGGTGGAATTTGGTGTAGACAAGATTTTTCAGGTCTTCCACGGAGTTTTCGATTTTGGGAGCGAACAGATTGTGGGGGACGGGACGCAGAGATTCGCACATGTCGGCGATGCGGTTGGGGTTGGTGATGACTACCTCGTAGGCTTTTTCCTCGCCTAAATAGGAGAATTCCCGCAGCATATCATCCGTAGTGCGGAAATACAGGGGCATATCCTTGTCCGCGTCGTCGAAGCCCTTGGTCGCCAGCAGAATGTGACGGAAAATCTCGTCCTCGGGGTTCAGGAAGTGAACGTCTCCGGTGGCGACCACCGGCTTGCCCAGTTCCTCGCCCAGCCGGACGATTTTCCGGTTGTACTCCCGGAGGTCTTCGTCGGTTTTGGCCTCGTATTTTTCGTTTGCCAGCATAAAGCGGTTGTTTGCCAGGGGCTGGATTTCCAGAAAATCGTAAAAAGACGCAATGCGCTTCAGCTCGTCGTCGCTTTTCCGGTCGAGGGTGGCCTGGAACAGCTCGCCCGCTTCACAGGCGGAGCCGATGATCAGACCCTCCCGCAGCTTAAGAATGTCGGACTTGGGCATCCGGGGCACCCGGCGGAAGTATTGGAGATTGGAGTCGGAAATCAGGTGGTACAGGTTGCGCAGACCGATCTGGTTCTTGGCAAAAATAATGATGTGCCTTGCCTGCCGATCAGTGATGCGGCCGCCGGAACGCAGATGGGTCATGGCAGGGTTGATGGCCTGCAAGTTGTGGATGTCATGCTCCTCTTCCAGCTTGACCATGAGCTTCGCCATGATGAGGCCGCAGGTCATGGCGTCGTCCGCCGCCCGGTGATGGTTGAAGTCGGGCAGGCTCAGGGCATTGGAGACGATGTTCAGCTTGAATTTGTTCAGCTGGGGCAGAAGATTCTGAGACAGAATAAGGGTATCCGCCGCGGTGTAATGATAATCGTAGCCAAGGCGCTGGCACTCGGCGCGGATAAAGCCGGTGTCGAAGTCGGAATTGTGAGCGACCAGAACCCGGTCGCCAATGAAGTCCAGAAATTTGGGCAGCACCTCTTCGATTTTCGGTGCGCCGACAAGCATTTCGTCGGTGATGCCGGTCAGCTCCACGATTTTCCGTTCCAGCGGACGCTCCGGGTCAACGAAGGTCTGGAAACGGTCCACTTCCTCACCGTTTTTCAGCACAACAGCGCCGATCTCGATGATGCGGTCGCTGCGGGAGGACAGGCCGGTAGTTTCCAGATCGAAGGCGACGAATTCCTGATCGAAGGTGATATCCTGCTCGCCGTGGACTACAATGCGGTCGTCTACGTCGTTTACATAATACCCCTCACAGCCGTAGAGAATCTTGATATTCTGGTCGGTTCCGGCCACCTTGGCTTTGGAGGCGGCCTTCATGGCGTCGGGGAAGGACTGGGCAACGCCGTGATCGGTGATGGCGATGGCCTTGTGACCCCAGGCCGCCGCCTGCTTCACGGCGGCGGCGGTATCCGTCAGAGCGTCCATGTTGGACATGGTGGTGTGCAGATGCAGCTCCACCCGCTTTTCTCCCGGGGCAGTGTCCTGCCGCTTGGGCATGGAGCCGGGCTGCATGGCGTAGGGCTTGAGAACCATTTCGCCCTCGTATCGATCTTCACCCAGCTTGCCCTGCACCCGCAGGACGGAGCCGACCTGAACGTTTTCCAGAATGGGCTTGGCCTCTCCGGCCTCCATAAAGCGGCTGACGCGGACGGAGTTGGTGTTGTCCGTCATGTCGAATTTCACAACATAGGCGTTGCGTTTTTTCAGCTCCTTGTGGTCCACAGCGAAGACTTTGCCCTCCACGATGACGGTTCCCATGTCCAGACTCAGCTCCTTCATGGGAACGGGCGTGCCCTTGAAGGGCTTGCCATAGAAGGTTTCGCTGGGGGCGGCGGACTTGTCCTCCTTCTTCGGCTGAGCGGCGGAGACGGCGGGAAGCTTTTGAATCTCCGATTCCCGCATGGACTCTGTGGCTGCAAACAGCGCTTTTCCCTCCAGCGCGTTGCCAGCCTCCACGGTGATATGCACCGGGGCGGCGAACCGCTCCCGCAGTACCTTTTCCACAGACGGGATGTGCTCCAGAAGAGTTTCTTTTCCGTTGGCGGCGAGCTTTACCGTGAGATTCTGTTCGTTCCATTCCCACTTTGCCCCGGCGAGGGAACCCCGCGCCATGGAGTTGCGGCTGACAAACAGCCACATCAGTTCTTCCGGTTCGATTTTTTGCAGCTCCGATTCCGGGTGGGTCGCGGTCAGCTCCAGCTTTTGCAGGCCGTACAGGCCACAAATGTCCTTGCGAACCTGTTCCAGCAGCCGTTGGGGGATGTAGCGCTCGGAATGTAGCGCCACGTGAACGCTTCGGGTCTCGGGGTCGATATCCGCAGCGGCGATAGCCGCCTGAGAAAGGGCTGCATACAGCTCCTCAGGCGGCTCATAGTCCGGAAACATATTCAGAAAGAAAATTTGTTCTTCCATATCGTGTCTCTACAGTGCTTCAATTCGTTTCAGCAGGGCAGGGAGCAGCTCGTCATAGGGGAGCTTTTCCACCTGCACGCCCTTTTCAAAAATCATGCCCCAGCCGTCGCCGCCGGCAATGCCGATGTCCGCTTCCCGGGCTTCGCCGGGGCCGTTGACCACGCAGCCCATGACCGCCACGGTGATGGGCTTTTCACAGTTTTTCAGTGCTTCGTCCACCCGGTTCACCAGACCGATCAGGTCGATGCGGGTCCGTCCGCAGGTGGGGCAGGAGACGATGTTCACGCCGTCCTTCCGAAGCCCCGCGGCCTTGAGAATGTCCCGGGCGGCGTAGACCTCCTGCACCGGGTCGTCGGTGAGGCTGACCCGGATGGTATCGCCGATGCCGTCCAGAAGCAGCGCGCCGATGCCCATGGCGGACTTGATCAGACCCTGCCGGACGGGGCCGGTCTCGGTCACGCCGATGTGGAGGGGATAGTCACATTTGGCGCGGAACAGCCGCGCGGCGGCTACCATGGTGGGGACGGTGGAGGACTTCATGGAGACGCAGGTGTCGTAAAAGCCCTGTTTTTCCAGCAGCTCCAGATGTTCAAAGGCGCTTTCCACCAGCGCTTCGGCGGTGGGGTGGCCGTATTTTTCCAGCAAACGCTTGTCAAGGCTGCCGCCGTTGACGCCGATGCGGATGGGGATGTGCTTGTCCTTGCACACCTCCACCACGGCCTTGACCCGATCTTCGCCGCCGATGTTGCCGGGGTTGATGCGGATTTTGGATGCGCCGCCCTCTGCCGCGGCGATGGCAAGTCTGTAATCAAAATGGATATCCGCTACGAGGGGCAGGGGAGAGTCCTTGCAGATGTCCGCAAAGCTCCGGGCAGCTTCCATGTTGGGAACTGCCAGCCGGGCGATCTGGCACCCGGCGGAGGCAAGCTGACGGATCTGCTTCAGGCTGCCCTCCACATCCGTGGTTTTGGTATTGAGCATGGACTGGATGACCACCGGGGCGCCGCCGCCGATGGGAACACCGCCCACCAGAATCTGTTTTGTCATCGTCTTCACCTCTTGAACAGGAAAATGACGTCCTTGAACATAATAATCGCCATCAGGGCAAGCAGCAGGATCATGCCCGCGCCGTGGAGATAGCCTTCATATTTGGGGTTGATCTTCTTTTTCGTGATGGCTTCCACCACAACGGTAATCAGCAGACACACAATACGCCCGCCGTCCAGCGCGGGGATGGGCAGCAGATTCATCACCGCCAGATTGATGGCGATGAAGCCGCCGAAATACAGCATATTCAGCAGCGCAGTGACCTTGCTGTCGGAGGCTGCCGCCACTTTGGACATTTCACTGACAATGCCCACGGGGCCGGACATATCCTTAATGCCCACCTTGCCGCCAAGCAGCATTTGCAGGCTCAGGCGAACCATGCGCACCGTATCCAGGGACTGGTTCCACGCCATTCCCAGCTTCTCCCAGAAGTTCGGGGTGCTGAGGGTGAAATTTATGCCGTAGCGCAGGCCGGTCGAGCCGTTTTCCAGAGTCACTTCGTGCTTTTCCAGCAGGAAATCTTTCAGAACGACCTTTTCGCCGTTCCGTCGCACTGTGATGTCGTGAACGTCGCCGGGGTTCAGTGACAGGATCATGGAGAAATCGGAATAGGAGTAGAGCTTTTCACCGTCCACCTCCACAATGCGGTCACCGGCTTGCAGGCCGTTTTCGCCGTTCACCGTGGCGTAGTCTTCAAAGCTGGCAATCACGGGAACGGCGGTCTGCTTTCCGGGGAGGCAGACACTGACCATCAGTACCACAATGACCATCAGTACCACGCCGATGAGAAAGTTCATCGCCGCACCGGCGGCCAGAATAATCAGCCGCTTCCACCATGCCGCCTTGTCGAAGGAACGGGGATTGTCGCTTCCGCCGTCCTCGCCCTCCATGGCGCAGTAGCCGCCGATGGGGATGCAGCGGATGGCGTACAGAGTCTCGCCCACCTGTTTTTTCCAGATGGCGGGACCCATAAACATGGAAAATTCGTTGACCTGAACACCGGAGAGCTTGGCGGCGGTAAAATGCCCCAGCTCATGGACGAAAATCAGGACGCTGAACAGTAAAATCGCAAAAATAACGCTCATAGAAAAAATGCCTCGCAATTATCAAGAGTTCGTCCGAACCGCCTCACGAGCCAGACGGTCGGCTTCCAGAATCTGCTCCAAAGTGGGGTCGGCGATAAACGGCACCTGCGGCACGGCGGCATTTACCAGCCGGTAGATGTCGTAAAAGCCGATTTTGTCATTCAGGAACATGGCGACTGCCTCTTCGTTGGCGCCGTTCATGGCAGGGCAGGCCGTGCCGCCCGCCTTCGCGCAGTCCCGCGCCAGCGCCAGACAGGGGAAATTCTCCGTATCCGGCGGGGAAAACGTCAGCGGGCCGCAGGACAGTAAGTCCAGCCGCTCCACCGGGGAGGGGATACGCTCCGGGTAGGTCAGTGCCAGCTGAATGGGCAGACGCATATCCGGTGTGCCCATCTGCGCCATCACCGCGCCGTCGGTGAATTCCACCATGCTGTGGACGATGCTTTGCCGGTGGATGACCACATCTACCTGTTCCAGGGGCAGACGGTACAGCCGCATGGCCTCAATGACCTCCAGCCCCTTATTCATCAGGGTGGCGCAATCGACGGTGATCTTTGCACCCATTTTCCAGTTGGGGTGTTTCAGGGCGTCGGCCTTGGTCACCGTTTCCAGCTGAGGGCGGGTCATGCCGAAAAATGGGCCGCCGGAGCAGGTGAGGATCAGCCGCTGGATCTCTTTTCTGCTGCCGCAGCCCATAAGGCACTGAAAGATTGCGGAATGCTCGGAATCCACGGGGACGATCTCCGCACCGTACTTTTCCGCCTCGGCCATCACCAGTTCCCCGGCGCAGACAAGAGTTTCCTTGTTGGCAAGGCCAATGCGCTTTTTCGCCCGGATGGCGGCGAGAGTGGGCTTCAAACCGACCATGCCAACCACGGCGGTGATGACGCAGTCGGCATCCGCCATGGATGCCGCTTCCATCAGACCCGCTTCACCCCAGTTTACCCGGATTGGCAGATCGTTTATTCGTTCCGCCAGCGCCTGAGCGGCTTCCTGCGTTGCCATGACGGCGAGCTTCGGTGAAAACTCCCGGCACTGCTGCGCCATCCGCTCCACATTGGTTCCGGCGGTGAGCGCCGCTACCCGGATGCCGGGCAGACGGCGGATAATGTCCAGGCTCTGCCGGCCGATGGAGCCGGTGGAGCCGAGAATACTGACACACTGCACCATAGGCCGCTCCTTACACCGCCATGGGGAGCAGCACCAACAATACTTCCATGGCCGGGGCGACCAGGGTCAGGGAATCGAACCGATCCAGCACGCCGCCGTGACCGGGAATCAGATTGCCGTAATCCTTGATGCCGGTCTGCCGCTTGATGATGGAGAAGCACAGATCGCCGAAAATGCCCAGCAGGGAACCGGCGAAGCCGTACAGCAGCGCAAGACCGTAGTTGACCCGGAGATTGCCGGGCAGCAGGTCGATGATCAGGGCGTAAACAAGCATACTGACCACGGCGAAGGCAATGCCGCCCAGCGCGCCCTCGATGGTCTTGTTGGGGCTGACCACAGGCGCCAGCTTGTGCCGCCCGAATTTCAGTCCGATAAAGTAAGCGCCTGTGTCGGACATGAACGCCACCACGAAGGGAATCAGGATGACATACCGTCCGAGATCCATATTCAGAATGCGGATGAGGGAGCTGAGCATGTAGGGGATGAGAAGACCCGCCACAAAGCACATGGACAGATCCTCAAAGTGAACCTTTATGTGGTCAAGCATCATCTCCGAGAACATCAGGATAAAGAACGCAATCATGAGGATGACAAAGTAGGAATGAATCGCGCCGAAATAGCTCCACATGCACACGGCGGCCGCCATGATGCAGGAGTAGATCACCAGCCGCGGCCGCTTTACAAGCCCTGTGCGGTACAGAAGCTCGTAGGCCGCGATGGCCATGAGAGCACTCATGACCAGTGACGCGGCAATCACCGGTGCGGCCAGTGTCAGAAGAAAGAGGATCGGCACCAGAATCGCTGCGGAAATAATGCGTTTTTTCATTTCTCTATGTCCCTCCGAACCGGCGGCTGCGCCGGTGAAATTCTTCAATGGCGCTGTCCAGATGCTCCGGAGTGAAATCAGGCCAAAGTACGTTCATAATTACATATTCCGAGTACGCGGACTGCCAGAGAAGGAAGTTGCTGACCCGCATCTCTCCGGACGGCCGGATGATCAGCTCCGGGTCGGGCACGCCCGCCGAGTACAGATACCGGGAGAAAACGTCCTCGGTCAATTTTTCCGGGTCGGCCTTTCCGGCGGCGACATCCGCCGTGTAAGCCTTCACAGCATGGATGATCTCATCCCGCCCGCCGTAGTTCAGGCAGAAATTCACCTGCACGTCGTAGTCCTCCGAGCGGCTTTCCGCGTCGTGGCAGAGCGCTTGCAGCTCCGGGCTGAGACGGGTCAGGTCGCCGAAAAAGCGGAATTTTACCCGGTTCTTTTCCATATCCCGCAGCGCCTCTTCCAGATACCGGCGCAGCAGCTTCATGATTCCCGCCACTTCTTCCGCCGAGCGCTTCCAGTTCTCCGTGGAAAAGGCGTATACCGTCAGGTATTCCACACCCAGTGTGCGGCAGTAGTTGGCGATCCGCCGGAAGGCTTCCGCGCCTGCGGCGTGACCGGCGGTGCGGGGCAGACCCCGCTGCTTTGCCCAGCGGCCGTTGCCGTCCATAATGATGGCAATGTGCCGGGGCGGGGGAGAGTTTTGCGAAAGTGCCATAAAGCACCTCTTTCTAAATGGTTAGTGAACAGATCTGCGAAGATAAAAAAGCAATTTCTGCTGGCGGCTGCTTCCAGCCGCCAGCAGGGGTGCTTTGTTTTGGCTGACGGCGTTAAATCGCCATCAGTTCTTTTTCCTTGGCAGCAAGAGCGGCGTCGGCGCGCTTGATGTTCTTGTCCAGCAGATCCTGTAAATCTTTCTCGGCCTTCTTCTGGTCGTCCTCGGTGATCTCGCTGTTCTTTTTCAGCTTCTTGACATAGTCCATGCCGTCCCGACGGATGTTGCGCATGGCGACCTTGGCTTCCTCGGAATACTTCTTGACCTGCTTGGCCAGATCCTTACGGCGCTCCTCGGTGAGCTGGGGGAACACCAGACGGATGACGCGGCCATCGTTCTGGGGGTTGATGCCCAGATCGGAGGTCTGGATGGCCTTCTGGATGTCCTTGAGCAGCTTGGTGTCCCAGGGCTGAATAATCAGGGTACGGGCGTCGGGGGTGGAGATGGTGGCGACGCCGTTCAGGGGCGTTTCACTGCCATAGTATTCCACGGTGATCCGATCGAGAACCTTTGCGTTGGCGCGGCCGGCGCGGACGGAGGCGAATTCCTCGTCCAGATGCTCGAGAGCCTTGTCCATTCTCCGGGAATATTCTTTGAAATCGACGGTCATTGTGTGTTCCTCCTTAGAAATGATTTTTTACGGTAGTACCGATCTCTTCGCCGCGAACCACGCGGACGATGCTGTTTTCTTCATTCAGGCCAAAGCAGACCATGGTCATATCGTTGTCCATAGCCAGCGCCATAGCGGTGATGTCCGTGGCCTTCAGGTTCTTCGCCAGCACCTCGCCATAGGTCAGGCGGGAGTAGCGGACGGCTGTGGGGTCTTTGGCGGGGTCGGCGGAATAAATGGCGTCCACGTTCTTCGCCATCAGCACGGCGTCGGCCTCAATCTCCACGCCCCGGAGCACCGCGCCGGTGTCGGTGGAGAAGTAGGGGTTGCCGGTACCGGCGGCAAAGAGGACGACCTTCCCCTCATTTAAGTACCGCTCGGCAAGGTCGCGGGTAAAATACTCGGCGAACTTGTTCATCTCCACGGCGCTGAGAACGCGGGCATCCATGCCGTGGCGGTTCAGGGCATCGGCCACGGCGATGGCGTTCATTACCGTGCCCAGCATACCCATGGAGTCGGCGTGGGAACGCTGCATCTTATCCGCGCCGTCCTTGACGCCCCGCCAGAAGTTTCCCGCGCCGATGACCAGACCGATCTGGACACCCATGTCCACGCAGGTTTTGATAGACTCGCAAAGCTCGTTCACAATGGTAAAATCAAGCCCCCGATGTGCGTCCCCGGCGAGAGCCTCGCCGCTGACCTTCAGCAGGATGCGCTTATATTTAAGCTCAGGCAAAATGAAATCACTCCTTATCTTCATATCCTTTCCTATTCTAGCGTATCCAGCCCGAATTGACAACTACTAATTTAAGATTTCTTAAAATGTTTTCCGATTTTTCACAATGCGGGGCCTTCTGTGTAATTTCCACACAGCGCGCCCCTTGGAAAAGATGGATTCTGGCGGGATTTTTGGTTGCAAAACTGGAAACAGTAGGGTATAATGTCTGGTAATTGGAAAAACCCAAGGAAATGAGAGGGATTATCATGGCTGAAATGACTGAAAGCAAAAACTTTATCCACGCATTCATCGACGAGGACATCGCCCCCGGCGGGCAGTTTGCGGGTCAGACCGTCCATACCCGGTTTCCGCCGGAACCCAACGGCTATCTGCATATCGGCCACTGCAAGGCGCTGATCATCGACTTCGGCACCGCCGAGAAGTACAATGGCCTGTGCAACCTCCGCATGGACGACACCAACCCCACCAAAGAGGATGTGGAGTTCGTGGAAGCCATCAAGGAGGACATCCACTGGCTGGGCTTCGACTGGGGCGACCGCTTCTACTACGGCTCCGACTATTTTGAGAAGGACTACGAATATGCGGTGGAGCTGATCAAGAAGGGGCTGGCCTACGTCTGCGAGCTGACGCCGGAGCAGTTCAAGGAGTACCGGGGCGACCTGAATACCCCTGCCGTTTCCCCTTACCGCGACCGCCCCATTGAGGAAAGTCTGGACCTGTTCGCCAGAATGCGTGCCGGCGAATTCGAGGACAACCGCTACACCCTCCGGGCAAAGATTGATCTGGCGTCCGGCAACTTCAATATGCGCGACCCGGTCATCTATCGCATCCGCCATATGCACCACCATCGTCAGGGGGACAAGTGGTGCATCTATCCCATGTACGACTTTGCACACCCCATTCAGGACGCGCTGGAGGGCATTACCCATTCTCTGTGCTCTCTGGAATTTGAGAACCACCGTCCTCTTTATAACTGGGTGGTGGAGCATGTCTCCGTGCCTCATCATCCCCGGCAGATCGAGTTCGCGAGACTGGGCATCGACCACACCGTGCTCAGCAAGCGGAAGCTGAGAGCGCTGGTGGAGAACGGCTATGTTTCCGGCTGGGATGACCCCCGGATGCCCACCCTCTGCGGCCTGCGCCGCCGGGGCTATACCCCCAAGTCCATCCGCAACTTCTGCGAGCGGGTGGGCGTGGCCAAGTCTCCCAACACCATTCCCTACGCATTTCTGGAATTCTGCCTGCGGGAAGACCTGAACGAGACTGCCCAGCGGGTCATGGCGGTGCTGAAGCCCGTGAAGCTCACCATCACCAACTATCCCGAGGGCAAATCCGAGATGGTCACCGTGGAAAATAACCCCAACCGTCCCGAGGACGGCACCCGGGAGGTCAGCTTCTCCCGGCACCTGTGGATTGAGCAGGACGATTTCCTGGCCGAGCCGATCCCCAAGTACAAGCGCCTGTACCCCAACGGGCCGGAGTGCCGCCTGAAGGGCGCGTACCTCATCACCTGCACCGGCTGCGTCAAGGATGAAAACGGTAACGTGGTGGAAATTCTGGCAACCTACGACCCCGAGAGCCGGGGCGGCGACCCCGCCGACGGCCGGAAGGTCAAGGGCGCGACCATTCACTGGGTGGATGCGGAGAACTGCTGCGACGCGGAGGTCAGACAGTACGACAATCTGTTCAATGACCCCGACCCCGACGCGGCGGGCAAGGATTTTCTGGCCTGCCTGAACGAGAAGTCTCTGGAAGTCCTCACCGGCTGCAAGGTGGAGGCCAGCCTCCGGGACGCCAAGGCGCCCGCGTCCTATCAGTTCATGCGTCTGGGCTATTTCTGCCCGGACAGCAAGGACTGCGCACCCGGCCATCTGGTGTTCAACCGTTCCGTCAGCCTGAAGGATTCCTTCAAGCCGGGAAAGTAATTCCTATATTATGGAAAGTCCTGCCGCAATGGGCGGGGCGCATGAGACAGTCAACAGGCACAGTGGGATAATCCGCTGTGCCTGTTTTTTGCATAAGCGTATCAGTTAATGCCAGCACCCCTTGCCTCTCCCTTTGGGAGAGGTGACCGAGCGAAGCGAGGACGGAAAGGGGACGCAGGGGGGCAAAGCCCTCTCAGTCACCTTCGGCGACAGCTCTCCCAGAGGGAGAGCCAAGGGGGCATTACCCTGTCATAAAAGTTTCTGCGATTTTTTGCAAAGCGTGCTTGACAAATTTTGCAAAGCATGCTATACTTTGCTTGCAAAGTTAACTTAGCATTTTTCCTTGCGGACGCGCGGGAAAATCAAAGGAGCGTATATGAAAACGAATATCCGCGAACTGCGAAAGAAGAACAAGCTGTCTCAGGAGGAACTGGCGGACGCCGTGGGGACTACCCGGCAGACCATTACCTCAATTGAGGTAGGGAAGTACACTGCCTCGCTGCCCCTGGCCTACAAAATTGCCCACTATTTCGGACTGACCATCGAAGAAGTGTTTGACTTCTCGGATTTGGAGGAATAAATTATGGAAAGCTATCGTGAAAAACTCAAATTGCAGAATGTGGTTTTTGCCATCGGGTGCGTCGCGCTTGCCCTGTTCTCCGTACTGGGCTTTTTGGGCGAAGCCGGAGTCGTGAAGCTGGCGCCGTCCGTCGGAGACGGTCACTGGCAGTCCCTGTGGCGCGGCTTCATTTCCGGCGCCAGCATCGGCATTCTGGCGATGCTGCTGTTCGGCCTGATCCGGAACCTCCGCGCTCTGAAGGATGAGAAAAAGCTGAAACAGCAATATGTTAAGGAAGGTGACGAGCGCCAGAAGCAGATTTATACCAACGCCCTGTGCGCTGCCATGCGGGCAACCCTGATTCTGGGACTGGCGGCGGTTATCGTGGCGGGGTATTTCAGCATGACCGTCAGCCTTACGCTGCTGGTAACAGTCTTATTGGTCAGTCTGATGACCCTGGCATTCAAGCTGTATTTCGGCAAAAAATATTGAGACAGTGGGAAAATCCCGCTTTAACGTGCTTTGGTTCTTTCGACAGGGGGAGTCAAAGCACGTTTTTGAATCGCGTGGTTCCGGCCTGAGTGCCGGAATGCCCGCCTGCAAAAGTTAGCGAATGCTAACTAATAAAGGAGAAATAAGGGAAATTGCTGAAAAAAGATGGGAAAATGCTGGACATTTGCATGGAGCGTATGGTATAATCCAATGGTGGTCGTTTGCGTATAAACGGACAACAAAACGATAAGAAGGTGGTATTTGGTGGACTATACCAAGTATGTGTTGAAAAACAGGGATGAGCTGGAAGGCTTGCTTGCCGGGAAGGATAACTTCTTTGTTGTCGCCTGCAACAAGTGCTTCAAGGAGTTCAACACGACCGAAGAGCCGGAGTGCGGCAGCTTTGCGGCCATTGCCGAGGAGCAGGGCAAGCACATCACCGGTACGGTAAAAGTGGACTTCTTGTGCAATAAGGTTCAGACCGAGAAGAAGCTGGCAGGTATCGTACCCGAAGGCACTGAGAACGTGGTCGTCATTTCCTGTGGTCTGGGCGTGCAGACCGTGGCGGATCTGGAGTCCGTTCCCGTGTTTACGGCAACCAATTCCCTTAATTACACCGGCCATCATGGCATGGCCCTGACGAAGAAGACCTGCGGCGCCTGCGCCCAGTGCTATCTGAACGTCACCGGCGGCATCTGCCCCATCGTGGACTGCTCCAAGAGTCTGGTCAACGGCCAGTGCGGCGGCGCGAAGAACGGCAAATGCGAGATCGACCCCAAGAAGGACTGCGCATGGGAAAAGATTTACCAGCGTCTGGAAAAGCAGGGTCGTACCAAGGAATTTCTGGATCAGCCCATTCAGCTGCGGGACTACTCCGTGGCCAACGTGGACGAGATCAAGGCTTACGTAGCCGAGGCGCGTGCCAAGCGGTACGAGGGCTTCTACGGCGGCGTCCATCCCACGGAGAATAAGGAGTTCACGGAGCACCTTGCGCTTCAGAAATTCCCCGAACCCGATACCGTTATCATTCCTCTGGCCATGCACATCGGCGCACCGGCGAACCCCGTGGTTCAGCCCGGCGATACCGTGAAGGTGGGTCAGCTCATCGGTGAGCAGGCGGGCTTCATCAGCGCCCCCGTGCATTCCAGCGTCAGCGGCACGGTCATCGCGGTAGAACCCCATACCCATCCCAACAAAGGCCCCGGCGTCATGAGCGTCGTCATCAAGAACGACGGCAAGAATACGCTGCACGAGTCCGTAGTCCCCAACAAGCCCCTCGAGGAACTAACCCCCGACGAGATCGTCGAGATTGTCAAGGAGAAGGGCATCGTGGGCATGGGCGGCGCGACGTTCCCCACCTACGTAAAGCTGAAGCCCGGCAAGCCCATCGACGCCGTGCTGATCAACGGCTCCGAGTGCGAGCCTTACCTGACCGCCGACCATCGGGTCATGCTGGAATTCGCCGACGACATCGTGTTCGGCCTGCGTGCCATGATGAAGGCCGTCAGCGCGCCGGAAGGCGTCATCCTCATTGAGGACAACAAGCCCGACGCTATCGCCCTGATGGAAGAAAAGGTCGCGCCTTACGACAACATCCGCGTCTGCGCCGCTAAAACCCAGTACCCCGAGGGCGCTGAAAAAATGCTCATCAAGAAGGTCATGGGCCGTCAGGTTCCCAGCGGCAAGCTGCCCGCCGACGTTGGCTGCGTGGTAAGCAACACCTCCACCGCCAAGGCCATTTCCGACGCCATCCAGAAGGGTCTGCCTCTGGTGGAGCGTGTGGTCTCCGTCACCGGCGAGTTCATCCGCAATCCCGGCAACTACATCGTCAAGCTCGGCACCAACGTGCAGGAGATCATCGATCACTGCGGCGGCATCACCGGCGATGACGTGGTGCTGAAAATGGGCGGCCCCATGATGGGCGCTCCCATCAAGGACACCAATGTGCCCATTATCAAAGGCTCCAATGGCATTATCGCCATTGCCGCCGATCACACCGAGGAGAAAGAATGCATCAAGTGCGGCCGCTGCATGGACGTATGTCCCATGGAGCTGGCGCCTCTGGATATCTACAAGTACGCCCAGCTGGGTGACGCGGAAACCCTGCTGAAGCTGAATGTGATGGATTGCTTCTCCTGCAAGTGCTGTGAGTACATCTGCTCTTCCAAGATTCCTCTGGTTTCCAAGATCAACGCTGCCAAGGGCCTGGTCATGCCCTTGCTGAAGAAGAAGTAAGGGGGACGAACACTTATGTTAATGACAAAACTGAAATCCGAAGAGGTCATCGGCTCCCTGACTTCCGGCAAGGTCTTCATCATCAACTGCCACGGCTGTAAGGAAGTCGGCTTCCCCGAGGAGGATGCCAAGGCTCTGCAGAAGAAGCTCCAGGAGGAGGGCAAGGTTGTGGGCATTCTCACCACCGACTATGTCTGCAACCCCGACGAGCTGGCGCTGCGGCTGCGCGCCCCCATGGCGAAGATCGCCGAGGCGGATGCCGTGCTGGTGTTCTCCTGCGGTGTCGGCGTGCAGACCATCTCCCAGATGCTGGAGGACAAGCCGGTCTACGCCTGCTGCGACACCATCGAGCTGCCCGGCTTTCAGGGCGTGACCCCGCTGGAATACGACTGCGGCCAGTGCGGCGAGTGCTTCCTGAACCTGACCGGCGGCATCTGCCCCATCACCGCCTGCTCCAAGAGTCTGGTGAACGGCCCCTGCGGCGGCACCAAGAACGGCAAGTGTGAGGTCAACCCCGCCATGGACTGCGGCTGGGAGCGCATCATTCAGCGTCTGAAGGCTCAGGGTCGTCTGGATGTTCTGCGCTGCCCCACCCAAATGCACGATTTCAATACCGACGAGGCTACCAAGTCCGCCAAAGAATCTGAATAATCAGGAGTGTATAGAATTATGAGAATTACTGAACTGTTTGACAACGGTGAGTTTGTGGTTTCTGCCGAGGTCGGCCCTCCCAAAGGAATTCATATTGACGGCATGGTAGAGGAAGCGAAGAAGTACCTCACCGGCGTCCATTTTGTCAACGTTACTGACAACCAGTCCTCCGTCATGCGCCTCGGTTCCCTCGCCACCTGCAAGGTGCTGAAGGATGCCGGACTGAACCCCATCTTCCAGCTGACCTGCCGCGATCGGAACCGTATTGCTCTGGAATCCGACCTGCTCAGCGCCGCCATGCTGGGGATCGACAACATCCTCTGCCTCACCGGCGACCACACCAAGCTGGGTGACCATCCGCAGGCCAAGCCCGTGTTCGATCTGGATTCCGTGTCTCTGCTGCATACCGCCAGCCTGCTGGAAACCGGCAAGGATCTGGGCGGCAACGACTTGGTTGGCGAGCCCCCCAAGTTTGCCAAGGGCGCTGTCGTGTCCCCCTGCTCCGACTCCGTGGACGCGCAGCTGGTGAAGATGGAGCGCAAGGTCAAGGCCGGCGCCGAGTTTTTCCAGACCCAAGCCGTGTTTGAGCCTGAGAAGTTCATCAAGTTCATGGAAGCTGCCAAACAGTTTGGCAAGCCCGTTCAGGTGGGCATCATCATTCCCAAGTCCGCCGGTATGTGCAAGTTCATGAACAACAACGTGGCCGGTGTCCACATTCCCGACGAGCTGATCGCCGAGCTGCAGGCCGACAAGGAGAAGACCAAGGCCGGTATCACCGGCGTGGAGATCGCCGCCCGGATCATCCGGGAGTGCAAGCCCTACTGTCAGGGTGTCCATATCATGTCTCTGGGCTGGGAGTCCAAGGTTCCCGCTCTGCTGGAGCAGGCCGGTCTGTAATAGGGGACTGCCCACAAAATTGGTTAAGCAAGGAGCTTGCCGCCTGTGTTGCACAGGCGGCAGGTTTTTTCTGTCAATTCGCTTTTAAAAGAGAAAAAATACCCTTTATTCGCATGAAAATACAGTCTGAATACGACAGAAGCCCCCAACCTTACCGTCACTTTGCTGAATCTTAGCCGGAATATAAAATGCACCAATGGTAATTTTTCACAAATTCTTAATGGAATCTTAAGCTAATTTGCCATCTTGATTTCCGGGGGTCAGGTGCATATACTGTATCCATGACAGGATCTGTCAAAAAACACCGCTAAAAGAAGGGAGATTCGTAATTCTATGACAGGTATTGGACTTATCATCGTATTCGTTCTTGCCATCGCGCTGATGATCTACTCCATCAGCAAGCTGAAAATCCATCCGTTTCTTTCCATCATGGCCATTTCTCTGATTTTTGGCCTGATCGCCGGAATCCCTCTGGTTAACACCACGGACGCCGACGGCAATACCGTCAGCGGCATTGCAAACGTCATCGGTGCTGGCTTCTCCGGCACATTCTCCAGCATCGGCATCGTTATCATCTTTGGCGCTCTGGTCGGCACCCTGCTGGAAAGCACCGGCGCGGCTCTGAAGATGGCTGACTGCGTTGTCAAGCTCGTCGGCGAGAAGCATCCTGAGATCGCCATTGAGCTGATGGGCTGGATCGTCTCCATCCCCGTGTTCTGCGACAGCGGTTTCGTCGTCCTGAACCCCATCCGTAAGGCTATGACCCGCCGCACCGGCACATCCAGCGTTGCGATGTCCGTTGCCCTGTCCATGGGTCTTTACATCAGCCACTGCTTCATTCCCCCCACGCCCGGCCCCATCGCGGCTGCCGGTACGCTGGGCTGCGGCGATAATCTGCTGCTGGTCATGGGTCTTGGCGCTCTGTGCTCCATCCCTCCGCTGGTTGCCGGTTATTTCTTCGCAAAGTACATTGGCAAGAAGGTCAAGGCTGCTGACGACATCACCGATAACGAGAACGTCAAGACCTACGAGCAGCTGGTTGCCGAGTTCGGCAAGCTGCCCAACGCATGGCTGGCCTTTGCTCCCATCGTCGTTCCCATTATCCTGATGGGTCTGGCTTCCGCTCTCTCCATGGCCGGTGTCAAGGCTGACTTCATCAGCTTCCTGGGTACTCCCATCATCGCTCTGGCTGTTGGCTGCATCATCGCCATTATCGACCTGTTCGCCGCGCACAAGGGTAAGGACTTCTACAAGCTGACCGACGACACCCTGAAGACCGTTGGTCCCATCCTGTTCGTTACCGCCGCCGGCGGCGTTCTGGGCAAGGTCATCGCTTCCTCCGACATGGTCAACTACATCAAGGCCAATGCGGAAGTTTTCGAGAGCGTCGGCATCTTCTTCCCGTTCCTGCTGGCCGCGATCCTGAAGTCCGCACAGGGCTCCTCCACCGTCGCCATCACCACCACCGCCGGTATCGTGGCCCCTCTGCTGCCGGTTCTGGGACTGGACTCTCCCGCACGGGCTTGCCTGACGGTTATCGCCATCGGCGCAGGCGCCATGACGGTGTCCCACGCCAACGACTCCTACTTCTGGGTCGTCACCAACTTCGGCGAAATGACCCCGCAGGATGGCTACAAGACCCAGACCCTCGGCACGCTCGTGATCGGCATTGCGTCCATTATCGGCGTGTTCATCGTCTCCCTGTTCCTGCACTAAGATTCAAAATCCTGAAAGGGACGGGTTTACCCGTCCCTTTCTTAATATGAAACATGGCGAAACGGAAGCGGCTCAGCAGCTCCCGATTCCAAAGGAGGATTCCCTATGCAAACTTTAAGACAGGATGCGCAGACCATCATAGACCGTGCGCTTGCCGACGCAATGCCGGATTCCGCGGTGCGCCGCGCATTGGAGCACTTTCACAGACCGTCCGGACGTCTCGTTCTGATCGCCGCCGGTAAGGCCGCGTGGCAGATGGCGAAAGCCGCCTACGACGTTCTGGGTACCGACGTCAGCTGCGGCGCGGTCATTACAAAATACGACCATGTAAAGGGAGCAATCGGCACGCTGGAGCTTTTCGAGGCCGGACACCCTGTCCCGGATGAAAATTCCTACCGTGCGACCGCCCGCGCCCTCGAGCTGGTCAGCGGCCTGACGGAAAACGACACGGTGCTGTTCCTGCTGTCCGGCGGCGGTTCGGCGCTGTTTGAAAGCCCCCTGATCCCGGCGGAAGAAATGGCGGACGTTACAAAGCAGCTGCTGGCCTGCGGCGCGGACATCGTGGAAATGAACACGCTGCGCAAGCGTCTTTCTGCTGTGAAGGGCGGCCGGTTTGCTGAGCGCTGCCTGCCCGCAAAGGTGTTTTCCATCGTTTTGTCCGATATTCTGGGCGACCCGCTGGATATGATCGCCTCCGGCCCCGCTTACCCGGACAGCTCCACCAGCGCTCAGGCAATGGCCATCGTGAAAAAATACGGCTTGCGCCTTTCCGAGCACGCCCAGTCCCTTCTGGCGCAGGAGACGCCGAAGACCCTTTCCAATGTGGAGACCCACATCACCGGCAGTGTGCGCCAGCTGTGTGTTTCCGCGGAGGAAACGGCGCGGAGCCTCGGCTATGCGCCCGTGGTGCTGACGGACAGCCTGCGGTGTACCGCCCGGGACGCGGGCAGCTTCCTTGCGTCCATCGCCCAGTATAACCAGTCCAGCGAAAAGTCTCTGGCCTTCATAGCGGGCGGCGAGACGGTCGTCCATCTGACCGGCACCGGCCTTGGCGGGCGCAATCAGGAGATCGCCCTTTCCGCCGCACAGGAAATCGCCGGTTTCCGGGACACTGCCGTGTTCTCCTTCGGCTCCGACGGAACGGACGGCCCCACGGACGCGGCGGGCGGCTACTGCGATGGGGAAAGCCGTGCTGCGCTTGCCGCACAGGGCATTTCCATCCCGGACGTTTTGCAGCAGAACGATGCTTACCACGCGCTGAAAAAATGTGATGGCCTGATTCTGACCGGCCCCACCGGAACCAATGTCAACGACCTGTCCGTTCTACTGATCCGCAGATAAGGCTGATGGATTGACAAGCGCACCTTTTTCGGTATAATTAAAAAGCCAGACGCACAGACGCAGCGCAGACCGGAAACCCGGTTTGCGCTGCGTTTTTTAAGCAGAAACAGGAGAGGGAAAGCATAATGACGAAAATCGAAACAGAGCGCTTATACTATTTCCTGATTAAAATTAAGATTTTAATCAGGAAATAGTATTAGTGTTGCAAATCGCTCATAATTCTGCTATACTTGTTAACAACGCTGTCAAGTGTTGGAATACACTCTGGCAGTATAGCTGCGATGGACCAAATGCCCTGCCGGATGGCGGGGCATTTTTTACATGTCGATATGGGGGATTCCTATGAATGCGCAAAAGCGTCTGATTATCATAAAGGGGAAGGACAAAACGGACTCGGTCGCCAGTTTCCGGTTTCATGATGGAAAGTGCGACGTTGTTTATACCAGTTCACCCGGCAGAATATATAGCTTTCAGAACAGAAATGTGGAGATTCTCCCCCTGAAAAAACAAATCGACCCGGCGCAGGTGATCGTTACCGCGAATGGACAAACGTTCAGCGAGATTGATGAGATTCTTGACTTTGGCGCGTATTACCGCATCATCCGCGCAGGGAGAAAGGACCTCTCGTTTCATAGGAGTGAGGTGCAGTTTCAGCGGAATTGTCTGGCGGATGGCAAAAACAAGGAAGCGTTCCAGTATTTTAAGGAGACCGCTGCGGCAATCAGTCTGGTGACGGATAACGGCATCAATATTCTGAAAATGCAGTATGACAAAATTCAGCAGCTCAGTGAGAACACTGTTTTGGCAAGCTATCTTGCGCCGCAGAAAGAAATCGAAGCACCTCGCAGGCCGGCAGCTGTGATCTATCCGTTTGGCCTGAATCAAAGTCAGAAGCTGGCGGTGGAGCGGGCGCTTTCCTCAAAAATCAGCATTATCCAGGGGCCGCCGGGTACGGGGAAAACCCAGACGATTTTGAATATTATTTCCAATGTTGTCAGAAGTGGGAAAACCGTGGCAGTCGTCTCCAACAACAATTCCGCGACGCATAACGTTGCGGAAAAACTGGAAAAGAAGGATGCCGTCTTTCTGACTGCGTTTCTCGGCAGTCTGGCCAATAAACAGAAATTTCTGGATACACAGACCGGCGTCTATCCGGACATGCACGACTGGGAGATGCCGCTGGAGAAACGACGTCAACTGGAGTTGGAGACGACTGCACTTTCCACGGAATTGAACGAAATGCTCAACACTAAGAACCGCATAGCGGAAATTGAGCAGGAATTATTGCGGCTTAACCCTGAGCAGCACTATTTTGAGGAATATTATGCGGCGTATGGCAATGTGCTGACGGAGCGTCTGGACAGGCTGCCCTCGCAGAAGATACTCGCACTTTGGATGGAATTTGAGCAGCACGCGGAGCGTGAGACCCGTCTGGGACTTCTGCAAAAGCTTTCCATCGTACTTCGGTTCAACCGCGATGCGCTCAGGCTGTTTCTTTCTTCTCCGGAACAGGTCATTCCCTATTTACAGAGCCGGTTTTATGTTGTAAAAAGACGGGAGTTGGAGAGTGAAAAGCGGAAACTGACCCGGAAGCTGGAGCATTACGCGTTCGACGCGAAAATGGATGAACTTACGAAAAAATCCTTGCGGCTGTTCCGTGCAGAGCTGGCGGCGAAGTATCCCTGGAAAGGCACTCGGAAACGTTTTGAAGAGGGGGATTTCCGGCGGAACTCCGCAGAATTTACCCGCGAATATCCGGTGGTGCTCAGCACGACCTACTCCATCAAGGGGACGCTGAGCATAGAGCATGTCTATGATTATCTTATCGTGGACGAAGCATCGCAGGTCGATTTGACTACCGGAGTCTTGGCCTTTTCCTGTGCGCGGAATATCGTGATTGTCGGGGATATGAAGCAGCTGCCCAACGTGTTAACGGAGGATGATATCCGCACCAGCGATGATATTTGGGCAAAATATTCTCTGGATGAGCGGTATCGCTTCTCAACCCACAGTCTGCTTTCCTCTGCGTTGGAAACATGGCAGAATGCACCCGTCACGCTGCTGCGGGAGCATTACCGCTGTCACCCGAAGATCATCAACTTCTGCAACCAGAAGTTCTATCATGGACAGCTGATCATCATGACGAAGGATCATGACGAATCGGATGTGCTGACCATGTATCGGACGGCTGCCGGTAATCATGCCCGTGGGCATCTCAACCAGCGCCAGATAGACGTCATCCAGCAGGAAGTGCTTCCACGGCTGAATCAGCAGAATTTCCAAAGCATCGGCATTATCACGCCGTATCGGGATCAGGTGGCGGCCATCCGGAAACAGCTGGGCGGCGCTTATGAGGTGGATACAGTTCACAAATTTCAGGGACGGGAACAGGACGCTATCATTCTGACCTCGGTTGACAATGTGATTACGGATTTTGTGGGCGATCCCCATATGCTGAATGTGGCGGTTTCCAGAGCGGTTCATTCTCTGACGGTGGTCACATCTCAGGACCCCCGCAACGACCAGACCAACTACGGCGACCTGACACGATACATCGAATATAACAATTTTGAAGTCATTCAGAGTCAGGTCTACTCTGTGTTCGATATGCTTTATCAAGGCTATGCAGAACAGCGCAGGACGTATCTGAGAAAGCACAGGCGAGTGTCCGAGTACGATTCTGAGAACCTCATGTACTCTGTGATTCAGGAAGTACTGTCAGAGGAAGCGTTTTCTTCGATCGGGTGTGCAGTGCATGTTTCTCTTGCAGCGTTGGTGAAAGACTATGAACCGCTAACAGAGGAGGAACGCAGGTACGCCCGCAACCCATTGACACATATCGATTTTCTGCTGTTCCGTCAGATGGACAAGCAGCCCGTGCTGGCGATTGAAGTGGATGGGACGAGCTTCCATGAAGCCGGGAGCACGCAGGCAGGACGGGATGAGAAAAAGAACCGTATTATGGAAAAGTGTGGCGTCCCGCTGCTTCGTCTGCGGACAGACGGCAGTGGGGAGCGGGAGAAAATCAGAGACGCACTGGTTTAATTTGAATTTAAAGGTTGGTGATAAAAATGCCGCTGGAAATCGTTCGCAATGATATTACACAAATGCGCGTGGACGCCATCGTCAACGCGGCAAATGAAACCCTTTTGGGCGGGGGCGGCGTGGACGGCTGCATTCACCGCGCGGCGGGGCCGGAGCTGCTGGCCGAGTGCCGGGCGCTGGGCGGCTGCAGGACCGGCAACGCCAAAATCACGGGGGCGTATCGTCTGCCCTGCAAATATGTGATCCACACCGTCGGTCCCGTGTGGCACGGCGGCACGCGCGGCGAGCGGGAACAGCTCGTCTCCTGCTACCGGACGAGCCTTGCGTTGGCGAAGGCGCACGACTGTGAGACGGTGGCTTTTCCGCTGGTTTCCTCCGGCGTCTACGGCTATCCAAAAGATCAGGCGCTTCGGGTGGCGGTGGACACCATTGGGGAATTTCTGCTGAACAACGATATGACGGTCTATCTGGTCATTTTCGACCGTAAGTCCTACCAGATCAGCGGCAAGCTGTTTGCCGATATCGCCGAATACATCGATGACCACTATGTAGACATACACGCCGACGTCATAAGTGTACGCCGACGCAGTATGAGCATTTTCGGAAGCCGTGGAAAGGCCGTCTGCGAGGAAGCAAAGTCCATGCCTATGATGGCGCCCTCGTTCGTCGGCGGGCTGGACGATCTTCTGGCGCATCTGGATGCCGGTTTCTCGGAGACCCTGCTGAAGCTCATTGACAAAAGCGGAAAAAAGGACTCCGAGATCTATAAAAAGGCCAACGTTGACCGCAAGCTGTTCTCCAAAATCCGAAATAATCCGTACTACAAACCCTCCAAAACCACGGCTATTGCCTTCGCCATCGCTTTGGAGCTGGATTTGGACGAGACCCGCGACCTCATCGCCCGCGCAGGCTACGCTCTCAGCGCCAGCAGCAAGTTCGATGTGATTATTGAGTATTTTATTCGGCAGAAAAAGTATGACGTTTTTGAGATCAACGAGGCGCTGTTTGCGTTTGACCAGAGCTTGCTGGGGGCGTGAGGAATGAGAAGGATAGGAGTCCACGTTGCGAACGGCCGAATTGTTCGTCATTTTTGAAGGAGAAAAAGGGTGCGAGAAGTGGAGTATTATATTTCCAAAGATTCCTGTGGAAAAGAATACAAAACCAAGACAACGACCATCTGCGGGTTCGATGAAATCAAAAAAGAGATCGAAGAAAACGAATGTCTGCACGATTGGAGTTTGGAATATGTGGCCTACGATGGGACAACGGGACAAATAACCGCAAAATCCTATAGCAGCCCAACGCTATTTCACTTTTCTTTTGCCGGTATACAGGAGATTTCCATTGATCTTGATGTTCTGGTTCGGTGGATCATGGAGGTTGAAATGGTAAAGGGCGACAATGTTACGCTTACCTTTGACGGCGTCGGAATCATAATCACGGCAAAAAAAGTTGCGCTGAAAATCCAAACGCAGGAATCATGAATTTGTCGCCTGACAGGCGACCAAACCCTCCTTCCAATCCGCTACAATAAGCGCGTAATCAAACGAAGGAGGGTTTTCATTATGACAGAATTGGTTTTTATCCTGGATCGCAGCGGCTCTATGGCGGGGCTGGAGGCGGATACCATCGGCGGCTTCAACTCCATGATCGTCAAGCAGAAGAAGGAAGCGGGCGAGGCGCTGGTCTCCACCGTGCTGTTTGACAACGAGAGCGTGGTCATCCACGACCGCCTGCCGCTGGAAAAGGTGCCGCCCATGACGGAGAAGGAGTATTTCACCCGTGGCTGCACGGCGCTGCTGGACGCCGTGGGCGGCGCGATCCATCACATCGGCAATATCCACAAGTACGCTCGCCGCGAGGACGTGCCGGAAAAGACAATGTTCATCATCACCACCGACGGCTACGAAAACGCCAGCCGCCGCTACAGCTACGAGACGGTGCGCGGAATGATCGAACGGCAGAAGGAGAAATACGGCTGGGAGTTCCTGTTTCTGGGCGCGAACATCGACGCGGCGAAGGAAGCGGCTCGTTTCGGCATCGGCGCCGACCGGGCGGTGAACTACAAGTGCGACGAGGCAGGCACGGCGCTGAACTATGAAGTCATCAGCGAGGCCGTGTGCTGTGTCCGTGCGGCAAGCCCGCTCAGTGCCGATTGGAAACGCCGCATCGACGAAGACGTAGAAAAGAGAGGAAGATAAATATGTACGGGGCAATTCTAGGCGATATCGTAGGCAGCCCCTATGAATTCGACTGCAACAATTACAAAGCAAAAGACTTTCCGCTGTTCAGCCAGCAATCCGAATTCACCGACGACACGGTTATGACTTTGGCGGTGGCGAAAGCGCTTATGGACACCCGCGGGCAGGATGACGCGGCCATCAAAGCGGCGCTGGTGCGGGAAATGCAGCGTTTGGGGTGCACTTATCCCGACCGGGGCTACGGTGTACGGTTCGGCGATTGGCTTTATGAGGACGCGCCGAAACCCTATAACAGCTACGGCAACGGCAGCGCCATGCGGGTATCTCCGGCGGCGTGGCTGGGAGGGGACATGGAGGAGGTGCTGCATCTGGCGCGGCTTACCGCCGAGGTCACCCACAACCATCCGGAGGGTATCAAGGGCGCGCAGGCCACCGCCGCGGCGATTTACCTTGCCCGCACCGGACATAGCAAGGCGGACATCAAAGCGTATGTGGAGCGGGAATTTAGCTACGATCTCAGTCGTACCTGCGACAAGATTCGCCCTACCTATCATCATGTAGAAAGCTGTCAGGAGACGGTGCCGCAGGCCATTACTGCGTTTCTGGAAAGCACAGATTTCGAGGATGCTCTCCGCACGGCGGTATCCCTCGGAGGCGACAGCGACACTCTGGCCGCCATCACAGGCAGCATCGCCGAAGGGTTCTACGGCGTGCCGGAGGATTTGAAGCAGGAATGCCGTCAACGCCTGACACCGGAGCTGACGGAAATTCTGCTTGCGTTTCAAAACAACGATTGAGTGGAAAAACGGTACGAACAGGAAGCGCTTCTCCAAAGTTTTCTTGCAAATAATGGGAGTAGGGAAGATTGAACGCGGTGGGTACTATGGCTACTTTATTGCTTCAAAGCTGCACATGAAGGGCTGCCCTGTGGCTGAACCTGATACTATTTCCTGATTAAAATCTTTGATTTTAATCAGGAAGGCATCGCCTAATGGCGCTGCCAGTTTTGTGATTTATAAGGAAAGAAATCACAAAACAAGTCTCATATGAACTCCTTGCTCTTCGGGCAATTAAAATCTTTTCTAAAGATTTTAATTGGAGTTCAGTATTAAAATGTTATTGCATAAGTTTACCATAAATAAAAAGAAAAATCGGCAAGTTCCGTAAGGAACTTGCCGATTGCATGGTCCGAGTGGGGAGATTCGAACTCCCGGCATCTTGAACCCAAATCAAGCGCCCTACCAACTGGGCCACACCCGGATGCCTGTAGGGCATTATACACCATCTGTCGGGAAAATGCAACCAGAAAATGTATGGTTCTGATATGCTAGGCGTTTTTCGCCCGGGCGGCTAAGAGACGCTTCCACTGCACGGGGCGCTGCAGGAGCCACATCAGGGAGAAGCCCCAGGGGGTGTGCAGGTGGCGGCACAGCCAATCCAGAAATGTTCCCACACAGCCGGTCTGACGGGTCATGTAGGCATGGGTCAGCGTACACTGCGGGGGACGGTGGAAGGGATACAGCCCCTTTTGGCGCAGCTGACGCAATACGGCGGCGGCATCCTTGCGGGGAAGTGAGGCGGTTACATACAGGGTAAACCATAAAAAGACCATCAGCTTGTCGGCAGTGGTGGGATCCTGACGGCCATCACGGTAATAACCCAGAAGGATTTCCGAAATGCGTATGTAGGAGCGGATTTTCTTGTGGTAATTCTCCAGGCTGACGGTCGTTTCGGCAGAACCGGAATGCTCGCGGTAACAATACAGCGCCAGCTTAATCTCGACACTTTTCGGGGCGCAAAGACCGACTTCGTACATGTATAACCCGTCCTCGCCGTGGGTCAGTTCGGGATAACGGAAGTTCAGGCCGTTTTCCAGCAGAAATTCCCGGCGCAGAAGACTTCTCCACACCACGGAATCATACCATTGGGAATTTATGGGCAGCTTCATCTGCCGGGACAGGGCAATCTCCTCGTCGGTCAGGCGGTCGGTGAACTGATAGCCGCCGACGATCAGCCGGTCACAGGCGGTTTCCGTCGCTTTGTCCTGCAGGAGGCCCAGAATGTTCGGCAGCAGAAAATCGTCCGCGTCTACAAACCAGATGTAATCGCCCTGAGCAGCCGACAGGCCGGCGTTGCGCGCCGAGACCACGCCGCCGTTCTCCTTGTTAATCACGCGGATATTGCCGTGCTCCGCCGCGTACTACCCCAGAATCTCCGGGCTGGCATCTCTGGAGCCGTCGTTGACGCAGATGATCTCGTAATCGGAAATATCCTGCGCCAGCAGCGAATCCAGACATTCGGGAAGATACTGCGCCGCGTTGTAAACGGGAACCACAAAGCTGAGAAACATCCCGTACACCCCCTTTTTTGCCATTATAGCCTGACTTTCCGGAAAAAGCAACAAAGCATCAGAAAAAGTTTGCAGTTTTTCCCATGGCGCGCTATAATGGCGGAAACAATGTTACGCCGCAGACGGCGAAGGGGAGTGCTGTATGAAAAAATCCGGTCTTTCTCAGGAAACGCTGAAAATCATTGCCTGCGTCACCATGCTGATCGACCATGTGGGCGCGACCGTGGTGGAGTCGCAGTTTTTTGTAACGCCATTCGATGGAATCTACTACCTGTATTTTGCCATGCGGATCATTGGCCGGGTGGCGTTCCCGATTTACTGCTTTCTGCTGGCCGAGGGGGCGCATTATACCCATAACCCTCGGAAGTATGCCCTCCGGCTGTTTATCGGCGCACTGCTGTCGGAGCCGGGCTTTGACTTTGCCCTGTTCGGCGGATGGACGTGGGAAAATCAGAGCGTGATGGTGACGCTGCTTCTGGGCTTCGGAATGGTGGAGCTGATGAAGAAATGTCCCAGATACTGGATGAAGCTGCTGGCCGTCGTGCCGTTTTTCTTCGCGGCGGAGTGGCTGAAAACGGATTACGGCGGATACGGTGTGGCCATAGTCGCGCTGTTCTGGCTGACGCGGGAGCTGCCGAACCGCCGGATGATACAGCTTGTGGGGCTGGCGGCGCTGTGCCTGATGATGAATAACGCGGCGATCTCCTTTGGCGTCATTCAGATTCCCATAGAGCTGTTTGCGCTGTTTGCCATGATCCCCATTTGCCTGTATTCCGGCCGGAAAGCCACGGCAAGCCGGGCGGTGCAGCTGGGATTTTACCTGTTCTATCCCGTACATCTGGCAGTGCTTGCGGTGATCATGAAGCTCTGCTTTGGAGGCTGACGCCCTATGAAAATTGCACTGCTGCAAATTCTGCCCACCGGTTCTCTGAACGGAAACCGGGAAAAGGGCGTGGAGGCGTGCCGGAAGGCGAAGGTGCTGGGGGCGGATATCGCGCTGTTTCCTGAGATGTGGAGTAATGGATATGACATTCCCGAGGACGCGGAAGCGCTGCAGCGCGCGGCGGTTCCGGCGGACGGGGAATTCGTGTCCGGATTCGGTGAATTGGCGGCGGAACTCAATATGGCGATCGCCATCACGTTTCTGGAAAAGACAGAGAAACGGCCAAGAAATGCGGTCAGCCTGTTTGACCGCCACGGGCGGCGGCTGTACACCTACGCCAAGGTGCATACCTGTGATTTTGGGGACGAGTGCCGTCTGGACGCGGGGGAGGACTTTTTTGTCGCTTCGCTGGATACGGAAGAGGGAGCCGTGCAGGTCGGCTCCATGATCTGCTACGACCGGGAATTCCCGGAAAGTGCACGGATTCTGATGCTGAAGGGCGCGGAGCTGATCCTCACGCCCAACGCCTGCCCCATGGAGATCAACCGCCTGTCCCAGCTTCGGGGCAGGGCGTATGAAAACATGACTGCCATCGCAACCTGCAACTATCCCTCGCCCCATCCGGACTGCAACGGACATTCCACCGTATTTGACGGCGTGGCTTATCTTCCGGAACTTTCCGGGTCCCGGAACACCTGCATTCTGGAGGCGGGGGAGGACGAAGGGATTTATCTGGCAGAGCTGGATGTGGACATGCTGCGGGAATACCGGAAGCGGGAGGTTCACGGCAACGCCTACCGCCGCCCGGAAAAGTATGGGATTCTCACGGAAACGGCGATTCAGGAGCCGTTCATCCGAGCCGACCGTCGGAAAGAATGCTCTGAAACAGTCCACAATAACGAAAAAGTGTGACATTTTCTTGTTGAAAAATGTCTTTTTCCGTGGTATACTCGCTGAAGATATAGTAAAGAGGTGAGATCGTTGACAGAGCAGAGGCTCTTTTCCAACCAAAGACTGATACGCCTGATTATTCCTCTCGTCATCGAGCAGGCGCTGACCATTCTGGTGGGAATGTGCGACGGCGTGATGGTTTCCTCCGTGGGCGAGGCGGCGATTTCCGGCGTTTCTCTGGTGGACATGATCAACAACGTGATCCTGGTGCTGTTTGCCGCGCTGGCTACCGGCGGCGCGGTGGTCACAAGCCAGTTTCTGGGGGCGCGGCAGGGGGAGAAAGCCCGGCAGAGCGCCGGTCAGCTGGTGCTGATGTCGGCAGTCCTTGGTGTCGCCGCGGCGGCGCTGTGCCTTGTGTTCGCCAAAAATCTGATGCGGCTGTTTTTTGGCTCCATCGATGACGATGTGATGGCGGCGGGACTTACCTATCTGCACATCACCGCGCTTTCTTTCCCGTTCATCGCCCTGTATAACGCGGGTGCGGCGATATTCCGCAGCGTGGGTAACAGCAAGGTGTCCATGCAGGTCAGTCTCCTGATGAACGGCATCAATGTGGTGGGCAACGCCATCTGCATTTTTGTGCTGAAAATGGGCGTGGCCGGTGTTGCCGTCCCTACGGTGGTTTCCCGGTGCGTGGCGGCGGTGGTCATTCTGCTTCTCGCGGCCAAGCCCAAGCAGGAGCTTTGCCTGAAATGGGGCGCCATTTGCCATGCTGATGGCAAGATGATGAGCAGTATCCTGAGAATCGGCGTTCCCAACGCCTGCGAGAACAGCTTCTTCCAGCTGGGACGGCTGATCGTGGTAAGCATGATCGCCCTGTTCGGCACGGTGCAGACCTCCGCCAACGCGGTGGCGAACACCTTGGACAGCGTGGGCATCATCATCGGGCAGGCTATGGGACTTGCCATGGTGACGGTGGTTGGCCAGTGCGTGGGCGCTGGCGACCCGGCGCAGGTCAGGCACTATGTTAAAAAACTTTTGCTCTGGTCGTATCTGTCCATGGCCGTGTGCAATGCCCTCATTATCGTATTTGCCGAAAATCTGATTTCCCTTTACAGCTCCCTGTCGCCCCAGACCGTTGAGCTGACAAAAAAGCTGGTCATCTGCCATGCGGCGTTTTCCATCATCCTGTGGCCGGCGGCTTTCGTCCTGCCCAATGCCTTGCGGGCGGCCAACGACGTGCGGTTTACCATGTTTGTCGGAATCGGTTCCATGATCGCGTTCCGCATTCTCGGCTCGTGGATTCTGTGCGTCAAGATGGAGTGGGGCGCGATGGGCGTCTGGATCGCCATGATTATTGACTGGGTATGCCGGACCGCGTTCTTTGTGACCCGGATGATTTCGGGAAAATGGCAGAGTAAATATATTCCCTCATAATGCGCTGCGCCGCCGATGGATGCCCCATCGGCGGCGCTTCTGTGTTACGGATTTTCTCCAAAATCCGGCATAGCTTCAAACCGGCGCTGTTCCCCGCGCCACGGGAAGCGGATGCAGCAGGAAAACAGCATCGGGTCTGTGCGCTCATCCCGGGAACCGTACTTGTGGTCGCCCACCAGCGGATACCCTCTGGAGGCAAACTGTACCCGGATCTGGTGGCTCCGCCCCGTATGCAGGCGAATGCGGACGAGACTGCACCCCCCGGCGGAAAGACGGGTGAATTCCAGCCGCGCCTTTTTGACGCCCGACCGTTCCCGCTTTACCACATACACCTTGTTTTTCCGGCTGTCCTTCCACAGAAGGTCTTCCCAGTCCCCGGATTCCGGGGGAAGCCCATGAACCATGGCTACGTATTCCTTTACCATAGCGCCGTCCTGCACTGCCTTGGACAGGGCGGCGGCAGCCTGTTTTGTGCGGGCGTAAACCATGACGCCGCCCACATTTTTGTCAAGCCGGTGGACGGGGAAAATCTCCCCGCCCAGCGTTTTTTTCAGCTCTGCGGGAACCTGCGCTTCGGAATCCAGCCCCACGGGCTTGACGCAGACGGCCAGGTCATGATCGTAAAATAAAATCTCCATTTGGGAGCCTCCTTCGGTTCAGCTGACGGTGACGCTACTATAGCACAGTTTTCCGGATTCCGAAAGGTAGACGCTTGAATTTCCTGTAAAATCATGTATAATGAACGGAGAAATGGAGGATTTATGACATGACGACGCAAGATTATCGGGAAAAATCGCCGCTGATGATTTTCCTGAGCTACTTCAAGAACCATAGATGGTTGTTTGCCGCCGATGTGACCTGCGCTGTGGGAATCGCGGCCATCGACCTGCTGTTCCCGCTGGTGACCCGCAGTGCGCTTTATGAGATGCTGCCCAACCAGATGTACCGCACGTTCTTTACCATCATGGTCATTGTGGCGGTGTGCTATGTTCTGCGGTCGTTTCTGAATTATGTTGTGGCGTATTACGGCCATACCTTCGGCATCCGGGTGGAGGCGGACATCCGCCGTGACCTGTTCCGCCATATGCAGGAGCTGAGCGTGGATTTCTATGACCGCAACCGCACCGGTAAGCTGATGGCGCGGCTGACCTCCGATCTGTTCGAGCTGACGGAGCTTGCCCACCACGGCCCCGAGGATTTGATCACTTCCGTGCTGACCATTCTGGGGGCGCTCATCGTGATGGCGTCCATTCGCTGGCAGCTTGCCGTGATCGTGGCGCTGACCATTCCGGTGTTTCTGACGGTGGCAATGGCCATGCGCGGCCGGATGGGGCGGGCGTCCGCCGCGGCAAAGGAGAAGATCGGCCACATCAATCAGGAGATCGAAAGCAGCCTTTCCGGCGTCCGCACCGCGAAAGCCTTCGCCAATGAGGCGGTGGAAGCCGCCCGCTTTGACGCGGCCAATGCGGAATTCAAAACCTCCAAGCGGGCGTTCCACAAAGCAATGGGCATGTTCCACAGCAGCGTGGAGTTCTTTTTGTGCAGTTTGAATGTCATTATCATCGGCTTCGGCGGTTATTATGTCATGCAAGGGGAAATGGACTACCGTGACCTGCTGACCTTCAGCCTGTATATTTCCTCTTTTATCAGCCCCATGCGCAAGCTCGCCAACTTCTCCGAGACGTTTGCCAACGGCTTTGCGGGCCTGAACCGCTTCGTGGAGGTCATGCGCACCGAACCCACCGTGCAGGATAAGCCCGACGCGAAGGAACTGAAAAACGTCCGGGGTGAAATCAGGGTCGATCATGTTTCCTTTGCCTACGACGCCGATCTGGCGGTGCTTCACGACGTGAGCCTGACCGTCGCCCCCGGGGAAACGGTCGCCATCGTCGGCCCCTCCGGCGGCGGTAAGTCTACATTGTGCCAGCTGATACCCCGGTTTTACGACGTCAGTTCCGGCTCTATTTCCATTGACGCTCTGGACATCCGGGATGTGACCCAGCGAAGCATCCACGAAAACATCGGCATTGTCCAGCAGGACGTGTTCCTGTTTGCCGACACCATTCTGGAAAACATCCGCTACGGCAAGCCTGACGCCACCATGGAGCAGGTCATCGACGCGGCCAAGAAGGCGGAGATCTACGACGACATTCAGGCCATGCCCGACGGCTTTAACACCTACGTGGGTGAGCGGGGTACGCTTCTTTCCGGCGGGCAGAAGCAGCGGATCGCCATTGCCCGCATCTTCCTGAAAAACCCGCCCATCCTGATTCTGGACGAGGCGACCTCCGCGCTGGACTCCGTGACGGAGGCAAAAATCCAGCACGCCTTCGACAAGCTGGCGGCCGGCCGGACGACCCTGATCATCGCCCACCGCTTAAGCACCATCCGCAACGCCGACCGCATCATCTCGATTTCCGACGGCGTCATCACGGAATGCGGCACCCACGACGAACTGCTTAGGAAGGGCGGCATTTACGCCGAGCTGTATAAGACGCAGAATGCACTGGCGTTGGAGACGCTCGGGCAGTAAGGATTATTATACGGGGGTGAGACACTTGAAGCAGGAGTACAAAGCGCTGTATGAATAATTCGGTCTGAACGTGGTTTACTATCGGAAACGGAAACGGCTTACGCAGCTACAGCTTGCGGAGCTGGTGGACATCGACAGAAGCCATATCAGCGCGATAGAGCTGGGTAATGTGGGTGTCTCGCTGGACGTGATTTTCAGGCTGTGTGAGGTTCTGGAAATCACGCCGAAGGAGCTGTTTGATTTTCGATGAGCAAGCTGGATTATTCGCCCCTGTGGGCGACCATGAAAGAGAAGGGTGTCAGCCAATATCGATTGCTGAAATGCGGCGTGGACAATAAAACCCTCGACACGCTCAAAAAGGGAGGCAATATCACTTTGCTGACCTTAGAAAAGATATGCTCCATTCTTGACTGCACGCCCAACGATGTTGTGCAGTTCACGAAATAACGCTCTAGCGCCGCCTTGCACCACAAGGCGGCTTTTTTCTTGATTATCTGTCCGAACCGCCCGTCCTTTGCGTCTTATAGAGCAGAAGGGCCTTTCACAGAAGCGGGACGCCCCGGAATAGACCCGGGCTTCCCAAGGAGGAACAGCATGAACGATGAACAGATTCTGGACTTGTATTTTGCCAGAGATGAACAGGCGGTGGCGGAAACCGACCGGAAATACGGCGGCTATTGCTTCACCCTCGCCAATTCCATCCTGCACAGCGATCAGGACGCGGAGGAAACCGTGAGCGATACATATTTAAGAGCATGGAACACCATCCCGCCCAAGCGTCCGGGCATCTTCAAAATGTTCCTCGCCAAAATCACCCGGAACCTCGCCTTTTCCCGCTGGCGGAGCATGAACGCCGAAAAGCGGGGCGGCGGGGAGATGACACTGGTGCTGGAAGAGCTGGACGACTGCATTGCCGCGCCCGGCTGTGTGGGGGGTGGAATGGACGCCAAGGAGCTGGCCAAGGCCATCTGGGCGTTCCTGAACACCCTCCCGGCGCGGGAGCAGGACATTTTCCTGCGGCGGTATTTCTTCGTGGAGGAAAGCGGCGTGATTGCCCAGCGGTACGGCATGAAGCCTGCCACGGTGCTGCGCACCCTTTCCCGCACCAGGCAGAAGCTCAAAAATTATCTGACACAGGAGGGCTATACGGTATGAAAGCGGAAGAACTGTTTCTCGCCATCGGCGAGGTGGAATCCAGCCGCCTGACGCGCAGTGAGCTGACGACGGCAAGACCCTCCGGTCAAAGGGAACAGGAGGAACCCCAAATGAAGAAAAGAAACGTTTCCCGGATTCTTCGGAATCTGCTGGTGGCGGCGCTGATCGTAAGTGCGCTTGCGGTGACAGCCTACGCGGTGGCGGGCTTTGTGATTTTCGACAGCCCCCAGGACATGATATCCGGTCTGTTCGGCGACAAAACGGGCTATGACCACAAGGATGTGACGCATTTTACAGACCCGGAAAAGCCCGGCGAGGTTTACGACATCCCGGCCTATGACCGGGTGCCGGTGGACGAAAGCGTGGCGGCGTCCGAGGCGGTGCCGCTGGTCAGCCCCGTGGGGCAGAGCATTTCCTGGGAGGGCTACACCCTGACGGTGGACGCCAATATGTACGATCAGGTGACCAAATGCGGCGTGCTGACGTATACCATAGAGAATCCCAACGGCATTGCCCACTACGAATTGGAGGCGAATGGCGAAATCTGGTTCCCGGACGGAGAAATTCTCAACATCAATCAGTACGGCTACAGCTACATCATTTCCGATCAGTCCACAGATACCAAGCTGACGGCAGCGTTTTACTACAAGGTTGACAACCCGGAAAGCACCGATCTGGTGCTGAGCTTCACCCAGTGGGCGGCGATCCGTCTGTCGGATTATAAGGAACTGTGGGAACAAACCAAGGAGCAGGTCAAGCAAGAGGTCAGCGAGGACGAAGTGATAGAGCAGTTGAAGCAGGCGCTGGGCGACGAATATGAAAAAATGGCGTCTGCGGTTTCCCGTGAGGAAATCGTGGATAGCGGATATGAGAGCCTTGTGAACGAGCGGCTGAAGGGACGGTTTGACTGCCCGGAGAAGATTACGATTCCCGAAAAGGCGTTGGGAGAGATGAGCAATCTGACGCTGGCGGACGGGAATATCAAGGTTTCGCCCATTGCCATCTGCGTGGATACCAGAGAAATGCAGGACTATCCAGAAAGGTGCATTGGACGGGTGAAGATTTCCTTCAAGGACGGCACGGAATACGTGGTTATGGACGAGAATGTTGCCAACCATATGTTTGCGGTAGGATACACCGACCGTGACGTCACCTTTATGTTCAACCGCATGATCGACGTGAACGAGATCGCGTCCGTCATTCTGGACGGCGATGTTGAGTTTCGGGTGTCGTAAATAGCGGTATGCCCCCTCCCGGTCGGGAGGGGGCATTGCCGTGTGATACTAGTTTTTTATAAAACGGTTAAAAACCGTTTTATTCGGCTGCAGTTTCAGCAGCCAGCGGCGTAGCCGCAAAAAAACGTAAGTCCATACATTTTTCGCCGCCACCGGCGGCCTGCGAAGGATTCGCAGGATAAAATGGTGTTAACCATTTTATCGAGAAATAGTATGAATCATTCCGGGGCGGTCAGGAATGGGAGGATGCCATGCAGCTCCTGATATAGGCCGACGGCGCGGGTGACGCCCAGCGCTTCGCCTTCGATCAGTAGCTCATCTAAATCCTCCGGGGTGTGGAACAGGGTGAAGCGGGCGCTGTCTGCGTCCGTGTGGATTTGATAATGGCAGTGCAGCCTTTCGTCCCGGTGTCCGCCTGAAAGCTGCGCCGCCGGGGGCAGGGGAGCTGTGATAGCTCCTGCGGGTGTCAGGGTAATGGTTTCGCCGTCCAACGCCAGCTCCAGCCAGATTTCCCGTCCCTGCCATGGGGCGAGATAATTTACAAGGCATACGTCCAACGGTGCTGGCGGCAGAAAGACCGGACAGGTCAGCCCCCGCCCGTAAAGCGCGGACACGCCCACGGGGCAGGGGAGGGTTTCGGACAGCCGCCCCGCCAGAAGTTCGGCTTCTTCATACCCCGGCCGCTGGAAATCCAGCAGAACGCCGCTGCATTTAAGCGCATCCAACCGGGGGCGCAGCTGGGCGGCGATGGTTTCGGAGTCATGCCCATGGATGGGGGTGATGTCGTCCAGAATCACCATGGAGCCGGGGGGCAGTGCCTTCGGCAGATTGGAAAGCCCCGTGGAATAGGGGGAAAAATGACAGGCCATCCATGCAGTTTTCGGCGGAAGCGTCTCAGTTCCCCGGATTTCCGCCGCTGTCATGGCAAGAAACGGACGAATCGCCATGGACAAATCCTCCTTTCCGTGATATAATGTAAGCCGAAATGCGGAGACGGCTCCGCTCTATGAATACTATACGAACCACGGGAGGACATTATGCCCTTTTCTCTGTTGCCCAAAATCATCGCAAACCGCCTCACCGACATAACGCCGGAGCTGCTGCACGCCCGGGATATCCGGCTGCTGATGCTGGATTTTGACAATACCATTGTACCCTACACCACCGACGTCCCCACGGCGGAGATGACGGCGTGGCTGGACCGGATGAAGCAGACGGACATCACCGTGTGCATCGTCTCCAACAGCCACAAAGGCCGGGTGCCCCGTTTCTGCAGGGAGCATGGTCTGGACTGCATCACCCACGCGAAAAAGCCATTTTCCAAGGGCATCCGGGAGTGTCTGGCGAAATATGACATCCCGGCAAAGAACGCCGCGCTGGTGGGCGATCAAATCTACACCGATACCCTTGGCGCCAACTGCGTCGGCGTGACCTCCATTCTGGTCAACGCCATCAACAATCACAATTTCTGGCTGAAGGCACGTCACGTGCTGGAACTGCCATTTATTTTACCTGCAAAGAAAAGGAGAATCTGACCATGAAAAATCTTGACAAATATCTGACCCTGCTGGACGGGGATGTGGACGGCCTGCTGCTGACCTCCCGCTACAGCCGCCATTACGGCGCGGAATTCGACATCGCCGAGGGCGTCGCCATCGTCACAAAGAAGGGCTGCCGCTACTTCACCGACAGCCGCTACATCGAGTCCGCCGAAAAGAACCTGAAGGGCTTTGAGGTTCTGGACGTGAATCGGGAGATCGGCTACATCCAGCGCCTGAACGCGGCCATTGCCGATTTCGGCGTGACCACTCTTGGCTACGAGGAACATTACCTCACCGCCGAGGAGTATTTCCACTATGCCGAAAAGCTGAACGCCAAGCTGGTGCCCTTCCACAAGCCCATCTACGCTTTCCGCGCCACCAAGGAGGACTGGGAGCTGGAGCTGATGCGCAAGGCGCAGGCCATCACCGACAGAGCCTTTGCCGAGGTCATCACCCGCATCAAGCCCGGCATGACCGAGCTGGAGCTTCAGGCGGAGCTGATCTACTGCATGTACAAGAACGGCGGCACCGGTCTGGCCTTTGACCCCATTGTGGTATCCGGCCCCAATACCAGCCTGCCCCACGGCGTCGCCGGTGAGCGCGTCATTCAGAAGGGCGACTTCGTCACCATGGACTTCGGCGCGTCCTACATGGGCTACTGCTCCGACATGACCCGTACTGTCGCCGTCGGCTACGCCACCGACGAGATGAAGCACGTGTACGACACCGTTCTCAAGGCGCAGCTGACCGCCATCGCCGCCACGAAGGCCGGCGTTCCCGGCAAGGATATTGACGGCACCGCCCGGAAGGTCATTGCCGACGCCGGTTACGGCGAATACTTCGGCCACGGCTACGGCCACAGCCTTGGTCTGGAGATCCACGAGAACCCCAGCCCCAACGCCAGCAACACCGAGCCGCTGCCCGCAGGCGTCGTCTGCTCCGCCGAGCCCGGCATCTATCTGCCCGGAAAATTCGGCGTCCGCATCGAGGATGTGACCATTATCACCGAGGACGGCTGCGAGGACATTACCGGAAGCCCGAAGAATTTGATTATTGTTTGATATGCGGATTTACTGCTTTTGTGAAAAACGACATAACGCTGAGTAGTGAGAGGAAATGAGATGTCCGAACCGTTGATTTCTGTTATCGTGCCTGTCTATAATGCAGAAAAGTATATCGAAAAGTGTGTTGCCAGTATCCGCGCGCAGACCTATCGGAATTTGGAGATTATTCTGGTGGATGACGGATCCTGCGACAGAAGCGGGGAGTTGTGCGAAGCCTTTGCTTTGGAGGATTCCAGAATTGTCGTGATTCGTAAAGAGAACGGCGGTGTAGCGTCGGCCAGAAACGCTGGATTGGATGCTATGCATGGCGACTATGTTGGATTTGTGGACGCAGACGATTGGATTGACCCGGAAATGTACGAAGTTCTTCTGCAAAGAATGATAGCGGAAAATGCGCAGATTTCCTGCTGCGGCACGGCAATTGTTACAGGGGAGAAAATCACAAGATATTTTAACCCTGATATGGACGTCCAGTTTACAGTTGGTGGTGCCGATGCTCAGTCGGAACTGATTCGTTGCAGCTGCATAACCAATGCGATGTGCGATAAATTATATTCTGCTGAGATATTTGATGGACTGCGGCAAAAAACCGGTGCCTACATGGACGATATGGCTGTGCAGCATCTGCTTGTCGCGAGGGCAGAGCAGGTAACCTACACGGCACGGCCGATGCATTACTGGTATCAGTCGGAAAACAGTATTACACGTGGGCATTTTACAACGCGCTTCTTCGAATGGATTACCAGCACCGAGGAGCGGCTTGCATTTTATCAGGAGCATTTCCCGGCGTGTGTCCCGGAGGCCTACAATCAGTATATCGGCCTTTGTATGGATATGCTTCTCATCACTTGGAAGATGCCGGAGTGGAAAGATCAGAATCAGGAGCTTGTCCGGAGAATCGCCGCGCCTCTTACAGGTAATTATGGCGATGATATGGGAAGAATTACGAAACTTAAGCGGCAGCTGGTCAAAATTCACCCCCAACTGTTTATCTGGCTAAATCCGTTTTTTGAGAAGCTCAAGGCGCGGCAGGGATAGAAGACAGGAAGCGATTTCTGCCCGCAGAAACAATCGTTTCTACACGTTTGATTAAGCTGTGACGGAGAAGGCAAAGAAGAATCCGGATAGGGCGCAATTTTTATTGGATTTCCCTATTGAAAAGTCGATTTTTTTAGGCTATAATACGTGTGTAGAATTCTTGCATACACAATTTGCTTTTCCCAGGGAAGGCATCATAGGAGGAAATAGAAAATGATTTCTGCAGGCGAATTTAGAAACGGCGTTACCTTTGATATGGACGGAAAGGTCATGCAGGTCGTGGAGTTCCAGCACGTCAAGCCCGGCAAGGGCGCGGCGTTCGTCCGCGTGAAGATGAAGAACGTCATCACCGGCGCTGTCACCGAGACCAGCTTCAACCCCACCGCCAAGTTCCCCACCGCGTTCGTTGAGCGCAAGAAGATGGAGTATTCCTACAACGACGGCGCTCTGTACTACTTCATGGATCAGGAGACCTACGAGCTGGAGCCCATCGACGCTTCCGCTCTGGACGATTCCTTCAAGTTTGTCAAGGAGAACGACGTCTGCACCATTATGAGCTACAAGGGCAAGGTGTTCGGCGTGGAAGTTCCCAACTTTGCCGATCTGGTCGTCACCAAGACCGAGCCCGGTTTTGCCGGCAACACCGCCACCAACGTCACCAAGCCTGCCACTGTGGAGACCGGCGCTGAGGTGAAGGTGCCCCTCTTCATCAACGAGGGTGACAAGATCCAGATCGACACCCGCACCGGCGAGTATCTGGGCCGCTCCAAGGCTTAAATCCATAAAAGCAGGGGACGTTTTTCGCCCCCTCTTTTCCAATTACGTGTAAAGGAGGATCATTATGACGATTTCCGAAAAGTCCGCCTACCTCAAGGGCCTGATGGAGGGCATGAACCTGAACACTGAGTCCAACGAGGGCAAGATGATCGCTGCCATCGTGGACCTGCTGGGGGACATGGCCAAGCGCGTCACCGACATTGAGGAGACCACCATTGCCATTTCCGACGAGCTGGATGAGATCGAGGAAGATCTGGACGCCATCGAGGACTTCATCATGGATGAGGACGATGATGACGACGAAGACTACGACGACGAAGACGAGTGGGATGACGACGAGGATTCCGACGAGGGCTTTGAGTTCGGCGACGAGGAGACCACCATTTACGAGGCGGAATGCCCCAGCTGCGGCGAAGTGGTTGACTTTGACGAGGAGACTTTGGAAAAGGGAAGCATCGTTTGCCCCAACTGCGGTGAGACGCTGGAGTTTTCTCTGGAAGACGAAGAAGAGTGATTTGACGTGTGAATCCCCTGCCTGAGTTCAGGCAGGGGATTTCTTCATATGGGAACATTGAAAATCGGGCTGCCTTGCTGAGAGGCAGCCCGGTGCTGTATCCTTTTTGCAAAGTGCGTCATGCTTCCCGGTAGCGGATAAAGTCAAGCGTCAGATAATCCAGATACACTTGCTTGTCCGGGGTCTTGCCCATGGTGACGCGGTGGCAGTTGACTTCCCAGACGGGGAAGCTATCCAGCTCACCCTTCCTGATCTCAAAAACGTGGTTCCAGCTTCTGCCTTCCAGATAAGGGGTGTCCTGCTGGACACGGATCAGCTCCAGACGACGGAAGGTAAAGGTGGGGAACGCGTTTTTGACGATGGTCTCGAACAGAAGCTCCGCGTCCCGGACACTGCCCAGTTCAAAGGTGCTGCGAATCATTGCGCCATAGTCTTGCATATTCAATAACCTCCTTACAGTTTGCTGTATGCTTTGTCCAGAAATTTCTGGTTGCTGACGACCACACGCTGGTGGGTGCCATGGCCGATCTCACCGGCTTCGTCGAAGGCGCGGACGGCAAAGGTGATGACCTTTCCCGCCACGGCGGTGACCTCCGCTTCTGCCCGGACTTCCAGTCCTACCGGCGTCGCGGAGATGTGTTCAATATTCAGCGCGGTGCCGACGGTGGTCTGGCCTTCCTCCAGCGCTTCCGCCACGGCTTCGCACGCCGCGCCCTCCATCAGCGCGACCATGCAGGGGGTGGCGTAGACCAGCAGATCGCCGGAGCCGACCTCCTTGGCGGTGTCCTCCCGCTCACAGAGCGTTTCGGCCACGCCCTTCATGCCAACGGTAATTCCCATAGGTATCACGACCTTTCTGTAATCTAATAATACTCTAACTTCCGGAAGGTGTCAACGAAAAAGGTTGCTATTTTCCGAAAGGTTTTGTATAATAGCCGCAAGTATGAAAACGAGGTGACCGAAATGGTTGTGAGCGACAAATTGAATCTGACGATGCTCTGCGATTTTTACGAGCTGACCATGGGCGCGGGGTATTTTGCCAACGGCTATGCCGACCGCATAACGTATTTTGACCTGTTTTTCCGCCGCTGCCCTGACGGGGGCGGGTTCGCCATTGCGGCCGGTCTGGAGCAGATCGTCCAGTATATTCAGGAGCTGCATTTTGACACGGAGGACATCGCGTACCTGCGGGAACGGAAGTGCTTTAACGAGGATTTCCTGAACTATCTTGCGAATTTCAAATTCACCGGCGACATCTGGGCGGTGCCGGAGGGAACGCCCATTTTCCCCCGGGAGCCGATCATCACCGTCCGCGCGCCCGCCATTCAGGCGCAGCTGGTGGAGACGTATCTGCTGCTGTGCGTGAACCATCAGAGCCTGATCGCCACCAAGGCCAACCGTGTTGTCCGTGCCGCCGAGGGACGCACCGTGCTGGAATTCGGTTCCCGCCGGGCGCAGGGCGCGGACGCCGCCATCCTGGGCGCAAGAGCCGCGTATATCGGCGGCTGCCATGGCACGGCCTGCACCATTTCTGACCAGCTCTACGGCGTTCACGCGGGCGGCACCATGGCCCACGCATGGGTGCAGATGTTTGACAGCGAGTATGAGGCGTTCAAGGCTTATGTGAAGATGTTCCCCAACAACGCGACGCTGCTTGTGGACACCTACAACACCCTGAAATCCGGCGTTCCCAACGCCATCCGGGCGTTCAACGAAGTCCTGAAACCCATGGGCATCACGAAGTGCGGCATCCGTCTGGACTCCGGCGACCTTGCGTATCTGACCCGGGAAGCCCGGAAAATGCTTGACGAGGCCGGGTGGACGGACTGCAAAATTTCCGTGTCCAACTCTCTGGACGAGTACATCATCCGCGACCTTCTCCGGCAGGGGGCGCAGATCGACATGTTCGGCGTGGGCGAGCGGCTGATCACCGCGAAGAGCGAGCCGGTATTCGGCGGCGTGTACAAGCTGGCCGCCATCGAGGAACCGGACGGTACAGTGGTTCCCAAGATTAAGATTTCCGAGAACGTGGAGAAGATCACCAACCCCCACCATAAGAAGCTGTACCGCTTCTACGCTAAGGACACCGGCAAGGCCATTGCCGACTATCTGACGGTCTACGACGAAGTGGTGGATGACAGCAAGGATATGACGATCTTTGACCCGGACGCCACTTGGAAAACCAAAAAGGTTTACAATTTCACGGCCAGAGAATTGCAGGTTCCCGTGTTCAAGAGCGGCGAGCTGGTCTACAAGCTGCCCAGCCTTGAGGAGATCCGCGCCTACTGTCTTGCACAGGTGGACACCCTGTGGGACGAAGTCAAGCGCTTTGACAATCCCCAGACCTACTATGTTGACCTGAGCCAGAAGCTCTGGGACATCAAGTACGACCTGCTGAAATCCAATGGCAAGTAAACGAACGCCTGCCTCATCTGTGGCGCTGGGCGGCGTGCTTGCGGCGCTGGCGGTGGTCATCATGAGCCTGGGGACGATCATCCCCATTGCAACCTATGTCTGCCCCATGCTCTGTGCGCTGCTCCTGCAAGCGGTGCTGAAAGCCTGCGGCGTCCGCATTGCGTGGGCGTGGTACGGCGCGGTGGCAATTTTGTCGCTACTGCTTGCCCCGGACAAGGAAGCTGCGGCGGTATTCGCGTTTCTGGGATATTATCCTATCGTCAAACCCCGGCTGGATAAAACCAGACTCCGCTGGCTTTGGAAAGGACTGCTGTTTAACGCTTCCGTGCTGGTGATGTACTGGCTGCTGCTGCGGGTGTTCGGTCTTGCTCAGGTCACGGAGGATTTTGAAGAAATCGGCGTGGTCATGCTGATTGTCCTCCTGATTCTGGGGAACGTGACCTTCTTTCTGCTGGATAAGCTGCTGGAAAAGCGGTTTGTAAAGCATAAGTAGGAGGGACGCGGAATGTGGTATCTGTACATTCTGCAATGCGGCGACGGCTCGCTCTACACCGGCATCACGACGGATGTGGAGAAGCGTCTGGAAGCCCACCGCAGCGGAAAAGGCGCGAAGTACACCCGTGGAAGGTCACCGCTGGAACTGAAATACCGGGAAGGCTGCGGCACCCACTCCGACGCCCTGAAGCGGGAATTGGAGATCAAGCACCTTTCCAGAGAGGAAAAGCTGGCACTGATCGGGGAAACGGAATAATGATTACGCCCTGCGGGCTGCTCAGAGCTTTCAAAAGCCTGAACTCCCCGCAGGGCGTTTTATACGAGTTTTTAATAAAACGCTTAAAAGCGTTTTATTAGGCCGCAGGATTGCGGCCAGCGGCCACTGCCGCTAAAAAACGAAGTCAATACATTTCTTACCGCCGCCCAGGCGGTCTGCCGTGAAACGGCTTTAATAAAATGATGAAATCATTTTATTAAGAAATAGTATTATGCTTTGGATGTGTCAGATATTTCCGGCGGCGGTGACGAAGTCCACACCCCACAGGACGATGCGCAGAATGCCGCAGGCGGCCAGATGGGCGGGGTAGTAGGCGTAGAACAGCTTGCCCATGCCCTTCCAAGAGCCGCGCTCGCCATTGTACAGCCGCAGCAGCGGAATGGTCAGGCAGGTGCCCAGCTGAACCAGCGCGTAAACCCGGTCAATAAAGAAGAAATAAACCAGCGCGTAGAGAAGTGTCCAGAACATCATCCAGAGCATCTGCTTGCGGAAATTGCCACGGTAGGAGCCGATGAACAGAATCGCCATGGATGCGATGCAGCTCCAATCGGAGGGAAATGTGATGACGCAGACCAGCAGGATGATGACGGTCTTCTGCCACGATTTCAGCCTGTCGCTGTTGTTGACGCACAGCAGTACCAGTCCCCAGGCCAGCGACCACGCAACGCTGGTCTGGTTGAACACCGAGGTCTGGAAGGGGATAAACGAAATGCCGAAGCAGAAGTTATAGGCAAAATGGGAAATGAGTGCCAGCAGGAACAGACGCCCGGCGTATTTTTTGACGTCATGGGTGTAATGGTAGCCCTCCGCAATGAAGTACCACATAATGGGCGCAGTGAGCCGCCCGATGATGTGCGCCAGCAGTACCCACCAGACCCGTGAATACCCCGGACAGATCGTCCAGACCAGATGGTCGAGGGTCATGGCGGCAATGGCGATGAGCTTCAGCTGATTGGAATTAAGCGCGGCTTTTTTCATGGAATCTGCCCCTTTTCGGTCATTTCTGCATATTTCCATCAGAATTATAGCATCCTGCCAGACGAAAAGCAAGCCCTCCGGAAGAGTTTTACGAGGGCTTGCAGAGGGCTTAACGATTGCTTACATGTCGTAAATTCCCATGATCAGGATACCGGCAAAGGTGACCAGAATGCAGGTGTAGTGCTTCCAGCTCAGCTTTTCCTTCAGGAACAGGCGGCTCCACAGGACGGAAGCCATGCAGTAGGAGGCGATGATGGGGGCGGCCAGCGCGGACTCGCCGCTGGCGAGGGCGTAGATGTAGGCCAGCTGACCGGCGGTCTCAAAGGCCGCGCCGATGTACTTGGGGCCTTCCGCCTTGGGCAGCAGCTTCTGCTTTTTGATGATGACGGTGTAGATGAAGCTGACGATGCCCGCGACCAGAAAGGTCAGCTCGTAGGCGACGTTGGCAGAATCCTCGTTCAGGGTTTCCAGCACAAGATCGTCGGCGAAGGTTCCCGCCGCGTCCAGAATGCAGTAGGCAATGGGCAGCGCCAGAGCTAACCATGATTTTGCGTACTTGTAATTGGAAGCCTCCTGCCGGGCAGCGCGAAGGTCATCGTCCTCGTTGGCCTCCACAAAGCCAAGACCGATGACACCGGCACAGGCGAGGAAAATGGCGATGTACTGGGCAATCGCCATTTTTCCGGCGGTGCCGCTGACAATGGCAATGATGGCGACCAGCGCACCGCTGGCGTTGCAGATGGGGGAGGAGATGGACAGCTCAATGTAGCGAAGTCCCACATAGCCCAATGTCATGGAGCCGATGTACAGCAGGGAGACAGGCAGATACGTCCAGATGACCTGCCATGAGATCTCTACGCCGCCGACGAAAATCTCAATGGCGGCATGAATGCCCATGACCACGCCGACGGCTGTGACCATTTTATACTGACTGTATTTGTCGGATGCGTCCCGGCAGCCGATCTTGGAAAAGAAATCGGAACCGGACCAGCACAGCAAAGCAATAATGGAAAACCAAAACCAACTCATTTTTCTACCTCAATTTCTAATTTATAATGTTACCAATCCGGCATCCGCCATTTTTTGCAGGCTCATGAGAATGCCGATCTTGGCATGGTTCCAGGTCAGACCGCCCTGGAAATACACGGCGTAGGGCGGACGGATGGGACCGTCCGCGGAAAGCTCGATGGAGCTGCCCTGAACGAAGGCACCGGCGGCCATGATGACCTTGTCGTTGTAGCCTGGCATGTCGGAAGGATAGGGGGTGGCGAAGGAATCCACGGGAGCTGCCGCCTGAATGCCCTTGCAGAAGGCGACCATGCCCGCTTCGCTGCCCAGCTCCACTGCCTGAATGATGTCGTGACGGCTTTCCTCCGCACCGGGGACGCAGCGGAAGCCCAGCGGCTCATACAGATTGGCAGCGAAGATCGCACCCTTTTCCGCGCCTGCCACCACCGTGGGGGCGAGGAAAAAGCCCTGATACAGCGCAGGCATCAGCCCCAGATTCGCGCCGACCTCCTGCCCCAGACCGGGGGCGGAAAGCCGGTAGGCGCACCGGTCAACGCATTTTTTCGTGCCGCAGATATAGCCGCCGATGGGCGCAAGGCCGCCGCCGGGGTTCTTGATGAGGCTGCCCACGGTCATGTCCGCGCCAACGTCGGAAGGCTCAATGGTCTCCACGAATTCGCCATAGCAGTTGTCTACCATGACGGTGACGTCGGGCTTGACATCCTTGCAGAAGGCGATCAGTTCGCCGATCTGCTTGACGGAGAAGGTGGGGCGGGTGGCGTAGCCCTTGGAACGTTGAATGGTGATGAGCTTCGTCTTCTCGTTGATGGCTTTACGGATGCCGTCATAGTCAAAGCTGCCGTCGGGGAGCAGGTCTACCTGCCGGTAAGCAACGCCGTATTCCGCCAGAGAGCAGGGGCTTTCCCGGATGCCGATGACCTCCTGCAAGGTATCGTATGGCATACCAACGGGGGACAGCAGCTCGTCACCGGGCAGCAGGTTGGCGCTGAGGGCGACGGTGAGGGCGTGGGTGCCGCAGGTGATCTGGGGGCGCACCAGCGCGGCCTCGGTGTGGAACACGTCGGCATAGACCCGCTCCAGATTGTCCCGGCCGAAATCGTCATAGCCGTAGCCAGTGGTTGCGGCGAAGCAGGCGGCGGAGACCCGGTTCTTCTGCATGGCCCACAGCACCTTGGCCTGATTGTGTTCCGCAACCTGGTCAATGGCGGCGAAGCGGTCTTTCAGCTTCTCCAGCGTCCGCTCGCCATAGTCATATACCGCAGGGGAGATCCCCATGGTTTCGTAAAGCTCCAATAATTCGTCCATATTCAATCCTCTTTTTTCACATTGTTCAGTATTTCGTCTGCCAGATTGTTGAGAACGTCCGGGCGGGACACGATCAGACCTGTTTCCGCTTCGCCAAGAATGAGCAGGGTGTCGCCGGGCTTGATGCCGAACAGCTCCCGTGCCTCCTTGGGTATGACGATCTGCCCCCGGTCGCCCACTTTTGCGGTGCCGAAGACCCGCTGTTGATTGATTTTACCGAGGACATGCTTGCCTCCGGGCATAAAACCGCCTCCAATCACATTTTTCATACTTTTCACACCAGCGGATTATACAAAAAACCGTCCCGGTTGTCAATACCGGGACGGAAGAATTTGGTCAGATCGTGGAAATTTGTACCACTTCTGCCTTTCTCAGTCTCTCCTTCTGCGGCCGTTACCGCCGAAGATCACCAGCAGACGCAGAAGCTGCGCCAGAGCAGTGGCAGTAGCGGCGACGTAGGTCAGCGCGGCGGCGGTGAGGGTTTTCTTTGCGCCCTTCTGTTCCTCCTCCGTCAGCAGGCCGCCCTCGTCGATGGCGACAAGAGCGCGGTGGCTGGCGTTGAATTCCACGGGAAGGGTCACCAGCTGGAACACCAGGGAAAGACCAAAGCAGGCGATGCCAAGGTACACGAAGAAATAGGAAATGTCCGCCGCGTAGGACAGCAGCAGGCCAATGAGAATCAGCGGCATGGCCAGCTTCGAGCCGATGTTGGTGACGGGGATAATGGCGGCTCTCAGCTTGATGGGAGCGTAGCTCTCGGCGTACTGCACCGCGTGCCCGGCCTCGTGACAGGCCACGCCGATGGCGGCGGTGGAAGTATTGCCATACACGTTGTCGGACAGGCGGATGACGTTGGTTCTGGGGTCGTAATGGTCGGTCAGATTTCCGCTGATGCGCTCAATGCGCACGCCGTACACCCCGTTGGCGGACAGCACCCGCTGGGCGGCCTCCGCACCGGTGAGGCGGCGGGAAGAATACTGCTGGGAATATTTCCGGAAGGTGGAGTTGACATTGGCACTTGCCCAGAGAGACAGCAGCACGCAGGGAAGAACGAGGACAACATATGTCCAGTCAAAATAGTAGTAGGGCATAACGAACCTCCTGACGGGATTTTCTTTTCCTTATTATATCCCAAACGTGGAAAAATGGCAAGGCCGGGAGGGAAGGACGGTCGTGAGATTTTTGTAAACTTTTTGTCGGGGGCAAAAGAAAAAAGGGGATTGTTCACAAATTATTCATACTGGAACGGTCGAATGCTGGTATACTTTCCATAGAGTTCTTTGGGGGTGGAAACATGAAGGACCCTGTCAAGCGGCGGTATGTATATCTGATGCTGTCCATATTCGGCGGTATCGGTTTGAGTGTCGTGCTGTTTTTTGTGGTTTACCGTTTTCGGGGCGTGGGCGACGCGCTGAACAAGCTGGGGAGCATCCTTGCACCCTTTGCCTACGGCGGCGTTGTGGCGTATCTGCTGCGGCCAATGTGCAATCTCTATGAGGGACTGTTTCAGAAGCATCTGCCGAAAAAGCTGAAAAAGCTGTCCAACGGTCTGGCGGTGGGCCTCAGCATGATCTCGGGGCTTCTGATCGTGTACGCCCTGATCATCATGATCGCCCCCCAGCTGTTTTCCAGCATTCAGACCCTGTGGCTCAGCCTTCCCGACAAAATCTCCAAGCTGTACGCCTGGGCGATGGCGACCTTCGGGGAGAATGAGAAGCTGGTGTCCCTGTTCAACACCGTTTACAACACTGTGAATACCGATCTGCAAAACTGGGCGGACAACACTCTTGCGCCCTATGTCTCCAGCGTGGTGAGCATCGTCTCCGGCGTGGGCAGCAGCGTGTGGAAGGTACTGATGTTCCTGTACAATCTGCTGATCGGTCTGATCGTGGCGGTGTACCTGCTGTTCAGCAGAAAGAAGTTTGCCCGGCAAAGCGTTCTCATCATCCGCAGCGCCCTGAAGCCCAAGTGGGCGGAGCTGCTGCTGGACGAGGTCGCGTTCATTGACCGGATGTTCGGCGGATTTATCGACGGAAAAATTCTGGACTCCGCCATCATCGGTGTGCTGTGCTACATCGGCTGCACGATTTTCCGATTCCCCAATGCACTGCTGGTTTCCGCCGTTGTGGGCATCACCAATGTGATCCCATTCTTTGGCCCCATCATCGGCGCGGTTCCTTCCACGCTGTTGATTCTGATTGAAAGCCCCATCAAGGCACTCTGGTTCGTGGTTTTTGTTCTGGCGCTGCAGCAGCTGGACGGCAACGTCATCGGCCCGAAAATTCTGGGCGACCGCACAGGCCTGTCCAGCTTCTGGGTGCTGTTTACCATCATCCTGTTCGGTGGGTTGTGGGGCGTCTTTGGCATGGTCATCGGCGTGCCGCTGTTCGCGGTCATTTATGACACCGTGAAAAAGCTGGTTCGCCGCGGTCTGGACAAAAAGGGTCAGATCGAGGTCTGGGAGCAGTACAAGGCCGATTATCCCGACGAAGAACCGAAGAAAACCTGATACAATTTCACAACGCCGCCGTGAAGTGTCACGGCGGCTTTTTTTCGAGATAACGGTGGAAATACAGGGCAAGATGTGGTATACTGGTACAAATACGCTTTAGGGGGAAGAATATGAATTACGCGACGATCAAAAACTGCGACATTGCCAACGGCCCCGGCGTGCGGGTGAGTCTGTTTGTCTCCGGCTGCACCCATCACTGCCCCGGCTGCTTTAACGAGGTGGCTTGGGATTTTGGCTACGGCGAGCCGTTTACCCAGCAGACCATCGATACCATTCTGGATATGCTCCGCCCGGACTATATCCGTGGCCTGACGCTGTTGGGCGGTGAACCCTTTGAGCCGGAAAATCAGGGCGCGATCGTGGAGCTGCTCCGACAGATCAAGCGGGAAATGCCCCAGAAGAGCATCTGGGCGTTCTCCGGCTATCTGTTTGAGAAGGACATCCTCTCCGGTAGGCTGGGGGATACACGGGAATACTTAAGCTATCTGGATGTTCTGGTGGACGGCCCCTTTGTGGAAGCAAAGAAAAACCTGTCCCTGCGGTTCCGTGGCTCGGAGAACCAGCGGCTCATTGACGTTCCGGCTTCTCTGGCTGCGGGAAAAACCATTCTCTGGCAGGACTGGCAGGGGGAAAAGAGAGGAATGAAATGATGAATCCTGTTCATGTGAAAATCCTCCGGGACGGGGCAAAGCTCCCCACCTACGGCACCGCCGGGGCGGCGGGCGCTGACCTGTATGCCTGCGTTGACGCGCCGGTGACCATCCGGCCGGGAGAGACGGTGTTCATCCCCACGGGCATCGCTTTGGAGGTTCCCGAGGGCTGCGCGGGGCTGGTATATGCCCGCAGCGGCCTTGCCTGCAAGCGGGGGCTTGCACCCGCCAATAAGGTCGGCGTGGTGGACAGCGACTACCGGGGGGAGATCAACGTGGTTCTCCACAACCACGGAAGCGCCCCCCAGACCATCGAAAACGGCGAACGCGTCGCCCAGCTCCTGATCACGCCGGTGCTGCAGCCGGCCTACGAAATTGCCGAGACCCTGACGGATACGGCCAGAAATGCGGGAGGATTCGGCTCTACCGGCAAATAACTGGCGTTTTTTATAAAATTTGCGTATTGCATGTGTAAAATTTATGCAAATTTTGTCACTGTACTTTTTAGGCTTCTTTTTTTATAATGATATTATGCCTGTGTATGGCGACTACAGAAGAGATTTTAGGAGTTTCATATGGAGATTTTAAGTGCCATCGTGCAGCTTCTGGGCGGACTTGCCCTGTTCCTGTACGGCATCGAGCTGATGGGCGACGGCCTGAAAAACAGCTCCGGCGCCGCACTGAAACGCGTGCTGGAAAAGGTCACCGGAAATGTTGTGATGGGCGTTCTCACGGGCGCGCTGGTCACCGCCGTGATCCAAAGCTCCACCGCTACCATCGTTCTGACGGTCGCCCTGATTGGCGCGGGCGTGCTGAATCTGAGGCAGGCCGTGTCCATCGTCATGGGCGCCAATATCGGCACCACCGTCACGGCACAGATCATCCGTCTCGGCTCCATTCAGTCCGACGGAAGCTGGCTGCTGTGGCTGTTCGACACGGACACGCTTGCGCCTATCGCTCTTATCATCGGCATTGTGCTGCTGATGTTCATTAAGTCCAAGCGCTCCAATACCATCGGCGATATCTGCATCGGCTTCGGCATCCTGTTTGTAGGTCTGAACCTGATGACCAGCGGCGTGGAGCCTCTGGTGGGTACGGACGCGTTTATTGCCTTTGTGCGGTTCCTGAATAATCCCTTGTTCGGCATTCTCTTTGGCCTTGTCCTGACGGTCATTGTCCAAAGCTCGTCGGCAACGGTTGGTATGCTCCAGACGGTGGCATCTGTGCCGGGGGCGGGGATCACTTTCGCCATGGCCTATCCGGTCATCATGGGCATCAATCTGGGCACCTGCGTCACCACGGCCATGGTCTGCTCCATCGGCTCATCCAAGGACGCCAAGCGGACGGGCGTCGTCCACATCGCGTTCAATACCATCGGAACGATTCTGTTCCTGCTTCTGATGACTGTTCTGCGGAAGCTGTCTGTGTTCTCGGCGGAATTCTGGGTGCGCAGTGTGGACAGCGGAAATATCGCGAATTTCCAGACGATTTTCAATTTGGTCACTGCCGTTGTGCTGGTTCCCTTTGCGGATCAGCTGGTGAAGCTGTCCATGGTCATCGTCAAGGATGACAAGCAGAAACAGCTGCGCCATCCCGAGCTTCATACGCTGGATGAAAAGCTTTATAATTCTCCCGCCCTTGCCGTGTCCGTCGCCATCAAGGCCGTGTCGGATGTGGGTACGCTGGCAAAGGAGAATTTTGAAAAGGGCTGCCGGATGCTGGAAAAGTACGACCCCGCCGTTGCCAGCGAGATCGACGTGGACGAGGACTGCATCGACGAGTTCACGGACAGGGCAGACCGGTTCTTCATTGGCCTGTCCAAGGCGGTGGAAACGGAATGGGACGACCGTCAGCTGGATATGCTGATGCAGACGGTGCCCAACTTCGAGCGTATCGGCGACTACGCCACCAATCTGGTGGAGCTGTCCCAGCGGCTGGTTGCGGACAACGCGGCCTTCTCCGACATGGCGCAGCGGGAATTGAAGCTGATTTTTGATGCCGTCAATGAAATCCTGACCATTACCGTAGACGCCTTTGCCAAGGGCGACAACGAAGCCGCCAAGCGCATCGAGCCGCTGGAGGAAACCATTGACGACATGGTGATGATTCTTCGGGATCGCCACACCAAGCGCCTGAAGAGCGGCGCCTGCTCCGTGGGCAGCGGTCTGGTGTTCATGGAGACGCTGACCTATCTGGAGCGTGCTTCCGACCAGTGTTCCTCCATCGCCGTGATGATGCTGGCGCGGAATAACGAGAATATCCTGCAAAACCATTACGATTATCTCCGGGAGATTCACGCGGGCAACGACGCCGCCTACAGTGCGGAAAAGGAACGCCGCCGCGAGCAGTATATCAAGCCTTTGAAAGAGACCAACTGATACTATTTCCTGATTAAAATCTTTTCTAAAGATTTTAATTGGAGTTCAGTATGAGTTGGTAAAAGCCCCGAAAGCTCGGCTTAACAGTGATAAGGAACTAATTCACTTATCAACTGTTAGCTGACGGTATCCGGAGTGCATACGGACAAATCCCGTCTGATTTCTAACAGGAAGTCAGACGGGATTTTACTTATAATCTCAGATTGAGAACAGGAAAGAACATGTTTTGGAGGAACCATTAATGACGAAATTGATTCACGCTTTCTACAACATGGATACCAACTCCGTGGAGCTAACCTACAACGACTGCTCCGTCCTTACGATTGATTGTGAGAAAGTGGAGAACCACTACGATGTTACAAACGGACAGATGGCAGACCTCGATTGGCTGCTATACAACGCCGCGATGGAGTATGCTAGTCTGGTGTTGTCCGGGGAAATGGAGAACTACCTGAAATGGCCTGCACTCCACGGAATAGAAGATTCATAAAGGATGCCGGTGTGTCGTGTTTGCGATACACCGGCAAATAAAACTTCTCTACGTACTTTTCTCTCTATGCGTCCTGTGCAAAAAAGGTTTGGAATTCGATACAATAACAATAGCGCACTCTATTTTGGGTGCACCAAAGCCACCCTCATACTCTATAAAAAAAGAATTTGAGGGTGGCTTCGTGCTTCCCGCTTTTTGTACTGCCACTTTTATCTTAGGGCAATACCGCACAATTCGGCAAGAAGTCTCAGACAGGATTTTTGCTCCAATTCAAAGTTCCGAAAATGGAGGAATACTGTATGTATTTCCCATTTTCGGAACTGCGGAAGTGGGGCAAAAAGACGGCTGAGACTCGCAGACGCAATTGTGCGGTGTTGCCATAGGACTCCTTCAGCGCTTCCATATAGGCCTGAATGGTATGGGTCGCAGGCTTTGCCTTGCGGTTACCTTCTGTCAGCAGTCCCTCGCTGATAAGCGTATTGCCGATGGAGGTTGCGGAGACACTGTTTCCGATGTTATCCGCCAGGGACATCATCAGATTGCGAAGCAGGAGCGAATCCGTAATGGTGCGCTGCCCCTTTCGCTTTTCCCGTTCCAGAATGTCCCGGACAACTATGGCAGAGTACACACCCTCCAGCGTAGCGTTCACCCTGTCCAGCTCCAATCTCACATTCGCCAGCATGGGCATGCCACCGAATTTGGCAAAGTCCTCATAAAGCTCCTTCGGGTCGCATACTTCCCCGTCTGCATCGGTAATTCGCTTTTTCATCTGTCCGGTGATCGTCTTGCGCTGCGATACGGTATATCCGTGGAAATCCAGAAACTCCCGGAACGATAGAGGCAGTACCTTGATCTCCACATACCGCCCGGAGAGATAAGTGGAAAGCTCCGAGGACAGCAGGTGGGCGTTGGAGCCGGTGATATAGATATCACAGTCAAAGTCCACACGAAAAGAGTTTACCGCGTTTTCCCAGCCATCGAGGCGCTGCACTTCATCAAAAAACAGATACATCC
>OLOI01000267.1_pt1 | contig 54732 bp, 45 predicted proteins | sample 1672131 | NCBI WGS metagenome assembly OLOI01 (sample SAMEA3136651, study PRJEB25190) | human gut metagenome
TTTTGCATCCCTCAAAACACTATTTTAGCAATATTTTATTATCAAGGAACATTTTAGCACATATTTGACGCCCTGTGATACTAAACTTACCACTTTTTCAGTGGCGTCCTATAGGTGGGGAGGATGTCACGTGGTAAAATCCTTTTCCTGTTTTCGTCTGTTTGTCAAATACCCTTCCGTTTATTCTTTCGGAAGAACCGACTCTTTTTCTTGAAGATTCCATCTTTGGAAACTGCGATTTCCTGTCTTGCTTTTTGGGTACTTCGTATGGCTTCATCGAGTTTTTTGTAGCGTTCTTCTTCCCGTTGTTCCTGTTCTACCATTAGCTCGTCCACTTCGCGGAGCATTTTATTGCAAAGATGGTTTCCCATAGCATCTCCGAGGTTTTCTGCCTGTTCACGGAGGGCTTTACCTACGATTCGTCCCATGATTTCTTCAAATTGCTGCATTTTTTCTTCGTGCTCAGCGAGGGCGGATTTTTCATTTTGGTGGATGGTTACAACTTTGCAGTTTCGGTCTTCTTTTACAGTTCCATTGCTGTTGGTACTGTTGTGATTTCTGTCAGAATTTCTATTGTTTGTCCTGCCTTTTTTGTTGTTGCCTGAACTGTTTTCAAAAATATCTCTGTCATTTTCTTCGGAAAAATATACTTTGGAATTTCTTTGTTGTTCATTTTCTTTTCCATTCTGTCTCTCTTTTCCCCGCTGCATTTCCCGTTCTGTTTGAGAATCCCTTTGCTGCTCTGCTTCTTTTTGTGCTTCTTCTAATTCCTGATTTTCAAGTTCTTCCTGTGTTGTCAGTAGTTTATGTATATCAATCAGCTTTTTTTGTTCTAAATCTGGCAGTACTTCTTTTACTGCTTTTAGCTGAAATCCTTTATTCTTTAATTCTTTAATACAGTGTAATAGCTGTATTTCCTCTTCGCGGTAATAGCGGTGTCCCAATTCATTTCTTGGTATGTTGAGTTCGAGTTCTTCTTCCCAGTAACGAAGAACATGGTTTTCCACCGATAGAAGCCTGGCCGCTTCCGAGATGGTATATTTGTTTTCTTTCATAATATAATCCGCTCCTGTTCCACAAATATTTTACCGGAATCTCATTGTAAATCACATGATGAATTTACGTGCAAAATACACTCAAACACAGTATTATGTAACAATTCAGAAACATACAAATTCTCAATTGATATACGATTGAGCCTAAATAGTTACAGCATTACGTGAATGCGTCCGGATGGTTACAGTATTATTATAACAACTTTAAGAAAACAGTCTCAACGCTATTCGTATTCTAAATTCTTCTCAATTCTTTCAAATAAAGATAAATAATGACAAAATTATTCGTATTCCATTTAAACGAAGATGGCTGCTGGCAAAATTATTCGTATTCCATTCAAACGAAGATGGCTGCTGGCAAAATTATTTGTATTTCATTTGAGCAAAAGCATATATCGGTAAAACAAAAAAGAAAAGAGCGAGCCACTCTACATAACCCGCTCTTTGTTTGCAAATTTCGTGTATTGTCCGAGCCATACCAGCTCAACGCTTCCAGTCGCACCATTTCTTTGTTTGGCTACAATAACTTCCGCCAGATTCTTTTTCTCTGAATCCGGATTATAATATTCATCTCTGTACAGGAACATAACAACGTCGGCATCCTGCTCGATTGCTCCTGATTCTCGAAGGTCAGAGAGCATTGGTTTGTGGTCCTGTCTTGCCTCAACCGCTCGGGAGAGCTGGGAGAGTGCAATGATCGGAACATCTAATTCTCTCGCTAAAACTTTAAGTGCTCGGGAAATTTCTGAAATTTCCTGCTGTCTTGATTCGTTTCGTCTTGATTCACTTCCACTCATAAGCTGAAGGTAATCGATTACAACAAGCTCAATTCCATAAGTTTGTTTGTACTTTCGGCATTTGGAACGAATCTCTGCCAAAGTCGTTGCTGTATCATCAATTATAAGCTTGGAGTTACCAATGAGGGCCGCTCCTTCCAAGAGCTTCTCCCAGTCGGAATCTCTTAAATCACCAGTACGCATCTGCTGGGAATCTACCATAGATTCTGATGCCATAAGTCTTGTTACGAGCTGTTCCTTTGACATCTCGAGACTGAACATCGCTACGGCATGATTATCTTTAAATGCTGCATACTGTGCAATGTTAAGGACGAATGCTGTCTTTCCCATCGCTGGTCTGGCCGCTACTAATATAAGTTCTGCCGGATGCAGTCCGGTAAGCTTGTAATCAAGTTCGGTAAAGCCGGTAGCAACTCCTGTGACTCTTCCCTTGGTCTTTGATGCTTCTTCTATGGCACTTAAAGAATTTAAAACAATCTGCTGAATCGGAACAAAGTCGGACATACGGTTTCTGTTTTGAAGAAGCCCGAAAATGTCTTTCTCTGTCTTTTCAAGAATTGTCTCTGTGTCTTCCTTGCCAAGATAACATTCATTTCCAATGTTCTCCGTCACTTTGATCAAAGCGCGGAGTGTTGCCTTATCGTGAACAATCTTTGCATACTGTCCGATATTGGCCGCCGTTGGTACAACTTCTACTAAATCACGGAAAAAGTCAAGACTCATTAGTTCTTCTGGAACTTCTTTTTCTTTTAATTTGTTTTGAAGAGTAATCAGGTCAACTGCTTTACCCTCCCGGTAAAGTTCTACCATAGCCTCAAATACGATTCCGTACTGGCGCTGGTAAAAGTCTTCTTTAGTGAGGATGTCTTCTGCCTCAACGATTGCGTCTCTGTCCATCAGCATAGAGCCTAAAACTGAACGTTCCGCCTCCTCACTGTGAGGCTGTATTCTTTTTACAAAATTCTCGTCTACTGTCGGCATTGATGATCCTTTCTAGAGCGTGAGAGGATGACAGCGAGAATTGAGATTATAATCTCAATTCTCGCCTGTCTTCTACTTTAATATTACTTTTCAGTTACTTTTACTTTTAAGTCAGCAGTTACCTTAGGATGTAACTTAATCTTTACATTGTGTACGCCAAGGCTCTTGATTGGTTCGTCTACAGAGATTTTCTTTTTGTCGAGCTCGTATCCGAGCTGTTCTTTGGCTGCGGCTGCGATTTCTTTTGTGGAGATTGCTCCAAATGTACGTCCGCCTTCACCGACTTTCATTTTGAGTTCCACACTCTTGTCTTTGAGTTCTTCTGCAAGAACTTTAGCTGCAGCTAACTGTTCTGCTGCCACTTTATCTTCGTGTGCTTTCTGAAGCTTTAAGTCATTGATGTTTTTACTTGTAGCTTCTATACCAAGCTTCTTTGGAAGGATAAAGTTTCTTGCGTATCCTGCGTTCACTTCTACTAACTGACCTTTTTTTCCGAGAGACTTTACGTCTTCTAATAAAATAACTTTCATTTTAAATCCTCCTATATCGAGTCTGTTTTAACTCTTTTTTATAGGTCATACAAAACTTCTTTCATATAACTCTATCTTTTTAAATCACTATTTTTACTCTATCTTTATCATACTAATATCTGATATTCTCTTCAGAGTTTGTTCCTGCAAATATATTTTTAAAACTCTATACTCCAGCATCCTCTGATTCTAAATAATCATATCAAGTAGGCAGCAGACGCAATTCATCTCTCACCTTAGAGGTCGGAGTCTTCTTGCTGTAAGGAGATAAATACCGTCTATATATCCCCATCTTCATGCATTTGCCGCAATGTATGTTTTAACATCTCTGCCGCATCAGAAAGGGATACGTCTTTTAGCTGTGCTGCTGCCATCGTCAGATGTCCGCCACCGCCAAACTTCTCCATAATTACCTGTACATTAAGTTCATCAATAGAGCGCGCGCTGACATATATACAATCCTGCAAAGCAGTTAGCACAAAGCTTCCTCTGATTCCCTGTATATTCAGCAATGCATTTGCCGCTTTGGCTCCGACAACAGTCGCTCCGGAGACATTTTCCCCATCAAAGGTTGAAATAGCAAATTCATCCATGTAAATTTCTGCTTTATTAATAATCGCTGTTCGTATACGGCAATGTTCCATATCTTCACGGAACATCTTTCTTACACGAGTTACATCTGCTCCTGCTCTGCGCAGGTAGGCTGCCGCCTCAAATGTTCTGACACCCGCTTTGATAACAAAGTTATCTGTATCCACCAAAATACCTGAATACATGGCATCAGCCTCAATATTCTTAAGCTTTGGTTTATCTACAATATACTGTAAAATCTCCGCTACCATCTCACAAGTCGATGATGCATACGGCTCTACATAAGAAACAACCGCATTCTTAATCGTCTCATTACTCTGCCTGTGATGGTCAAGAACAACAATTGTTGAGATGGACTTCAATAATTCCGGACATTCTGTCATTGCCGGGACATTCACATCCACAACAATAAGCATTGCCGACTTATCTTTAAGAAGCATTGCTTCCTCATTCGTTACAAAAATATCTTCCTCTTCATCTGCCCGCTCACGGTAAATGCCATCTACGATTGGCTCAATTGCCGGACAGTCTTTGTCCATAACAATATATGTGCTTTTGTTTAGTGCCTTCGACAGGCGGTATATACCAAGCGCTGCGCCTACACAGTCTGCATCTGGATTCTTATGTCCCATAACAAAAATCTTATCATGTGTCAGCATAATCTCCCGAAGTGCATGTGCCTTCACTCTGGCTTTTACTCTTGTACTCTTTTCGACTTTCTGGGTCTTACCTCCATAATAGGAAATGGCATCTCCATCTCTTACTACAGCCTGATCACCACCGCGGCCAAGAGCGAGATCCATCGCTACCCGTGCACTCTCATAATTCTCCGTGTAGCTTCCGCCATTCACACCAACACCAATACTCAGTGTCATAGATAGCTCGTTACCGATATTGATAAGCCGGACTTCATCAAGAATCGAAAACTTAGATTCCATCAGCTGTTCCAGTTTTTCTTCTTCAAATACAAAAAGAAACTTGTCCTTCTCAAATCCCTTAATAATCGCATCGAGTCCCTGCATATACTTCATGATCTTTCGCTCTACTAAAGCAAGAAGAAGGGACTGTCTTACTTCCTCCATGTTTTCAAGAACTTCTTCGTAGTTATCAATATAAATCAATCCAGCAACCAGACTCTTCTTCCTGGACTCTTCTTTGTAACCAATAAGCTGCGTCTCATCAAAAAAGTAAAATACCTGAAGAATATCTCCCTGTGTCTCTTTATCTTCCTGTATCTCTCCCTCTGTCTGTTCCAAATTCTTAAATACCATATTTCGACATTCCACATGATACTTGTGCTCCTCATGTGTGATACAGTACTCCTTCATCTGCCCATTCTGAGGGAAAACCTTCTTATAAAGTCCTGGAAAAATCTGTGTGATACTTTTCTTTGTAATCTTCTGTCCTACAATCTCTGAAAACTGTTCATTATGCCAGATAATCGTACCATCCTGGTCTGTCATTACATACGGTACTGGAAGTTCTTTAAGAATCTGCTTCTGAATCTGACTCTGCTCAAAACCAGCCGCCAGAAATTCCTTGCTAATCATCTTCTCCGTATATTCATAACATAAAACAGCCGCAATGAGATAAATAACATCTCCTACCAAGATTGTATATCCAAGACCGGGATTCACTTCTATCACACCTAAGGCCGCTACTAATATAAAGACTACCACGATAATAGGCAACCATAAATTCAGAGCGACCCTTCTTGATATATTCTTTTCTCGTTTCATTTCTTTCTCCCAATTAGGAAATATACATTGTCTATTTCTCTGAGTTTAAATTATTACAGATATAGTAGAAATTATTATAACACTGTTTCCCCTAATTTAAAAGGAAAATAATTTGAAAGCAAAAATCCGGCAGGCCAGCGGGCAACTGGTCTACCGGATGAAAACTATGGCAATAGTTATCAACAATATTAATTATTTGTTCTCATTTCTTGCCTGAAGAGCCATCTTAGCCTGTAAGTTTCTCTGGAACTGGTCAATTAATACAGCCAGAATGATTACAAGACCTTTGATTACCTTCTGCCAGAACTCGGATACACCACACATTGTCATACCATCATTGATGATACCGATTACGAATGCACCGATTACTGTACCACCGATTGTACCAACACCACCTGCCATAGATGTACCACCGAGTACAACGGCTGCAATGGCGTTCATTTCCCAAGTATCACCTGTGTTTGGATGAGAAGCTGCAATCTGTGCCATTGTTACAAGACCGATCAATGCGGAACATGCACCGGAGATTGCGTATACAAGAATAATGTTTTTCTCTACTTTGATACCGGAAAGACGAGCTGCCTTTTCGTTACCACCAATAGCAAGGATATGCCATCCAAAAGGAGTTTTCTTAAGTACAAATGCTGCGATTACTGCGAGGATAAGGAAGAGGATCGCTGCGATTGGAATACCAGGAAATCCGCCAACTGCGAATACACGGCTATCAAACTGCATGATACCTACGTTTCCGAGTGCTTCCTGACCTTTGATACTTGAGAATGTATTTCCGCCGGAACGGATATTTGCAAGACCACGGCCGATGTACATTGTACCTAATGTTACGATAAAAGGTGCTAATTTACATTTTGCGATTAATGCACCGTTAACAATACCGATGATAATACCGATAATGATACAGATTACTGTGATAGCTGGAACGCTGAAGTAAAGTGTAACTCCGGCAAATTTTAAAGTAAGACCTTCCTGGATAAGACCACCGGCGATCATTCCGACTAAACCTACTACGGAACCAACGGAAAGGTCGATACCGCCGGTAATGATAACGTAGGTCATACCAATACCAAGAATACCATACTGTGCAACGTGCTTACATACTAAAAGTAATGAGTTAACTGTGCAGAAAGAATCGGCTTTAATAGAGAAGAATATAAATAAAATTATGAGTACGAATAATGTTCTTCCCTTTAAAAGTGTCATCATAAGATTCGAATTATCTTTTTTCTTATTCATTTTGATTTCTCCTTTTCCTTGTTATGTACTTTGGAAGACTTTTCCGGCTTCTGTTAAGCTGGCATAGAAAAATTCCAAAATACATTATTAGTTTTAGTGATGACCTTTGTAGGATGCTAATACCAGATTATCCTCTGTGATCTCGTCATCTGTAAATTCTGCGGTCTTAATACCGTTTGATAAAACGACAACTCGGTTGGCGATTGCCAGCATCTCCTTAAGCTCTGAACTTACACAGATAATGGAAAGTCCACGGTCTGCATACTGGTTGATAATATCAAATACCTCTGTCTTGGCACCGATATCAATACCACGGCTCGGCTCATCCATAAGAAGAATCTTAGGATCTGTCAACACACCTTTACCGATTACACATTTCTGCTGGTTACCACCGGAAAGGGATAAAATCGGAAGATGTTTATCTGCTACTTTAATATGAATATCTTTAATCTGTGCATCTACATATTCGTCTTCCTTTTGTTTGGATAAAACGAACTTATTACAGCAGGTCTTTAAGCTGGAAAGGGAAATATTCTTTTCGATATCCAGTGTCTGTACAAGACCTTCTGCCTGGCGGTCTTCAGGAACTAAGGCAAAACCATTCTTGATCTGCTCTGCAATGTTCTTAATCTTAATTTTCTTGCCGTCAACATAAACCTCTCCAGTGTGTTCTGGATGAAGTCCCATCAGACATTCAAATACTTCTGTACGTCCGGCTCCCATTAAGCCGTAAATTCCGAGAATTTCTCCTCGTTTTAACTTAAAGCTTACATGATCAAGCAGCCATCCGCCACCTTTCTTTGGAAGACAGAGGTCTTTAACTTCAAGAACAGTATCCTGTTTCTCCCAGTCAATATCTCTTTCTTTCTTAGGGTAGGATTTGTTACTACCTGTCATCTTCTGTACGATCCAAGGAACGTCAATATCTTTAACTGCTGCATCATCTACATATTTACCATCTCGAAGAATAGTAACGTGGTCACCAATCTCCATAATCTCTTCAAGACGATGGGAAATATATACGATGGAAATACCCTGGGCATTTAACTCACGCATGATCTTGAAAAGTACCTGTACCTCTGACTGACTTAAGGAAGATGTAGGCTCATCCATGATGAGGATCTTTAAGTCATCCTGAATTAAGTTACGGGCAATCTCGATCATCTGCTGCTGACCTACACGAAGGTCTCCGACTTTCGCCTCCGGATCAATCGGATACTCCAGTCTTTCAAGGACCTCTTTGGTCTTCTGTTTATGTATTTCATTATTCACAACGACACCTTTTTTCTGTTCGTTGTTCATAAAAATGTTCTGGTATACGTTTAAGTTGGGGAAAAGGGAAAGTTCCTGATGAATGATACCTACTCCCTTTGCTCTCGCCTCTGTTGTATTTTTGAAGCTTACTTCTTCGCCGTCAAGATACATCTTTCCTGAAGAAGGCTGCTCGATTCCGGCAATCTGCTTCATTAATGTGGACTTGCCTGCACCATTTTCTCCGATTAATACGTTAACTTTTCCACGGTAAATGTTAAAGTCAACATCGTCAAGAGCCTTTGTACCAGGATAAACCTTTTCCATGTGCCGGCATTTCATTACGATATCTTTATCTTTATTCTCAGCCATCCAATTCATCCTCCTCTAACTGATTTTTACTGTGTTCTGTCTGTTATTTTACTTCAAGAACAACCGGAGTAATTACGATTGCATCATTGGAATCAGCAGTGAAACATCCAACAAGGTTTACTGTTGCTCCTTCTGCCAGGTCATCGTATACAGGTTTTACAACTGCTTCTTCAACTTTTTCAAGCATACTTGTATTTACCTGACCCCATTCTGTCTGGTTTGTAAAATCAGAGAAGTTAATGAAACTCATATCATCACGAATAGATGAATTCTTATATTTACCAATCTGACAGGTAACTACTGTCTTTCCTGTGTAGCCAGGAACTTCTAATGTTACTGTTCCGTAGAAAGAATCTTTATCTACTTTTGTAATCTTTGCACCTTCTAATTTTACTGCATAGTTATAATAAGAAGCTGCTTTTGTCTTTAAGCCATCAAATTCTTCGCCCATTTCTGTGAGCTTGCCATCATACTTTGCTAAAATGTCAGATACATCTACTGCTTTTTTCTCACATTCTGGAATTACTTCTGAATCCCAGATTGCTTCTACACTGTCACCAGGATTGAACTCTTTCTGCCCTGTAAGATCTCCCTCATGACCAATCTTTACTACCTTCACACAGCCTGTTAATAAAACGGCTGCCATTACTACTGTTAAAACAGTACTTATCAAACGTTTTGCCATGGTTTTCTTCCTTTCTCTATTCCCTGCTGTCCCTACATGTGAGAAGGGTGCCGAATAACTTATTGGCACCCCTCCACACACTGAAGAGAGCCTAACCCCCTTCAGACCTAACAGATTCAATTAAATTATAATATACTACGAACTTCTCTTATTCTGTGTAAACAAAGTTAGCTAACTTGTCAGCGTTATCCTTTGTGATTACAACACAGTCAACTAACTGTTTCTCTTCAAGACCTGTAGTTCCTTTTGTCAGGTAGTCGTTAGCCTGAGTAACTGCATTTCTTGTGATCTGGTCGATCTGCTGAAGAGCTGTTGCAAGTGCTTTACCGTCTTTGATGTTGTCTCTCATATCGTCAGAACCATCAACACCGATGATGTATACGTCATGGTCAAGGTTAGCTGCTGCAACTGCTGCTGCTGCACCACAAGCCATTGTGTCATTACCACAAACGATTGCTACGATATCTGGATACTGCTGTAAGATTGTTTCAGCTTTGGACTGGCCTTCTGTCTGATCCCAGTTAGCGGACTGCTGAGCAACCATCTTCATGTCTGTCTGGTCAAGAACTCTGTGGAAAGCATTAGAACGAACCTGGCAGTTTGTATCGGACTCAAGTCCTAATAATTCTGCGTAGTCACCTTTTCCGCCTGTAGCTTCTACTAATGCTTCTGCTGCTGCCTGAGCACCCTGGTCATTGTTAGCTACGATCTGAGATACGCAAAGACCTTCTTTGTTGATCTCACGGTCAACCATGAATGTAGGGATTCCAGCATCATAAGCTTTCTGAACTGCTTCGATAGAAGCATCTGCTCCGGCGTTATCACAAACGATTGCGGATGCGCCTTCGGAAATAGCTGTATCGAATAATTCGGCCTGTTTTGTAGCATCATCATCATGAGATACACATTTAACTTTGTATCCTAACTTCTCGCCTTCTTCTTTACATGCTGTCTGAACAGTACCGAAGTAAGGGTTAGAAGTAGATGGTGTGATACAGTAGATCAGCTTGTTAGCTGCGTTAGTGTTAAGAACTTTTGCAGGAGCTGCTGCTTCTGTTGTAGCCTCTGCTGCTGCCTTATCTGATCCACTATCTTTTGTACTACTATTGCTGCTTCCACATCCAGCCATTGTAGCTACCATTGCTGCTGCAACGAAGCCAGCTAAAACTTTCTTAAACATTCTCATTTTTCATTTCCTCCTCATTTTGAAAAATATATGCTAGATAACACAGAAGCTGTTAGCCCTTCTGCGCAAATCTCAAGGATGTTTTGCGATAATACAAGTGTACTCCAATTTCTTTGTGAAATCAATACTATTTTATTAAAAAGTCTTGTATTTTTTTTGTTTACTTTGCTATGAATTTAACATAGTATTGGGAATTCCCCTATACTATTTTGTTAATACGAGTCCAACACTCTCTTTCCAGCCTGTATATTTTGTGCATCTTGTCTCCGCATCCATCTCAGGGGTAAATCTGGTGCGGTTAAGACTTTCAAATAATGCAGTCTGTTCGTAAATTCCCATAGCGATTCCAGCGGCATATGCCGGGCCCATAGCAGATAATTCCTCTGCATCTGGTACCTGTACCGGAATATCTAAAATATCACTCTGGAACTGCATAAGATAACCATTCTTAGTTGGGCCGCCATCTACGCGAAGCTCATCAACCTTGATGCCGGAATCTTCTGCCATTGCATTAACTACATCGCTGATCTGATAAACGATACAGTCAAGTGCAGCTCTTACCAGCTCTGCCTTACCTGTTGTGCGGGTAATTCCGCTGACAACAGCTTTCGCTTTACTGTCCCAGTAAGGGGCGCCGAGACCTGTAAATGCTGGTACAAGATAGGTAGTATCTCCCGGATTGGCACTCTTAGCCAGTTCTTCTGTTTCCTTTGCGGAGGCAATCAGTCCGAGGTCTTTTTGCAGCCATGTGATAACTGCTCCGGTGTAATTAATATTTCCTTCAAGAACATAATTCACTTTACCGGAAAGAGACCATGCAAGGGAAGTAACAACTCCCTTATCACTGAAAATAGGCTTCTCACCAACGTTCATCATAATAGAAGAACCTGTTCCATAAGTTGCTTTAATCATTCCTGAATTCACACATCCCTGTCCATATAAGGCTCCGTGGGAATCTCCCATCACACCATGAATCGGAATGGCTTCCTCAAGATATCCATCAAAATCTGTATAGCCATATAAGGCATTGGAATCACAGATTTCTGCTAACATTTCTTTCTTAATTCCAAATAAGGAAATTAATTCTTCATCCCAGTCAAGGGCAGACACATTAAACATCTGTGTCCGGGAGGCGTTTGAATAGTCTGTTTTAAACGCATGGTCTTTTGTAAGCTGGTATACGAGATAACTGTCCATCGTTCCTACTGCAAGTTCTCCCTTATCTGCTGCCTCTTTTGCTTCTGGTACGTTCTGAAGTACCCATGCGATCTTTGCTGCAGAATAATATGGAGACAGTGGAATTCCGGAATGTTCCTGTACCATCTGTGCGTAACCGTCCTCTGCAATCTTGTTACAGATTGCTTCACCACGGGCACACTGCCATACAATTGCGTTGTAAACCGGTCTGCCAGTATTTTTGTTCCAGCATACTGCGGTCTCACGCTGATTACTGATACCCAGGGTAAGAATCTCTTCTTTATCAATGCCCGCCTTCTCCACAACATTCTTTACGACCTGGATAACATTTTTCATAATCTGGTCCGGGTTATGTTCTACCCAGCCCTTTTCGTTGATAATCTGATCATGTGCAAGGTCGGTTCGGGCAATAATCTTACCTGAACCGTCAAAAATGATACCTTTTGTTCCCTGCGTACTCTGATCAATACCCAATACGTATTTCTTCATAATTATGCTAAAGCCTCTTTTGCTTTTGCTGCAATACCTTCGCCGTTCATTCCGTAGTAATCAAATACTGCTTTGGAATTACCAGTGATTACTGGTGCATCTGGCAGTGCTACATTAACTACTTTCTTAGGGCAGTTTGCGCCAACAACCTGTGCTACCATGGAGCCAAGTCCGCCAAATGGAGCATGTTCTTCTGCTGTTACAACTGCTTTGGCATTTGTAGCTGCCTTGATGATTGCTTTTGTATCTAAAGGTTTTACGCAGTACATATCAAGAACTGTTGCGCTGATTCCCTCTTTCTCAAGGATTTCCGCTGCTTCTACGCAAGGTCTTACCATCTCGCCGCAGCCAATTAATACAACATCTGTACCTTCTTTAATCACAGTAGCTTTGTCCATCTCAAATGGGCAGTTGTCTTCAGAGTAAATATCTTCTACCGGGTTACGTCCTGTACGGATGTAAGCTGGTTTTTCATCTTTTAATAACGCTTCGATGAGGTGTTTTGTCTGAAATCTGTCACTTGGCAGATACACTCTCATGTTAGGAATTGCGCTCATTGCTGCAATGTCCTGTGCGGAATGATGGCTCATTCCAAGTTCACCGTAACTGATACCACCGCTGATACCAACTAACTTAACGTTTGTGTTAGAGTAAGCAACATCAACTTTTGCCTGCTCGTAACTTCTTGTAGAAATGAAACTTGCCGGGGAGAAACAGAAAGGCTTCTTGCCGCATTTTGCCATACCAGCAGAAATACTTACTAAGTTCTGCTCTGCAATACCGATTTCTACACTATTTTCAGGATAAGCATTGAAAAATGGTGTCATGGATGCTGAACCACGAGAGTCACTACATAAAGCAACAATGCTCTTATCCTCTTTTACCTGTTCCATTAATGTCTCACAGATTACCTGACGGTTTGCAATCTTATTCATTTGCTGCGTCCCTCCTCTTTAAAAGTTCAGCGGAAATTGTCTCGTACATTTCCTGTGTAGGTACTTTGTGGTGCCAGTCAGCTTTGTTTTCCATGATCTCGCCACCGCCGTAACCTTTAATTGTATCTGCGATAATTACCGTTGGTTTTCCTTTGCAGGTCTTTGCTTCTTCAAATGCTTCATTTAAAGATTCGATGTTGTTACCCTGTGCATGAATGGAATTCCATCCAAATGCGCGGAAACGTGCATCTAAGTCATCATCAGCCATAACATCTTCTGTGTTACCGGAAATCTGAAGACGGTTTCTGTCAACTATTGCACAAAGGTTGTCTAATTTGTAATGTCCGGCTGCCATAGCACCTTCCCATACAGAACCTTCTGCCAGCTCGCCGTCACCCATAACTGTGTAAACACGGCCTGTCTTTCCATCCATCTTATTTGCAAGTGCCATACCAACACAAACTGGAAGTCCATGTCCAAGAGAACCGGAGTTCATCTCGATTCCTGGAAGTTTGTTATTTGGATGTCCGATGTATGGAGAACCAAATTTGGAGAAGTTCTTAATTACATCTTCGATATCCAGGAATCCTTTTGCTGCAAGAACAGCGTAGTATGCTTCTACGGAATGTCCTTTACTCATAACGAATAAATCTCTGTCAGGATCGTCAAGATTATCAGGACTAATATTCATCTGTTTAAAGTACAGAGTAATGAGGATATCCATTACACTGAAGTCTCCACCGATATGACCGGCTCTTCCTTCCATGATCATATCAAGGACATTTTGTCTGCATTCAAAGGATAATGCTTCTAAATTCACTTTTATGCCTCCTATATAAATGTAAATGAATGCGATAACTATTCAGAGTTCATCTTTTATGCTCTTTTGCAAATAAGTTTGCTTCGCTATATATTTTTTATATGTTTTTCATGTAAGCATCATTCAAAAATTATCCAAATCTGAATAGTTATCAAATTACAATTGTTAACTTAAACTACTAATTATTTTTCTACCTTTTCACCGCGGATGATAGCTTTTACTTTTTCCTCGATTGGGTCATATAAGTCTGGTGTAACACCGATGTACTTACATGCTTCGTATAATACAGGTACAACATCCTGATGAACACCTACGCAGTGGTGGATGTAAGGTCCCTGAACGAGTTTATCTTCTAAGCGGTCAAGGTTCTCAACTTCAACCCACATATAGGTACCTTTTGTATAAGGACCATCTACTGTCTTAGCGTTTCCAAGAAGTAAGGAGTATTCTCCGTTATCTCCGTCAAAACGTACTAAGGAAATGTGTTCTCCGTCTTTTGCCTGTGCCATTAAGGAACCAGAACAATCGAATGCAACTGGTGTGTCGATCGTTGGTTTTTCTTTGGCGATGGAGATTGGCCATGGACCACAGTGCTGTAAAAGCTCTGCGTTGTCATTATATGGATGGCGAACTGTCCAGTCAGCGAAGAAAGATCTTGTCTCTCCCATTGCTGCAGCTTCTACTAATACAGAAGTGATTGTTCCGTGGATATCTGTCTCACATGCGATTGGGAATCCCTCATCATTGCAAAGTGCATTTGCTGCACATGGCATGATTCCGATTTCATCCTGAAGTGCGTTCCAGCACTGGATTGCTCCACAGTTACATCCGTATTTCTTTCCTAATCTTGTCATAGCAATCTTTAATGCTGCTACGTTATCAAGCTGTTCTGGTGTAACTTTGATGCACATTTTCTCACGGCAGTAATCTGTTACTTCTTTAATCTCTTCTGGAGAATTCTCCTTTACATCTTTCATTGCCTGCGTTAATTCTGGCATTGGGATTGGGGAAAGCTGAATTCCAAACTTCTCAAGTAATTCGCCTTCGTTGCACATTGTTGACCAGAAGTCAAATGGTCTTGTGGAAATTTGAAGAACTCTTGTGTTACGGAACGCTTTTACTACGTTACAAACTCTTAAGAAACGGTCAATTCCTTCTGCGAAGCACTCATCTTCAAGGTTGCAGTTCTTTAAATATGTAAATGGAATTCCGAATCTTCTTAAAACTTTACCTGTTGCAAATAATCCACACTGGCTGTCACGAAGACGCATACCGTTTTCATCTGGACATTCGTCTCTTGGTCCCCATAATAAAACAGGAACATTTAACTTCTTAGCTAGGCGGCATACTTCGTATTCTGTACCGAAGTTACAGTGAGGAACGAATAAACCATCTACTTTTGCATCTCTAAACTTTTCGTAGATTTTTTCCATTCCAGCGTCATCATAGAGAAGACCTTCATCATTTACATCGTCAATATCTACGAAATCTACATTTAACTCTTTTAATCTCTTTGCTGTTAATCCTCGATATACTACAGCTGCTGGTGCTGAAAAAATTGCTCTTCTTGTTGGTGCAAAACCAAGTACTACCTTATCCATCCTCTAATTTCCTCCTTCTTTTGAGGCGGAGTTTAAATCAATTACGCTGTCGCGCTCTACAAACTCCGTACATACCTGTGTCTTTGTATTTATTTTACCGCCGTCCTTCATGACTTCTATCAATCGTCTGACTGCAATCTGGCCCATCTCGTATTTAAATACTTTAATCGTCGTCAGTCGCGGTGAAGAAATCTCGCAGAACGGAAGATCATCAAATGAAGCGACCGAAATATCTTCCGGTACTCTGTATCCTGCTTCCTGAAAAGCCTTGATACATCCAAGAGCTATCATGTCATTATCTGCAAAAAATGCGGTCGGCATCTTCGCTCCCTTTGCCAGATATTCCTTCATATCTTTGTAAGCCCCATCCATCGTGGTACTCACTGTGAAAATATACTGGCTGTTTAACTCAATGTTATTCTTGGAAAGTGCTCTGCTGTATCCCGCACACCGGGAAGTAAATGCCTTGATTCGAAATCTTCCTCTGAGATATCCTATTTCTCTGTGTCCCTTATTAATAAGGTACTGAACCGCCGTCACCGCAGAATCTGCATTATTAATAAGTACGGCATTCACAGAGTAATTCGAACTCCAGCAATCCAACAGCACCATCGGACAATTTCCACTCATATATAGAGGAAAGTCCTCATCCATCATCTCTGTTCCAAGCAAAAGTATCGCAGAAGAGGTATCATTCAGAATCAGCTTTACCTGTTCCTCATAATCTGGATCGTTACGGTCTACATTACATATAACCATCTCATATCCAGAAGCCCGGCACTCATTCTCTACACCCTTCAATAAAATAGGAAAGAACGGGGAATCATCAATAATCAACCCATTTCTCTTGTAGATAACCAGTTTTATTTTTGTAATTTTATTCTCTGAGATATATCCAATCTCCTTCGCCACCTGAAAGATTCTTTCTGCGGTCTTCTGATTCACACCTTTTTTGTGATTCAGCGCATTCGAAATGGTCGCCGGAGAAAAGCCTGTGATCTCACTAATCTGTTTTATACTGGCTTTCATGTCTCACTCCTCCTTGCTGTGTTCATTATAAAATTTTTATATAACTTTTTCAATAACTTTTTGTTAAAAAGAAGTAGAAAAAATCAAATATGTGAAATATAACTATATGTAGGATGCATATTTTATGCAACTTCACAATGATTTTTGCATCTTTTTTCCAATTTCATTCTTTTTAAACATTTCGGCATCTAAATATTTATATAAATATTTTACATGAACATTTAGATACTGTTTTTCTGAAAATTTTAGGGTTTTATTTAACTGAAGGAATTGGCAGGTTTGGCAAATAAACAGACGAACCAACAAATCCTTATAAGCAGAATACTTCTACCCTCTTCCTCAAATCCCCAGCACAAATGGCAATTTGCACCTTCCCAGCCAAAGTCAGCCTCCAAAGAGAGGATAGCCCCTATATTTGTGGCCTCGGAGCAAGGTTTGAATGTAAGCGCGTGAAGCGAACATTCAAACCGCCGCGACTAAAGTCACAAATATAGGGGTTATCCTCTCTTCGGAGGCGTCTCTTTTCCTTTGACAAATTCCATTCATCAATCATTGCGATTTTTGTCAAAATTCAGTATAATATTTATCAGTACTACTTAGTTTAAGGGAGGTTCGTATGAACGATAAATTTTCACTTTTAAAAAGAATGCGCCGTCTTTCCGGTATCTTAGTTCACCCAACTTCTTTACCAGGAAAGTTTGGTATTGGAGACTTAGGCCCAGAAGCATACCGTTTCGTAGATTTCTTACAGGAATCCGGCCAGCATTTATGGCAGACTCTTCCGCTTGGACCTACTGGCGGACATAACAGTCCTTATCAGTGCTTTTCCTCTTTTGCAGGACAGCCATTGTTAATCAGCCCTGAACTTCTGAAAGATGAAGGACTTCTCACAGACGCTGATTTAAGTAATGTTCCTCACTTTTCAGACGAGGAAGTAGATTTCGCTGCTGTAGGAGAATATAAAGAAGAACTCTTTAAGAAAGCATTTGCCCGCTTTAAAGAACTTCCAGAGGATAATCCGTTAAAATCTGAGCTTGCACTGTTTTGTAAGAGCGCACACTGGCTTGATGATTATGCAATGTTTATGGCAATCAAGAAGTCCAAAGGCGGCGCTCACTGGTTAGAGTGGGAGAAGAAATACCGCAAACCTACAAAGTCTCAGAAAGCTGTTATTGAGCGTGAGTTTGAAGATGAGATTCTTTATGAGAAGTTTCTTCAGTGGACATTTTGCCGTCAGTGGAGCCAGTTAAAGGCCTACGCTAACGAGCGAGATATTCTTTTAATCGGAGATATTCCTATCTTTGTTTCCGGCGATAGTGCTGATGTATGGGCTGAGCCAAGACTGTTCCAGGTAGATTCCGATGGATTCCCTACTGTTGTAGCCGGGGTACCACCAGACTATTTCAGCGCAACAGGTCAGTTATGGGGCAATCCTCTTTATGACTGGAAATACCACAAAAAGACTAATTACGAATGGTGGATGGAACGTTTCAAAACACAGTTCTTATTAAGCGACATCGTCCGCATTGATCATTTCCGTGGTTTAGAAAGTTACTGGGAGATTCCTGCCGACTCTGAAACTGCTTTAAATGGTAAATGGGTTGACGGACCAAAGGATGAATTCTTTGAAGTATTAATTAAGACTTTTGGAGAAGAACCTCCAATTATCGCAGAAGATCTTGGTATCATTACCGATGATGTACGCGCATTACGCGACAAGTTTGGATTACCAGGCATGAAGATTCTTCAGTTTGCATTTGAGGACGAAGACAGCAATTATCTTCCTTATAATCAGCCATATAACTGCGTATGCTATACAGGAACTCACGACAACGACACAACTACAGGCTGGTATGCAACCGCATCTGAGAAAGCCCGCGATAAAGTACGCCGCTACATGAATACAGACGCTTCGCAGGTTAGCTGGGACTTCATCCGCACCTGTTTCGGTTCTCCTGCACGTTTTGCGATCATTCCTGTTCAGGATTTATTCTGCCAGGGAAGTGACTGTCGCATGAACACACCAGGAAAAGCAGACGGCAACTGGGCTTACCGCATGAAGAAGGAACTTCTTACAAGCGATGTTGCAAAACGCCTTTATGATGTGACAAAACTTTACGGACGCTAGAGTGTGTTTGAAAGGGGGAAATTATGACTTTTCGTTCTATCTGCATTGCAGTTTATGTATTTTTCTATTTAATATTTACGACCCCAATGCGGGCTCGTTTAAAAAAGCTGGAGAAGACGGATCCACAGGAAGCTTCTCGCATTGCACAGGAGCAAGTTCAGAAAGTATTTAAGCATCTTTTGAAAATATCCGGTGTTACCATAGAGGTAAATGGACTGGAAAATATCCCGGATGAAGCTTCACTCTTTGTCGGAAACCACAGCAGTTACTTTGACATCATCGTTACAGGTGCTACTATTCCCGGCGGTGTAGGCTTCGTTGCAAAAGACAGTCTCGGAAAGATTCCCGGACTTTCTTCCTGGATGAAGTGCATCCACTGTCTGTTCTTAGACCGCAGCGATGTGCGTAAAGGATTACAGACAATTCTTGAAGGTGTAGACTATTTAAAAGAAGGGTACTCCATGTGCATCTATCCAGAAGGCACAAGAAGTACAACCGGCAAACTTGGAGAATTCAAGGGCGGCAGCCTGAAAATGGCACAAAGAGCCAAAGCACCTGTTGTTCCTGTTGCCATCACCGGCACACGCGACATCTTTGAAAATAATCCGGGACTTCGTGTTTATCCTTCGCATGTAACAATTTCTTTTGGCAAGCCATTCAAGTTTTCTGACCTTCCTGCGGCTGAGAAGAAATTTGCTGGCGAGCATGTTAAGAAAGCTATTGAGGATATGCTGGCAGCTCAACAGTAACAAATCACATCCAGATTATTATATTAATCTGGATGCAATACTAAAAAAACGATCAAAGATTATGCTTACCCAGTAGTAACCAGCTTTAAAAAGCTTATTTATACGAAAAAGTAGCATAAAACCGTAATTTTTTCTTTTCAATTAACGTAAATAATGTTAGAATGAAATTTGTGTTATCAAAAAAAGAAAGAATAGGAGGAATATTATGAACCCATGGATTGTTTTTGCAATTATCCTTTTAGTTGCACTCGCCATTCTCGGATTCCTTTATTACAAAGGTTCCAAGCTTCAGAAAGAACAACAAGAACAAAAAGAACAGTTATTTAGCGCCGCTACTCCGGTTACTATGCTGGTAATAGATAAAAAGAGACTCCCTTTAAAAGATTCCGGTCTTCCACAGATTGTAATTGACCAGACTCCAAAGAGAGCCCGCCGCGCAAAAGTACCTGTAGTAAAGGCTAAGATCGGACCTAAGGTTACAAGCCTTATCGCTGATGAAAATGTATACGATTTAATTCCAGTAAAAGCTGAGATTAAAGCAATGATCAGCGGTATCTACATCACAAGTATCAATAACTTCCGTAAAGCTCCGGTTCCAAAACCAGAGAAAAAGGGAATGATGGCTAAGCTTCGTAAGAAGGCAGATGATATGACTACTAAATAAGTTTGTTTTTGTGTGAACAGACAGACGAACCTAAAAAGAAGCCCTTATTATAAGGGCTTCTTTTTTAGTTTCTGTTTGTTGGGGCAAAAATCAAATTGCTAATGGAGCAGGCAAAATAAGCTTGGCGGTTCTTCAAAAGTCAAGTTACGAATAAAGTAGATGAAATCATTTTGAACCCATCCTTATTTTTCTGAATATCTCGTACTGTCGCTGTAGCTCTGCTTCTTCATCAAGTAATAATCCTTTTGCTTCTAATATTCTTTCAATAGCCTGAGATGGGTCTAATGTATGATATGGCAAAAATAATCCCCGTAATTCTTTAGGTTTTATGATTTTATAAACTCGTGCTGATGTGAATTCGTAGGTAATTGCAAAATATCTATAGATGTATCCAATCCAGTACATCTCATTATGAGTATATTTTACCGTTCCATAATGTGAAACTCCATATTCCTCATCCACTAACTGTAAAATATCATTTGCCTGAAGATTACTTTCAAGGATTGATTCGTCATCCATTCTTTTGGCTATATTACTTTTCATAAATCTTCTAATAAAAATCTCAGAACTTGAATCCATTTTATCTATAGAATTTTCAAAGGCTGTTGCCTGAAGTTCACACAAAAGCAAACCATCCCTATCTATCTTTTTCATACATTATCCACTTCCTTACACCAAAATTTCATCAATGTACCGGCCTTTGCCCCTATATTGCTTTCTGGCTAATTTTACTTTATTAGCTCCTAACTTCGACTCTTCAAGTCGTATATTCTTATAGTATTCTCTTTCATTTTGCGAAATATAACAACGTTCTATAAGTTTTGCCTGCGATACTGCTTTTTCGCTTACAAAGATATACTGCATTCCAAGATTTGTTGCTGCAAGGCAGTGTTTACATTGTTCATCTGTAAGTTCTCCTTCAATAAATGAATTAATGATTTGAAACATACGATTATCTGCTATTGGTGCAATTATGTAATCACAAGCTCTCGACTGTTCTATAATTTTTTTTATAACTGGATGATTCTTATACTCATCTAACGCACCTCTATAGTACGCAATTGTCATCATCCACTCTTGATTTACTTCATATCTTTTACATGTAAGATCATCATCATTAAAACAAATATAATATACCGATGAATTCTCAAATCCTGAAACAAACGATATTGCCTGTTCATAACTTTCTCCTGCATAAAAACCCTGACCAAAATCATTATTATGTCTGCCTCTGTGAATATCTATCTTCCCATCAATTTTACTTTTAGCTCCGTGAAAAAGTAATTTCTCATGTTTTTTTTAATCATCTCTCCAAAACATTTCCTTTAATTTATTAATCTTTATATTTTTAGCAAAAGCAAATGTATATACATTCTCCAAAATTTTTGCAGATGGATTCGTTCTTCCTAATTCATTTCTTGAAATCGTTATCTGTTCTACTCCAATCTGGTCTGCAAATTCACTCTGAGAGATACCTAATATTTCTCGAATAGATTTCAAGTCTTTTGAAAAATTGTATTCCATATTAATCACCTCAAACTTGTTTATAACATATTACTTAAATAAGTTTAACATAAACTTATTTATAACACATTACTTAAATAAGTTTTGATACAACACTACTCAATCCATCCTCCTCTCTAGAGCGTGTTTGAAAAATGCTTTCTGCAAGATGTACATCACAATTTGCGGGAGATTTCGCCTGAATGAGGGCGGCGTAGCGGGCTACGGCAACCGAATGAAGGCAAAATAAACCGTAAATTGGGGTGTGCAGATTGCTGGAATGATTTTTCAAACACGCTCTAACCATAATGCACTCTCGGAATCTTTTTGTGAGTAAAGATGACGTTCCCAAAGAGGGAAGATAGCCGATTTATGGGGTTCAGAGGCTCGTCTGTTTATCATCTCAACCCAGTATAATCAAGAAAGAAACAAGTACAACTCACCATTTCCGCTCCCTCATTCCGATAAATATGTGCCTGATCTGTCTCAAATTTATAGACCTGATCTTTATTAATCGTCTGTGTATGTCCATGACATTCTATCGTAAGTACACCTTCTGTCACTGTAATATACTCTCTTGTTTTTTCTCCATGACTCCCACTCATATAGACCCCACCAGGTTCTATGTCAATCCGATATACTTCTACGGAATGAGAATCTTCATAAGGAAAACACGTCCAGACTTTATACTGTCCTTCCAGTTCCTTTGTTGGAATAATTTCTTTTGGATTTACAAGGCAAAAATCTTCTCTTGGAGGATCAATAAGTGTCTGAAACTCTATACGAAGACCACTTGTAATCTTTCCAAGTACGCCAAGAGAGGGATTAGCTGTGCCTTTCTCAATCTGAGCGAGCATACTTTTGCTGACTCCAGTCTGCTCCGCAACCTCGCCCAGACTCATTCCTTTCGACTGGCGAATCTGCTTTAAATTAACTGCCACATTATGAGATAAATAATCCATGAAACTCCTCCTTTGTGTGATTTAATTTATCGGGTGAGCAGAGCAACAGACGAACCAGGAGAATACAATATTCTTTATCTGTGACTTTAGTCACTGCGAGAAAAAGTCTTCTATGAAAAGCCTCTCATGAAAAGTTATTGATTTTGACTCCGTTGCAAAAAACACAAAGTCGCAAAATCAATAACTTTTCATGAGAACTTTTCTAACATAAGTTTACTCACTCGCAGCTCCGAGGCCACAGATAAAGAATATTTTGATATTTTCTAAGTAATGTAGAAAATATCAATCCAAATTTCCAAATTGCCCTTTAATAAATCGAAATCACTAATTAATATTACCATAATATCAAAACAACCAGAAGCCTACAACCCAAATCCACATTAAGCTTCTAGTTATCGAAGGCAAAATCATATCACCATACTTGAGCAACCACAACAAGGCTAACTGCTCACAACTCAAATCCTCGCAGAGCTTCTATTTATCAAAGACAGAAACCGGGAGAATCGTATACTAGCATCTGTGGCCTCGGAGCAAGGTTTGGATACGAGCGGGTAAGCGAGCATTCAAACCGCCGCGACTAAAGTCACAGATGCTAGTATACGATTCTCCCGGTTTCGTCTGTTGTTACTCTCAAATAGAAGCCAGGACCCTGTCAATTGCTGCGTCAATAACCTTATCAAGTTCCTCATCGTCTGCTTCTGGCATCAGTGTTGCTGCGTCTTCATCAGAAATAAGTTCAACAAGATCACCGAAGGATTCTTTGTATTTTCTCTTACATACAACATAGAATACTACACCGAGTAAACTCCAAGCTCCTACCATTCCCCATTCAGGAAGGATCAGGCTTCCGCCGCTGCCCGGGATACAGTACATACATACCATGAATCCGGACATGATGACTGCCATTGTTCCGAAGAATTTATAAGCTGGAACTTTATATGGCCTTGGCATATCGGGTTCTTTTTTTCTTAATATCATAAAGGAAACCGCTACCATACAGTAAGCAAGACAGCATGCGAAGTTACCTGCATCAGAAATCCATACAAGAAGCTGTCTTCCGGCAAATGGAGCAAGCATTGTAAGGACACCAATAAGAATAAGTGCATTAATTGGCGTTTTATGTTTTGGATGAAGTTTTGCAAATGTTTTTGGAATCATATAGGATTCTGCCATGGAATACATTGCACGAGAACCACCAATTAAGAAGGAGTTCCAGGATGTGATAATACCGCACATACCACCGACAATAACTACTTTTGCCATGATTTTCATTCCAAATGCTGTTCCCATTGCATCGGCTGTAACAAGTCCAGTTGCTTCCTGTGATTTTATGATCGCACCTGAGTCAAGAACAAGTCCTACGGCGATAATTACAAGTGCATAGAAAACAACGGCTAAAATTACAGATAAAATAAGCATTTTACCGATTTTCTTTGGAGGAACATTAATTTCTTCTGCTGCCTGTGGAATAACGTCAAAACCAATAAAATAAAATGGTGACATTGCTGCAACACCGAGAATTGCTTTGATATTAAGTCCTGCGGTGTTTCCGACAAACATCTGTCCATCTAAATTATCCACAGTACCATTAATTGCGGAAGCTACAATCAATAAAATTCCTGCACCACCGATGATACAGGTAAGTACCGTCTGTAAAATAGCGGCTGTTTTCGCTCCCATAATGTTAATCAGCATAATCAAAAATGCGACTATAATTGCAACTGCAAGCCATGAAGCATATACATCAAATCCTGCAACGGTATACAGATACCCTTTTAAAAATCCCGGCCACAGGTAAGTGATGATTGTTGGAAATGCACAAGCTTCAAAACACGCTACACTGACATATCCTAAAACGATTGCCCAGGTACAGATAAAAGAACCTGTCGGACCCATTGCACGATGACTGAATACGTGTTCTCCACCACACTGTGGCATTGCAGCTGTCAGCTCTGCGTAAGTCAAGCCTACGAAGAAAATCATAACGCCGCCAAGGCAAAATCCAAGTGCCGCTCCAAGAACGCCGCCCTTTTCAATCCAGTTTCCGGTTGATACAACCCAGCCCCATCCAATCATAGCTCCAAAAGCGATTACAAGGATATCCCAGGCACTAAATACTTTGTTAAATTCCGATTCTTTCTTGTTCATATCCTGTCCCTCCTATTCGCGAAATACTTTCTTTGCTACTTCTTCAATGAGTTCTGCAGTTCCGTCAACGCCTAAAAGACTGCTGTCAATCAGCATATCTCTGTTATGACGGTCACCACGGTTACTTCCTGTCAGAGCAAGATGTCTCTTATGATAACGTTTATCTTTTTCTGTAATAAATAACTTTGCATCCTCTGCAGAAAAGTTATGGCTCTTCATAACATTTTCAATTCGAACATCTTCCGGTGAATAAATAAAGATTCGCAGTATTGGTTTCTGCTCTTTTAAAATGTAATCAGCAGAACGTCCGATAATTACACAGGATTCTCTGTCTGCAAGTTTACGGATAATTGTTTTCTGGACGTGAATCGCGCGTTGCGTTAAATCCGCATATTTGGAGAAAGAACCTCGAACATCACCTTCTGCACCTTTTCCGGCGATTGTTCCACCTTCTTCTACCTTTTCCATGATGTCTTTAGGAATACCAACTTCCTTGATAATCTTATCAACCGTATCACGATCATAAAACTTTATTCCCAAATCCTTTGCAACTTTTCTTCCGATCATGTTGCCTTTCGCGCCATATTCGCATCCTATCGTAATAACAAGATGTGCCATATTTTTTTCCTCTCTAACTTCTATAATCTTTTAATATAAATGTCGGCTATAATGCTTACTTTATAAAAATGTCATCTTTAAAACTTTGTAACTATTCAGAATTCATTCGCCAAATATATCTGCGACGTTTCTATCTCTGTCTACTTTTTCTGTTCTTTCAACTAGAAAAAGAAAAGGGCATCACAAACTCACTTGTGACACCCTTGCCTAATAACGTCTTAACATAATGCTTTTACAGCATCTTCAATAATGGCACAAGCCTCATCACACTGTTCCTCTGTAACAATCAGTGGTGGAATCATACGAATGACATGTGCCCCGATTGCTGTGATAAGAAGCTTTCTGTCAAGGCAGCCATGTTTTACTTCCACACCAGAAATCTCATCGTCAAATTCTACACCAACGAGGAGTCCCTGATGTCTTACTTCTTTTACATGTGGGAGTTTCTCTAATTTCGCTGCAAAATAATCTCCGACTTTCTTTGCATTTCCTGCTAAGTCTTTGTCGAGAAGCTCTTCTACTTCCGCTAAAGCTGCTGCACAACTGATTGGATGTCCACCAAAAGTTGTTCCGTGAGAACCAGGTGTAAATGCTTTGGATACTTCTTCTGTTGCACAGATAGCGCCGATTGGCATTCCGCCGCCAAGACCTTTTGCCATAGAAACGATATCTGGTTTTACTCCATAATTCATATAAGACATTACTGCTCCGGTTCTGCACCATCCAGTCTGTACCTCATCTAACAATAAGAGCATTCCCTTTTCATCACAGAATTCTCTAAGTCCTTTTAAGAACTCTGGTGTTGCAGGATGAACACCACCTTCGCCCTGTACCGGCTCAACCATGATAGCGATTGTATTCTCAGTACATGCATTCTTAAATGCTTCTAAATCATTATATGGCGCATAGGAGAAACCGTAAGTCATTGGACCAAAACCAACCTGACATCCATTACCCGGCTGACCTGTTGCGGACATGGCACCAAATGTTCTTCCGTGGAATCCCATCTTAGCAGTTACAATATGATATTTATTAGGGCCGTATTTTTCAATACCATATTTACGAGCCATCTTAATCATCGCTTCGTTCGCTTCTGTACCGGAGTTCTGATAAAAGATTTTATCCATTCCAAGAGTCTTACAAACCTTTTCAGCAAGTAATGCCTGTGGAATTGTGTAAGGATAATTAAATGTATGCATGATATCGTCTACCTGATCCTTAACTGCTGCAACAACCTTTGGATTTCTGTTACCAGCGTTATTTACAGCGATACCTGCATAAAAATCAAGATATGGTGTACCATTCTCATCGTAAATATACATTCCCTCTGCTGTCTCAGCTAAGAAATCAAAACGCTCGTAAGTCTCGATCATATATTTATTTACTTTGTCCTTAATATCCTGTAATGTAAGTCCTGTATCTTTTAATTTCATGATAAAATCCTCCTTATTATCTAAAACTTTCATTTTCTTTTTACAAACCGGTTTTTATCATATGGGAAATGACATCTTCCCCATGAAACAAAAAAAGCAAAGACACTTACAAATTGTTGTAAGCACCTTTGCTTTAACTGTCTATTATTTTGTACGCTTATACAATATCACGTCTCTCTTAATCTGTCAACAGGTAATTTAAAAAGATTTTTTGTAGATTTCAGACCCTAAATTCGAATGTTTTTGGTTTTTCCATTGCATTTTGTCTATTATATTGTTCATACAATTTGACAGACGATCCCAGAATTACTACAAAGCCTTTCTATATATCTCAGCGATTTCTTCCTGCGTAAATACCACTGGATTGTTTGCTACGCCTGCGGCGGATACTTTCATGCAGTTTTCCGCCATCCACGGAATATCCTCCTCTGCGATGCCGAGGTCGGACAGTTTGCATTCTAAATCAATGGCTTTTAAGAGTTCACGGATTTTATCTGCACAGTCAGCTGCGGATTTTCCGCCAAAGATTTTCGCGATGTTTCCGAATTTTTCTTCGTCTCCTTTATAGGATGCATCAATGACTACTGGTGTTAAGGCTGCAAGTCCCTGGCCGTGTACGATGTTTTTCAGTCCGCTGGCTGGATGTTCCATTCCATGTGCGAGGGTTACTCCGGCTGTGTTGATTACCATACCGCCGATTGTGCTTGCCATTGTGATATTTTCCCACTCTTTTTTGTTTCCAGTTCCGTTGTATACAGAAACAAGGTTATTCGCAATGAGTTCAATAGCATATAAGCTCAGTGCATCTGTGAGTGGCTGTGCGATTTTGGATGTGTATGCTTCAATATTATGGCATAATGCGTCAAATGTAACGGATGCGAGTACTTTTTTCGGCATTGTCATCATACATTCCGGGTCTACGATGGACACTTTGGCTACGATGGCATTACAGCGGAGAGACTTTTTATCCCCGTTATCAGGATTGGTGAGAACAGCAAATCCATTTCCTTCTGAACCGGTACCGCAGGTTGTAGGGATGAGCACTAATGGCAGGGCATCATCGCTACGCAGGCGATTATAGATGTAATCGTTGATATCCCCATCATTTTTACTTAAAAATGCAATCGCTTTTGCGCAGTCCATGATACTTCCACCACCGATGGCAACGACGACATCACAACCATTTGCCTTTGCAAAATCTGCGCCTTCCTGCGCTGTTGTTGTGAGTGGATTCTGGCTTACTTTGTCAAAAAGAGCTGTTTCTAAACCTGCTGCTTTTAAGCTGTCGTTTACCTTATCATAAAGTCCAGACTTTTTTGCACTGCTTTTTCCAGTAACAATCAATGCTTTTTTACCATAAGGTCTGGTCAGTTCTCCTGTCTCTAAAACTTTTCCAGAACCAAATACAATGTTTACCGGCAGAAAATAATTAAATTCCATGATGCTTCCTTCTTTCTTTACTTTGCAAATATTATGTTTCTAAAATATATTTAACACCAGCTTTTATTTTTTGCCAGTATTTTTTTACTCATTTCTTCTATCTAAAATAGCCTTTGCCTTTGCTCCTGGTACACTTCCTGTAACTATTTCTGGTAATGCTTCTCTTAACATATCGAATTTCTCCTTAATTATAAAAGAAAAAGGTGCAATCCCAGCGTTTGCTGTTATTGCACCTTTGCTTGTTTCCTATTTATTTTTGTTACTTATTTATTTCATGGCATTACTATAACACAATTCTTTGATATTGCCATCGTCACAATACACAAGGTTGTTGTGCAGCATTCATAATTGCTGTTTCATTCAAGGCAAAAGCAGAAGGACAGACGCCCGAGAAGAGAGCCTATGCCCTATATTTGTGACTTTCGTCGCGGCGGTTTGAATGCTCGCTTGCGCGCTCCCATTCAAACCTTGCTCCCAGGCCACAAATATAGGGACAAGGTTCTCTTCTCGGGCTGTCTTTGGCTGGATTTTGTTTGAATTAGACAGGAAGGGATGAGATGCTGCGGGGAGGATGATTTGAGGATGAAAGTTGAGGGCTTTGATTTGATTCAGGCCAGCTACTGTCAGCCCTCAAATCAATCCCAAAAATTCATCAATCTGATATGCCATATACCAGTCGCTTCTATCTTTCGTAGAGTTGAGTGTTTTCCCCGTGATTTCAGCGATTTTTTTCAGATGATAGGAGACAGTATTTCTATGCAGATAGCATTCGGTTGCGACTTCCCCGATATTTCCGTTAGTTTCGAGGTAGCATTTTAAAATACGGATGTATTCGCTGCCGGTTTCCTGATCGAATCGCTCTAATTCGCCAAGCATTTTTTCTCGATACTTTTCCAGTTTTTTGATATTGCCGATTGAGAGCCAGAGTCTGCTTATGCCGAGTTCTTCTTCCTGACAGATATTTTTGCCTTTTTGTCTTCCCCAGCGACATAAATAGGATAAGTCTCTGTATTTTTCCCACAGGTTTTCTACCACAGTTTCTTCGTCACCGACTGCCATGTAAAGTTCTTTTTGCCGGGCAAAGCTTTCTGAAAATGTTTTTATCTGTTGGATTACATTTTCTCTTTCTGTGCCTGTAGGCATTTTTGCTACGAGTGTGATATACAAATCTCGCTGAAAAATGACGGAGAGTACCTTTTTCTCAGCAAATATTTGCTGGCACTGCCGGATAAAGCGGTAGAAGAACTGGGTATTGTCGAATTTATCGTCTGCCTGTATATCTTTATTGGCTGGGAAATAGCACTGAATCATGAAGAATTCTGTGTCTTTATGGATATGATTCTCATGCAAGACAGGCATATACTGTTGTTCTTCTTTATGGGAAAAGATTGCTTTCTGGAGTGCCGTTTCTAATCCGTCCTGCTCCTGCATCGTTTTGTAGATTAAGTTACATAAATCTCTGTTAAAGTCTACGAGATGGACTTCCCACGGTAATGTAAAGACAGGGAATCCTGCTTCTTCACTGTATGCAATAACGCCCCTCGGTACTCTGGTGATGTATTTTCCAATATTAATAACCAAACCGCTTGCGCCTGTTTCATGCAGGCTTTTTACAAATCGGACGAGTGTCTCTTCGTCCTTTTCCCTGATTCCAGTTGTGACAATCAGCTCTCTGCCTTTTAAAAAAGAGACATAATCCATCTCCTCGACGGTATGTACCCAGTCAACGAGATTTCTTAAGCCTCTTCCTCCGGCAACTAGCTTCATATTGTAACGGTGTAATGCCACCTCATAGATTTCTTCCAATATTATCGCCATTGTTACCTCTTTTTTAGTTTCTTCTATAAGTCATTTCACAAAATACTGCCAGACAAATAATGATACATAGATTAGTAATTCACGTCTTGGAGTATTAAATGCTTTGCAGTATTTATAGTATTGCCATAGTTCTTCTTCCTACTCCATAAACTTCGCCAGCACCGTCAAATCATAATCTGATACTAACATTCCGTTCATGATAAGAGAATATTTAAGCTGTAATTTAAAATGTGCATCTCCATGTAATACACGGATTTTCTTCGTGTCGGACACCAGTTCCATCGGGCCTGCCGGGGACTGATAGAGGCAGTTCTTGTTATGCTCTGTGTCAAATACGAGCACAGAGTTGAAGTTGCCCGCTCCAGTTTTGCGGAGTTCTACGTTACCCGGAGAAATGGTGAGGCGGTTTTTAATGACCGCCCCTTCTTCTGTCCGCTCTGAATAAAAAATGTAATGCACACCATTTTTATGAATATAACTTCCTTCGGTAACCAGAGTGACGGGTTCTTCCTGATCGAACCCTTTCTGGATACCTGTTATCGTAAGCCAGACCTTTCTTGCCATAACTTTACACGTCGTATCTGTTCATTGCAAGATCGATAAGTTTCTGGACAAGAGCCTTTTTGCTTAAACCTCTTGCTTCCCAGAGCATTGGATACATACTGATAGCTGTAAAGCCTGGAAGTGTATTGATTTCGTTAAATACAACCTCGTTTGTATCTTTTGTCAGGAAGAAGTCTACTCTTGATAATCCGGAGCAGTCTAATGCTTTAAAGATTGCTACGGCATCTTTGCGGATTTCTTCTGCTTTTCCTTCTGGAAGTTCAGGATCTACGACCGTTCTGGATTCTTCGTTGTTGTACTTCGCATCGTAGCTGTAGAATTCTTCAACAGATAATACTTCGCCAACACCAGAAGCCTTAGGCTCATTCATTCCAAGAACACCACACTCAATCTCACGACCTACGATTGTCTCTTCCACTAAAATCTTAGAATCGTGTTTTGCTGCAAGATTCAGTGCATCAATCAGTTCCTCTCTGTTCTCTGCCTTGCTGACACCCTGAGAAGAACCAGCTTTAGAAGGCTTTACGAATACAGGATATGGAACACCTGCTTCTACTCTTGCCACTACTTCATCCATGTGTGTAAGTTCATGTCTTCTTACGCCAACAAACTTTGCCTGACGTACCCCGATGGAATCTACAACGATCTTAGTGTAGAACTTATCCATAGAACATGCAGAAGCTAACACGCCACATCCTACATATGGGATTGCTGCTAACTCTAAAAGCCCCTGAACCGTTCCGTCCTCTCCGTTCATTCCGTGAAGGACAGGGAAAACAACATCGATAGAAATACGATCAACCTTGCCGTCTCTTTCTAAGAGAAGTTCCTTTCTTCCTGTATCCGGGCAGATATAAGCACTCGTCTTACTATTTACCCAGGAACCATCCTCAAGATGATCCAGTCTGTCAACTAACTTCCACTGTCCATCCTTTGTGATTCCTACCATAATTACGTTATAAAGATCTTTATCAATGTTTTCGATTACTGTTTTTGCTGAAACGAGAGAAACATCATGTTCAGAGGATTTTCCTCCCATAAGCACTACTATATTTTTATTAGCCAATATAATTCATCCTTTCAAAAGCTCATTTTAATTCATTTCACGCCTTATTCTAGCACATTGAAAAGCTTTTGAACACTGGATTTTAAAATAATTAAGATGTAACATTTACAAAAATTTTCCCTTTTTACGGCAAAATCCGCACTAATTTCTCATATTTCATGAAATCCTCTCTGGTAATTCCACACTCTCCAATTTCCCGGGGATTCTTTACACCTTTCTTTCCATCCGCATGATAATCGGAACCGCCGGAAATAATTAAGCCACGGCCTGCATAACGTTCTATCACTTCTTTTTTTATCTCGTCCTTTGTCATCGTGCCGCCGTAACTGGTCTTATCATATGTGTAAGAAGCTTCGATTCCATCAAGTCCAGCTTCAATTAAAACCTCTATAAATTCCTGTCTGGACATCTCTTTTCCTTTATAAGATACCGGCTCAGAAATAAGATACGGATGCGCCAGTATAATGATACCGCCAAGTTTATGAATCTCTTTGATAACAGAAACTGCATCCGGCTTCTCTCTCTTCACGCTAACTTCCTTACTGTTTTTCACATATAACTTTGCTTCTTTCCAGCTTTCCATATAGCCTTTTCTCGCCATAAGTTCAAAAATCATTTTCTTTTGAACAAACTGCTCCTGGACTGGGTAACCGTTATTCTGAAGAACTTCCTCCCAGGTCATTTCCATTCCCTGCTCGTTCAGAAGATCAATCAGCTTACGGTAACTGTTGACCTTACTGTTAATCGTAAATTCATCTAATTCTTTAAAATATGGGGCATTCCAGTCACAGCCAAGACAGACAAGATGTACATCATCAATATATGTCTCACAGGAAATCTCAATTCCTCTGAGAAGTTCAACTCCAATACCTTTTGCGTAGGCCGTAATCTCCTGTCTTTTGCCCCCGCCTAACTCTATCATCTCTGGCGGAACAATATCATGGTCTGTTATTGCCAAAATCTTCACACCGCGATGTACCGCGTGTCGAATATACTCTACAGGACTGTCATTTCCATCAGAACGATTGGTATGTCCATGTAAATCACATTCATAATTTGCCAGCATACTCTTCCCTCCCTGAAAACGTGTATTTTAAACTAGAAACTTGTTCTCTTTCCCGAAAATACTTCCAGATGCTTCTTCACTTCTTCTTTTACCGCATTTTCCACTTCGGTATCAAATGGAATCGGCGCAAACTTTTCACCGGAAAGAACGAGTTCTTTTGTCTTATCAAGGTACGCATTCTTTACTAATGTAGAAATATTTACCTTTCTTCCGCCAAGTTCGATAAGACGGGTAAATGTTTCTGCAGATAATCCAGAACCGCCGTGAATTACGACTGGAGTTTTTTCTTTTCCAAGTTTCTCAACGAGTTCAAAATTAATTTTAGGAACACCGTGATAAATACCATGCGCTGTACCGATTGCCGGTGCTACCGCATCAATCTGGGAGCGCTCTACAAATTCCATCGTCTCTTCAAAGTCAGCACCAACGGCTTCATCACTTACAATGTCTTCTTCCACACCGGAAATAACTCCGATTTCTCCCTCAATCGCAACATTCCTGCTATGTGCATATTCTGCCATCTCTCTTGTATTTGCGATATTTTCTTCAAATGGCAGATGAGAAAAGTCCATCATAATGCTGTCCCATCCAGTATCTGCACAAAGCTTTCCAAGTTCTTTATTACGGCAGTGATCAAGATGTAATGCAACTTCTATTTTCGCACCTTTTCTCGCAGCGTCCACAATATCATAAAGCTTCTGTGCTCCAAAATGTTCTACTGTCCCTGCAGATGTCTGGATAATCAGGTTAACACCGATTTCCTCTGCTGCTTTTACTGCTGCCTCTGCTGTCAGATAATTAAAAATATTTACTGCTCCTACTGCGATATTCTCTTCTTTTGCCTTTAACAGCACATTCATAAATCTGTTATTTTTCATGATGTTTCCTCCTTATTTTGTCATGCACTCTCGGAATCTTTTTGTGCTTGATTTTGTAAGAAGATTTTTGTCAGTTGTGCCCAGATTTTTGAGGTGTATGCGAGTGCGCACGTTGATAAAATCCGGGTGCAGCTGGCGGAAAATCAGCCGTAAAATCAAGTGTGGGAAAGACTCCACGAGTACATATTCCCATAACAATATTTAACTTATATTCTCTTTTGATAGTCTCATAATATCATACTTGTATATACAAGTCAATATATAAATTCACACTACAGCATATTTAAAGAATACTTTCTGCAAATTGAGGCGTGAAGGTTGTAGGAATGATTTTTCAAACACGCTCTGACGCTATTCTTTCTAATCATTAATACATCTATTCTATCGTCTTTATTCCTCATACTGTAAACGGATTTTAATTCGGTCTCCACGAAATACGACTTTCGTATATTCATATGGGCGGCTAATCTCATCATAAAGAACATCCCTTAACAATAATAATGGGTGACCTTTTTCTACCGCTAAAAGTTCTGCTTCTTCGTTAGAAGCAACCACAGATTCTAATGTTTCGGATACTTTCTTTTTGTGAATCCCATAGTTCTCGCTCAAAAGCACACAAAGCTGTTCTTTCTCTAACATCTCTACTGTTAGCTTTTCTTTGTATCTTGCATTAATATAAGATATATGAAGACTGATCGGATCTCCCTTAATATAACGAACTCTCTTAATCTTAAATACAGACTCTCCCGGTAAAAGATTGAGCTTTTTAGCTACTGTCTCACTTGAACGCTCTTCCTGACATTCAACAATCCTTGTCTCAACCTCATATCCCATCTTCTCTAACTGCTCACGGATACCGATATAGGATGGACTGACTGTCACAATCTTCTCTGCAACAAACGTTCCCTTTCCCTGCACTCTGTAAAGAAGGCCTTCTTTTACCAGATCGGTAAGTACAGAACGGACCGTCATTCTGCTCAGTCCATAAATAGAACTCAATTCATTCTCTGATGGAATCTTTTCATTCGCTTTCCACTTTTCAGAATCTATTGCATCAACGAGAATATCTTTTAACTGTTGGTACAATGGTTTTGGACTATTTTTCTCTAACATATTTTTCTCCTTACCTGTACAATCTTATAATAAACTATAAAATAATATCTAATAATAGTCAAGTTATACTAATATATCTGACATTTTTTCATAGTTATCTGTAATATAATTTATAAATAAATGAATAAATATATCAAAAAGCCGCGCCCAGGCACATGATACCCAGGCGCGGCTTTTCATTCTTTTTAAAAATCAGATATACTAAATACGATTATTTAAATGCTATTATTTTTTAGAAAATCTTCTTATCTAAAGCATCATATACATCACAAAATCTCTTATAAGCCGCATCATAGGCTGCGTAGTTATCTGGATTAGGGGTGTATTCTTTTGTAGTTCTGGCTACTTTTGCTGCCTCATGACAGTCTTTATAAGCGCCTACTCCAACACCTGCGTAAAGAGCTGCTCCAAGACATCCTGCCTCTCCATTTTCAAGAATCTGGATTGGATGTTTGAAAATGTCTGCCATCATCTGACACCATAATGGGGATTTTGCAGCACCACCGGCCAGGCGAATCTTGTCAATCTTAATTCCAGAATTTTCCTCTGCACGAATAATATCATACATTTCATAACAGATTCCTTCCATAACGGCGCGGGCCATGTCTGCTTTTCTTGTTCCAAGTGTCATTCCTACAAAAGTTCCTCTTGCTTTTCCATTGATTCTTGCTCCTCCAGCACCCTGAAGAAATGAAAGGAAGGTAATACCATTTGCTCCAATCGGTGAAGTTGCGATCTGTTTATTAATTAAATCATATGGGTCTTCTCCCTGTTCTTTTGCCATGAGTTTTTCATAGTCGCAGAACGTATCTCTATACCAGCGGTATGAGGAAGCAGCGGTATTGGAAAATGCTTCAATGGTGAAGTTTCCGCATCCATGATTTCCTTTTACTACAAGTCTTTCTTTTGGATCACGAATGGATTTATCAGATACTACGAAACAGGAGCCAAATGTTCCCATTACCAAAACAGCAGTTCCGTCATCAACTGCGCCCGCACCGAATGTACAGCAGTTCTGGTCATGTGCGCCCATACAGATTGGTGTGCCTACTGGAAGTCCTGACTTTTCCGAAACTTCTTTTCCGATATGACCTACAACTTTTCCTGGTTCTTTCACGATCTTTGCACGTTTTGAAAGGTCGATTCCCAAAATATCATGCATTTCTTTTGACCAGCACTCGTTATCAATATCCATCATTCCCTCACGGCTTGCAGAAGAATAATCGGTATAGTAATCATCTGCTCCGAACTGTTTTAAGAAATAGTCCTGCATTGTGGAGAATAATGCTGTCTTTTCCCAGTTTTCCGGCTCATGTAATTTCAGCCATGCCAGTTTTGCATTGGAAAAAGTAGTTCCTACCGGGTCACCTGTCTGTTTGTAGATCTCGCTTCTTGGAATACGGCTTGTCAGGTATTCAATACCTTCGCCCTCACCTCGAAGATCCTGCCATCCAACCCAAGGTCTTAATAATTCGCCGTTCTCATCTAACATTCCGATTACGGAACCCTGGCTTGAGAATCCAAATCCAATAATATCTTCCGGATTAATTCCAGATTTATTAATTGCTGTCTTGATACTGTCATAAAAGTTAGGAAGTAAGTCTTCCGTAGTCTGCTCTACCCATCCTGGTTCTGGATAATAAGAAGGATATTCACGATAATCGCTTCCTACTAACTTTCCATCAAGATCAAAGATACATGTTTTACAACCTGTAGTTCCCCCGTCTAATCCTACTAAATACTGTGCCATATGTAACTCCTCCCTATTCAATTAACATCTCCGTAAATGAACGAATACCTCCTCCAAAGATATATCGTTTGTATCTCTACTGGTATTTCCCTTATACCTTATCTCGGTTCAAGCACCTTATATTGTCCTTATGTATAAACCGTATTTTTTCTTAATATATCGGCCTGCCGCCTTATATTAAATTATCGGCTTATTCTTATTTATCTCCTGTATACGCTGGTATTAAGCCGATTTTTCTTAAATCATCTACTGCATCAAGGATTTCTACTGCGGCTCTTGTTCCAATCAATTCAGCCCCCGCCTGAATGAAACAGAACGCATTCTGTGGTCTTGGGTCCTTCACTCCCGCAACCTTTACCTTTGTCTTTGTTCCCTTTACTGCATCTACCATGAGCATAACATCCTGAACAGATGGCCCGCCATACTGGCCTGTAGATGTTTTAACCCAGTCAATTCCTGCTTCACAGACTAACTTTGTTGCCGTCACGATTTCCTCTTTTGTAAGGAAACAGGTCTCAATAATCATTTTTGTCATTACGCCCTGTGCGGCATCCACATACTCTTTAAATTCTGCAAGAATCTTATCGTATTTTTTATCTTTTAAATCTCCAACGTTCATACAGTTATCAAGTACTGTTGCTCCTAAACGTACCGCTTCAGCTGTCTCAAAAGCCTTAACTGCACTTGACTGCTGGCCAAATGGGAATCCGATCGCTGCTCCGACCATGATATCTGTTCCCTTTAACTCTTCTGCTACAATTGGAGTCCATTCAGAAGATGAAAAACAAAATGCTTTACAGTTATATTCTTTTGCAATCTGACACCCTCTTCTGATGTCTGCTTCTGTTGACTGTTTTGGTAATACAGAGAAATCAAATAATTTACCCATATCCCATTTTGTCATTTTAGATAAATCAACCATAACTTTGCCCTCCCGTTTTCATATCTTCAAATCATCTATACTTTGCTGTTATTTATTCTCCTTCATATGGAGGAATAATTCCAATCTTTCTCATTGTATCAAAGGAATCAATAATCTGTGGAGCCTGTCTTGTTCCGATAAGGTCTGCTCCTGCTCTTAAGAATACATATGCGTTCTGTGGTCTTGGATCTTTTACACCAGATACTTTTACTCTTGTATTTGTTCCCTTACAGCAGTCAGCCATTAAGATTACCTGCTCGAGAGTTGGTCCTGCATACTGTCCTGTGGAAGATTTAACCCAGTCAATTCCAGCCTCAATACAAAGCTCACATGCTGCCTTAATCTCGTCATCTGTCAGGTAGCATACTTCAATAATCATCTTCGTCATTACGCCCTGTGCAGCTTCTACATACTCTTTAAATTCCTGTTTAATCTCATCGTATCTTTTATCTTTTAATGCTCCAACATTCATACAGTTATCAAGCACTGTTGCACCCATACGAACGGCTTCTTCTGTCTCAAATGCTTTTACTGCACTTGTCTGCTGGCCAAATGGGAATCCGATCGCCGCTCCAACCAGGATATCCGTTCCCTTTAATTCTTCTGCTACAATTGGAGTCCAATAAGAAGATGAAAAACAAAATGCCTTACAATTATACTTAATTGCTTCTTTACAGCAGTCACGGATAGTCTGCTCTGTTGTCTGTTTCGGTAAAATAGCATAGTCAAAACACTTTCCTACTTCTTTTTTGGATTTAATCTTTGAAAAATCAATCATTTGTTACCCTCCTCATTTTTTAAAAATTCTTTTATACCCCCATAAACTCCATCTGCATCTAACTTATAATAAGCCATCAGCTCATCATAAGGGCCATTGCTAGCATAGCAGTGCGGAATTCCATGCATTTTTATCGGAACGTTTATACCATTATCATTCAATGTTTCCATGACAATTGTTCCCAATCCACCTTTGATATAATGTTCCTCTATCGTCATGACTCTGCCTGTTTTCTTTACAGAATCACAAATAAGCTCTGCATCAATCGGCCACACAGTCGGCATTCCTATATGTTCCACCTGGATGCCTTCCTCTTCTAATCGCTCTACTGCCTCCATTGCTGCCATTGTCATTGAACCTGTTGTGATTAACGTAAGTGCCTCGCCTTCTGTAATCTTACGTCCTTTTCCAATGACAAATGGTTCTCTTTCAAAAAGTACCGGAATCTTTGGGTTTCCGATTCGCATATAAACCGGGCCATTCATGGAAAGCATTGCTTTTACTGCTTCTTCAATCTCATATGGATCCTGCGGTGCTAAAATAGTAACTCCCGGAATCATTCGAACAATTGCAAAATCTTCTAACGAATGATGTGTCGCACCAAGATTGGAATAAGTGATTCCACAGTTTCGGCCTACTACCTTTACATTCTGGTTCATGTATCCAAGATCATTTCGAAACATTTCAAATGGTCTTGCCGTTACAAACGGTGCGATTGCACAAAAAACAGGTACTTTTCCTGTAGTGGCCAGTCCAGAGGAAATTCCGATGACTCCCTGTTCCATGATTCCACATTCAAAATATCTGTCTGGATATTTCTCAATGAATTCTCCAAATCCAGAACTTTTACCACTGTCGGCAGAAAGAACAACAATATCCTCATTCTTTTCCGCCTCCTGTGTCACAGCTTTTCCAAATGTTTTTCTCGGGTCCATGTAATTATCAAATTTCATCTTCATACCCCCTAAGCTGTTCCATCAAATCTTTTTCTAATGCATCACAATCTTCCTTACTTGGATTCCAGTAATGATAGGACGCCTTGCCTTCTCCTTCTTTCAGTCCCTTTGCCTTTACGGTATGAGCAACAATCATAGATGGTTTTCCTTCTTCAAATGGTAATGCATCAAATGCTTCCACGATTTCATCCATATTGTTTCCATCAATTTCTCTTACCGCCCAGCCAAATTCTCTAAACTTATCTCCAATTGGAGTAAAATCCATTACATCGGTAACCTTACCACTAATCTGTAATCCGTTAAAATCTACAATTGCTGTAAGATTATCCAGTTTATAATGCGCTGCTGCCGCTGCTGCTTCCCAGTTAGAACCTTCCGCTAATTCGCCATCTCCTAAAATGGTGTATACCTTAGATGGCTTCTTATCCAGCCGTAATCCCATTGCCATTCCTGTCGCAATAGAAAGGCCATGCCCCAACGCACCAGTACTTGCCTCTACTCCTGGAAGCTTATGCATATTCGGATGTCCTGCCAGCTTAGAATGTAAATGTCCGTATGTATCCAGAATTTGTTTTGGAAAATATCCTTTTTCAGCTAAGACTGCGTACTGTACCATACTCTTATGTCCTGCTGATAAAAGGAACCTGTCCCTGTCCTCCCAATCAGGCTTCTCTGGATTTACATTCATCTTGTAAAAATATAATGCGGTAACCATATCTATAGAAGAATACGTTCCTCCAATATGACCATGACCACTGGCTCTCAACATTCGAACTACATTCAGCCTGCATTTCGCTGCTGTTTCTTTCAAACAGCGTATAGTCTCCCTTCTCATCTTTCTCCCCCTCCAACACCTTAAATATTCCGTGTCGTTCTTGTATATACAACTATATGCCACATTATACAAAATGTCAAGGTTTTTTCATTAGATTTTATATTTTATATGAATTTTTATACATACTCCTCCTTAAAAGCATCCTGAAAGCAAAAAATCAACAAATAACATGCCTCTCTCTCATCCCTCTATTTTTTCCTAGCCCTTTAATAATTTTTTCTCCATACAAGAGCAGGTCCCAGAGAAGGACAATATATAAAAATGTGCCTTTGAGCAAGCTCTTAACACGAGTGCGATAAGCAAGTGTTAAGAGTGCAGTGAAACGAAGCATTTTTATATATTGTCCTTCTCTGGGACCGTCTGTTTATTCTAAAAAATTACAAAAGGGCCAGGTACTACATTACCTGACCCTTTTAATTATTCAATTAATCTAAAATTAGAATAATTAACTCATATTATTTGTTGATGCTCCAATACCATCCATATGCATTACGGAAAGCCTTCACATCACTGCTGGAAAGGGAGCTTACCATCTTGCTGATATAGCTGTATGTCTCAGGACGCTGGCTCTTTAATGCAGATGGATTCTCTGTGTAATCACGGAATGATTCTGCAAAGTATTCTGCTGCATCCTGTGTTACATATGCTTTATTGTTGCCTACATAAGCGGACTTCTCTTCATTATAAATTCTTGTAAATTCTGAGGACTGATCAATCTTCTTACCATTGCGTCCCTTTAATGCAGATACGAAATGGCCTAACTCATGGAGTAAGTATGAGGACTGACCTCTCTTTAACTGGATATTATGATTCTTTGTACTAAACACACCAGTTGTTGCTAATTTGGAATTAATCTTAAGTTCAAATCCAAGGTTTACAAAGGCATCATAAACTTTAGAATCTACATGGCCTTTAATATCACTGAACTTGGAAATTGCAAATCCTGAACTGGAAACTGCTGTAGAAGCTCCTACAGAAGCAGCATTATTCGTTGTAGTTGTTGTAGTTGTTCCAAATGTCTGAGTTGTTGTCTTAACAGTTGTAACTACTGTAGTCCGAATTGTCTGTACTTTGGATTTCTTCTTAGTAGATGTCTTCTCTGTAGTCTGAACAGTTGTCTCTGTTACAGTCTGTACGGTAGCTGTCTTCTTTGTACTCTTCTTCTTAGAAGTCTTCTTCTTTGTCGTTGTTTTAGTCTTTTTCGCTGCTTTCTTTAAAGTCTTCTTCTTTGTCGTTGTCTTAGTTGACTTCTTAACAGAAACCTTTGGTGCGCTGGCTAATGGTACTTCTTCTTCACCAGCTACGATCTCATCTGTACCTGTCTCCGGCATAGTATCTGTGATATCTGCAACTGTTAATCCTGTACCGCCATTACCTGTATAAAAAATAACACCCGCACATAAAACAAGAGCTACTACTAAATAAGCTGCAGAAGCTAAAAACGACTTGTTACTTCTTTTCTTCATAAAAACTCCTCCTTTTCTGATAAGTGCCTCGCTTATGGCATTATCAAATGTTACGAGTTTATTATGAGAATATGCGGGGATGAGGACTATGTCCTCTTAATTCTACAAAAAAACCGCCTATATCTCTAGCAGATACACACGGCCACTCATAATATTCGATAATATTATCCATACGCATCAAAACGCGGCAACCGGCTGTCATAGGCTATGCCCTTAGACCCTTGGCTTTGCGTCCCCTGCTTTCACAAGGTTTGCCCACTAGAACATATTAATTTACTATTTTTATAATAACACAGAGGATTCGTCACGTCAATGTTTTTTCCCGTCTTTAGGATTTAGCATTTTTTAGAAGAAATCATATATCATTATCCCAAGAACCGGCATATTCGCTGGCTTTTTTTATGTCTAAAAAACTTGACAAAATTATTTTTTACACTTGCATTATATTTTCTTGGTAATACAGAAATTAAAAAAGTGCAAAACCATTGTCCATCGGACAATGGTTTTGCGCCCTGCCGGAGGCTTTGTCATCCTTTATAATGCCTCTCATATGGTTCCCATGTTTTCTCACTGATTATATATCGAGGACGATGCTTTGATTCCAGATATATCTTTCCAATATATTCTCCAATAACTCCAAGCGAAAGTAATTGAATACCGCCAAGAAAACAAACAATACAAACGATAGATGTCCAGCCTGCCACCGCATTCCCAAGAATAGCTGTTATAATAGCCCATATAATTCCCACAAATCCAATAAGACTCACTACACAGCCAGTTCCTGTTATAATAGAAATAGGCCTGACGGACAAACTGGTTATTCCATCAACTGCAATGGCAATCATTTTACTCAACGGATAGTGACTTTCTCCCGCAATTCTTTCGTGACGTTCATAATAAACAGTAGCATTTTTATATCCCACAAGCGGAATCATACCTCTTAAAAAAATATTTACTTCCTGAAAACCTGCAAACTCCTGCAATACTCTCGCGCTGATCAATCTGTAATCAGCATGATTATAAACTGTTTCTACTCCCATCTTATCAAGAAGTTTATAAAAACTTTCTGCTGTAAACCTTTTAAAAAATGTATCTGTATCACGCTTACTTCTAACACCATATACTACTTCTGCTCCAGCTAAATATTCATCTACCATCCTCTCCATTGCTGTAATATCATCCTGACCATCACAATCAATGGAAATTGTAATATCACAAACATCCCTTGCTTCCATCAAACCCGCAAGTACAGCATTCTGATGCCCTCTGTTTCTGCTCTGACTAATTCCAATATAATGTTCATCTTCCTGTGCCAGCTTACATATAATATCCCATGTCGAATCTTTCGATCCATCATTTACAAATAGAATCCTGCTTTTCGCACTGATTTTTTTCTTTGAAATCATTGTCTGAATCTGTTCTAAAAACATAGGTGCTGTGATTGGAAGCACATCTTCTTCATTGTAACATGGGATTACTATCCATAATATTGGTCTAGAAAAATCCTCTTTTCCCTCATTCAATACATTATTCATATTTCTATTTTCCTTTTACAATTGAATTATATCCCTGTTTCTTCCTCAACAATCTTTAATGCTTTCTTTTTTTAATCTAACAATATAATACCAAACATATATCAGATATATTGCAAAGTTAATTATTGACATTATTGTAACATTGTATCCTTTTTGAAACAAATAGCTGCTATAAGTAATTACAGTACATAATTGCAAAGCTATACTCAAAAACATTGTTCTTTTATCATATATCATAAGTAAAATTGCCAGAATTTCATATACATATCCATATCTTTCATGCATTCCTGGTAAAAAAATAACTGCTGTGTATGTTAAAATAAATGCAGTAAAGGTAAATGTATAACTTGTAAATTCTATTTTCTGATATATCACCCATACGCAGAACATTCCCAATACACAAAATGCTAATATCAAACACAAGCTCTTAATATACATTCTATTGTCTGATACACTATCCGCATTAATAAATATGTTACAAATTCCTGGATAATTATAAAAAATACTATCGGCATCTCCACTTACCTGACCAAAATATATTTTTAATATATCTAAAATATTTCTGCCATTTAGTATCCCTGGCAAAGCAAGGCATACTATTGAGACAATACTTCCAACAAACTTTTTTAATGGGAAGTCTTTATTCTTTATATACATTAACATGATCATTGGTAAAATAAACACTGCCTGAAGCTTAAATGAAAATGCAGCACCCCAGAAAAACATTGCCAGCCAATATTTTTTCTGAAATAATAAGTAAAGTGTCACAATACAAAAAAAGCAATATATTGAATCACATTGCGCCCAAAATGATGAATTTAATATTACAACAGGGGACATAAAAATACATCCAAAGATTAAAAAACATTCCAAAGCATTTTTCTTCCATATATTTTTTGCCCAGATTCCTCCCATTATTGCTAATGCAATATCAAATATTATGGAAAAAATTTTATATAAATACAACGGATTTACTGGTAAATAAGTAAATATTGCAATAAAAAACTGATATAATAAATTATAATTTCCAACTTGTTTTCCAAGACTACTTATTCCTCCATTAGATTTGATTTCTTCATACCATGGAAGCAAAAATATTTGGGCATCCCTTGATACAAACTTTCGCAGCATAATTCTGACTGCAATTCCCAATAAAAATATCGCAATAAATGCAATATATATTATTTTCTTTTCAATCCAGCTCTTAACCTCTTGTTCTACATTTTTCATTTACAATTCATCCCCTGATAATGTATTGCGTTTTTTAACAAAAGAGAGAGACTTCACAAAACATTAGTGTGCGGAAAGATAAACATCCACAGATCTCTCTCTTTTTGTTCCCAATACTTCTGGTAAGTATTGGGTTCCTGCTTAAATTATTATATTATAAATGTGTATTCTGATTTACATTAATTATTTTGTTGCTTTTTTTCTTGCAAAATAAACAATAGCGCATCCACTTACAAGTGCAATGGCAAAATAGAGCATAATCTGGCTGTTATCACCAGTCTTAGAGCTTTTACTTTTCTTAGATGTTTTCTTTTTCGTAGAAGTTGTATTATCCTTCTTTGTTGTTGAAGATTCATCCTCTGTATCTTCTTCTTCCGTTGTCGCTTCTGGTGCCTCACTTGTTGCTGGTGCCTCGCTTGTTGCTGGTGCCTCACTTGTTGTCTCCTGTGCCACTACATTAATTGTAGCTGTAACACTCTTTTCTACTCCCGCATCTAATATATACGCAGAAACCGTATGCTCTCCAAGAGATAATGTTTCTAAATAGGTACCTTTAATTGTTACTGGGACAATTTTTGTCTCTGTCTCTGCCGCCTGTACATTTATTGGTGTAAGTATATTGTAACTTTTTACTGAAGATTTTTTAACTTTTCGTACTGCTGCCGTTGGGTCTACCGATGGCGCCGGTGCCGATGGTACTGGTGCCTCTGATGATGGTGCTGGTGCCTCTGATGATGGCGCTGGTGCCTCCGATGATGGCGCCGGTGCCTCTGATGATGGCGCTGGTGCCTCTGATGATGGCGCTGGTACCTCTGATGATGGCGCTGGTGCCTCTGATGATGGCGCCGGTGCCTCTGATGATGGCGCTGGTGCCTCCGATGATGGCGCTGGTGCCTCTGATGTTACCGCCGGTGCCTCCGATGATGGCGCTGGTGCCTCTGATGTCACTGGTGTGTCCGTTGTTGGCGGAACTTCCTCTGAATCACCATCACTCCAATTATCTCTATCCAGCTCGTTATCATCACGATCAACTGTTACTTTATGTATCTTTTCTGCTGTTATAGATATACGTACCTTCATAACATGGTCTTTTTTACTTCCCTTTACATAAGTACCAGTTGCACCTTCTACAATTTCAAAAACTGTTTCTGACTCTGCTGGCGGCTCCGTCTCTTCAGCAAATACATTTGTTCCTATTAAAGAAGTACTTAACAGCACTCCCATAAGGACTGCACCTATTCTCTTTTTCATGTCTTTTCATCTCCTCTCACAAATACACATTCTTTTTTATGTCTCTTACGTCATGTCATTTATAATAAAACTGGAATCAGGCAATACATCAGGCAGGAACTGATGAAGTACCCCCAGCATTATTATACAATCCCGTTTTGAAAAACATTCTCCTGTAATATAATATGCTAAACAATGCTATCTTTATATAACTATCTTTATAATAACAGACTCTATAATGCCAGGCTCCATGTTGGAAGCCATTCTAATATCTGATTAACAAAGTCTATATTTACAGCCATTCCTGATAGTACCGGATAAAATAAAACAAATAATACGATAGACATCCCTCCTGTAATTACCATATATTTTCTTCCTTTTAAACAATGGCTAAAGGAGTTCGCAATCATTAACACCAGGAATATCATTCCGAGAAAATACTGGTAAATAAACACTGTTCTGTGAATAAACAGCCATGGGAGCATAACCGATACATAAGCAAGAACAAGAAATACTGAATTATTTGACCGTCTTGTTTTCCACAAATAAATCTGGTGAAATAATGCTGCAAAGCCGCCCCAGCATAACAACGGATTAATAAAGGTTGCTACTGTGCTTATTTTGTCCCTGCTTAAAATGGAATAGGAATCCAGTAATGGACGTTTATCCCACAGCCATTCATACCATTCTGATGAATATGGATGTTCAAAAACTGTAACTGAATGATAACTAAGCATCAGCTTTCCATTATCAATTGCTGTTTGAATCAATCCTTTGTCCGTATATACCTTTATAAATGGAATATAGGAAAGCACATAGATCGTAAGCGGAAAAATAATAAAGAAAACGGTACTTGCCGCCGCAAGCTTCACAAGATATTTCCGCTGTTTACTTATGTTCCGATATCCTCCAATATATTTATACACATTTACAAAATAAATCACAGCAATTCCAACAGATGCATAAACTCCCGTCCATTTAACAGATATTGCAACACCCATTGCAAGCCCGCAGAGAAATAGCCATAAAAACTGTATTTTTAAACTCTTCCCTTTCTCCAGTGCTTTTACAAATCCAAACATAAGAGCGAACATAAGCAATACAAAAAATGCCACAATTATATCTAACGTTGCGATTCTTGCCAGCGTAAAGTTCATAAAACCTGTACCTAATATTATTGCTGCAAAAAATGCAGTTGATGTTTTTCGAAACATATAAAATACCAGAAGATACATGAGCGGCATCATCAATATTCCCGCAATAGCACACATAATTCTCCAGCCAAATGGATTCATTCCAAATATTTTGATTCCAATAGAAATTATTGTTTTTCCAAGTGGTGGATGTGTATTCTCATAAATCGGAAGCTGATGCAAAAATTCATACGCGGTACGTGCGTGATATACTTCATCAAACATGCTCTGATCATAATACGTCCTTATCCCCGGAAATAGTCCCTGCTCATCAAATAAATTTGGATAATTGTCCGCATTAGATGGGAAAACCCTATTCCCATTACTATCCACGCATACAATCTCATGAATACGTGCTTCCCCTTCCATTAAAACCATTCCAAGTGAAGTAAATTCTCTGTTATTAAAGTCTACCTCATTCCAAGCAAAAGCACTTTCTATGTTATGATTAGCATCCAATACATTCCACCCCTTACTGGCTTCATCCCAGCATGAAAAAGAACTGCTCCGCTTGGAATTATACCCAAGATAAATATAGATTTTTGAAAGGTTCACTTTGCCATTAAAATTCAGTATGATTTCGTTCTGGCCTTTCTCCCCAACCTTAAAGTCCTGATATGTTTCCGGTACACGATGACTTCCTAAGCGAAAAAGAACGAGTACAGCAAATATGCCTGTCACTACTAACATCAGCACGATATCTCTTGTGCTAAATCTTCTCTTCCTGACAGCCTTTACACTGCTCCATCCTTCCACCTGTTCTATATTATCCATTTCCACATTGTTAAAAGATTTCTCTTTCTTTCTCTTATCTGCATCAGAAAAGACTTTACTAACTTTACTTCCTTTATTTCCAAAATTTCCGCTTATAATTTTATATACTGACATTCCTAATGCTAAAAATATCAAAACTATTGAGATACTATATAATATGGGTACAGTCTCTTTTGAAAAAATATCTTCAAACCTCTGCCCCATCACTTTTTTTGCTACAATCCACCCCAGCATCCCAATATTTAACAGAAAATATTCTGTTACAAATTGCAGAAGAGTCCCTCCTTTTTTCTTCACATATCGGTCTGCCATACAAAGAAGCAAAATACCCAAAACGGACAGACACATTCCCGTACTATCTCCCGAAAGAATAAAGAGAATAGACAATGGGCAAAACAGATAAAAAGCGATCACACGCATATAAACTTTTTCAGTTTTCTTTGAATAAAGATAGTAGCTTAGCAATCCAAAAATAATCCATTCTAATAACAGAAGAATCCATATCTCTGTCTTTCGTTCAGGAATCATGAGAACGGGGACAATTCTCGTAAAAATATAAAATAACAGCAGTTCTATTCGAGAATACTCTACGCAATTATTTTTATTGCATAAATAATAAATTCCCCAAAAGAACATAAATACTATTCCAAAAGCTGCATATGACGAAACCATGTCTCCCCGCCTTTCTCTTCGTGATATTCCTTCTCTGTATTTACTTTCCAGAGACTTGTCTTCTCTGACCTTCCCTTTTGTAAATCCATGTAATTATTCTACCATTTCTAAACCATTCTTCAAGACAAAAAATGACATAAAAATCCCTGTTATATATAAATACATATAACAGGGATTTCTTTCACTGCTTTTTTAGTTAAATCAGCGAATTTACATTCACGTGTTTAGTAAACACTATTTGATCGTGAATTTATGCTTTACTGGTTTGAAGATTTTTTTCTTTATCTTCTTAAGTTTTTTAAGCTTTTTACTACGCACTACTACTTTTTTAAGCTTTGGAAGTTTTCCAAATGCCTGACTCTTGATTGTTGTAACATTCTTACCGATTATTATCGTGTGCAGTTTCTTTGCATTATAAAAGGCTTTTGTTCCAACAACTTTTACGTTATTGCCGATAACAACTTTCTTTACTGTTTTGTTCTTCAAGAAAGCTTTTGATGCGATAGATGTAACTTTAAATTTCTTTCCATTAATCATTATTGCTGATGGAATGGTCACTGTTGCTGCTTTCTTTCCTTTGGCAAAACCGCAAACTTGTACATTACCATTTTGTTTTTTAGTTACGCTAGTCACTTTATAAATATATTTTCCACTGGTTACTTTTGCATTTTTCTTTATTGCCGGTTTTGTTTCTGGTTTACTGGAAGGGTTCTTTTCCCATTTCGCATAGAGAGTTGTTTCTTCCTTGATACTATCTTTATCAAAGTCAAATGCATTCGTACATTCTTTATTCGTATACCAGCCTTTGAAAGTATACCCTTCCTTTGCCGGATCTGCCGGTTTCTTGGCAAATTCTCCGCATTCTATGGTCTGTTCCTCTACTTTGCTTCCTCCCACAGAATCAAAGATTACTTTATTCTCCGGATTTATTACAACAAATTTATTACCGTTTTTCTGTGCATAAGCTTCTAACTCTTCCAGAGCTGGAATCATCTGAAAAGCTTGTCCTTGTATAGATGTTACACTCTTTGGAATTACTATTTTCTTTACATTTCTTTGTCCAAAGAATGCTCTACTTCCAATTGTCTTTACGGATTCTGGAAGAATAATATTTTTTATTCCACCATCTTTAATTTCATCTTTATATTTTGTATAAGAGTCTCCTTCAGCAGAATTTCCTCCATTGGCATTAATTATAGAAAATGCATAGTCTCCAATCGAAGTCAGATTTGTAAGCTTTGTAAAATCAATATCAAGATTAACATCAGAATCAAATGCATTATTCCCAATTGTTTTTATGCTTGATGGAAGAACAACCTTTTTTAAACTAAAGCATTGCTTAAATGCTCCACTCGGGATTGTCTCCATTCCCTCTGGAAGTGTTACGTTCTCTAATGAAACAATATGTGCCGCAAAAGCACTGCTGTTATCTAATGCAGTCCCCACTCCATCATTCTTTATAATTAAAGTCTTTATCGCTGTCTGTCCTGGATATTTTGCTCTGAATTCTTCATTGCTTCTTATCGGATTATTTACCTGCTCATCGCTGGTATGCATATTATAAGAATACTTACCCTTCACATAGGAAAAATTGCCCAAAATGCTCACCATTTTTCTGAACCCCAAATCCTCTCCAGACAATCGGCTTTCCAAAGTCATTGTTTCTAAGCTGGTACAGCCGCCAAAAGTTATTGCACCAATTTTTTCTACAGAAGATGGAATCGTTACTTCTGACAATCCGGCTTTTATAAAAGCATAGGACATAACCTCTTTTACTTCTGTTAAATCAATAGATTTTAAACCAGTACATTCAGCAAAGGCTGCTGTTCCAATCGTTTTTACATTTTTATCCATATTAACCGTTGTCAAATTAGTACATCCGGCAAACATTTCATATGGTAATTCTGCTTTTGTTAATTCTGCTTTTGAATCTCCAGAGCTTCCTATCGTTACTTTTTCTAAAGTGGTACAGCCAGCAAAAAGCCCTGCTGCCGATCCTCCTCCATAGTTTTTAATTGATTCTTTCGGAAGATAAATTTCTTTCACCTTTACTCCCTGAGCACTTGTTAAGGGGCCAGATGGATTTATATCATAAAAGTTACCAAGGCTCTTTAAATCAATTTTATATGGATAATACCCAAATGCTCCATATTCTATCTTTGTAAGTTTGCTCTCTTTTGAAATATCAATTGTTGCCAGACTGGTACAGCCGGAAAAAGTTTCTGTTCCAATCCGAGTTACACTGTCCGGAATTTTAATAGAAGTTAATGCTGTACAGTCATAAAATGCTCTCCAATCCAAATCTTCTATCTGTGCATCTGCCGCAAAGTTCACCTGTGAAAGATTCGTACAGCCGGCAAATGCTGCCCCACCGATTGCTTTGACGGATGCCGGGATATTTACTTTCTTAACATCTGTATTTTTGAAAAGTGCTTTGTGTGCAATCTTTGTACATCCGTCTTTAAAAGTAATTTCCGATACTTTTTCTGCCTCTGGCACATAAACTGCTACTTTCCCTGCATATACAACCCCATTTTCCGGCTTCATTTTAGAAAGCCATTTCGGAACGATAACGGAATCCGGATGCTTATCCCAGTTCAGAAAACCGTCTTCTACATCTTCTAATGTAGATGGAAAAGAGATCGTGACGGTATCACTGTCAGCATACCCTGTTTTCCAGGCTCCTCCAGCCATTGATGTGATGCCTTCTTCAATCTTCACTAATTTAAGACTATCCTTATAGGCAACGCTTTTAATGTCTCTGATTGCATAAGAAGTCCCATTTGCATCTGTTACTTTAGACTTAATATGCAATTTTTCAGGTGTTGCGTCTTCATCAGCAAAGCTGATCACAGCACTGTAAGTATCCGCAGAATCCCTACGCTGACTTAATTCGTACTGTACTTTCACCCCATTGTCATCATCTGTAACTATGATAGGATCTGCCGCCTGTCCTCTTATCGGGAAGGCTAACAGCAGGAATGCAAGCAACAGGCATCCTCCTATGCTACTCATTAGTTTTTGTTTCATGCTACTCCTCCTTTTCTTTTGAATGTACTCATCAAATTCATCACATGAAAAATTGTGCAAGTACCATTCATTTTTTAATGTTTTTTATTCTCACTCGTTTGTCAGACGAGAAATGAGCGCGGTTATACATTCATCAAATATTCCATTTCTTTTTAATTCCTGTGGAAGTACCGGTGCACGGTTATACAGGAAATTCATATAGCAGCAACGTGTGTCAGTATCTATATTTGTCCAGTCTATTTCAAATAAATATTGCCTATTATCGCTGTTTTGAAGAAGTCCTCTCTTTAGGCAAAGTGTGATTTCTGTTTCTTTTAGAAAAATAATTCCCTTCAAAAGAGAGTTCTCTGCGATTTCTCCTCTGTTAATTCCTTTCGATTCTTCTCTCCCACCCTTTTTTACTGTGACTTCTTTTCTCTCAGATTCTTTTTTCCCGTCTTCTCTTTTTTTGAGTTCTTTCCCTGTATTCTCTTTTCTTTCCTTCGTATCTTTTATATCACTGTCTTTTAGTAACGGAATTTCTACTAAAACAAAGTGATCAGAAAAGCCCTTACACTGTGCTGTATATCTCTTTGTATACGATTGTACCTTCGATTCTTTTCGCATTTCTGCTTTGAATTTTGCTTCAGCTTTTGTTTCTGTTCGCATTTCTGCTTTGAATTTTGCTTCAGCTTTTATTTCTGTTTGCATTTCTGCTTCCAATGTAAAGATTGCCCCAGCAGATATATTCTGTATCTGGTAATCTGTCTTTATCTTTCTGCCAGCGGCTATATATAGTGCCATTACCATGAAATAAAGGTTTAAAAACAGCCAGAAAAGAATAACGCAGTAAGTAAATGTCTGCTCTCTTCCAGATAAACCAACCAGCCGCACAATACCAATAATCGAAAGTGTGATTCCGCAAAGGTACGGTATGGTATAACGAAATGCACTGTTATTCTCTGTTTCCGTTGATTTATCGGTTACTCGAAAAAGGCTCTCTGTCTTTCCAATACCTGCTGCAAGAACGGTCGGCAAAAGCCATGGTGCCAATGTGGTTTCATAAATATCTGTCCATTTTGTTGTACGGATATTTCTTGAAAAACGACGCATACAGATATTTCCGGAGATATACATTGGCAGCCAGAACAGAAACACCTGATACAGGCGGCATTTCACTATCATGATTCCAAAAAATGCGAAAAGTAACGGTGCCATAAAATAGATGAGCCGTTTTACGGGTGTGTACCAATAGCTGATTGCCGTCAGATAATTTAACTTCTGTAAAAAAGTTAATTCCTTTGAAAACAGGAAATGGGTCTTTCTTCCAGATTGTATACAGCCTTTTGCCCATCTTCTTCGCTGTCCGACCAGTTCTTTAAATGTCATTGGCGGCATCCCACTTGCGAGCACTTCAGGAATGGCAATGCCCTTATATCCTTTCTTTTCAATTTCAATCCCTGTCGCAAAGTCTTCCGTGACAACACCGGTAACAAAACCACCGGTTTCTTCTAATGCCTTTCGGGAAAGTACAGCGTTAGACCCTCCGAAAATAACACTATTTGACTTATTTTTCGCCACCTGCACTACTTTATAAAAATAATCCTGCTCATTTGGAATGTGATCTGCAGCATAAAGATTATACTGAAACAAGTCTGGATAACAGAAATTCTGCGGAGTCTGGACAAAGCCTGTCCTTTCCTTACCAAACCACGGGATTGTCTTCATAAGAAACTTTTTCTTTGGCATCATATCTGCATCAAATACTGCAATATAAGGTGACTGGGATAGCTGCAAGGCATGATTTAAATTGCCGGCTTTGGCATCCTTATGCTCTTCCCGCGTTATATAATTTATGTACAATCTTTCTGCCAGTTCCTTCACTTCCTGACGATTCCCATCATCACAGAGATAAATATGAACCTTATTCGGGTCTGGATATTCCATCTGCTTGCAGGCAATCAATGTTTTTTCTAACAGCGGAACCTCTTCATTAATTGTTGGAATAAATATATCAACTTCCGGAAAATCTTCTTTTTTCATGTAAGGTGGGTGTAATTTTATCCGGTCATAGTCGTACATATTATAAAAATGTACTGCCATCTCCAGCAGTCCCACACATTCTGCAAGAAGAAGAATTGCCCAGAAAACGATGGATACTATACCCTCTTCTTTCGGTATGGTAAAAAAGATTCGCCAGATCAGATAATCTAATGTAAAAATCATTGTGAGGATAATAAAAAACTTATTCCATCCTGTATTCTTTTTCTTTGTGCCACCTTGTTTTTTCTCCATATGTCTGTCCTCACCTTCTCCAGCTGCTATTTCTATCAATTCTAATAACAATTTAGAATAATAACCTTCCTGTTCTTCCTGGCAAGCCTTCTGCCTGCAAACTTCTTATCTCTCTAAATTCAGAATTCACTTTTTATCTTCCTTTTAAGGCAGAAAATAAAATCTTTCCGACCTCTGTAAAATCTTCTTCTTTCCAGCTTACATATTTATTACATTCTGGCTTTAAGGAAGAAAACACCTCGTCTTTATTACACAATGACCATGCTGCAAAGCTGATTCCATTCTGATTTAAGTAATCGGCAAATTCTGTTCCCTGCTTTAGCGCATCCTGTCCTCCCTGTTCTGTATTGATTCCCCACTCAGATACAAAAATTGGAATTCCATCTTTCTGACAATCTTCTATCATATTTTTATAGGCACTGTCATACTGCCCTGCGTAAAAATGATAACTGTACATTAGATTAGAATATGACAATGCATCTTTTTTTACCTTTGTAATCGAGTAGCTGTAATCCGGTGTTCCCACCAAAATAACTGCATCTGAAGCATTCTCCCGAATCGCAGGGATTACCTGACTGGCATATTCTACAATATCTTCCCAGGTAGTATCTCCATTCGGTTCGTTACAGATTTCGTAGATTACCCCTGCTTCATCTCCATAAAGAGCAGAAACTTTTGAAAAAAATTCCTTTGCCTTCTCAACATTATGAAGTGGATTCTGTTCCCGGAGCACATGCCAGTCTACAACTGCATACATATCTGCTGCTAATGTATTCTCTATCGCTGCCTGCATCAGCTTCCAGCTAAGTTCCGGATTTTGAATATAGCCTCCATCTCCATTTCCATCATCTGAATACATCGCAATACGAAACATATTTGCTCCATGCTTCTTTGTCTCATAAATCGAGGCGTAATTGGTGTATTCTGGATACCATAAAAGCCCATGACTGCTCATTCCCCGGAGCTGCACTTTATCTCCGTTTTTATCCGTCAGATTAATCCCTTTCACAGAAAGCTTTCCATGCGCTTTTACACCATCTCCCGCCAGTTCCTGCTTTTTCTTTGCGGCAGTCGTTTTTCTGCTGTTCTCTGCCTGCATCTGACCCGATCGCAGCTTCCGGTTCTGCTCCCAGCTGCTGGAAAGCAGGGCATACTCTATAAGACAGGCCACACACAAAATAATGCTGATAAATACCAGCAAGAGAATTCCCTTTTTATTTCCGCTCTTCAAAACCGTCCCTCCTTATCCCAAAGCACTTTTCAAAAGAAAAATAACATAAAAAATCCCTATTATATATATAAATACATGTAACTGGGATTTCTTTCACCCAGAAAATGTTTAAAAAACATTTTTCAGACATGCCTGGAGCGTGTTTGAAAAATGCTTTCTGCAAGATGTGCGTCGCAATTTGCGGGAGATTTCGCCTG
>OLOI01000268.1_pt1 | contig 54628 bp, 34 predicted proteins | sample 1672131 | NCBI WGS metagenome assembly OLOI01 (sample SAMEA3136651, study PRJEB25190) | human gut metagenome
GTCATAACATCTCATGCGAGAGTTGCGCTGATCGTAGATCAGCGCAACCTAGACGATCTTCTTGCCGAAAACTGCGGCGATCTCGCGCAGCTGGGCTACCAGTTCGGTGAACTGAGCAGGCGTAAGCTGCTGGGGACCATCGGAAAGCGCTTCAGTGGGGTTCGGGTGAACTTCAATCATAATGCTGTCGCAACCAGCGGCGACGGCGGCATATGCCAAAGAAGGCACCAAGTCGCGTACTCCAGCGGGATGCGAAACATCCACGCAAATAGGAAATATCGACTGTTTGTGAATAACCGGAACAGCAGAAATATCAAGCGTGAAGCGCGTAGCGGTTTCGAAGGTGCGCAAGCCGCGCTCGCACAGCACGATGTTGTCGTTGCCGCCCATGGTCAGATATTCCGTAGCAGAAAGCCACTCGGAAATACTGCCCGCAAGGCCGCGCTTCAGCAACACCATCTTGTGGGACTGGGCGGTAACCTTGCCAACATTCTTCAGTAAGCTGAAGTTCTGCATGTTGCGAGCACCGATCTGAAGACCGTCAACATAGGAATGCACCATTTCGCAATGGGCGGAGTCCATTACCTCGGTGAGGGTTTTCAGGCCGTACTTTTCAGCTCCAGCCTTCATGATCTGCAAGCCTTCTTCGCCCAGACCCTGGAACGAATGGGGGTTCGTGCGGGGTTTGAAGGCGCCACCGCGAATCCAGGTAAGGCCAAGGCCGGCAATGCATTCGGCAACTTCATTGAACTGCTCTTCAGATTCAACAGAGCAGGGACCAGCGTAAAGGGTGATCTCGTTAGTGCGAGTGCCGTAATTGGGGAGTGAGGAAAGTGGATTAATCACGGGAGGGTACCTCTTTCATAACCTTAAGGATTCCGCGATAGATCTCAGTAAGGTTTTCGTTATACAGAGGGCCCTCGTTGTACGTTGCAACGCGCGCAAAGATCTCTTCCTCGCGTTTCGGGTCATACAAACCCATGTGGGCATCGGGCTTAAGGGCTCGGATATCCAAGGAATGACCGGCTCGCTCATTCAGAAGAGCGACGAGCTTTTGATCGATTGCGTCGATCTCGGCACGATGCTTCTCGATTTCCTCGAATGCCTCGTTCTTTTCCGACATCTCATACTCCTTTCACGAAAAGACGGTAAGCGCACCCTATAGGCGCTGTTAGCCTATGATAACAAAACGCCAGGCCAATAAGCCTGCTTGCGCCGCTATTACCCGAGTTGGGCATTATTGAAACAAGCTGGAAACATAGAACCCGTTCATACGAAAAACGGCCCCGAAGGGCCGCTAGAGCAGTTCTATTTTCGTGCTGGATCGTTGATGGCCGCTATAGCCAATAACGCGATGGAAACCATGATGCCGAACTGGCCGAAGAATACATCGCCCTTCCCCACCACATAGGAAGCGAGCGCCACCAAAATAATGACAAGCGCAGCATAATTGCAGTAACGGGAAATGCACTTATTGGACCGTTCCCGCAACTGCTCCTTTTCCTCTTCGGAAAGAGCTTTGCGTCGAGTATGTTTTCTTCCTTCGCTCATGGTTTAAGGATACCATTCAACGCCTTAGAAGATAACAAGGGCCTTAGTGCCAAAGTAACCCAACACAACCAAGCCAACAAATATACGGTACACACCGAAAACGGTGAAGTCGTTCTGCTTGATGTAGCCCATCAAGAAGCGGATGGCGATCATACCCATGGCGAAAGCGGAAACAATACCAACCACCAGGACCGCAATTTCAACCTGCGTCATGGCAATGCCCGCCAAGAAAAACTTGATGGCTTTGACCATACCCCAGCCAAACATTACAGGGATGGCCAAGAAGAACGTGAATTCTGCCGCAGCAGTACGAGAGCAGCCGCACAACATACCGCCGATGATGGTGGCGCCCGAACGGCTGGTGCCAGGAACGATTGCCAAAACCTCAAAGAAGCCGATCTTCAGAGCGGTTTTCCAATCCATGTCATACGGATCGGTGATGCGGAACAGAGCGCTTTCAACCGACTCGGGGTCGGAAGCGTCGATTTTACGGGCATGCTTGCCGCGCGGCTGCTCCGCCGATTCAATAACCTCGCGAGCACGCTTGCGGTTGTGCGCTTCCAGGACAATGAAGATGATGCCATACAGGATAAGCATGGCAGCAACGGTATAGGCGTTATAGAAATGGTCGTGAACCCAGTCGTCCAAGGCAAGACCCAAAACCGCAGCAGGAATACTGCCGATAACAACCATGCCCCACATGTGCCATGTGTTGCGGCGCTCGGTTTCGTCCTTTGTACGCGAAACGGGATTCAGCTTATGCCAGAAGGTAACCACAACCGCCATGATGGAACCAATCTGGATGACCACCAAAAACAGCTCCAGGAACTTATCGCTTACATTGAGCTTCACGAATTCGTCGACCAAAATCATATGACCTGTCGAGGAAATAGGGAGCCATTCGGTGATGCCCTCGGTGATACCGAGCAGCAACGCCTTTAAGGCTTCAACAAGAATGTCAGGCGACATGCGCTTCCCTTCCGTAGAGTGCTTGATGCAATTTGCCTAGCAATGAACGACAAACAGCAAACTACCCACGCAACGGTGGGTAGATGGCTTTCATCGTACGCGAACGCACGGTGCTGCGGTAGTTTTTCATAAAAGACCCACCTACACCACGCTCACCTGGGGTTTTATATATTACCTGCAGAATCAGCAAATTTTTTTCAAAAAAGGGGGTTGACGGAGAGTGCCCCGATCCGTAATATACTGATTCGCGCCTTGGCAAAGGGTAACACCACCGAGGAAGCGATGCGAAAGCAACGCACAACTCATTGGGGTGTCGTCTAATGGTAGGACAGCGGTTTCTGGTACCGTATGTGAGGGTTCGACTCCTTCCACCCCAGCCATTTTTACGGTATACTGCACAGCGCACCATGTGGCCTCGTCGTCTAGCGGTTTAGGACGCCGCCCTCTCAAGGCGGAGATCGTCGGTTCGAATCCGATCGAGGCTACCAAGTGTTCAGCCTGCAACTTCGGTTGCAGGCTTTTTGTTTTCTAGCCAGCAAATTTAGATTATAGGAAAAGCGCGCTCGAGCCGTTTTGGTTCTTAGGGCCATTCCGGGCCCTACCCTGAACTGTCCACATGGGTACGCAACAAACTAACCAAGCACGCTTTTTGTCCTATAACCCCTTTTTGTCCTATGGCCCACTTTTCCCATAGCCCCACTTCGCTGGACTTCCCGACGATGCACACGCCGCGGCCGAGTCACCCCGCCCATGGCACCGCTAAGAAGCCGTCTACGGGAAACTGAAAACAAAAATTCGACTCAAACTGCAACTTTTTTGCGATTGGCAATTGTTGCGAGCCTTCCGATCGCAGATCGAGATACAAAGCCGCAGGTAATCCGCCGCTTAGCGGCCGTTTTCGCTTTACGAGATTGAAAAATGAGCCCCTAATCGCAAAAAAGTTGCAAAAAGAGCGAGATTTTTGTTTTCACAACGGGCAGATAGCTACGACAGGAACGAGACCATACGAAAAACGCGTGAAATCCCCTAGCAAGGGCAAAAGGGCATCCCCCAAAAAAGCAAGAAGGCGAAACCCATGAGCCAACCAGATTAACTGGGCAGACTCTGCGAAAGCACAGGGTCCTGACAACGGCGGCAGGGCAGAACCCGCAAAAACCACACGACCCCAGCATCGGTGGCGGGGCAAGTCTCACGAAGGAGGGCTACAAAACAAGGGGTCCGCAAGACAAAAAAGGGAGTTGCAATACAGATATGGGGCGCAAGAAAAAAGGTCCGCCGAGGCTTCGGCGGACCTTTTCAAAAAGATAATTCACTACGCAAGCGAAGTATCCCACTCCACGATGCAGCTGTTCAAGAACGGCTTGGAGTCAGGGGCATCGGCGTTAACCATACGGAACCTTGCCTCACCCTCGGCGGTCCTCCAAACCTCAGTGCGCAAACGAGCGCCAGGAAGAACCGGTGAAGTGAAGCGACACTTGAAGCGAGTCATTGCCTCGGGATGACCAGGGAACAGCAGGGAGATTACATGGCGCATTGCCACGCCAGCACTGCTTACACCATGAGCGATAGGGCGCTCAAGACCAGTCTGCTCGGTGTAGGACCAGTCGATGTGCTGCTGATGCCAGTCTCCCATCAAACGATACACGAGAGGCCAATTCAAGCCATAGGTTTCCTCGTAAACGAAGTCTGGCTCACGGTCGGGATACTCGACAACATCCTTCGGAGGCTGCTCGCCACCCCAGCCGCCATCATAGATGCAGCAGTCATACGTATCCACCGTGCACAGATGCGTACCGTCGGAAGAGTAGGACTTGCCTACCTGCTTGGAAAGAGATCCGCGTCCCTCACCACGATCCCAAATGGCTTCCTGGGTTACATAGGTCTCAATGTGATCGGCCATCTTGAATGGCGCATGAAAATGAACGTCAATGCCGTAATGCAGCGATCCGGAATAATCGAAACCGTAATCGAGCGTGGTGGTCATTTCCTCGTTAACTGTAAGCGGCACTGCGAAGATGGGCAGAACCTTAAGCTCAGGGTTTTTCGCATCGCCTTCGTTAACATAGTCCAGATCGACGCGGCCGTCCCAGCCAGCACCGCACCCCAACGCGCAAATCTCCAAATCCTTGAAGGTGTAGTCGCGCACAAACGGTCCAAAGGTCTTGCCTACGATCTCAGTCGAAATAGCCATTATTACTCTCCTCTCAGATCCTCAGCTGCCTTTACGCGGCAGCATTAGCGCGAATTATGCCCACCTATCGGGGAAAACGCATCGCTAGATATTGGTTAGTAGTGGTCAAGGCAACGAAATCGAGGGGTTTCGGCGTGCTTTTCCCACATAACGTCGGCTAACCTTGCCCAGCCGCGTCTCACTAGTGTTGTCGGCGCCAATCCGGCGCAGACATACACGGCAGGGGCTGCACCAGTTTGGTGGCGGCAAGGGCTTTGCCAGCTTGGTACCCGACTTGCGCGGCAAGGGTTGTGCCAACCTGGTACCCAGCTTGCGAGCAAGGGATGCCCCAGCCCGGGCCCAGCTTGCGCAGCAAGAGTGGAGCCACTCAAACAGACAATCAATGCCGCAACAGACGGCGCCAATCGATCATACAAGCAACCAGCAACGCAATTATTCTCAAATCAGATAATCAACCGACAGCCGTGAACTTCTCCCACTCGCTCCAAACTCCCCTCCGTTCCCTATGGCTGAATGAAAGAATGGAAAGGTACCTATTCCACTCCAAGGAGGATGACATGGAATTGCTCAAGGGAAAAACCGCAATCGTTACTGGCGGTACGCGCGGTATCGGATTCGCTATTGTTAAGGCATTTCTGGACAACGGGGCAAAAGTTGCCCTGTGCGGCTCACGCGAAGGAACGGCAAGCGCAGCCGTTGAAAAGCTGAAGGCGATCAACCCCGACTATGAGGTAATGGGCATCTGGCCCGACATGACGGATCCCGACTCCATTGCCGCAGAATTCGCGAAGGTAAACGAAGCCTTCGGCCGCATCGATATCCTTGGCAACAACGCTGGTGTTTCCGCCCGCGAGTCTCTCTACGACTACGACCCCGCCGCATTCGATAAAACCATGGCGCTCAACGTCAATGCCGTGTTCTACTGCTGCAAGGCAGTTGCACCTTTCATGCGCGCCCAGGGCGGCGGTGCCATTATCAACACAAGCTCTATGGTCAGCATCTACGGTCAGCCTTCAGGCTGTGCCTACCCTGCATCCAAGTTTGCGGTAAACGGCCTGACGAAGTCACTCGCGCGAGAGCTTGCCGCTGACCAGATTCGCGTCAACGCAGTGGCACCGGGCGTTACGCACACCGACATGGTAGATGCCCTGCCCAAAGAAATAATTGATCCTCTTATTGCCACTATTCCACTTGGTCGCATGGGCGAACCGGAAGACATTGCCAACGCATACGTATTCCTCGCCTCGGACATGGCAAGCTACATCTCCGGTGTGGTTCTTTCTGTAGACGGCTTGGCGCGCTCTTAACGGCAAAACCTTAACCTCAAAGCTGCTAGCTATTAAAGGAACGGCATCCGCAGTCAACGCGGATGCCGTTCCTTTTCAATCCGAAGAGATACCTTCCTCCCCAATCACAGCAACACCCATCGGGGCATCCTCGACACTATTCATCGACGGAAACAGAGACAGGATTTTGTGAAACGGGGTGCTTGGAAAGGTCGAGGCAGATGCTGACGTACTCCCACACCAGCAAAACCATCAAGATAGTCATAACAATAAGATAGCCAATCACCGCACCAGGCAAGCCCGTAAAATCAATGAGCAAGATAGGCACGAACAGCGAAAAGCCGAAGGTAATAACGTACAGTTTCATGACCGACTTCTGGCGACGCAGCACCGTGATTACCTGATACAGGAAGTCGATAATAGCCGTTACGCCGCCTGCAGCAATCATGATGAAGCTCAAGCCCCTGAATTGCTCAAAATCGACACCGTACATGAAGCTCATGATGGGGATGCCGATCCAGCTCATAAGGAAGATAACCACCAGCGTTAGCGCGATAACCATAGCGACAATGGCCAAGATAACCAGATGGAATCGATTGCGCTTTTCGGCATCGGCCCACATCTGAGCCATGCGCACCAACAGTGGCTTGTATACAAAGCCAACCGTAAGCAGAATAGCCTGTGCGGGGAAATACAACGCGTTGAAATACAGCTGGTTGTCATAGCTGAGCGCCGTTTCCATAACGAACTTCGGCATGTTGTCGATAAGGGCATACATGAACAGCGCGATGAACACCGGGAAACACTGTTTGAAGAGGGCGATGATGCTCTGGACGCTCTGCCTGCGCGATTTCGGTGTTTCCAACAACGCCAAGGGGAACGTAAGCACCAAGAACGTAGCAATGGCTGCCACTGCCATTGCAATACTGGAAACCCCCAGGTCACGCGTTACCAGAAGGAATAGAGAGAACACCACGAACACAACTACCGAGCGAAATGCCTGAGAGATTCCCGCAAGGTACAGCTTGTCTTTCTGCTGAAGGCGCCCTTCATACACATCAGCCAAGCCGTCGATCATCTTGTACACGCACACGCCCATGCAGATGGTGAACATCTGCTCGCTGTAACCGCGAATTCCGCAGTACACATATGCCACTGCCATCATCGCGATACACGTGATTACGCGACTGATCTGGTAGTCCGAAAACGAATGCGTTTCCTTGATGTCGGAAACTTGATAGGTACGCATGCCATAATTGCCGATGATCATCAGCAGAGTGCCGATGATGAACGCCATGGAAAACATGCCCGCCTGCTCGACACCGCACAACTGCGTTACCACAATAGTAAGGATGGGGAATACCATGCCCCACGCACCCGTGCCGATGGTGTTGCAAATATAATCACGCGTTGTTTTATGAGAAGCAAATTCTTCTTCCTGGTCGAACGACCCTTCAGAAACAACACCAAGGAGACGGTTGCACCAATTGTTAACCGCCTTTTTGACTGGATTCATCTTGCGGGGTTTGCGGGGTTTGCGGGGTTTGCTATCGGGCCTCTGCCGACGCCTGCCGTTGCCGCGCGTTTCGCGGAAGGTGTCGGCAAAAGAAACCGTCGACCCCTTTTTGCTCGCCTGCTGCGCAGCAGTGCGTGCGCGTTCCCTGAAGGATTGACCGCCTTGCGTATTCTTCGCGTGTCTTCCCTGCATGCTGATAGAAGCTAGCCTTTCTTTGTGCGGCGCCGAAAGCGCAAATATCACAAACGCAGGACAACCTGCATCCCAATAAGTATAGATCCCCCAACTCCGCGCCGCACTGCCCAAAGGAATGCAACAGGAAACGCGCACGGGGAATGCACGAGATTGCCAGATCCTTTGCCGATATGGGAAAACGATTCCCCATTAAGTCCTATCATGGGAAGTAACCTGCGAATAACAGCACCGACATAGAAAGGAGCAAATTCATGAAAATCGGATCGGTCATCCTTGGCTTTGCGATGATATGCATCGGAATCGTCGACCTTGCCGGGCAAGCTCCCGTGCTGGGCATCCACCCTGCCGTCTGGTTCATACTAGGTGTGCTTCTTGTTTGTTCCGACTCAGCCTGGGCAAGGCTGGCAAAAAAAGAAAGCCGGCAAAAACAAAGGAGACGATTTAGAAAACGATGAAGACACAACGAACCAGGAGTAGCACCCGATCTGGTCACGCGCCCAACGCCTTCATCGCATCACACGTTGCACAATCGCCCTCCATTAAAACGTGGGGCAAATCGCATAGATGTTTCAGCGGCGACTGCCTGAAAATAGTTCGCAATTTGCCTTAGCTCCACGGAAGCGCCAGGTAGACGTCTCACGCATATCCACTTGGCAACAACACGCTCTCACTTGAACATACCTGCATGTGTTATCGAAAGTTCTCAGAAATGAGAACTTTTCTCATTTCTATTGACTAACGTCGTTCCGCCAATAAAATGAGACTCGTTTTCATTTTATGCACCGCCCCTCTTGGGTGACGCATTCACGCACACGAACGGAAGACAAGGCATGGCGAGCACGGGCAATACCAAGCAATACCGCACCAAACAAAAGGAGCTTATCCTTTCATGCATCCAGGCACACCAGGGTGCTTTTTTCACCAGCAAAGATATCACAAGCGCCTTGGCCGACCAGGGCACCAAAGTGGGAACCGCCACGGTGTATCGCAACCTTGAGCGTCTTGAAGAAGAGGGCATCATCGCCCGCACCAGCATCGAAGGCACATCCAGCATTTGTTACCGTTTTCTTCCCGACGCCCCTGAAGACGTGTACTTCTTCCTGAAGTGCGAAGAGTGCGGGAATCTTTCCCCTATCGATTGCGGTGAGCTGCAGAAGCTCTACGAGCATGTGATCGAGCATCATCACGTACGCATCAACCCCACAAAAACGGTGCTGTACGGCCTGTGCGAAGCATGCCTGGCAAAGCGCGGTGAGTAGCGGATGCTCGAACTTATCCCCCATCTTCTCGAACACGCCTTCGAAGACACCATTTATCTTGTTCCGTTTTTGCTGGTGACGTATTTTCTCCTTGAAGCCCTCGAGCACAAGGCCGGCAACCGAACCGAAGAATTGGTACAGAAAGCAGGCAAGCTCGGCCCCGCCGTGGCCGCCGTGCTGGGCGCCATCCCCCAATGCGGCTTTTCCGCCGCTGGTGCTGCGCTGTTTTCCAGCAGGGCCATCACTCTGGGCACCCTCTTTGCGGTACTGCTTTCCACGTCCGATGAAATGCTGCCGTTGTTCATCGCCGAACAGGTTGATTGGCACGTAATGGCAGGCATTGTTGGCGTAAAAGTCGCTATCGGCATGATCATGGGCTTTGCAATCGATGGAGTTTTGCGTTTCCGCCTCCATCTTGCCCAAACCAAAGCAACGCAAGAGCACAACCACGAACACGCCCGCTTCTGCAATTGCAAACACGAGCACGCCGAAGACCATGCTTTCGGACCCGACCATTGCCACAACCCCAGTTGCCATTGTGCCAGCGCGCATACTGGCTGGACCGAAATCGCAGTAAGCGCGGTTAAGCACACTCTTGAAGTCTCGATAATCGTGTTTCTTATCTCGCTCGCACTGGTTGCCGTCATGGAAGTTGCCGGAGAAGAGGCAGTTGCCACGTTCCTCGCTTCGAACCCCGGCCTTGCTATCTTCGGCTCGGCGCTGGTTGGCCTTATCCCCAACTGCGGAGCCAGCGTAGTGATAACCCAGCTGTACCTTGATGGCATGCTGGGCACGGGCGCCATGCTTTCTGGCCTGTTGGTGTCTGCAGGAGTGGGTATCCTGGTGCTCTTCGGCGAAAATCGTCGCATCAGGCAAAACGTGGCAATCCTCACTGGACTGTATGCCACGGGCGTTGCATGGGGGCTCCTGTTCCAAGCGCTGGGCATCACCTTTATGTAGTTGCTATTCCCCCGCTTTAAGCCATTCCAGGATTTCTGGCAGCTGATCTTGATATTGGTTGTACCCGTCGAAGTAGCTAGCACGCAAACGTTCCAGATCGGTGGTGCTGTTGCTTACGGCCATCTTGTCAGCATATACGATGCATGCCTTCCCCTCTTCCGCCAGCGCTTCGAGCTTTTCAAGTTCAGCGTTATAGCGCTTATTGCGTGTAAGCAGGGCTTCTTTCACCTTCGGGTACCTGTGATAGCTGTTAGCGATGGCCTTGGCACTTGCGCCGATGTCGTCAACGGGCTTGCGGAAGCCCTTGGCTCTCGTGAGGACAGCCAGAATACGGGGACACCCCGAATCGAGTGCCAGCTGCAACGGAATGCCGGCGCCAACGCCCAAGCCGCCATCGTAGTACACGTGATCGCCAATATGGACCGGCGGCATCACCACAGGGAGCGTACTGCTGGCACGCACGCGCACCATCAAGTCCTCTAACGTTGCCATATCTTCCTTGTGCCAGACCACCGATTCGCCCGTATCGCGATCAAATGCTTGAATTGAGCAAGGAGTTGGGTTTTGGGCAAACGCCTCGAAATTAAACGGCAATACGCCTTCGGGCAAACCCGCTTCCTCATAGATCCAATGAGCTGAAAACATGCCCTTACCCTGAGCAAATGTTTTAGCGCCACCGAATTCAGGCTCCATTACCAAATCAGTAAAGCTGGCACGGGTGCGCCAGATATCTCCTGAAAGATAATTCACGGTATGGCTTGAACCGGCAGAAATACCGCACACGTGACCAAAGGTTATATTCTGTTCGAGCAGAAGCGATGCCATTGCGGCCGTATAGCTCGCACGCATCCCACCGCCCTCGAACATCAACACGGTATTAGCTGCATGGAAGTTTGCTCTCTTCATGGGTACCCCCTCGTTTTTTCCATCCACAAGAATACCCCTGTTCAAGCCCGTTAAAAACCAACGGTCACCATGCTGTTGATGGAATTTAGTCTGCTGCTGGCCCCAAAGCCTCCTGGGCAACTATGCACTCCAATTTCGTTAGCGGTGTTCGCCCACCGCCGCCTAGCGAAGGCACTTTGTTGGGCCAACCAGCTTCTTACCCGCCCTGTTTCACATTGCCCTCAGCTTGTGGCACCACTAGAGCTCAGCGCCAACTTCAAGTGCAGGAACGAGCCCTACCTGATTGCCAATGTATGAATCGCCGGGAAAATGCAATGAATCGGCACCGGGCACTCCACAAGCACCCGCAAGGAAAACGGTATACTTTTTAAAGATGAGCTGGGATTATGCATTGATGCCCAGCTTCAGCATCAGGCTAGCAGCTGCACGGGGAATCGCAGCGCCCACCTGAACACAAACCGTCTAACAACCAAAAGGCGACGGAATCGAGGGGATCATGGACAAAGACCGCCGCGCCAACTTCCTGCGGAAACTGCACTCCTTCGCAGGCGTATTTCCACTGGGAATCTTTCTCTGCTTCCATATGTGCGTAAACTACTCCGCAAACTGGGGAACCACCCCATACGACACCATGGGCTCATTTATGGCCCATATGCCCTACAAGGTTGTGCTGGAAACATTCGTAATTTTCCTGCCCCTTTTATTCCATGCCCTCTATGGCGTCTACATCTCCCTCACCTCAAGCGTTACCGTGAAACGCTATCGCTACTTCCGCAACTGGTGCTACGTGCTGCAACGTATAGCGGGCATCGTCACACTGCTCTTTGTGATTTGGCATATCTATGGCACAAAGCTACAAGTTGAACTTACCGGCGTTGACCCAAGCTATGCCATGGTGGCGGGAATCGTTGCCACACCAATCGGACTTGTCCTGTTCGCCATAGGCCTTCTTTGCAGCATCTACCACTTCTGCAATGGCCTTTGGACGTTCCTTATTACCTGGGGAATCACCGTTTCACCCCGCTCCCAAAAAATATCAGGCTACGTACTGTTCGCCCTGTTTACCGCATTCGCTGCGTTTGGCCTAAAGGCACTGTCCGCCTTTGCCGGCTAAACCCGCACGCTACAAGAAAGAGGCTGTTATGGGCAAAGGATCAATCGCAGTCGTTGGCGGAGGCCTTGCGGGGCTGATGGCAACTTTGAAAATCGTAGAAGCAGGCTTGAGCGTTGACTTGTTTTCGCTCGTTCCCTTCAAGCGCTCGCATTCCGCCTGTGCGCAAGGGGGCATAAACGCCGCGCTGAACACCAAAGGTGAAGGTGATTCGATAGACGAGCACTTTGACGACACCATTTACGGTGGCGACTTTTTGGCGAACCAGCCGCAGGTACGCGCCATGTGCGAAGCCGCCCCAAAAATCGTCAACATGTTTGACCGCATGGGCGTAATGTTCAATAGAACCCCTGAGGGTTTGCTTGACCTGCGCAGATTCGGCGGTACGCAAAAACGACGCACCGCCTTTGCTGGTGCTACAACCGGTCAGCAGCTCCTCTATGCGCTCGACGAACAGGTGCGCGCTCTTGAAGTTGAAGGCAAGGTGCACACCTATGTTGGATGGGAATTCGTTTCCACCATAATCCATAACGGCGTATGCTGCGGAATCACCGCGCAAGATCTTTCGTCCATGGAGATACGCGCCTTCCCCGCCGATGCGGTTGTTATCGCAACCGGAGGTTGCGGTGCCGTATTCGGCAAATCCACCAATTCCACCATCAACACCGGCTACGCTGCAGCTCGTTGCTACCAACAAGGAGCGCTCTACGCCAACGGCGAATTCATCCAAATCCATCCCACTGCAATTCCCGGCTTCGATAAAAACCGCCTGATGAGCGAATCGGCGCGCGGGGAAGGCGGCAGGGTCTGGACCTACAAGGATGGAAAGCCTTGGTATTTCCTGGAAGAAAAGTATCCCGCGTACGGCAATCTGGTGCCACGCGATATTGCCACGCGCGAAATCTTCGACGTATGCGTGAACCAGCACCTGGGTATCAACGGCCAAAACGTGGTGTATCTGGACGTTTCCCATATCCCCGCATCCGTTTTGAACGCGAAGCTGGAAGGCATACTAGATATCTACCAGAAGTTCGTAGGCGACGACCCGCGCAAGGTGCCCATGCGCGTGGCGCCCAGCGTCCATTACTCAATGGGCGGGCTTTGGGTCGGACTCGATCAGCAAACAAACATCCCAGGCTTGTTTGCCGCAGGTGAATGCGACTACACCCAACATGGAGCCAACCGCCTTGGAGCGAATTCCCTTCTCTCTGCCGTATTCGCCGGCATGACAGCCGGACCCAACGCCGCCGCCTATGCCAAGGGGCTCCCAGAAGGCCAGAACATCCCCCAAAGCGTCTACGAAGCAGCCACTGCAAAGGATGAATCAGATTATCGAAGCATTTTGAAGCTTGATGGCACCGAAAACGCCTACCGCCTGCATCAGGAAATGGGCGAACTGATGACAAAGAATGTCACTGTGGTTCGCAACAACGCGGATTTGGCCGAAACGTTGGTTAAGCTCGAAGAAATCCATGAACGACTTTCCCGCATCGGCGTTCAAGACAAAGCAACCTGGAGCAACGCAAATGTGCCGTTCATTCGTCAGCTTTATGGCATGGTTGATCTCGCCATGGTCATCACAAAGGGCGCGTTGGAGCGAAACGAAAGCAGGGGAAGCCACTTTAAACCGGAATTCCCCGATCGCAACGATGAGGAATGGCTTAAAACCACTATCGCTCGTTACGATACTGCTTCGCACAGCCCGGTGCTCAGCTACGAAAAGGTAGACACCTCCCTTATTGCGCCCCGTAAGCGCGATTACACGAAAGCTCATTAGAAGGAAGCTTGCCATGAATACCGAAACCGCAGGCCATGACCCAATTCGTCTCATCGTTAAGCGACAAGAAGGCCCCAACGCAAAACCGCATTGGGAAGAATTCAGCGTTGCCCATCAACCGCATATGAACGTGGTGTCAGCCCTGATGGAAATTAGGAAGAACCCCGTAAACGCCCAAGGCAAACCAACCACCCCCGTGGTTTGGGAAAGCGTATGCCTTGAAGAGGTTTGTGGAGCCTGCACCATGATCATCAACGGCACACCACGCCAAGCCTGTTCGGCTCTTATCGACGATCTAAGGCAACCCATTCGTTTGGAGCCACTAACCAAGTTCCCCCTGGTACGCGACTTGAAAGTGGACAGAACCCTTTTGTTTGATGCTTTGAAAAAGACCCATGCCTGGATCGACATAGATGGTCCTTTCGATTTAGGACCGGGACCACGCATGTCCGCACGCACTCAAAGCTGGGCCTATGAGCTGTCTCGCTGCATGACCTGTGGCTGCTGCTTCGAAGCCTGCCCTAATACCGGGCATGCAAATCAGTTCCTCGGACCTGCCGCCATTTCCCAGGTCCGCTTGTTCAATGCCCATCCCACCGGCAAGTTGAACAAACAAGAGCGTCTGCGTTCAATTATGGGAGCCGATGGCATAACCAGCTGTGGCAATGCCCAAAATTGCGTTCGGGTATGCCCCAAAGACATTCCCCTTACCACCTCTATCGCCCAGATGAACCGCGATACCACGGTACAGAGCATCCGAAATGTCTTTGGAAGCGATGCATAGCGCATAATACCGGTACCAGCGCATAAAAAATGGGGCTCCACCAAGGAGCCCCATTTGCTTTACCAAATGCTATTTCAGCAGATCAGCAGCAACTTCTTTTGCGCAAGCCAAGCCATCGGCAAGCGAATTGACCACCAAGGTGGAACCATGCTTTGCGTCACCTGCAGCATAGATGGGCGTCTCGCCCTCGTGCTTAACGCGATGCGAGCCCTCAACCATAACGGGGCGAACTCCGCGTCCGTCGACAACCTCAGCACCCAGAGCATCATAGATGCCACGTTCGGGTCCCGTAAAACCGCATGCAATTAGAACCAGCTGAGCAGGCATAACGCGCTCGGTATCCATCTGACGCTGGGGAGCGCCCTGACTCCAATCAAGCGTAACCACGCGCAAGCCAGTTACGTGTCCTTCTTCACCCAGAACCTCTACCGTATCGGCAGCGAACGAGCGGGGATCTTCTTTGAAATGCTCGATTGCCTCACGTTGGCCGTAGTCGGTCTTTTTCACGAAAGGCCATTCGGGCCACTGGTTGGAAGCAGCACGCACCTCGGGAGGCGCGGCGTTGTACTCCAGCTGATGCACGCTCTTTGCGCCCTGGCGAAGAGCCGTTGCGATGCAGTCGGTGCCCGTGTCGCCACCACCGATAACAACAACGTCCAGGCCCTTGGCAGAAATTGCCGGTTCAGTGCCGCTGATTACCGATTTCGTGGAAGAAGTAAGGTAATCAACCGCGAACACCATGCCTTTTTGGTCGGCACCAGGAGCGGCAAGACCACGCGGAGCCGCTGCGCCAACGGCAACAACAACCGCATCGAAGTCGGACTTCAGGCGCGCTGCCACCGCTTCTTCGGATGCATCGGTATTCAGTTCGAAGGAAATGCCTCCTTCTTCGAGGAACTTGATGCGACGATCAACGATTTCCTTCGGCAACTTCATGTTAGGGATACCGTACATCAGCAAACCGCCAGCGCGGTCATGGCGCTCAAATACGGTTACGCGAATGCCCGCTTCGGCCAGCTGCCAAGCAGCTCCCAAGCCACAGGGGCCAGAACCAATCACCGCAACCTTCGGCGCACCCGCCGCAGGTTTCGGCAAGGGCTTAGGACCGCCCGCTGCCCACTGATGATCGGAAATGGCGCGCTCGTTGTCACGGATGGTGGTAGGGCCCTCGATGGAGGCAAGGTTGCAAGCAGCCTCGCACAGCGCCGGACATACACGGCCCGTGAACTCAGGGAACGGATTGGTGAGCGACAGTCGTTCGGCCGCTTCGTCCCACAAACCGCGATACACCAAATCATTCCATTCAGGAATAAGGTTGTGCAGCGGGCAGCCCGAAGGGCGCGCCTTACCGAAACTGTAACCAGCTTGGCAAAACGCCACACCGCACATCATGCAACGGCTCGCCTGGATCTGCTGCTCCTCTTCGGAAAGCGGCAAGGCGAATTCTTTGAAGTCTTCAATGGCCTCCAACGCCGCACGTTCACCATGAGCAACGCGATCGTGCTCGAGATATGCTCCTGCTTTGCCCATTACTGGCGCCCCTTTCCTACAATCTCGTATGCCTCTTCAAGCGCTTCCTCATGGCTCTTGCCTTCGGCCTCTGCCGCGGCAACGATCTGCAGAACGCGCTCATATTCAACCGGAATTACCTTTACGAAGTGCTGCTTCATAGCTTCGAAGCGATACAGCATCTTAATGCCACGGGGGCTCTGCGTATAACCGACATGTTCTTCGATAAGGCTGTGGATAAGCTCAATTTCGGCCTCGGTGGGAACTTCAAGCTTTACCGACCCCATGTTGCAGCGGCTTTCCAACGTACCGTACTCGTCGTACACGTAAGCTACGCCACCGGTCATGCCCGCTGCAAAGTTCAAGCCAACCTCGCCCAAGATCAGGGCAGTGCCACCGGTCATGTATTCGCAGCCATGGTTGCCAACGCCTTCAACCACGATGGTGGCACCGGAATTGCGTACACCGAAGCGTTGACCAGCAAGGCCGTTTACAAAACCGCGACCCGACGTTGCTCCAAAGAAGGCAACGTTGCCCACAATGGTATTCTCGTCGAACTTGTACGTGGCATCTTCGGAAGGATGAACCGAAAGGATACCGCCGGAAAGGCCCTTGCCGAAGTAGTCGTTCGCATCGCCCGTAACGTTGAGCGTAACGCCCTTCGGGATGAAGGCGCCGAAGCTCTGGCCGGCAGAGCCTTCGCAGTCGACCGTCACCGAACCATCGGGCAGGCCTTCGGGGTGCGCCTTGGTTACCGCAGCGCCCAAGATGGTGCCCACGCAACGATTTACGTTGGCGATATCGGCACGGAAACGAACCGGCTTCATGTGCTTGCGAGCCTGCTCGGTCATGGGCAGGAACAACGTGGAGTCAAGCGACTTTTCCAGCTCCACGTCGTACTTCATCTGAGGCAAGAAATGACGACCGGCAGCACCGGGAATATGGGCGCCGAACTCGCATTCGCCATTGGCGAGCACCGAAGAAAGGTCGAGCAGGTTAGCCTTCCAGTTGCCCGGCACTTCAACCTGGCGCAAGCACTCGGGATGGCCAACCATTTCATCTACCGTGCGGAAGCCAAGCGATGCCATAACCTCACGCAGCTGCTCGGCAACGAAGAGCATGAAGTTCACCACGTGCTCGGGCTTGCCGCGGAAGCACTTGCGCAAGCGGCAGTTCTGCGTGGCAATACCAGCGGGGCACGTATCCTGCTGGCAGTCGCGTTGCATCAGGCAGCCCATAGCAATGAGCGGCATCGTCGCAAAACCGAACTCTTCAGCGCCAAGCAAGCAGGCCACGGCAACATCCTTGCCGTCCATCAGCTTGCCGTCAGCCTCAAGAACAACGCGCGAACGCAGGCCGTTCTGCAGCAGCGTCTGCTGAGCCTCAGCGATACCGAGTTCGAGAGGCAAGCCTGCATGCCAGATGGAGTCGCGCGGAGCAGCGCCCGAACCGCCATTGTGACCAGAGATCAAGATCTTGTCGGCAGCGCCCTTGGCAACGCCGGTTGCGATGGTGCCAACGCCAGCCTCGGAAACAAGCTTCACGGAAACGCGCGCATTGGGGTTTGCGTTCTTCAAGTCGAAGATCAGCTCCGCCAAGTCTTCGATGGAGTAGATGTCATGATGCGGCGGAGGCGAAATCAAGCCGATGCCCGGAGTGGACTGGCGAACTTCGGCGATCCAGGGATATACCTTCTTACCAGGCAGGTGGCCGCCTTCGCCAGGCTTTGCGCCCTGAGCCATCTTGATCTGAATCTCGATAGCCGAAGAAAGATAACGGCTCGTTACGCCGAAGCGACCGGAAGCAATCTGCTTGATGGCAGAATTCATGGAATCGCCGTTAGGCAGCGGAGTCTCGCGCTTCGGGTCTTCGCCGCCTTCACCAGAATTCGAGCGGCCGCCCAGACGGTTCATGGCGATAGCCATGCACTTGTGAGCTTCCTCGGAAATGGAACCGTAGCTCATAGCGCCCGTGTTGAAACGCTTGGCGATGCTTGCGGCGGGCTCAACCTCTTCCAATGGAACAGGAGTACGATCAGTTACGAAGTCGAGCAGATCGCGCAAGCGAATCGCGCGCCCTTCCTGATGCAGATGATCGCTGTATTCCTTGAACATCTCATAATTGCCCTCACGACAAGCATGTTGCAGCAGGTAGATGGTCTGCGGATCGATAAGATGCTCTTCACCACCCTGCGGACGCCACTTGGTAAGGCCCAAGGAAGGCAGCTGCTCGGGTGCCGGCGTGTTGAGGATAGCCACGGCGTCGTCGTAGCGCTGGTTCTCTTCGCGTTGGACATCGGCAACGCCCAAGCCGCCCACACGGGAAACGGTGCCAGCAAAATACTGATCAACGAACTCCTGCTTGAAACCAACAGCCTCGAAGATCTGAGCAGAATGGTAGCTCTGAACCGTAGAAATACCCATCTTCGACATGATGGAGGTAATTCCCGCGGTTACCGCCTTGTTGTAGTTCGCAATGCCCTCTTCGGCAGATACGGACAAAGCGCCCTTTGCCGCCAAATCAGCGATGCACTCATGGGCCATATAGGGGTAAATGCCTGAAGCGGAATAACCAACCAAAGCAGCGAAGTCGTGTGCGGAAATGGCATCGCCCGTCTCAACCACGAAATCGGCAAAGGTGCGAACGCCCACACGAATAAGGTGGTTGTGAACAGAAGAGACCGCCAGAAGCGAAGGAATAGGCACTTCGCCTTCTGCAGCACGGTCGGAAAGCACGATGATGCTTACCCCGTTGCGCACGGCCTTTTCAACACTGCAAGCCAAGTTTTCCAGTGCCTGTTCCAGTGCGTTTTCACCGTCTTCGCGACGATACGTAGCGCTGAAACGTTGAGCCTTGAAGCCAACGCGATCAACTGCGCAAATGCGATCGAACTGATCCTTCGTCAGCATGGGGCCATCAAGACGAATCAGCTGGCAAGCCGTGCGGGAATCTTCCAGAAGATTGCCGTGGTTGCCAATATAGAGCACGCTCGAAGTAACCAGGCTCTCACGCAAAGCATCGATAGGTGGATTGGTTACCTGGGCAAACAGCTGGTAGAAGTAATCGAAGAAGGAACGGTTCTTTTTCGAAAGGCATGCGAGAGAAGCGTCGATTCCCATGGAAGCCAGGGGCACACCGCCCTTTTCAGCCATGGCGCGAACCACCTCATCCACGTCATCCCAGTGATAGCCCAGCTTTGCCATGCGTACGGTCATGGGAACCTCTGCATCGCGTGCAGCATCGTTTTGAACAGGTGCGTCAAGATCGGAAACTTCGATCTTTTCTTCCTTTACCCAATCGCTGTAGGGCTTTTCCTTTGCATAGCGGGCGCGCAGTTCATCATTCCAAATAACGCGATCGGCCGTAGTGTCGATCTCCACCATTTCGCCAGGACCAAGGCAACCTGCGGTAAGGATGTTGGAGGGCTCGATTTCGATGGTTCCAACCTCGGATGAAAGCAGGAAGCGATCGTCACGCGTGACGTAGTAACGAGCAGGACGCAGGCCGTTGCGGTCGAGCGCAGCACCGAACGTGGAGCCATCGGTGTAGGCGATAGCAGCGGGGCCGTCCCACGGCTCCATGAGCATGGACTGGTACTCGTCATAGGCACGGCGACGAGCGGGGAGCGTTTCGTTGTGGTCCCACGGCTCGGGCAGCAACATGGAAACGGCGCGGGTCATATCGCGACCATTCATCACCAAGAACTCGAGCACATTATCGAGGATGGCGGAGTCGGAACCTTCCTTGTTGATGATAGGCAGAACAGATTCCAGATCCTTGCCCAAAACCGGCGAGTACAGGTTTGGTTCGCGGGCGCGAATCCAGTTCACGTTGCCCTTCAACGTATTGATTTCGCCATTATGGATGATGTAACGATTCGGATGGGCACGTTCCCACGAAGGGGTGGTGTTCGTGGAGTAGCGCGAATGAACCAATGCGATTGCGGTCTTCACCGCTGCATCGGAAAGGTCCAGGTAGAAACGGCGCATCTGGGTAGCAACAAGCATGCCCTTGTACACGATGGTACGTGCGCTGAAAGAGCACACATAGAAGATATGACCCTTCAGCGCATGCTCGGCATCGGCGGCCTTTTCCACCATACGGCGACATACGTACAGGCGGCGCTCGAACGCTTCGCCGCGCTCAACGTCTTCGGGGCGACCTACGAATGCCTGCAGGATAGTAGGCATGCAGGCGCGTGCGGTGGAGCCCAAATCGTGGGGATCGATGGGAACCTCGCGCCAAAACAGCAGGGGCAAACCAGCCTTCGCACAACCTTCTTCGAAAATGCGCTTGGAAACCTCTACGCCACGCTCGTCTTGGGGAAAAAAGAGCATAGCCACGCCATAGTCGCCTTCATCGGGAAGAAGGTGACCGTACTTCTGCGCTTCCTTACGGAAGAAGTGGTGCGGAACCTGGAACAAGATACCGGCGCCATCACCCGTATTATGCTCCAAACCTTTACCACCGCGATGCTCCAGATTGACAAGGACCGAAAGGGCATCGTCGATCATCTGATGCGAGCGCACACCCTTCAGATGTGCCAGCGCGCCAATACCGCACGCATCATGCTCGAACTCAGGACGATACAGCCCGCTTTGCGCAGGCACGTTCCGTGTTTGCATTCTGAACCTCTCACTCTCACAATCGAAAAGCCGCTGAGTGCTTGTCCTCTCCGCTCAACGACTTTCGCGAACCGTTTGCCTTTCCCGTTTTAAGAAAGGTGGGGATAATTCGCTAGCAAACAAGGTACCGCCTTCGGCAGGCAGCTTTTGGCTTCGTTTCGATACGTAACAAAGCAGATTTCAAGAGTTAACACGCATGAAATAAGTGGTTCAAAGCATCATGCAAAGCTCGCAGGCACATAGGCACGACGGTAAAAACCGCGGGCGCCATCAGATACCACCTGGCATATGGCGCCAATGGCAACCATTGAAATAACCGTACCAACGCCCACGCCGAACAGGTGGCCCATCATCGCAAGCGCCATTACGCATGCAATAGAGAAACGCAACACGTCGTTGATGATCTTCGCCTTACCGAAGGGAAGATGGGTGATTTTCATAAAGGCCTGCGTGCAGCCATCGGCGGGGTTCAAAACGAAATTCATAGCCACCATGGCGCTTACCCCTATGCCGATAAGCGTGATGCCGATCGTGAACATAATGCAGCTGGTTAGCAGGCTTGGGTCATGGCAAAACCAGAAGAAATCAAGCCCCAATACGAAGTCAAATAGGTCGATCAGGCAACCGAACGCAAAGGCAAAAGGAATCTGAAGAGCGATTTTGACATTGAGCATTCGAAACACCAGAACCTGAATAAGGATATCGATGCAGTATAGGCATATGCACGATTGCCCCAAGGTAAGCAGATGGGTGCCTTCGCTGAACACCAACGGTATCGACTGGAATGCTGGCGCGCCGAAATCACTTCGCGCACTCAAGACAACACCAACGCCCAAAATCAAAATGCCACCAAGATATATGGCTACGCGCAAAGGCATCGAGCGGGTTATGGCAGCCTTGCCTCCCCCAGCTGCGGTACTTCCCATGGTAATCTTCCCCCTCAATCCGCCGCTCCAAACCTTCCCTCCGATGGAACGACGATTTTCATGCCAGTGTAGCACCATGGTGCCGTTCGGTACATTTGAAGCATTTCATCGGGTATGCTGAAGGAGCGCATCGGCGCGAGGGGAAGGAACCGAAATGGCAAAGAAAATCACGAAGAAGCAGGCGAAGAAAGCAACCGAGGCAGCAGTTGAAAACGCCTTGGAAAAATACCTTTCAACAACGCTTAGCACCGATGAAGGAAAACAGACCGGCGACGCTTCGCCCCTCGGAACGCCCTACCGCCGCGGCTAACCCTGCGAGGAAAGATGATCCCTCGCCACAGCACCACAGGAAAGCTGATCAGCGAAGAGCCGGGCACCGATTGGCGCGATGCCGACCCTTGGCGCACGCTACGCATCCAGTCTGAGTTCGTAGACGGCTTCGACGCTCTTGCCAAATTAGGGCCGGCGGTATCCATATTCGGATCGGCTCGAACCGAAACAACCGACCCTTACTATGAACACGCCATGCAAATTGCAGGCAAGCTCGCCAATAAGGACATCGCCGTCATTACCGGCGGCGGCCCCGGCATCATGGAGGCGGCCAACCGCGGAGCAGCGCTTGCGGGAGGCACTTCGGTGGGTCTTTCCATTGAGCTCCCCTTCGAAGAAACCACCAACGATTGGGTAAATCTCGGAATCGAGTTCCGCTATTTCTTCGTCCGCAAGACCATGTTCGTGAAGTACTCTTCGGGCGCAATCTTCTTCCCTGGAGGCTACGGCACGCTTGACGAGATGTTCGAAGTGCTGGTGCTGGCGCAAACGCATAAGATCGGGAACATGCCTATCGTGCTGTTCGGTACCGAATATTGGCAAGACCTGGTCAAGTGGATCAAAGGGCCCTTGCTTGATCAGAACATGATCAGCGAATCCGACATCAACTTGTTCACCGTTACCGACAGCCATGAAGAAGCCATCCGCATAGCAACAAGCGGCATTACATCAAAATAAACCTGTCCTGGAAGGAGCGTTATGCCCATCGAACTGGTTGATTGCCATACCCACACCGTGTTTTCCGACGGGAAGAGCACTTTTCAGGAAAACATGCAGGAAGCCCTAGCGAAGGGAATAACAACCATAGCCTGCACCGACCATTGGGGCAGGCCAAGCTTCATCGATTGCTCCATCGAAGAAGGCAAGCTCAAGCAGTACGCTTTCGCAATCGAGCGCGTGCGAGGCGAATTTCCCGAACTCGAAATTGTGCATGGCCTGGAAGCAGACTGGTACCCGGGCTGCAGCACCGATTTGGCGGAAACACGCGGCAACGCAACGTTCCTTCTTGGATCCATCCACTACCTTCAAGAAAAGGCGCTCGACTGGGATGAAGACATGCGCATCTGGGAAGAGCTGGGGGCAAACGAGCTTTGGCGGCTCTACGCTGAAGAATGGTGCAAGGCGGCAACAAGCGGCCTGTTCGATTCCATGGCGCATCCCGACTTGCCGCGCCTGTTTGGCCTTTCCGGCTATGCGCCTTCGCTCGACCTTGCTCCGCTATTTGATTCCATGGCGCAGGCAGCCCGCGAGGGCAAAGTCCACGTTGAGATCAACACGGCAGGCATGACCAAGGACTTTGCCGATTTTTATCCGCAGGAACCCTTGCTGAAGCGCTTTTTCCAGGCTGGCGTGCCACTGACCGTGGGCTCTGATGCCCACCACGCAAACCGCATTGGCAATAACGTCCATGAGGCCTATCGCTATGCTCGCCGCATAGGGTATACCTCTATCGACGCGCCAACCGCCCAAGGGGATTGGCGCAGCATAAGCATCGAAAGCGTTTAGCCCACTATCAGCATGCAAAGAAGTGGCATCCATCAAGACCAGATGCTACTTCTTCTTCTCTGATATTCTGCAATTTCGACAGTGCCGCGAATTGTCCGGCGGTAACGCTTTGAACAACCACCCATTCCTGCAACTAGGCGTTTCCGTCATAAGCAAAAAGCTTATTTGTGCAGGTCTTCCACTTCCGCAAGGTTACCAAACGCCCTGATATAGATGCGCAAAGCGCGCTTCAGCTCTTCTTCGGCAATGCCCTCGTTGGCAGCATGCATGCCCCCTACCCAACTCGGTACGGGATACGCCCCCTCTTCTGCGGGGCCAAAGCTTACGGCATTGGGGAACTCGCGAGCATAGGTGCCGCCTCCCATGGTGAAAGGACGGACCTTTTTGCCTGTGGTGGAGCAATACGCATCCATGAGCGCACGAACGGGGGCCGTATCGGGGTCCACCACAAAAGGATCCTTGCATGCGGTAATGGCAATCGAAGCACCTTGGGCATGCGACAATGCCTCAAATGCAGTGCTGAGCTCGCTGCCGGTAATTGCCGCTGGGAAGCGAATGTCCTCGGTCATGACAAAAGCGCCGTTGACCTTGTTCATCATGCCAACAACGCTGGTCAAATTGCCAAAATCAGCATCTGAACAGGCAACATCGGCAATTGCCCCATCGGTGCATTCAGCCATGCCGGCAGCAAATTGCAACCATGCATTTTCTTCACCAGAACACACACCAGCAGAAACAAGATAGCGGCACAGAATACCGATGGCATTCAACGTACCTTCAGGGAGCGAGGCATGCCCCGCAATACCCGCTGCAGTAACAAGGGCCCCTTCTTCGCAAGAGGAAACTTCTATGCGGTCGGCCTTTGGCAGATTTTCCGCATCAACGCAAACCACAGCACGCGCTATGCCGGGCACCGCATTGGGGGCTGTTCCTGCTGTAAAAGAGGTAATGGCTCCCTCAATGATTCCGGAGGTTATCGTTGCACCAAATTGCCCCTTCTCGCCATAGCACAAGGGGAATTCGGCATCGGGAGTAAACAGGAAGTCGGGGGCATCGTTGTACTCCAAGTAGTAGGGGACATCGCCCATCCCCGACTCCTCATTGCAGCCAAAAATGAAACGCACCGCATGGCGCAGGTTCGCACCGCGATCAAGCCAGAATTTCAAGCCATACAACGCCGTGAGCAGCGGAGCCTTATCGTCGGAGGTGCCGCGTCCAACAAGCACGCCATCCTTGCAAGTAAGGCTGAACGGATCGAAATCCCAACCCTCCCCAGCGGGAACCACATCAACATGGCCGATAACGCCAATCTGTTGCCCGCTTTCGCCTGGCAAATCGGCAAAACCGGCGTACCCATCTCCATCATGAGGCTCCAACCCCATCCGCTGGGCAATGGCAAGCGCTTCGTCAAGCGCCGCACGAGGCCCCGGGCCGAAAGGCGCACCGAGTGCCGCGTGCTCGGCATCAAGCGAGCTATCAATGGAAATCAAGCGTTGGGCGTCGGTCAAAAATGCCGGCCACTGCTCTGCAACAAATGCCTCGATGTCTTCCTCGGTTGCCCGCATAGTGCACCTCTTTCGCCATGAAATAAAAATACGGGCTGGCAAGTGCCGGCCCGCACATAATCTTATCGCTCTTTAAAACCTGAAATCGTTTCCCGTTCCTGCAAGAATTTCGCCAACATGCTGTTCGGCAATACGTCGTGTCTTTTCGTTGGGGATGTTCAACAGTTCACGCTTCACCATAGCAAGGCCCTTTTCCTTGGTTTCGGGAGTGGCATAATCGGCCAAATACTCCGTGAGTGTCATCAAGGCATTCGGATGGCAGTAGTTAAGGATCTCACCGTTCTTGCAGAAGCTCATGAACCTATCGCCCGTGCGCCCTGCCCGATAGCAAGCCGTGCAGAAACTAGGAATGTGGTTATTGTCCATCAGCCAGCTGATAACCTCATCGAGCGTACGCTGATCCGATACGTCAAACTGCTCGGTATCATGCGGGCGCTCCGGCTCGTTGTAACCGCCAACACTGGTGCGGGACCCACCGGAAATCTGGCTTACGCCATACTGCAAAGCGCGCTCACGCACCTGCTGGCCTTCGCGGGTAGAGATAATCATGCCGGTATAGGGCACGGTGATGCGAATGAGGGCAATGATCTTCTCGAACATTTCGTCAGGAATGCCGTTGTCAAACATATCTGGGTCAATGTCCATCGCAGGCTTAACACGCGGAACGCTGATGGTGTGCGGGCCCACGCCGCGCACTGCCTCCAAATGCTCAGCGTGCATGATCAGGCCGGCAAACTCGTAGCGATATCCCTGCAATCCAAACAATACACCCAGGCCCACATCGTCGATGCCGCCCTCCATGGCGCGGTCCATCGCTTCGGTATGCCAATCATAATCACGCTTCGGACCTGTGGGATGCAGCTCCTGGTAACCCTTTTTGTTATACGTTTCCTGGAACAGAATGTATGTGCCAATCTCTGCTTCTTTAAGCATGCGGTACTCTTCGACCGTGGTCGCGGCAATGTTCACGTTAACGCGTCTGATTGCGCCATTGCGGTGTTTGATGGAATAGATGGTTTCCATGCTCTCCAGGATGTATTCGATGGGGTTGTGCTTCGGATCTTCGCCTGCTTCGATGGCCAGGCGCTTATGACCCATATCTTGCAAGGCAATAACCTCGGCGCGAATCTCTTCCTGAGTGAGCTTCCTGCGGGGGATGGTGCGATTCTTTGCGTGATACGGGCAATACAAGCAGCCGTTCACGCAGTAGTTAGAAAGATACAGCGGCGCAAAAAGAACAATACGATTACCGTAGTAGGCCAGCTTAATCTGGTGCGCCAGTTCTTTGATTTCCCTATTGATCTGCGGATCTTCGCAGGCCAGAAGAACGCTTGCATCACGATGGGTTATAACCGCACCATGATCGGCAGAAGGATGCAGGTTGGCACGTGCCTTGTCCAAAATGCGGCGGCACAACTCGATATCGTCTTTATGCGCATCAGCGTATGCGATGGAATCGAGGATCTCCGCGTCGTTGATGAACTCGTCGGCGCGAAGCGATTTCGGATCGTAGCGGAATTCCGTCATTAGTTCTTCTTTCGCTTTGCCTTTATAGAAACAAACGGCAAAAGCAAACGGGCATCACCTTTGCCGAAGATATCGAAGATATGGTTATCGCACGTATGCGCAACTGTGTCTAATCTACTGCTAATTGAGACAGCCCGCTCACCAGAAACCACGCTCATCTACAAACGGCACCATAATCTGTTAAAGAAACGAAACAATACAATGGGAACATTCCTAGAAAGACGCACGGGAAAGGGTTCATATGGGCATCGCGCAAAAAAGACACCCACGGGGGCAAACGCCACAATCATCTTCTACAGGCACGCCTCTTCTTGCCGAAAGCGGCCCTGCACTCATGCGTACCCCAAAGGGCATGCGTATGGCGATCGGCCTGTTCGGGCGACGCAATGTAGGCAAATCGAGCGTGCTGAACGCCATTACCAACCAGCAAACCAGCATCGTTTCCGCCGTAGCAGGCACCACCGCCGACCCGGTAGACAAACCTATGGAACTCCTGCCTTTGGGCCCTGTGCTGTTCATCGACACTGCAGGCATCGACGATGACCAGGAAACCGTTGGCGAGCTACGCACTCAACGCACCAAAAAGGTATTTGACCGTTGCGATATGGGCGTCATCGTAGCCGAGGCTGGCACCTGGGGTCCCTACGAAGAGGAAATTGTCGCCCAGCTTTCCAAGCGAAGCATCCCCTTCATCATTGTGTGCAACAAAACGGATCTGCTTCCCGTTGGCGCCCAAGGATCTAATTCCGACTCCCCTGGCTCGGCCGAAAGTCACACACCGCGAGGAACCGTCGTCGACCCCCAGCAAGAAGCGCTTATCGCAGCATGCCGCAGCACCCTTCCCCGTGACCTCCAGCAAAAACCTCTGGTTTGCATGTGCGCGGCAAAGCGAGAGGGCGTGCTTGAGCTGCGCCAAGCCCTGCTCGACAACGCGCCCGAAGAGTTCGTGAACGACCCGAAAATCATCGGAGACATCGTTGATCCAGGCTCGGTGGTTATCTTGGTTATCCCCATCGACAAAGAAGCGCCAAAAGGGCGCCTTATCCTCCCTCAGGTTCAAGCCATTCGCGATTTGCTCGACTCCAACTGCCTTTCACTTTGCGTTACCGACAAGGAACTGCCGCACGCATTGGCGGCGCTGAAAGAACCGCCCGCCTTGGTGGTTACCGATTCCCAGGCGTTCGACAAGGTGGCGGCAATCGTGCCGGAAAACGTTCCCCTTACTGGCTTTTCGGTTGCGTTTGCCCGCTTCAAGGGAGACTTGCCCACCCAAGCCCTAGGGACGCTTGCCATCGACAAGCTCACAGAAAAATCCCGCGTGCTCATAGCGGAAGCCTGCACCCATCACCCCATTGAAGAAGATATCGGCACGGTGAAGATCCCCCGTCTGCTTCGCGCTCGTATCGGGCAAGGGCTTACCGTCGAAAACGTGCGGGGCGTAGACTTCCCAGAAGATCTTTCCAGCTACGACCTGGTAATTCACTGTGGGGGCTGCACATTCAACCGCCGCGCCGTGCTCTCTCGCATCCAAGCATGCGTGCACGCGGGCGTGCCAGTATCCAACTACGGTTTAACCCTTGCCTATTTAATGGGCGTATTCGATCGATCCATCAAGGCATTTCCTGGCATGGAACAATTCCTGAAAGAGAACCAGCGCTAAAACCACAACCTTGCAGTGGACAATTGCACCCACGGACACCAGATTTCCATGGGTGCAATTTCGTTTTATTGCCGTTCATCGGTTAACCAACCCCGCTCACCCTTGCCCGTTGCTATACTTTGTATAAGCATGCGCGCTCATAGGACAAAGCGCCGATTCTTTTCGGCGGAGCCGTATGCGCAAGGCTGGAAAATACCAGCTCAACCATACAGACCGAGGAGAATTCCATGAGCCCATTGGAAATCCGCACCTCGAGCGAAGCGGAGAAGACCGTGCGCGGCGTATGTCAAGATATGGCCCGTCGTCTTGTTTCGCATCCTCAAGGTACCTGTCCCGTTGATGTGACACGCGGCCTTATCGCCTTGTGCCGCACGCAAACATGCGGCAAGTGCGTTCCCTGCCGCATCGGCTTGGCGCAGATCGAATCGCTGCTCAACAGCGTGTTGGAAGGAACGGCAACCGAAGCCGACCTTGCGCGAATCGAGGCACTCGCTGAAAACGTACGCGTTTCGGCAGATTGCGCAATCGGTACCCAGGCTGCCGAAATGGCCCTTACCGGAGTACGCGCTTTCCGCGAAGACTACGAGCTCCATGCAGAAGGCCGCTGCCTGTGCACGTCCGACCACCCTGTTCCCTGCGTTCAGGGCTGCCCCGCAAATGTCGATATCCCTGGCTACATCGCACTGGTAAAAGCTGGCCGCTTCGACGACGCCATTGAGCTCATCTGTAAAGACAACCCCTTCCCAAGCGCTTGCGCCTATGTTTGCGAGCATCCCTGCGAAAACACCTGCCGTCGCAGCTTTGTTGATTCCGCCGTCAACATCCGCGGCCTGAAGCGTTACGCCTGCGATCACGAAACGCCCAACCGCCCCACTACGGTGGCAGAACCCACCGGTAAGAAGGTTGCCGTTATCGGTGGTGGTCCTGGTGGTCTTACCGCAGCGTATTACCTCACCCGCATGGGCCATTCCGTAACGGTATACGAGCAGCGCGCCAAGCTCGGCGGCATGCTCCGCTACGGCATCCCCAACTATCGCCTGCCCAAAACCCTGCTCGACACCGAAATCGAGCACATCACCTCTTTGGGCGTAGAGGTTAAGCTGGGCGTTTCCGTTGGCAAGGACGTTGCAATCGCCGATCTCGAACGCGACTTCGATGCCGTTTACGTATGCATCGGCGCTCACTCAGACAAGAAGCTCCGCATCGAAGGCGAAGACGCACCGGGCGTAGTTCCCGCCGTTGCCATGCTGCGCGAAATCGGCGACGGCAGCATCGCCGACCTCTCCGGTCAAGATGTTGTTGTCGTTGGCGGCGGCAACGTTGCCATGGACGCCGCTCGAAGCGCACGCCGCATGGGCGCCAAGTCGGTAAAGATTGTATATCGTCGTCGCCGCGCCGACATGACAGCGCTCGCTGAAGAAATCGACGGAGCCATCGAGGATGGCTGCGAGCTTATGGAGCTTGTTGCCCCTGCACATGTCGAAGTCAACGATGAAGGCCATGCCGTGGCACTCTGGGGCCAGCCCCAGATGATCTCCACGGTGCGCGGCGGCCGCCCCTCTCCCAAAGCAGCAAACAAGCCCGAGGTTCGCATTCCCGCAACCACCATCATTGTTGCCATCGGTCAGAACATCGACTCTGGCGCATTCGAGGAATTCGGTTTGCCCTGCAAGTGGAACGAAATCCAAGCACAACCCGATTCCAGCATCCCTGAAAAGCCTGGCTTCTTCACCGGCGGCGACTGCAGCTGGGGCCCGGCAACCGTCATTCGCGCCATTGAGGGCGGCAAAGTTGCAGCGCGTGCAATCGACACCTATCTGGGCGGTAACCACAAAATCCGTTGCGACGTGGACATCCCCGCCCCTAACCTGGCAGATCGCGTTCCCTGCGGTCGCGTAACCATGAAGGAGCGTCCTGGCGCAGAGCGCAGCTGCGATTTCGAGTTGTGCGAAATCGGCATGTCTGAAGAGGAAATGATGCAAGAAGCAGGCCGCTGCCTGGGGTGCGATCACTTCGGCTACGGTGCATTCAAGGGCGGAAGGAGCCGAGCATGGTAACGTTGACCATCGACGGGAAGGAAGTCTCCGTTCCCGAGCACACCACCATCTTGAACGCCGCCTATCAGGCAGGCTCCATGATTCCCACGCTGTGCTACCTGAAAGACATTAACGAAATCGGCGCCTGCCGCATCTGTGTTGTAGAGGTGGAAGGCACTGACAAGCTCGTTTCCTCCTGCAACAACGAAGTTGCCGAGGGCATGGTGGTAAACACCATGAGCCCCCGTGTCGTTGCCTCCCGCCGTGAAACGATGGCGCTTATTCTTTCGCGCCATAAAAGCGAATGCACCACATGCACGCGCAACGGCAACTGCATGATCCAGCGCAACGCAGCTGCACTGAACATCACCAACATCCCCTACCCTGTCGAATATGACCAGCAGAAGACCCCCACCGATTTCCCGCCCGTTCGCGACGCTTCCAAATGCATCAGCTGCATGCGCTGCGTAAGTGAATGCAGTAAGGTTCAGAGCCTGAACGTGTGGGACCTCACCCGCACAGGCTCGAACGCCCATGTGGGCGCTGCGGGTTGCCGCGACATATCCGAAGCGGCATGCGCACTGTGTGGCCAGTGCATCACGCATTGCCCCTGCGGTGCTCTTTCCGAACGCGACGATACCCAGAAGGTATTCGACATCATCGCCGACCCTGAGCGTATCGCCATCGTCCAGATCGCGCCCTCCATCCGAACGGCCTGGGGCGAATCCGTATCCCTTTCAAAGGAAGAAGCCACGATGGGCCGCATGGTTGCCGCCGTGCGCAAACTGGGCTTCGATTATGTCTTTGATACCGACTTCGCAGCAGACATGACCATCATGGAAGAAGGCACCGAGCTTCTTCATCACCTGAAAGAAGAGCCTGGGCAGCCCATGTTTACCTCGTGCTGCCCTGGTTGGGTGCGCTTCCTGAAGGCAAAGCATCCCAGCCTGGTAAAGCATCTTTCCACCACGAAATCGCCACAGCAGATCTTCGGCGCCATTGCGAAGAATTACTACGCAGAAATCCTGGGCGTCGATCCTGCGAAAATTGCCGTAGTGTCCATCATGCCGTGCGTTGCCAAGAAGGCAGAATGCGCTTATGAGGACATGGACACCACCGGAACCGGTCCCGATGTTGACGTAGTGCTTACCACGCGCGAACTCGGACGCATGCTGAAGGCTCAGTTCATCAACGTAAGGAACTTACCCGAAGAAGAGTTCGACATGCCCTTGGGCGAAGCCACTGGCGCAGGTCACATCTTCGGCGCCACCGGCGGCGTAATGGAGGCGGCTCTTCGCAGCGCTCACTTCCTGGTCACCGGCGAAAACCCCGATCCCGATGCTTTCAGCGCCGTACGCGGTTGCGAAGGCTGGCGCGAGGTAACCTACAACCTGGCAGGCAAAGAACTTACCGTTGCCATCGTCAGCGGTCTCCAGAATGCTGACAACCTGTGCAACGCCATCGAAAACGGCGAGGTTGATTACGATTTCGTCGAGGTTATGGCATGCCCTGGCGGCTGCGTTGGCGGCGGCGGCCAGCCCATCCACGAGGGCCGCGAATGCGCAGCCGAACGTGAACTTATCCTGCGCGACATCGACACCAATTCGAAGCTGCGCTTCAGCCACGAGAATCCTTCGGTCGTTGAATGCTATGAAAAGTACTTCGGCGAACCGAACTCCGAAAAGGCAGAGCAGCTGCTGCATTCCGACCACTTTGCCTGGGGAATGCCTGCGGCACGTCAGCAGTAAGCATCGCCTACATAGCGCACATGAAGAGCCTGCTCGTTCGAGCAGGCTCTTTTGTTCTACAATGGCAACGTTTAGCAGTGGTTTGTCGAAATTTAGGGAAGGTATACCGTGCTCGATCAGTTTTCACGCACCCGTTTGACACTTGGCAGCAACGGCGTCGAATCGCTGCAGAAGGCCCACGTTATCGTGTTCGGCTGCGGTGGCGTAGGCGGCTATGTTTGCGAATCGCTCGTGCGCAGTGGGTTGGGCGCCATCGACATCGTTGACGACGACAAAGTATGCCTGACAAATATAAACCGCCAGATAATTGCAACCTGGAAAACCGTCGGTATGGATAAAATCGATGCCATGGAAGAGCGCCTGCTCGACATAAACCCCAGCTGTAAAATCACCAAGCACAAATGCTTCTACCTACCCGATTCGGCAAGCGAATTCGACCTTTCGAAATACGACTACATCGTCGATTGCGTCGACACGGTAACGGCAAAGCTTCATCTGGTTGCCCAGGCAAAGACAGCAGGAACGCCCATTATCTCCGCTATGGGTGCTGGCAACAAACTTGATCCCACAGCCATTCGCATCGCTGATATCTCAGAGACTTCCATCTGCCGCCTAGCACGCATTATCCGCAAAGAACTACGAAAACGCGGCATCCATAATTTGAAGGTTGCTTATTCGCCAGAACCTACCGTAAAGTCCGAAGAAGACGGCAGGGCCGGCTGTGCCGCAGGGTGCGTATGCCCGCCCAACAGCGAGCGCACCTGCCTTGACCGGCGTAGCGTTCCCGGCAGCAACGCCTTCGTTCCTGCGGCAATGGGCTTGGCTATCGGCGCCGAAGTCGCAAAAGACCTAGCAGGACAATAGTTCCCGCAACGCATGCACGACCAGAAGGAGAAGCCTTGAAAACAGCAGCCATCGTCCTCTACGTTATCCAGGCACTCGCAATTATATGCGCCATCATCACAGGACAAGAATTCATCGACTTCAGCAGCGGACCGGCGCTGTTCGAAACCATTGGGTTCTTTTTCCCTGCTATCTTGGGCCTCATCTTCGATATGGTTGCGCACAACAAGGAACAGAAAGCAGCGCAATCTTCCACCGAGGGTTCAAAAGCAAACAGCGCAGCCCCTTCAGCCTCTTCAGCACCGAAAACCAAAGCCGCTTCGGCACCGCAGGAAGCCCCGAAGGCTCCAGCGCCGCAAGAAGCCCCAAAGAAGAACTCGGAAACCACTGCGCCCGCAGCAAAGGAGCAACCTGTTATCGATCCGTCCGTTCAGTACTGCCCTAAGTGCGGAACAAGGCAAGACTCAGAAAACGCTTTCTGCATCGCTTGCGGATCGAAGATCGGACAATAGAAGCAGCGGAGCTGACTCCTATTCCCATCCGGACAAGCACGCCAGCTCACGCAAAATGCGCTAAGCGGAACCATTCATACTTACAACCATCGAAGGCTCGCCAATGCGAGCCTTTTTCTTTCTTTTCCCATTTTTTTATTTGATGTCCACTGCGATACCCACGCACAAGCTGCGACCTGCGTATTATTCAAACCATCAAGAGGCCATTCCTATCGAGGCCGCCACATACAAGCAAAATAAACTCCTTGTCATTTCACTCGCTTTCACCCTTTCGAATTTGCTTGCTGTGGTCGACAAAAGGGGCTGGCACTTTACCAACCCCTTGCCTCTTGCCATCCCAGCCGCTTCAAGGAGGAAGCCATGTATCAGCCCAGCCGACATCTCTCAACATTTTTCATTGCAGGATTCCAGCACTACGATGGCGCACTCGTTATTAATCAGATGAGCATTGGCGACAGCATCGAGCTTTGCCCCGAGCCGGGCAATCCCTACGACCCAGAATCAATCGCCCTGTACTTCAACGGCGTCATGATCGGCTATATCCCCGCCGACCAGAACAGCCTAGCCTCGACCTTATTTCACTTTGGCCACAGGAACATCCTCGAGTGCCGCATTCTTCAAGTCGACAAAGAAGCTGCTCCTTGGAAGCAGGTTCGTGTTGGCCTGTACGTAACCGATATTCGACCAAGGTAGGCATCATGTTCGAATCACCAACCAAGTTCCTCAAAACACTCGATAGCAGAGATTTTGATGAACTCATCAGCATCAAAGACGACCTAAACTACCTCATCGACGAATTGGAACACGAAATCAGAGAGCCTGAGGATTTCAGAACCGAACACGACCTTCCCCTTAAGGTCGCTTACGTAAACGCTCTCAGATGCATGACGGGCCTCACTTCCCATATGTCACTTCGCGTAAACGAGTTTATTGATTCCTGGAAATGGGAGGAAATGCAATGAATGCCGTACGTGCTCAGTACTGCTCGATAATCCCTTGGAGGTACGTTCGGTACTCCTCTTTCAAGAATTGCGGCTGCTCGATTATCACGCTGGTTCCCAAAGTCGCCAACCAGCCATAGAATGTAGGCGCCTGCATAACCTTGGTGCGCACGCGCATCGAGCCATCCTCGACCGCTTCGGCATCAGCAGCATCGCCGAAGCGGTCGATTACTGTGCTGATGGCATCTGGTTTCACAAGCAAGGTAACCGCAACTGCCTCGCCGCTGTACATGCCGAATATCCTCTTCTGATACTTCGCCGCATCAAATTCGGCCGTTCGTTCATTACTCGTTGCATCTTCTTCGGACACATCGATGTTCAGCATTCTGTCCACGCGATAATTAGTGGTGCTTTCATGCTTATCGTTCCAGGCAACCAGGTAATAGCAGTCATCCATATACACCAGATGCAATGGCGTTTCCTCATAGAAACGTCCATCGCGCTGCAGGACTCGTTTCTTCCGATTGTCGTATTTGAAGTAACGGAAACGTACTTTTTTCTTAGCGGAAATAGCTCGCTGAATAGCGTCGATGTTGTAGAACACCGATTCATTCTGCGACCTGATACGCCCCTCAACGTGAAGGTTCCTTCTTAGATCGTCCGCCAAGTATTTGCTACCCAGCTTACCAATGGCCTTCACTAACGCATTCGACTTACGCTCGGTAAGGAAACGGGAAGATTGCACCGCATCCGCCAACAGCAGCAATTCGCTTTCCTGGAACTCACGCGAAGCAAGACCATATTCAATAGGTGAACGCTGGTACTTCACGATGTTGTAGCCGAATTCTCGCAGACAATCCAAATCGCGATAGAGCGTCTTCCGCTCAACCGCGATACCCAACTCAGCCAAGCGCTGAATGATCTGCGGACCGGTAAGGCCATGTTCGTCATCAGTTTCACTCTCTAAGAGCTTTGCCAGATACATAAGCTTGAGTTTCTGAGCTGTAGTTGCCACGGCAAACCTTTCGACTGAACCAGTACTGGGTACTTTTATGTACACCATAATAGCATCACCGCAAACGATCCCGCCCCATCAAGCAAAGAATGCCCCTCGACGCACCGTGAACCGCCCCCCCCATTCCTTGGATAAAGAGAGACATGGGGTAGTTCAACGCTACATCTTGGGACATTCTTTGCTTTCTAAGCAAGCCGATGCCTGACGCTATTCCTCGTAGTTGACATCCTTGCTTTCACGGAAGAAGAACAGGGCGACAAGGGAAACAACCGCCATGCCTCCCAGGTACCAACCCAACGACATGATGCCGAAATTCATAACAAGCGCCGAGGCAATAGTGGGAGCGAAGGCGCCGCCGACAATTGCAGCCAAGTTATAGGAGAGACCAGAACCGCAATAACGAACGCGGGCGGGGAACAACTCAGGCAAGTACGAACCGGTTGGCCCGAAAACAGCACCCATGCACATAAAACCGATGCAGAGGAACAGCATTACGTTCAAAGCGCTATGAACCGAAAGCAACATGGGGGCAAAGAGCGCAAACACCAAAGTCGCCACGGTAGCAAGTGCAACCACGGGCTTCCTGCCGAAACGATCAGCGCTCAAGCAACCGACAACGATGAAACCCGCAAAGAAGAATACCGATACCATCTGCATTCCCAGATACTGTTGCTGCGTGAAGCCCAAGGTTGACACACCGTAGGAAAGCGACCAGGTTCCCAACACATAGAAGAGCGTATAGGTAATGCTAACCGCGCAGGTGCCGAGCACAACCTGCCTCCAGTTGTGACGAAGAAGCATGGCAAGAGGCATCTTTACCGTGCGGTTTTCACGCTGCGCTTTCTGGAATACGGGAGTTTCTGTCATGCGCAAGCGCACAACCAGCCCAACTACCACCAGCAATGCGGAAAGCAGGAACGGAATGCGCCAACCCCACGCAACCATCGCATCGGCAGGCAAGGAAGAATCAAGCAGCAGGTTTACGCCATATGCGCAGAAAAAGCCGATGGGAGCGCCCATGTTGGGAAACGCACCATACAGAGCTCGCTTCCCCTTCGGAGCATTTTCGGTCGCCACTAAGGCAGCACCAGACCATTCGCCGCCAAGGCCCAAACCCTGGCAAGCACGGCACACGCACAAAAGGACAACGGAAGTAGGGCCAAGAACCTCATACCCGGGAAGCAAACCCACCACAAAGGTTGCAATACCCATAAGCATCAGGGCAACCACCAGTGTTTTCTTGCGGCCGAGCTTGTCGCCAAAATGACCGAATATCAATGAACCAAACGGACGCGCCAAAAATGAAACGGCGAAAGTCACGAACGAAAGCAACGTTGCCAACACCGGATCGGACTTCGCAACATCGGTAAAGAAGATCACCCCAAAATAGCTTGCCGCCGCGATACTGTAGCAGTAATTGTCGTAGAACTCGATGGCGGTTCCCACCATTGAAGCTGCCACAATTTCAGCTGTTGAATTCTTCCCTTTCGATCCGACGCCCACAGGCGCCATTGCCGCTGCTGTTGCTGCCGTACTTGACATTTCGTTTCCTTCTTTTCCTTCAATCCGTGAACCGATGAATCAAGGTTTGGAATCAAAAGGCTGTTTGAAGAAGACGACGCGAGGGAGCAGATGTCAAGAGAATAAAAAATCCGGAAGCCGTTTCTTTAAACAGCCTCCGGATTCAAAACCATCAGCTGCCCGATTAGGGTTCGGGCAGCTGATCAAAGCAACCCGAGCCCAAAATAATGGAGCTGATAATTTCTGTATGCAGGTTGCGGTAATTCAAAAGTTCGTCCTAACGTGCAAGCACCGAAGCGCTTATTCCGAACGCCCCTTGCGTTCGATGGCTCTATATTCGTCCTTTCGGCAAAAGTTGCAATTGTTCAACATCAATTAATCTCGCATCGTCACAGAGTCTGGACATTTTCGAAACAAAGACGAAATAGAGCCTGATGAGAAAAGACCTATGCACCCGACCCCATTGCGATATCTACCCGTTGAGGCAATCCGCCCATCGTGAGAACAGAAATTGCGGCATCTTTGCAACTTTTTTGCGATTAGGGGCTCTTTTCCGTCCCCACAAAGCGAAAACAGGCCGCCATGAAATCGATTTACCTGCGCTTTTGCACCTCAATCCCTGGTTGGAAAGCTCGGAACAATCCCTAATCGCAAAAAAGTTGCAAAAAATTCGAGGTTTTTGTTTCTGAACTCTCGGAGCAGCTTCAACATGACGATTTGGTCAGGACGGACCCAGCGTGGCATCGCGAGCGGCTTCGCGGCGGATCCTGTGGGCGGCAACCGCATACTGCACAGCATGGTGCTGGACGCGCGGCGCGTACCGTACAGCGTGGCGACTCCTGTGGGCGCCGCCACGCCCACCCCCTCTGTCTCCCAGAGCAAAAGAAAACCTCCCATCCCTCATGCTGCCTGATCAGCTCAAGAAATGGGAGGCAATCACGGTAGAAAAACCGCCAATCTCACGCTCAGTGGTGCGCCGTCTCCTATGCGCTACTTACGCTCGGTGCGCCGTGCGCGTGCCCCACGGCGGCGGCTGACCGTTGCAGCGAAGCCGGCACCCGCTGCAACGATAGCAGCCAGAATCGCTTGCAGGAATGTCCAGTCGCCCGTCTTAGAGAGGAAGGCATCGCTGCCATCCTGGTTGTCGAGGATCGGAGCGGCATCGTCGGTAACGGAAATGTACGCGGTACCATCTTCGCCGTTTTCGATAGCCACCTTCGAAGAGGCGTCCAGAGAATCGCCATCGAGTTTAACGGTACCATCGGCATAGACGACAAGTGTTACTGGGTCGATCGCAACATAACCATCCGGTGCCTGCGTTTCCGTCAAAACATACTTATTGCCTTCCGAAGAGCCGACAAGCTGCATGTCCTTGAACGCCACGCCATCGCCGTTGGAGGTAAACGTCTTGGTGGCAGAGCCATCGGGGAAGGCGCCAGAAAGGGTGAACTGGGCGCCTTCCAATGCTGCACCCTGCTCGTTCTGCTTGTTCAGGCTTACCTTCAGCGGCACATCGGCGCAGGTAATGCCAATTTCACCTTGATCATCGGAAAGCGTCCATGCCTCAGGAGCGGTAGAGCGCTGAACGAGGCAAATGGAGCCATCATCGTTTACCGCAAAGCGAAGCGTATCCTGCACAAGCTCGTAGCCTGCGGGCGCTTTCACCTCGGTAAGAAGGTAGCTCTCGCCTGCGACAAGGCCCTCTATCGAAGACGCCTGGCTGAACTCGCCCACTGTTTCACCGCCAAGGATCTGCGCCTCGACATCGGCTATACGCAAGTTGCCCTGGCCGTTCACGACGATACGCTTCTTCCCTGGCGCTATCTGTCCAGAGCCCTGGGCAAAGCTGCCCTCAAGGTCGAATTCGGCACCGGCAAGTGCCTGGCCGCCCTCGGCGGATACCTTGGAAAGCATCACGCTGGTAGGCTCGTCAACGGCAGTTATCTGCGCAATGCCCTCGGTATCTTCCGACACGGTCCAACCCTGCGCACCGGCATCCGCATCAAGGGCATTGCCCTCAGCATCCACCGCCACAAGCGTGCCATCCGTCTTCACCATCACGTTCAGCGGTTCGGCGATAAGCTTGTAGCCCAGCGGCGCGCGCGTCTCGGAAATCTTATAGATGTTGCCGGCAACCAGCAGAGACGACCAGCCCTCAGTCCATCCGTCGATACCCACCGTCATGACATCGGTGGATTCCTCCGTGCTGCCTGCGAAGACGCCCGTCACCGCGAACTCAGCGCCCGCCATGAAGCCAGGATCAGCCGATTCGGCTTCTTTACCACCGATTGCGCGACCCTGCTTAAGGATGCGGAACTCAATTGCCTTGTCGGCAGCAACGATTGATGCGGAGCCACTCTCTACAGACCAACCCCACGCCTCGCCGGCAGGAACCACAGCGCCGTCGTTGCCCATGGCAAATACGAAGGGTTGCTTATTCAGTTCGTATCCTTCGGGGGCGCGAGTCTCAGTAAGGGTATACTCCTCGCCTGCGACAAGGCCCCGGATAGTGTCAAGGCCCTCGCCATCGGCAACGGCAGAAGCGCCCGAAACGGTGAGCTTGCCGTCAGCACCTACGATCACCTTGGCAGCGTCGTTGCCCAAGCGCTCGACCGAGCCACCCTGACCATCGCTGAATGCGCCCTCGAGCGTGAACTCGGCACCGCCAAGCGCCTCGTTTGAGTCGATGTCCACCTTGGACAGGGATACCTCGGTAATGGCGTCGGTGGCGGTAACCACTGCCACACCGCCCTCCGCGGAAACCACGAAGCCCTCAGGGGCTTGGCCTGCGACGGAAAGGGTGCCGTCGCCGTTCACCGTAAAGGAAAGCATGCCATCGATGAGCTTATAACCGGCAGGCGCTTTTTCCTCTTCAAGGGTGTACGTGCCGCCCACAACCAGCTGCGCATCGAGCGAGGTTTTACCGTCCGCTCCTGTGACCAGGGTCTTTGCTTCAGTGGTTCCGTCGGCAAAGATGCTGCCCTCTGCCGGTGTCACGCTGAACCCAGCGCCGTGCATGGCGGATGTATCGGCGCCTTCTGCCTGCTTAGTCACTGCCATAGAAACAGGATCATCGGTCGCGAAAATGAGCGCAGCTCCGTTCTCGAAGTCGCTGTGATCACCGATCTTCCAACCCACAGGCACTTCGCCTACAACGGTTACGGAACCATCAGTGGAAACCTTAATCTTGAGCGCATTCGAAAGAAGCTTGTAGCCAGCAGGCGCCTTGGTCTCGGTGATGGTGTATTCCTGACCCGCCTTGAGTATCGAGGACAGCGTCTCAGTAAGGCCGTCACCGCAGGTGGTAAGGGTTTTTACCTTCGATTCTGTCTCTCCTGCGAACACGCCCTCGATCTGGAACTCGGCACCGTTCATGGCGCTGTCGCCTGCACCGTCAGAAGCCACCTTCTTGATGGCAACCTCGATAGGATCGTCGGTGGCAGAAACAGTGATATTGCCTTCACCCGTCACAGCATAGCCCGCGGCGGCTTCACCCTTCGCAACGATGGACCCATCGGTTGACACCGTGAACACGAAGTCTGCCGCATTGAGCGCATAGCCCTCAGGGGCAACCGTTTCCTTCAGCGTGTACTCAGTTGCACCATCGGCAACGAGCAGCGCACGATCAAGCTCTGCCATGCCGTTTTTGTCAGTGGTAAGCGTGCGTTGGGAGGAATCATCGGCAAAAGCACCCGTCAGCTGGTACGTTGCACCCGGAAGTCTCAAAAGCCCATCGATTGCCGAGCTCTTCTGGATGTACATCTTGGTGGGGCTGTTCCACACGTCACCCGTGAATACGGTGATGGCGGCAGAACCCGAACCCGTCTTTTCAGACTTAAACGCCGCAGGAACGATGCCCACTGCCTTTAACTGACCATCGGATGTCACCTGGACCGTGAGCTTCTGTGCAACGCGCTTATAGCCCGCAGGCGCAACAAGCTCCGAGATCTCGTACTTGCCGCCCACCACGAGCTGACCCGAAAGCAGCGTCTTGCCATCGTCGTCGGTGGCAGCAAGGGTTTTCTCCCCCGTCGTTCCGTCGGCAAATGCAGAGCCATCAACCGGCGTCACACCAAACACAGCACCCGAAAGCGCATTTTGGCCAGACTCGTCCTTTTTCTCGATGGTGAGCTCAACCGGGTCGTCGACGGCCTTGATGGAAACTTTGCCGTCTTCGATGCCCATCGTGCCATTTTCAAACGAGGTGCCCTCGGCGTTCACCTGATCGATGGTGCCATCGGGATTCACCATGAAAGAAAGCGCACCCTTGATCTGCTTGTAGCCAGCAGGCGAAGATGCCTCCCATAGCTGGTAGGTGTTGCCCGCGATCAATCCAGGCAAGGAATACGAGCCGGCGTCCATCGTGAACACGCGCTCGGTTTCGCCCGCTTCCGCGCTGCCGGCAAACACACCCTTTATGCGGAAGGTAGCGCCAGAAATTGCGAAATCGGTGCTGCTATTGCCCTTGTCGGAGCCGTACTTGGAAAGCGTTACCTCGACAGGGTTGTCTACCGCAACGAAGCCTAAGTAGTCGCCGTACAGCAGGTACTGACCATTCGAGATACCCTGATCGTTCGCTCCCCCTTCGTACACTTTGCCGTCGTCTGACACGGTGAACGTGAAGGCTCCCTGGATCAGCTCGTAGCCATCAGGCGCCTTGGTTTCGGTGATGGAATAGGTTTCGCCCGCCACGAAGCGCAGCGAAGAGATATCGTCCACACCCATCCGCTGATAGGTCTTTTGCTCGGCAACGCCGCTTGTGTAGTCCTTGGCAAACTTTCCCTCAATAGTGAATTCGGCACCGAAGAGCTGTTGTTCCCCAGTATTGCTTCCCCGCTTGGCCAAACTCAACCGAATGGGAGCATCGGTCTGGGTAATGGTTACCGTATCGCGATTGGCAATGGAGTAGCCAACGTTGCGATGAGGGTCCTGGCTCGTAGCCGCTGCGTCATTGGCTGCGGTTTGATCCGAAGAACCCGCAACAACCGTGCCATCGTCCTTGACGGTGAACGTGAACTCTGTGCCGTCCAACACATAGCCAGCAGGAGATGCAGTCTCCTTGATGGTGTAGGTTTCGCCACCGATAAGGCCTTTCACTTTCACCGCGCCTTTCAAAGCCTGAGTGGTTGCCGTGGTGTAGGTCCTGACATCCTGCTGGGGCTGTCCGTCTGCGCCACGGAACTTGCCCGAGATCTGATACGTTGCGTTGGCAACGTCAATTCCGCTGGTGCTCTTCTTGTTAAGGACAACCTCGATAGGCGTATCCTTGGCAACAATCAGCGCACCGCCGTCGGCGATTGTCCAGCCAGCAGGAACCGTGCCCACCGCTTCGACGGTGCCAGCTTCGGTTATCTTGAACTGCCCGGCGAGCAGCTTTTCGTATCCCGCAGGCGCTTTTGACTCTTCGATACTGTAGGTCTCGCCCGCAATGAACAGCCCGCTCGCCACGAATTTGGCCATATCCCCATCGGGGGCAACCGTTTTCTCGGTGCTGCCATCGCTGAACGTGCCCTTTATCTTGAACTCGGAACCGGCAAGCGGCTTGCCATTCTCGTCCTGCTTATAGAAGATGACGCTCGTTGCCTCGTCTTTGACCAGAACGTTGCTCACAGAGCCGCTGGCTTGGATTTCCCAGTTCCCCATTGCCGAATCCGTCACGATACGAGCAGTGCCATCATCGCCAATCGTGATCACGATGGAGGCAGGTGAAGGCAGCGAATAACCGTTCGTAGCCTTGGTTTCCGTGATTGTGTAGCTGTTGCCCGCAATAAGCTGACCCGTAAGCGAAGAGGAACCGTCGATCGGCAGCGCCTTGCCTGTCGCGTCCGTGACAAACGCCTTGGAAGCAGACCTGTCCACAAATGAAGAACCTTCATTGGGCACAATGGTAAATTCGGAATCCTTCAAAGGAACCGAACTGTCCTTATCGGTTTTCCAGATAACAAGATCTGTCTGGCTGTTGGCGATTTGGCCGGCACGAAGCGGCACCGTCGATGAAGCCTGAACGTTATCGGCCTTGATCTCCACCTCCTTCGAGACGGGCCAGCTGCCATCGACCTTGCCCACATAGCCGTCAGCGGCCTTGGACTCTACGAAACGATAGATGCCCCACGGCAGGTTCTCTACACCCAGTTCGCCCGCCTTTGACGCGGCGCCGCTTACGGCATCAGCCTCCGAAACGGCAGTGATGGCGCCCTTGGCATCCACCGCAACACGGTAGTCCTTGCCCGTCAAAAGGCCGTCGCAGTAAGGCACATCGGCCCACTGCCCATCGGCGCCCTTCTTCTGAAGGGTGAACTGTGCCCCGTTAACACCCTGGCGGATATTGGAGGCATCGACCTTCACCAGGTTGATTGAGCCATGCAGCGGCGTATTGGCAAGCTTACCATCGGTACCCAGCGAAAGGGTATTTCCGTTGTCTTCATTTGTCACCGTGAAGGTGATTGACTTCGTGTCGCGCAGGTTGTAACCGGTGTTCGCGATTTCGGTAAGGATATAGCTGCCCTTCTTCAAGCCGGTAAGCTTGAGCACGCCAGCATCGGTGTCCTTCGTCTTCGGGTCTTCAACATTGGAGGCAGTGGCATCGAAGGCATACTCTTTGCCGGACCCGAGGTCAGAAGCAATAAGCTTGCCATTAGAGGTGCCGTCTTCACGCCATAGGGCAAACCTTGCTCCCGAGACGGGCTCGCCAGTCTCTGAATTGGTTTTCCTCAACTGTGCCGATGCATTGAACTCATCGTTTTCCGCTTCGACCTTCACGTTAGGTTGGCTGGTTTTGTTGTCTTCAACCCGAAATGAGAATGCCCTACCGAGCGCATCGACAGTGTTGTTCGATGTGCTCGTTTCCACGAAGTAGTAGTCGCCCAAAGGAAGGCCGTCGCTTGCCTGACGGTAATACTTGGCAAACTCGCCGAAAGCGTCTTTGACGTTCTGGTAGGACATCGTCTTGTCTTCGCTCGAGCGCCAAACGCCGTCATTCCCTGTAGTGATGCCCGTGGCAATGAGAATACCGCCGCCATTGGCAGCATTTTTATCGTAGGCGCCCTTGTACAGGTCGAACGTCATATTCGCAACGGCAGCATCGCTGCCGCCATGATCATAGAATTTGTGCAGCACCACCTTGCCTCGCGTCACCGCATCAGTGACCGAAACGCAGACAACGCCATCGGGGCCTGCCGAGGCTTGGGCATATTCCTCTCCCGAACCCAACGTCACGGCGCCATCGGCTGAAACCAGGATCTGGAAATCCGCAGCCTGGACGTGGCCCGAAGGGGTCTTCGTTTCCTTCACGGTATAGGTGCCTGCAGGGAGGCCAACCAAGAAGCCCTGGTTGTCGCCGGTCATAGCCACACCGGCATCGGTGCTGCCAGATGCCCTGCCACCATGCCACACCGTGCTAGAAACAACACCTTGCTCGTCACGCTGCCATGAAGCGAACGTCTTCCCGTCTCGCACAAGCTCGAACACAACGCCATTCAACAGCTCGCCGTCGGAACCCGTGGTCTTGTCGCCAATCTTGTCCATAGTGAAGCGCGTTGCCGTGTTGGTGATGGTTGCAGTTGTGACGTCACCTGTAGCCTTGTCCACACTGGCATCGTCGGCATAGCTATCGAAGAAGCCTGAAGTTCCATTGCTCACCTCGACCACACGGTACTGGTACACATTGCCCGCTTGATCGGCATAGGGCAACGAAGAGAACTTGAATGTCCAGGCTCCGTTTTCACCCATAGCCCACTCAGCCTGGGGAGCAATGCCGCCATCCTTTTCGGCGGGACTCCACGACAGGCCGTCAAGAGAGCGCTGAACCTTGAGCTGTACCGAGCTTTGAACCTGGTCAAGCGTCGTGGGCGCAAGGCCTGTGCCATAGTCGTTGAAGCGCTTGGTACCCGATATGTCCACCGTATTCAAAGCGTTGGTAAAGGTCTGACAGGACGCGCCGGGAGCATTTGCGCCAACCCCCACGGCAACCAGCTGAACCTTGCCGTCGACGCTTGAGCCCACAAGCGTGCCTTCTGCCTTGTAGCTGCCAACAACTTTTTCAACAAGGCGATAGGTATATTCCTTGCCGTTGACATCTGTCTTAGGCAGGTTCTCGAACGTTGCCGTCGCATCGGCACCCGTACCTGAAATGGTCGCCTTCAGCAAGGAAGAAGCAAGCTCGCCTGCATCGTTGGCAAAGGGACTGTCAATATCGGCACCGTACTCGGACAGCCATTTCCAAGAACTGTCATCGTTGGGCGTGGTGGAGCGCTGCAGCGCATAGGTAACTGACCAGCCATCGCCCGCAGCATTCGTGCCGGGGCGCGTTACCCACTCGTTGTCGTTGTCGATCCAGGTTTTCTTCGCCGTAATCGCAGTCGCATCGAGGGTATTCGTTATGGTGGAAATGCACTCTGTTCCACCCTGATCATTCCCCTTCGAAGAATAAGTCTGCGAGGGTTGATAGGGGTAATAGCTGGCGTATGTGCCGTCGTTGTCGGGAGAGGATACCTCTACAACCTTTTCATTGCTCGAACCAGCGTTGTATACCAGTTTTTTCTCGACTGCACGCCAGGCAAGGGTATGGATGGTGCCATCTTCGGTCTTTGCCTGCGCAGGCAGCTGCTTCCACGTATACGAGTACTCGCTCTTGCCTTGGTTGTCCGGTTCCTTCGCAGACCACGTCTGCTCAAATGCCTGCACGTTGCCCTTGCACATGAAGCTGGTAAGGGCATTGCCCTCGCCATCAACGATGCCAAGCTGGTCTTTTAGAACAGCACCCGCTTCGCCCCATTCGCCATCGTCGACCTTTGCCTGCAAAGAAACGGTCACATCAGGGCGCTGCTTCCAGTCAAGGTCTTTGTTGTCCTTCCAGACCTTTGAAACGGTGAGCTCCGTGTCAAGGTAGTTGACAATCGAAGGAACGGGAACAGGCGCATCGGATTCATGGTTGTCGGCATTGACCGTGCCGCCGTTGGCGGAAACGAGATACCTAGAGTCCGCATCCGGGATCTCTTTCACCGTATAGCGCCAAGGCTTCCCATCAGGCGCGTACTCTTCCAGGTTCGAAATGGTGTAAACCCAGGCATCGGTTTGGGAATCCTTATCCCATGAAAGGTAGTTCGCATCGGTAGGATCGTCGCTTTGCAGCTTGATAATCCCCTTAGAGGCATCGGAGCCAAGGCCCAATGCGCCCAGAGCAAAGCCAACCAGTCCCGCAGCTTCACCCTGGGAATCAGGCGTGCCGTCTTGATAGGAACGTGTTACCTCAAGGGTGATGTTCTCTGGTCGAATGCCGAAAGCGTTGCTTTGGTCTTGCCAGGTTTTCTTGCCCTGCAGCGAAACAGTTGCATCTTCAGGATAATACGAGTTCTGGAACGTGACATCAGGCGTGGTGTCGTTTGCCACGGCAGTGGCAGAAGGTTGTGCAAATGTGCCTGAATCAAGAAGGCTTGGTCCCTCGAGATCGGTCGAGGCAATGCCGTTGCCCACGAAGCTGCCCCAGGTGAAATCAGAGGTATCGTCAAAGGTCTTGTCGCCTTTGGCCACAAGGGTGCCGTAGCCATCAACCGAATCTTCAACAATGTAGTACACCCAGTATTCTCCTGACGGTGTGTAAATGTCCACATTGTCGAAGGTGTAGCTTCCCTCGCCCGTCGTTGCGCCATTACCACCAGCGCTCAGGACAACATCACCCGCTGAAAGGGTGTGCGTTGCCACAGGCTGCGCATCGCTTTTAGTACCGTCCTTCGTAACGTAGTAGCGGTACAGGGTGAAGGTGGTATCGGGAACCTTGTCGCCTGCGTCAAGCCCGTCATAGAGCTTCTTTACTGTAAGCTTGCCCTTCTCCGATGCATAGGTGTTCGTAATAAGGGAGGATCCGGGCATGCCCTGCTGCACCCAATACACCTTACCTGCAGCAAAACCAGCAGAAGTGTTCGTCAGATCGTTTACCGTAAAGCCACCGGGCTTATTCGCCAAACCATCAATCACCTCAACGGCGCGGTACTCATAGAGGCGACCGTTTTTGTCGTATTTCGGCAGATCGTTTTCGGCAGAAGCTTCGATGTCATCGCCGTTTTCGCCATATTGGGTAAGGGAATAGCTATAGCCCTGATCGTTTTTCGTCAGCTTTTTTGTCCACGCAACAGCGGTTTTGCCATCAGCGACGCCTTGCGCCGATGCGGCGCTATCCACGCGCTGAACAGCGTAGCCACCGTCTTCGGTTTCAGTTATGACCAGGTCGCTCCAAGCAACAGGATCACCCTTTTGCCATGCGCCGGCTTCATCGTAAGAACCATTTGCAAGCCTGCGCTGCAGGTACACCGAGATATCAGGCAAATCAACATCATCGAAGCCATACGGCACGTTTGCCCAGTGCTTTTCGCCCTCTGCAAAATAGGAATTGGCAATCCGATAGTTCAAGGTGCCGTCTTCGCGGATTGCGTCTACCGTACCACCCTGCCCATCTTCGCCTACGACTTCGGTGCGCTTAGCCGCTGCAACCTCATCACTTGCCTCGTCCCACTTGACATTGCCTGGATCTTCGTCATTGGCGCTGAAGGTATACCACGGATCATCGTAGTCAAGGTTTGCCGTTGAAGAGCCAGGAACACTGGTGAAAAAGCTTGCGTAATACACGATTTCCTTGCCGTGGCTATCGTACTTGGGCAAATTCTTGACAGTTGCTTTGCGGTTGTAATCGTCTATCGATTCCCACATGTAGGCATCGGGGATAGCTACCTTTTCGAGCGTGGTTTTGGGATAGCCATTGCTGTCCATAACCAAATTGCCCTGAGCATCATATTCGTAGACTTGGCGCCACACCGTAAGGTATACATCGGGACGCTGCCGAACCTGCTCGTTCACATATCCGTCGTACCATTTAGTAAAGAAGGTAACGTCTTTGGTCTCAGCACGCTTATTGTTGTACGCCACATCGACCGAATCGGCGAAATGCCATTTCGAATCGTAGGACATGGAACGGTCTGTCTCGGAAGAGACATAGTCGGCAGAGTCCTCAAGCCAAGACTCTTCGACAGTCCAGTCAACCACGGCGCCTGCCGAATCGTATTTCGGCAACGTGGCGAATTGCACCTGAGAATCAGAAGCTGTGCTATCTACGCGCACGCAAAGCTTGGCACCCTCGTCGCCGTCGACCCTATTGCCATCCTTGTCAGCAAGCCAAATATAGGCAGGATCGGTTTTGGTGTTGTATATCGTTTTCGAGGATAAATCGGAAGAAGTGCACACGTAGCTCTTTTCATTAACACCCAAATCCCCCACATTTACGTACACATCGCCGTTTTCATCCGAATGGAACACATTGCCTTCGCGTGAAGAGGACAGCACAAGGCACGCTTCTGGGCGATTACTGGGGTTAGACCCTTGATCCGTCCAGGTCTTATTGGCGGTAACGTCCACTACGCCAACACGCCTGTTGCTCACCTCGAGCGAATCCAGCGAATCGTTCTTACCGTAAGAAACATCAAAGGCATAGCCCTGGTTGTCGCTGGAGGAAACAACCATGCGCTCGTTCCGTGGATTGTCAGGATTGGTATCTGCCCAGTTGATCAGCAATTGCTGATACTCGGTGCCAGCAGCGCCAGATGCAACTTCATCGCGGGTCAGCACCAGGTAGTTGTTGTTCGCATCTTGCGCATCGTCAACCGAAAGCTCGCGAATGTAGACATCTTTGGTCTGGTCAAGTCCACCAACCCCGACAAGGAGCTCGGAATACCAGCCGTTATCCTCAAACAGCATGGTGTCGCCGATCTTTTGATCCTTGGCATATACGACCTGACCGTCCTTCTCAATATCATGGGCCGCAAAGACGCCCACCCTCACAGGCACACGTGCCGATGTGTTGCCGCCATCGCTCCAAGTTTTGCTTACCCGCACAATGGAGGCGTCCTCGCCGGGTCTGTTCTTGATTATCGTAAGATTCGGGACCCCATCAGCGGAAGGATCGTCGGGATCCTCTTTGTAGTTGCGATGGTACTCGTGCTGGCGAACGTAGCCCTCGCTGCCCTCCATGACCATATAGGTGTATTCAGCGCCGTTTTCATCGTACTTGGGCAGGCCAGTGAAATCCATGCTCCACGGCGTGGTCTCCTGGTAGGAGAAGGCAGTTCCGTCATCAAGGGTAACCTTGGTCGGTTCGTCTTGCGCAGTGCCAGTCAGGGTGAACTGATGCAAGACATTACCGTTCCTTGTAAGCGTGACGCTGACCGGTTTGGCATCGTAACCAAGGTTGCTCGCGTCCTGCGTATATTCGCCTGTACTCTCGTTCCACCAGTACTTTTCCGCACGGGCGGTGGTCTGGTCTATGTACTTATTTACCAGCACGCCCTTTTCTTTGTCGTAGTAGCCCTCGAAAGTAAGAGGAACATGTTCGCCAGACGCATCGGTAATGGAAGACATTACCGCAAACACACCCGTCATAAGGCTCTGACCGGTTGCATGATCGATGTCTTGGGCAAAGAAGCTGAACGAATCCGGCTTTTCGGCGTAGGACTCATTCCAGCGGTAGACCCATTCCTCGCCGTTCGCATCGAAACGGGGTACTTGAGAACTCACCGTTTGCGTAAGGTTTTCCGCAGTCCAACCGGTAACCACCTTGTTCTGATCCTCAAAAGGAACATCATCACAGTACGAGAAGCCATACGGGAATTCATTGGTTTCCCCCGTATCGGGGTCGGTAACCGTGTAAGTGTCGCCGTTTGCCACCCAATAGCCTAGATTCTCATCGAAGTGGGCGTGCTTCTTTAGAATACGCTCAAGTTTGAACGTCACCGATATATCGGCAATCTGATCCTGAAAAGATGCTGCGTCCCAGGTCTTGGTGAGTTCAGCCGTGGTTGTCTCGGATCGACGGTTGATGATAGCGCCGCCCGAATACACCGATTTGTCGCCCTCGGCGCGGACGAATTTCTGGGTTGCATCAACCTTGCCAGAAAAACTGTCATTGTAGTAGTTTGGCGCAGTGTCGCCCGTAACCGTGCCGTCCTCGGCATCGATCCCGGAACCAAACAGGCGCTCATAACCCGCCGGCGTATCTTCGCGCAGGAAGTACACATAGGGATAACCAGCAGGATCGTATTTGGCAATAGATACATCTTTATACTTGCTGCGCAAGAGAGCACCCAGATCTATCGTGCCATCGGGGGCATTTCTGCTCTGTTCCGCCGTAAGGCTGATGGCGATATACGCACCACCATCTTCGCGCACGGTCACTTGGGATGCAGTATCGGGGCCTTCCCCGTCTTTAGCGGAATAGCGCCACAGCGTGTAGTTAGTGTCGGGGCGTGCGGAAGCATCGTCATCGAGCCACTTCTTCGTAAAATCAACACGCGTGGTGCCCCTATGGATGACGGATACCGTGCCATTGTTGTATGCCGTGGAAACGTCCGAACCGTAATTCGGCGTATTGGCGTTGTTATACGTTACCTGGTAGGAATCGGTATAGGTTGAGCTTGTACCGTCACCGTTGTCGATCGTGGTGGTGTGCTTCTGCTTCTCTTCGTCTTGCTGGAAGCTATAGACAAACGTCGATCCATCGGGGTGATACAGAGGCCAACGAGCAGGACCGAGCGCGCCTGATTTGCCATCGTCGGAGATGCTCAACTTCAGGGTGCCAGTCGTGATGGCTTTATAGAATTCGCCGTCTTTGCCTTCGCTCCCCTTTTGCACCAGCGTTTCTTCCACAGCACCGTTTTTCACCTTTTGGGTGATGATGGAAGAATACCTACCCCATTTTTCAAACCATTTTTCCATGCGCTCATCGTTTGGCATGGCGGCAAACTCGTTTGCCTCGTCACCGATATGCAGGCTCAAATTGAACGTAACATCGCCAAGAAGCTGCAACACTTCTTGGGTGTCGGTAACGTAGTTGGGGTAACGATCCTGGGAGGCAACCACATAGGCACCGTTATATACAACGTCATTGTAATTAAAGCCCTCGTGCTTGATTGCCCACGTGATGTTTTTGGCGGTCTGGGTATAGACGGGATTCTTGTCTTCGTCAAGAGCAGGATTTCCTTCATCATCGCGAAGGAGGGTTTTGGTTATAACCTGCGAATACAATTCATTTGCAGAAACGGAATACGTATTGGTCTGCGTCTGCCTTACCTGAATGATGCGATCATTGTCAGGATCCCGCAACGCCTCGAATTGTTCCTGGGTCATGCCCAGCAGGCGCTTGGCATCTTCCGAAAGAACGCTGTTGCCCGCATCGTCGGTCTGGAAGAGACAATACTGCTTGTCGTCGCCTTCAACCTGGAAATAGATCCGATACTCGCAATTGTTCATGAGCTGGTTGGCGGAAGGACGCATGGCAGAATTGCCGTCGGCCCATACCGTGGTAAATTCCGCTTTGCCCCCACGCTCGGAAGAAAGGAAGGTCTCGGAATCGACCGGTGCGGCAGCATCGCCGGCATTGGACGCGGCGGCAACCGCCCCTTCGCCACCAAGCGTATTTACAAGTCCTGCCATAAAGGCAAGCATCGCCTTAAAAGGAATGGAAAGCTTGACGGATCGATCGCAGGGCGCACCTTGCTGCAGCTCCCAACAGATTTCGTTCTCGTCGTCTTGAGCAAGCTGGGAGTCGAAGAAAACAGGAACGCTCACGCTGGCAGACAGAATAGTGCGTGTGGCGCCTTCCGTGTTGACTTCCGCTGCAATAGCCTCGGTGTCGAGGGCAGGTTTGCCCGTGACGGCATCGACCGGAGCGCAGAACTCGAACTTGAGCTTCCCGTTGCTCCATGAAGCCGTGGCGATCTTCACCGTAGTGGCATTGCCCCCATCATCGTTCTGGAACACGTCGAACTTGGCGGTTTCGTCCTGAACAGCAAAGCCCTCGGGCAACGCCTGGGTGAACCAGTCGCCTGGAACCACAGCATCGTGCGCTGGCGCGAATTCATCGACACCAGCATCCGCGCGGTTCCATTTGGAGGCATCAAGTGCAAACGAAAGGTCCAAGCTTGCAGGGACGCTCGCAGGAAGCTGGACGGCCCGCTGGTCGCACTCTACGTTTTCCTGGGATGGAGCTTCGGTTGCCTTGCTTTGGCCGGGAGCCTGCTGAAGCGAATCCTTTAAGGCAACAGGGTCCACCACAAGACCTTTGGACGTCAGGTTAAGGGCGTTAAACTGATTGGTCCATTCGATCTTTTCAAGAGCTTGTTTCCGGCTTTCATTCTGAACAGTTGCGACGTTGTTCTGCTGGGTTCCATCGGCGTTGCGCGAAGGATCCGTTACCATCGAGTCATTCTCTGCAACCGTAGCGTTCGTTTCATCGGCAGGGCCAGAAGAAGTACCAGCATCGGTGGGATCAGCTGAATCCGTGCTGTTTTCGGAGCTTGAACCCTGCGCGGCGTCTAAACTGGAATCGAAGCTGGAATCAGTGTCCGTAGCAGCAGAATCGCCGCCATCGGCGGACGCATATTCCTGTGCCGCTTCAGTTGCTGCCTGCGCCTGACGCATATTGGTCAGGTTGCTGGTCAACGTCGTGGGCAAGCACAGGGTGAACGCCATGAAGACGGCAAAAACCTTGTAGCCCATCGATTCTTTCAGCGTTCGCTTTGCATGATGCGAGTTCATATGTTGTGCCCTTCCGCAAGCCAACTATGCATTGCATAGCCGGCCGATTCGCGCAGAGTAGAGGCTCTTCCGATAACGAGTGCCCTCTCTGCGTACGGTGATTCAATTATTCAATCATCTGCTTGAATCTCTGGGCTGGCCCTACCGCCCCTTCTAAAAACAAGGGATGACGCTGATCACGCTGCATGACCGGCGATAGTATCCTGCTGCCCAGAAATACGCATAGTTTTATGATTTTATAACTTTTACCGATCTTGAGACATCTTTCCTTGCCCGTATCCAGATATGAGCAAATCAAAGTCCGTAAGACACCCAAACAGGTGATGCGAAGCACCTGAAGCAGACAGTAAGAAAGCGGGCTCTCACCTGCGCGAAAACACTCTATGCGCGTTTCCTTCTTTGACGCCTCACCGTATTCCACGGCTTCGCTGCAATACTTCGCCATAATCGGAGCTTTACTGCTCATCCCCTATCGCGAGAAAGCCCCTAAGGGCACCATGTAAGGCAATCAGATGAAATATGGCTCCTACATCGCCACAGTTGGATAGGATGGGCGATACGCAACCCACTTCGTACATTCAATGCTTTTCTAAACCCCTTGCCGAAAGGAATGCAATGGCTGAACCTACACCCCGTGATACCCTGCTCGATCATGCATACGAGATCGCGGACAAATACGGCCTTGCAGCCCTTTCGGTAAGAGGGCTTGCATCAGACTGCAACGTGAGCGTTGGAACCATCTACAATCATTTTGCTTCGAAGGGCGAACTCACCACAGCTGCCACAGCGCTCTATTTCAAGCGCGCGTTCTACACCGATTTCTGCCACCCAACGAAAGGTGAACGTTACCTGGATTTCTGCAAGCGCATGTTCGACAGCATGGAAAAAACAATCCGTCATTTCAGGGAGCACTGGCTTAAAGGCTCCGAGGCACTGCCCACGGCAGAGAAGGCCATCGCACGATTCCGCGAAGAAAAACAGTTCGACCATATTTGCGAGGGTATGATTATCATCTTCAAAAACGACCCCTCCATCAGGCACGATCTTCCTAGCCATGTCACCGCAGAAGCCGTTTCCAAGTTCACACTGCGCAACATCATCGCCGAATTGCGAAGCGAACAACCCGATTGCTCCCTCCTGTTTACCATGCTCGAACGAACCCTCTACGAACAATAGGGTCAACGCGAAATGCTGCATCTGAACATTAGCCCGTAGATGTTCAGATGCCACGCCTTCAAGATTGTTCTTGTCAAAGCAAAGCAATCAGCTGCAAAGCACAATCTTGAAAGGAGCATAAGATCATGGGAATCCAAGGTACCCCCAACATGGGAATGGTGATCTTTGCCGCTATTATCATTTCGCTTGCACTCGTCTTCTACACCATCGGCGTATTTGCCGAGCGCCGTTCTGGCACTTTAAGGCCAAAGCATCTGGCTTTCTTCTGGACTGGCTTCGTGTTTGACACCGCGGGAACCACCATCATGTCTATGGTCGCAGGCGAAACCGGTGGTGCAGGTTCGCCTCTCCATGCAATCACGGGCGTACTCGCGCTTTCGCTCATGCTCTTCCATGCGGTTTGGGCAACTGTTGTTGTTCTTCGCGGCAACGAGCGTTCCAGGGCCAACTTCCATCGTTTGAGCATTGGCGTGTGGCTGTTCTGGCTTGTCCCCTACGGCGTTGGGGTGATGCTCGGCGCACCGATGTTCCCGTTCTCCGATTCGACGGCACTTACCATTACCGCATCCTTTGTTCTGGTTCTGGGCATCTTCTTCTGCCTTAAGGCCAACAAAGCGCGCCTGCATCGATAGCGTGCAACGCTACCCCAAAGACGGCTGCTGGTTTCCTGGCGGCCGTCTTTTTATTTCACCACAGCCGCAAAGCCCAAGTACTTCGAAGAGTACGAAGCGTATACGCTTTCCCGAGCAGAACCTGCCCCTGCAAGAAGGCACGAAACCAGGAATCCCCTTTCCGCCCAACGAAGAAGTTGCCCTTCCTGCACACTCGCGGCGCAATAAGGCTCGCCTGCAGAAAGAGCCCACAGCAATGGAAACAATGCAAATAAAGTCACATTCCGTTTGATCGCTATCGCAATTAACTTAAGCTAACAACCGAGAATGCAACGGTTTCGCGCCCTAGGCGACGAGACAACGAATAAGGAGCTTGCTATGTACGACAACGGCCCGAAGCCCGGACGCAACGATGAATGTTGGTGTGGAAGCGGAAAGAAATACAAGAAATGTCACGGATCCATTGATAGCCGCCTCGAAAGTTTTTATCTTGATG
>OLOI01000275.1_pt1 | contig 53729 bp, 54 predicted proteins | sample 1672131 | NCBI WGS metagenome assembly OLOI01 (sample SAMEA3136651, study PRJEB25190) | human gut metagenome
ATTTCCACGACCAGATGAATTATTCATCCAACCTATGAAAATCTTACACTAACCTCCCCTTTCACTACATTTTACTGATACAATAGTAGTCGATAAATTTTTTAAGAAAGTTTAGGTGAAATTTTTAAACGATGAATGGTTTATGGGATTCATATTGGTTTAAATTAATTATCATTATTTTAATTCTGCTGTTAGCTGCTTTATTTACACTGCTGGAGTATTCAGTTGTTAAAGTGCGGCCTAGTGAGTTAAAGGAGCTCCGGCAAACGCGAAAAGTCAAACGCGCGGAACACATGGTAGCAAATCTTAATGAGTACCTATCAACAGCTCAAGTCGGGGTTACGATGACTTCTTTAGTTTTAGGTTGGTTAGGTGATGAATTTATCACAGATCTGTTGCTAAAGATTAATATCATTCCGCACGATGTTCTTCAAGCGATTGCACCAGTTATCGGTGTTTTAATTTTTACATTCTTCCATGCGGTATTTACTGATTTAGTTCCGAAAAATATGGCGATTGATCGACCGGTACCAATTCTCTTATCAATTGTTCACCCGGTACAATTCTTCCATACTGTTTTTTATCCCTTCGTTTGGTTATTTGCGGTAGTCGCTGCGGCAATTACGAAAATGTTAGGATATAATGTTCAGCCAGAAGAAGACACGTATTCACAAAATGAAATTATGACCTTATCCCAACAATCAGAAAAAGCTGGGGAAATGGATAAGGAAGACGTTATCTTCATGCAACGAGCTTTTGAAATGAATGATAAAGTTGCTGAGGATATTATGATTGATCGGACACAATTAGCGGTTATTGATATTACGGCTTCAATTGAAGATGCAGCCAAACTTTATTTTGAAAAGAAATTCACGCGTTTCCCAGTTGTTGCTAATAATGACAAGGACCACATTCTTGGTTATATTTTTGCATATGATATTATGCGGCAAAACCAAATCAACCCGCAACAATCAGTTCGCACAATCATGCGCCGAATTCCAATCGTTTACGAAAATGAACAACTCACCAATGTCCTTGCTGAGATGATGAAAAAACAAGTGCCAATTGTTGTTGTCCAAGACGAATACGGTGGTACTTCTGGGATCATTACTGATAAGGACATTTATGAAGAATTATTCGGAACAGTTGGCGAAGAAATCGATCATGCTACCTCTGACATGATTGAAAAGAAGGATCCTGATAGCAAGGGTAATCCTACTTTCGAAGTTTCTGGTAAGATGCCATTAGATGATTTTGAACGTTACTTTGATACAAACATCGAGCAATTTGATAACTCTGAAGTAACAACCTTAACTGGATTCTTCCTTGAACGGCAGTATGACTTAAAAGTTGGCCAACCAATTAGAGTCGATAATTTCTCATTTACACCTCTTGATTTGAAGAATGCCTATGTTAATAAATTCAAGGTAGTTTACATTAAGCCTAGAAAGAAGAAGCCATCAGCTGATGAGGATCAAAACAAAGAAAAATAGAGACTAAAAAAGGCTCGCCGCAATTTAGGAAAGATTTCCTAGTTGCGGGGAGCTTTTCATTAGCAGTTCATCTGCATATCAGGAATGCAGTTACATTTGACGTGGTCCGGTGAATTAGTTGCTTTGCTTGCCAATAATTCTTGTAACTTAGCAATATCATCCTTACTAAGGGTTACATTATTGATCACATGTTCAAGGGTGCTTCCAACGTGTCGTTCACAAATATTATTAAACAAGTTGTCCGCCGCTTGGTCCATTGTTTGCTGTTCAGGAACTAAGGGCTCGTAGATAAATCCACGTCCTTGACGAGTGGCAGATAAGGCTTTTTTATCAACCAGGCGTCGAAGTAAAGTCTTAATCGTTGCCGGTTTCCAGTCAACTTTTTTCTGTAAAATTTCAATAATTTGGCTACTGGTCGTTTGCCTTAGACTCCAAACCACCCGCATAATTTGCCATTCAGCGGGAGTTATTTCTAAATTAATATTCATCTAATCCCTCCTGCGTTTACACATGTAAATTCTTCGTAACTATATTTTATCATTAATTTACTTACTTGCAAATTCCTAATGTGTATTGACATTAATAATCTGGCTAGTAAACTCAATACTGTTTGACTAATCTTAAGGAGCGCTATATCTACTAATGAAAAATCAACGCATTAGCCATGCATTAGTAATCATGGTATTTGGTACATTTTTCGGTCTTCTCTGTTCAACCTTAATGAACATTGCCCTCCCAACCTTCATGAATGTCTTTCATATTAGCGAGGCCCAGGTTCAATGGGTGACAAACGGTTATATGCTTGTCAACGCCCTAATGATTCCTGTCAGTTCATTTCTTATAAAAAGATTCCCCTTCAAAAATCTCTTTATTATTTTCTCTGGAATTTTTCTTTTAGGAACCATTATCGGAGCGATTGCGTGGAGCTTCAATCTAGTTGTGGTTGCGCGGATGATTCAAGCTCTGGGTGCAGGAATGATGATGCCGCTAGTAAATGTTTTGGCAATTCGTTACGCAAAACCGGGTAAAAAAGGGCAAATTATGGGCATTATTGGACTTGCCTTTAATTGTGCCCCCATCTTAGGTCCTGCCATTTCTGGTTTTCTATTGCACTTTTTCTCTTGGCGATATCTTTTCCTACTAATTATTCCTTTTGCAGTAATTACATTACTACTTTCATTCTTCTTACTTCCTAAAATCCCCCATAATGAACATCCCCGCTTTAATACATTAGCTCTTATTTTAATCACAGGCGGATTATGGTCACTATTGATGGGCTTATCAAATGTTTCGAACAATCACTTACTCTCATTTAATGTTGCAGGGTATGTCCTTATCGGCTTAGTCTTTCTCTTACTGTTCTTTCTTAACCAACGTCACAGTAGTCGTCAGTTAATCAACTTTGGGATCTTCTCACACAAACAATTTGTCTTTGCCACTATTATTAATATGCTAATTACATCAACAATGTACGGTAATGCAATTTTGATTCCCCTGTTAGTACAGATTGTCTTGGGCAAAAGTACGGTTGTGTCAGCCATTGCTGTCCTTCCAGGGGCAATCGTAACGGGCTTACTATCGACAACGAGTGGCCGCTTCTATGACATTTATCCAATTAAGATTCTTGTTGGGACTGGTCTCATAATCGATATCATCGGAACAATTGGCCAAGCCGCAATCGGTGCGCGTAGTTCTGTCCTCATGATTACCCTTTTCCAAACAATTCGACAGTTTGGATTAGTGACAATGTTAATCCCTCTGCAAACACAAGCACTATCATTGCTACCTAATGAGATCGTTCCTGATGCAGTTGCTACCTTTAATACGTTACGACAAATTGCGGCTGCCTTTGGAACTGCCCTCATCGTTTCAATTGTTGGCATTGTTAATCACTTAGTTCACAACCCGTCCTCACACCTCGGTATTCAAGCCGGCTTCCTTCTATGCTTATGCCTGCTATTAACTTCGCTATACCTTAGCACTAAGCTATACCATAAAATTTCTTCGCAAGCGCAATTAGAAAATGCATAAAATAAAAACCAAGTGGGATCCCTTTTGACCTCGCTTGGTTTTTTGCTATTTAAAAATGCAAATTCAATAGCGTTACAATACAATATGTCATCCCACTCGCGATAACTGGACCGGCAGCAATTCCCTTAAACGCAACCACTCCAATAATCGTTCCAAGTACTAAGGCAACCGTAACTTGAGGAACAGCTGCCAACTGGTTGACTCCATACTTTGATAAGATGGCAACTGCAATGCCCATGCCGACTGCAATCCAACCAGCAGGGGTCTTAAAAGCAGCCCATAAATCATTAAAGCCAATTTGACCAGTCGCAATTGGAATTAAGATCGCAACTGAAATCACTGTCACTCCCCAATTAATTCCCTTATGTTGTATCAAGGGCAACCATTTGGCGGTATAAGGGATCAGTTTCAGGACCATCACTATTACCGTGGCAATAATCAATGATGAGTTATGACCAAAGATTGCAATTAATAATACTAATGCTAAAAAAAGCCAGCTTTCCATGTAATCTCCTCCTCAAACTTTACCTAGTATAACAAAGTTGAGGACGAGGACAAAGAAGGCTGACTAATTAACTAATCAGAAAGGCGGTTGTAAGTAGCGTCATCTACTTCTTCGCACCATTCGCTAGTTCCCTTCGTAATAGCAACATGAGAGAACCAACTATCCTTAGTAGCTCCATGCCAGTGCTTTACACCTTCATGAATTGCTACAACATCACCGGGTTTTAACAATTGCGCTGGCTTACCTTCTTCTTGGTACCAACCTTCACCTGCAGTTACTAATAAGATTTGGAAACCATCATGGTGAATATGCCAGTTGTTACGGCAACCGGGCTCAAAATTAACGTTTGAAATATTTACATCAATGTTATCATCAGGAGATACTAACCCATTGAGATAACTTGTTCCAATAAAGTATTTTGCAAACGCAACATTCTTATCACCGAAACCAAAAAGGTCATTTTTTACTTCATGTTCATTCTTAGCCATCATTACTAACCTCCAATTAATTGTTAGTTTAATAATAAACTGTAGCATTAAGAATGTAAAAAGCTTATTATAAATGGTGAGTTATTCAAAAAATGAATTATAATTTTCGCAGCCATGAAAATAATGACTTTTCATTGAAAGCTGGACTACCATGAGTAAGAATATGGTAGCCAGACGTGACATTTAGCTTACCAGCATTGTTGATAAAGTCCTCTTGATAATCACCAGTGTCACTCCAACCTGTACTAAATGGCGCAATCTTACCAGTGAATTCTTGAAGCTGTTGAAGCAAAGCAATAATCGGTGAGGCAACTTCCTCATTCCAGACTGGTCCACCAACTAAGATCAAGTCATAATACGATAAGTCAGGTAAGGTAGTCACTAGTTTAGGGAAGTCATGCGTCTTAAGTTGTTGCTGATAAATTTTTCCGGTTTCTTCCATATCCAGTGGGAAAGTATCATCGGGAACCTTAATTCTGACAATATCGGCACCAGTTGCTTCATGAATCTTACTAGCGAGTCTAGCAGTATTTCCAAATTGCGAATAATATAAAATCAATGCTTGCTTTGCCATTATTAATAACTCCTTAATATAAATAAAAATGAGGGATACCATATGGATACACGTGTATTAAAATACTTTTTAACTGTTGCACAAACTAATAATATCACTAAAGCTGCAGAACAATTACATATTACGCAACCTACCCTTTCCCGACAAATCATGGACCTAGAAACCGAATTAGACATAAAGTTATTTAACCGAGAAAATCGACGTCTTCAGCTCACAAAAGCTGGAATCTTATTTCAACAGCGAGCAACGACCATGCTACAACTCTTGGATCAAACTGAAAACGACCTTCATCAACAAGAAGAGGCATTAACGGGAGAAATCAATCTCGGCTCAGCGGTTTCGAGTGTCTCTCCTTATATAACGAAACTAATTTTTGAATTTCAAAAGCTCTACCCAAACGTAGTCTTTAATTTATCTGATGGGGATGGCGATGTTCTTCGGCGACAACTAGATGAAGGGCTCAATGACCTTGTATGCCTCCTTGAACCCGTTGAAGCTGCTAAATATAACTTTCTCGAATTACCGGTCCGTGAAGAATGGGGAGTAATGATGAAAAAATCGGCCCCACTTGCCAAGCATTCTACTATTACTAAAGAAGATCTTTACAAAATCCCCTTAATTCTTCCCCACCGTAGTATTGTTCGCGATGAAGTTAGTGACATTTTAAAATTAGATCAAACGCGTTTAAATATCCGTGCGACAACCAGTTTACCTGGAAATACTGTTTCCCTTTTAAGAAATAGTAATTACTATGGTTTGACAATTAAGGGCGTCTATAATAATTTTCATGATCCTGACCTTGTTTTTGTTCCCCTTGTGCCTAACAAATCGACAGGGGATGTCCTTGCCTGGCGCAAAAATACCATCTTATCTCCAGCAATCGAAAAGTTTCTTCAGTTTGTTAACGAGCAAATTCAAGGATCCTAAAGTATTTAATGTTATAACTGATTTAGAAAGGAGAATTTAATTAAAATGAATCAAAATCTACAACCAAAGATAAAATTAAACAACGGTCACCTCATCCCCCAACTTGGCTTAGGAGTCTGGAAAGCCTCACTTGCGGAAACACAGCAAATGGTTAAAGAGGCTATTATGAATGATTATGTTTGATCGATACTGCTAAACAGTATGGTAACGAAGCAGCCGTCGGACAAGGCATTCAAGATGGTTTCAAGGCTACTGGCCGTGAACGTGATAGCATCTTTCTTACCACTAAAATTTTCAATGGTGATCAAGGAGATTATGATAAACTTCGGCAAGCAGTGAATGAGCAATTAAAAAAGTTACAAACAAACTATGTCGACCTTCTCCTTCTTCATTGGCCAGTTAATGATAAATACAATGAAAGCTGGCGCGCGTTAGAAGATATTTACAAGGACGGTCAAGCAAAAGCAATCGGCGTCTGCAATTTTAATGTTGAACGAATGACTGATTTGCTCGATCACGCAAAAATTAAACCAGCAATTAATCAAATTGAATTCAATCCCCTGATTCACCAGCCTAAGATTGTAAAATTTTGTCGAGAAAATGATATTCAGCTTGAAGCCTGGTCGCCACTAGGTAATGGTCGACTTCTTTCCAATGACGTTATTAAGCAAATCGCTGACGAGCATCAAAAGAGTCCTGCCCAAGTTATTCTTCGCTGGGAAATTCAGCAAGGCTTTATAGTTCTTACCAAGACTACTCATCCTCAACGTATGAAGGAGAACGCAGAAATTTTTGACTTTACCCTATCACCAGATGAAATGAAGCAAATCGACAAGTTAGATCAAGAAAAGCATTCTATCTGGTATGATAAGTTCAAGTGGTCAGGAAATCCGGACGGTGTAGATGACTATATTGGTAAGCCGGGCGCATTTTGATCCAACCAATTTCATATCTTTTACTATAGGGAGCGAGACAGAAGTCACTCGTGACTTCGTTTTCGAGCCCCCGCAAGCAACAATAGGCCTTCAGTGTTGACGCTGAAGGCCATTGTTGTACTGCGCTGTTCGTATTTTATGGAAGTGACCTAACTTATGTCACAACTCCTTTATTAGCTAAAATTGTCTAGAAATGTTCATATTATTATACTACAATTAAAATCATTAAAAAAAAGAGAGGATTCTTTAATGAAAGCTGTTGTATCTGTTCTAGGTGAAGACCAAGTTGGAATTATCGCTAAGGTAAGTGCCCTCCTTGCCCAAAAACAAATTAATATTCTAGATGTTTCCCAAACAATTATGGATGGCAATTTCGTAATGATGATGTCTGTAATGATTCCTGAAAATCTTGATAGTTATCAATTAACTAATGAATTTACAGAACTCGGTAAAGAGATTGGCGTTGAAATTAACCTTAGAAATGCCAAAATTTACGATGCCATGCATAATCTTTAATATGTACAGGAGGAATATCCCTTAATGAATTCACAACAAATTTATGAAACCAGCCACATGATTTCTAATGAAAACCTCGACGTGCGGACAATCACGATGGGAATTTCTTTACTTGATTGTATCGATAGTGATAGTACGGTTGCATGTCAAAAGATCTATGACAAAATTACGACAAAAGCAAAGAACCTTGTTAAAGTCGGCCAACAAATTGAAGCCGAATATGGAATTCCGATTGCTAACAAGCGAGTAACTGTTACTCCTATTTCCCTCATTGCCGCTGCTTCTCAAGACCACGACTATGTTAAATATGCTAAAACCTTAGACAAAGCTGCCAAAACATTAGGGATTGATTTTATCGGTGGGTACAGTGCCCTTGTTCAAAAGGGATACCAAACTGGTGACCGCACGTTAATCGCTTCCCTCCCTGAAGCATTGGCAGAAACTGATTTTGTTTGTGCATCAGTAAATGTTGGCTCTACTCGTAGCGGGATCAATATGGATGCCGTTGCACAAATGGGTGAAGTAGTCGTCGCTGGTTCAAAGCTTGATATGATGACAAATGCTAAACTAGTTATCTTTTGTAATGCTGTTGAAGATAACCCCTTCATGGCGGGAGGATTTCATGGTGTTGGTGAACCAGATGTAGTAATAAATGTTGGTGTTTCAGGGCCTGGAGTTATCAAAACCGCTCTAGAAAAAGTTAAAGGTGAATCAATGGACGTCGTTGCTGAAACGATCAAGAAAACTGCCTTTAAGGTTACACGAATGGGTCAATTAGTAGGAACTGTTGGAGCGGAAAGACTGGGTGTTCAATTTGGGATCGTGGACCTTTCTCTCGCACCAACTGCTGCCGCTGGTGATTCCGTTGCCGAAGTTTTAGAGGAAATTGGCGTAGCTCAGGTTGGAACTCATGGAACCACCGCTGCTCTAGCCATGTTAAACGATGCCGTGAAAAAAGGTGGCATTATGGCCTGCAGTCATGTTGGTGGTTTATCAGGCGCATTCATCCCCGTCTCTGAAGATGCTGGCATGATTAAGGCAGTTAACGCTGGAACGCTAAATATCTCTAAATTAGAAGCAATGACTGCAGTTTGTTCCGTTGGTCTTGATATGATTGCAATTCCAGGTGACACGCCAAAAGAAACCATTAGCGCAATGATTGCTGATGAAGCGGCGATTGGGATGATTAATAATAAAACCACTGCTGTCCGCGTGATTCCCGCACCCGGCAAAAAAGTTGGTGATACGGTTGAATTCGGTGGGCTATTAGGATATGCCCCTGTAATGGCAGTCAATAAAGCCGCAAGTACCGCGATGATTAACCGTGGTGGACTTATTCCCGCCCCAATTCATAGTTTCAAAAATTAATTTTAAAAGAATAGCGAGAGATTAGGAATCCCTAGTCTCCCGCTATTTTAGTGTTTAATTACCTGTTAATAAGGCGTAAACAACTAATAAGCCTAATTTCACAAACTTAGAACCGCTTAGGGTCAAGCGTCAAGCGTAATTTATTAATAAAATTTACTTTGTCATATTGTCCATATTGTATCATCTCGTGTATTCAAAGTAAGCTAAATTGTAAGCTGTCAAAAGCTTGTGAATTTTTCCGGTCTGGTGTAAGCAACACCTGATCGGTTTTTTGCTTTAAACGGCTCTCATTTGATTTTTACTGTATGATTACCCACAAAATAAATTTAAAAAGCATCTGAGAGCTCTTCGCTTGATTGTCTCTTTTTGAGTACAAAAGAAACTAACTGGGCGTGCAAGGCGCGCCTAAATGATTTTATGTTGAAAGACATAAAAGGAGATAAATAGATTATGAAAAAATACGACTACTTAAAACACCTCAAAGATGACATTAAAGAATACTTGAAAACTTTAGACGTTGGAAAGTTTGGCCTGTTACTACAACAGGACGAAGACACGATCGACGAGGTGGAGGATGAGCTGTTCGTTAATGATGACGTAACCGGTAACGGTTCTGGTTCTTATACTATGAACCGCCAAAAGGCAGAGCAAAACCTGGCCGGTAACTGGCAGCTATTAAAAGAAGCCCGCGACGAATTGGATCCGGGTCTTGACGTATTGGATAAAGGTCCAGAGTTTTGTGATGTTTTGATTAGATGTTACTTAGTAAATGAGGCCCTCAATGATTGCCTTAGTGATTTATTGACTGAAAGAACTAAAGAACAATAAAAAGTTTAAGGAGTGGTTAAAATGTTTAGTAATCAAAATAAATATAATAAGGAAGAAAGTTGTCAAAAATTAACAGGAATTAATCGATATTATCACCGACTACACCAAGGCGGATCGGGCAGTACCTATTATATCGAGCCGCGCGATTTGTGCCCGGTTGATGTTCTCAATCAGGCTGACCGGTTTGTGATTGTTAGTTTTGACCGTGATGATGATTATATTGTTGTTAACAATGAGCGTTTATATTTGACAAAACAAAACTCAATCAAGGCGACCAACAAGACACAACGCCGGATCGCGGTGGTTGACCTTGACCAACTAGAACAGTCAAAAGCTTATAAGTACGATGAAAAGTTCGCGCGGCGGTATACGTTTAAAGTTGACAAGTTCGACGACTTGCGGGATCTTGCTCGTGCTCAATATGAGCAAAACGGTGCGCCATATATTAAGCAGATTTTGACTCAAAACGGATATTATTATGAGCCTAGTTTTTCGCGTCAAGTTGTCCCGGCATGACCTGCCGCGTTACTTAAAATTACCATCAGCCCGGTATCATTTTGCCGGGCTTATTTTTATCAGACAAGACCGGTTAAATATCACGGCTTGACTTGCCGGATTTACTTGACATACCGCGCGGTAAGAGCATAAGGAAGGCCGCCCAATCAGCATAATCATAGAACGAATTGTCACGATTTGACGACAATTAATGATTTAAAGAAAACAACCAATACACGGCAACCTATTGCCTGATTATGCGATTATTTGAGTTTTTAAGATGACAAGGCGATCTGCTGTCTGGCTATAAAGTACCCGTGAGACGGGTTTTTTCTTCTTATTATTAAATAACGGTTTGACAAGCAAAACACCACCTAAAATTTCCAAAATCAACCATTATTTTAATTGTCATCAAAAAGAGACAATTACTAGATAACAAAAAAAGCGCGGCCGTTTTGGTCGCGCTTTGAGAGATTATATTATTATATTAAATTGTTTTTGACTACTTTAATAAGTGCCATTTGTCCGTGATACCAAACCAGCTATAGCTGTCGTAATCCCAAGCCGTCCGCCATGCAAGCGCTACATCAGAAACGCTACCTGTGAATGTTACGGCTTCGGCAAAATATAAGTTAGGCGTAACAATCAGCTCAATAATCTGCTGCAACGAATCGCTCCCGGTCAATCCTAAATTAGATTTAGATTTAACTGTTACTTGATGACTGTTAATATCACGTAACAAGTAAACAGCCGGGGCCAATTTTACAGATTTACCGTTTTCATCCGTTGCGGTTGCTGTGTCAACGTCAAGCGTGACCGCGATTGAATCAGCAAGTCCAACCCATCGCTTAAAATTACTTTGAGGAATAACGCGGAGCGTCGCGTTTCCGTCTTTCTTAAAGTCGTTTTGTGTTAAATATTCCCCATCATTTTCAGCGATCACACCGTGATCTACTCCGTCAATTAAAACTTTACCGCTCTTAAATGAGATACTATCCGCGGTGCTTTGACCTTCGGCGCTCACCCCTAAGTCCTGCCCGTCAAGCATCCAGTGTTTTGTGGTGTAGTCAATATAAGGTGTTGAACCGTTTGAACCGTTCAAGCTTTGACCTGTTGGCTGTACGCTAAAGTTCGAGCCGTCGATCGAGGTGATAACGGTTAAAAAGCCTTTGATAATGAACAAATCACCAACTACCGGCTGTACTTTTTCACCTTCAGCGTGTTCAATTTGTGACGTTGAAAATTTAACCAAACGTTCGTTCGCGTCGCCGGTTGCAAGCCATACACTGTGACCGTTCAGGCCGTCTTTTCCGTCTTTTCCGTCTTTGCCGGGTGCTCCATCGGCTCCGGGTTGTCCAGGTTGTCCGTCTTTGCCGGGTGCTCCATCTTTCCCGTTTTGACCATCACGGCCGGGCTTTCCGTCTGCTCCTTTAAGCGAGGTTAACCAATCTTTGAGTGTTCCTTTAAACCCTTCTTTTAGTGCTAAATCGTAAGCGCTTTGACCATCGGCGCCGTCTTTGCCCGGGGCTCCATCGGCTCCGCGTTGTCCGTCCTTTCCGGGCGCTCCAGCGGGTCCGGTTGGCAATGACAAGTTGATCGCGTAAGACGTTTCACCCGTCTTAGTAAGTGAGGCGGCCGCCGGTTGTCCAGCTCCCACCGTCTTGATTGTTCCAATCGTCAAGTTCGGCTCAATCACGCGGTTATCTCCCCCGGTCAATCCGCGGGGTCCGGTCGGTAGTACCAGTGATAAACTATAAACGTTGTTGCCTTTATCGATCAGATCTGCGGCTGCCGGTTGTCCAGCTTCCACCGTCTTGATTGTTCCAATTTCAAGCTTTGGCGTCGTTCCATTAGTTCCATCTTTTCCGGGCTTCCCGTCTTGACCGTTAGCGCCGGCTTGCCCTTTGAGAGAGTTGAGCCATTCTTGTTCGCTTCCTTTAAATCCATCTTTTTGTGCTACTTGATAGGCGCTCAATCCGTCGGATCCATCGTGACCGGGTTGTCCGTCTTTTCCGGCCGGTCCGGGTTGTCCTTCGGGTCCGCGCGGTCCAACTAAGCTGTTTAAAAAGTCGGCTTCAGTTCCAGAATGCCCTTGACTTTTCCAGATTTCATACGCTGATTTTCCATTTTCTCCAGTTTTTCCCTGTGGTCCAGCGGGTCCTTTTTTCAGCGAGTCAAGCCATTCCTGTTCGGTGCCCTTAAAGCCCGCCTGTTTAGCTAGTTCATAGGCGCTCAATCCGGCGGGTCCAGGTTGGCCAGTCTTTCCCTGTGGTCCTTCGGGGCCAGGCTTTGCCTGTGCTTTTGCTTCTTTAATAGCTTCTGCCAGTTGGTCTTTGAACGTGTCAAGCGTGATTGTTGTTAGCTTCCCGCCTTCGAGATTGTCGGCGTTTCGATCAATGGTAAACTCAAGCGCGTTTTGACTAGGCCAGATTGCTTTGCTTCCGTCAGCCTTCAGCGTCGTCCATACTTCCAGATCATAGGTTCCGGCGGGTAAGTCTTTTAGTTCTTCAGTCTTAAAAGTTACGTTGTTACTACCAACAACCAACTGGGCCGGCGCTGTTAACACGTGGGCCTTGTCGTGGTCAATGTGAATTTCGGCCGTATCTCCATTGCTCCAGACTACCGGTTGGTTAGTGTTGCGGGCGCTTAATCGAATAGTTTCGCTAGTGTCGCCCTGCTTAAAAATTAGAGTGTTGTTGTTGTTGTCAAGATATCGCATAATTGTTGTCTCCTTTACTTAAACAATCCGTAAGGTTGGTGAGTTGCTGCGTTTCTAACTGCTAAATAAGCATAGCCGCCGCCGTTCCGTGGTTGGCGAATCCATACATAGCCGCCGTGTGAGCTCCAGGCGTCATACTTTACAACTGCTCCGGGTGCCAGCGTCGCGATCCGGATTGAACTTGTCCGGGCGCCCCATCGTAAGTTTACGTAATATTTACTTGTAAACGTCCCGCGTTCGCTGTGCCAGACATCCCCCAAAGAATCGCGCCATTGACTACCAGCGCCGGGCTGTTTGTTTGTACTGTTCGGCATGGTGTTGCCTGCGGTTAGCTTCAAAACTTCGCCCGGGTAAATAACATTATTAATATTTTTATTGTTTAATGCCGCGAGTTGATACATCGATAACCAGTTATTTTTTGCAATCAACCACCACGAGTCGCCTGGTTTAACGGTATATGTTCCAGCCTGTGCTACCGGTCGTGACGGCGCGGGGTTCTGCTTTGGTTGTGTGATTGGTTGATTTATGTTCCGGGTATAACCGTTATCAGTAATACCGGTAAGGTCAACATCACCGTCAAGCCCCCCGGCTGCGTAATTGCTAGTAAATTGGAAAATTTGAACGTTATTAAAAGAGGGGAAATAGTTGTAGTTTGGAAAACGCCGGATCGAGTAGTCCGGGTATTCAGCAAGCCATAAACCGTATTTAGTAGAGATATTATAAAGATTGTTATAGCCTAAATGTGATAACAAAAAGTTTTTATATCCGTATAGCATCGGTGTATATCCTGCCGCCTTGATACGGTCTAAAGCGTAAAGAACACTGTCGGCATCGGGGTTTCCGCTTTCTACATCTAACGCTACAATTGAACCCCGCGGCGTTTGAACTTTAGGCAAGTAGTAGTTCAACATTTGATCGGCTTGGTAACGTCCAGAAAATTGAGCATAAATATAGCTGTGTGCTCTAATACCGCGGGCTCGGTCGGCTTGTGTTTGCGTTGAGTAAGTGTAGTGATCTACAAAATAGCCGTTATAATATCCGCCAATTTGGTTGATTTGGAATTTTTCGTCTCCATATGCAGTGCGCCCGTATGTTCCTTGGTATTGACTTTGGTCGGTTCCGCGGTCGCCGCGCGCCGCGTCGGCCGTCGTCGCGGTGAATCCAACAACTAAAAAAGCGGCCGCTAATGCAACCGCCGCGTGTTTGATTTTGCTTTTTAATGACACGTTAGGATCTCCTTTCAGTCATTAATTGTCTCTATATGAGACAATCATTTTTAAATTAATTTGATGGTAATTATACAGTTTAAACAATTTGACAGCCACTTATTTGGCGCTTTTTGCGCTATTTTTGCCGTTGTTTTGCTCTGCCAAAATTGATTGACTAACTGCCGCGATGCTTTCGCTTTGTAGTTGTTCAGCCTGTGAGGCTAAACTAGTTAAAGCCTTGATTGTTGATGGTGAGATTGCGTTGGTATAGTTGTAAGCCTGTACCGTCGGCGTTACTGTTCCGGTTTTTTCGTCCTCTTTTTCTTGTTGTTGTGACGGTTCAATAAATCCAAAAATACCGGCAAGTGTTAACAATGTATTAATTACGGCTACCGCTTGGTCTTCGTGCTGTGGTGTTACTCCAAAAATAGCCAGCGTTTGATTAATCAAAACAATAATTAAAGTAATCACTGATACAAGCGCGGTTTTATTAATTGAGCCATCACTATTTAAAAACTTCTTTTTAACGACTTCTTTAATCTTTTCCATGATGATTTAGCTCCTTCCCTACTTCACGGCGTAACTCTTCAAGTCTCATTTCGTCTTTGATGAACTGCCGATCGTGCCGTTGTAAATGCTCTGATAAATCTTTATATTGATTGTTTAAGTTTTCGTTTGATTCGTGCAAGTCGTCGAGTTGGCTACTAAGCTTATCAATAACTCTGATTAACTTAATCAAAGTACCAATCAAGGCGCCGCCTAAGGATAAGATAGCTACCCAATCCGCGGCGGTTAAGCCTAAGCCGGTCCATTCGGCGGCTGCAATTATAAAAGAATTTATAATCATGATGACCCCCTTAATGGATTTCGCCAACTTTTTGGTTATATTGAGTTTGTGCTGATACTAAAAAAGAACCAAGAAAACGAAGTGCAGAGTCGTTGTACACTTCCGAGTTCGTGTTGTATTGGACAATAAAGCTCTTAACGGCTTGAGAAATTGTTGCCGTCATTGTTGAATTAACGGCGATGCTGTAACTAGTTAAGCTGTCTACACCGCTTACTTTTTCGACTCGTTCTGATAGTGAATTTAGTGAGTCCATAGCGTCGCTTAGGTCGTCGGCTACACTTGAGACGCCGCCGTCGTTGTTGCCGGTTTGTACAACTGCACTAGACAAGTTGTCCACCTCATTTGATAGACTCCGTAAGCTCTGTGAAACATGTGAAACATTATCACTAATGGCGCTAATAGATACGCTGTTTACTGATGCACTAGATGCGTTGCTGTTCGCTACATCTTGAACGTTCGAAACTGCTTCGCTTAACGTTGAAAGCTCCGCCGTATTGCTTGAAATATGATCCTTTGCGTCGCTGATTTGGTCCGTCTGTGATGATGCTTGTTGTTTCAAGTTTTCAACGTCGCTATTAATAAGTTTTTTGACTGTTAAAGTGTCGATCACGTTTGAACCTGTGAAATGATTGTCCCCTCCCGCTGTGACAACATTTCCGGCTGAACTAATAACCTTATCTAAAGCTGAAATGTAAATATCACTGTTAGCTTGCGAAATGTCGATCCCGTTTTCTAAAACGTTAAAATCAACATTGACCGTCGAGATGACTTGTTGGCTACCGTCCAGCGTCTTGTCTTTTAACACGAAATAAGCGCGCTGAACTTCTCCGGGTGATTGATAAACCGCGGCGGGTACTCCAAAAACAACCAGCCCGCCGCTCGCGTCAACCAGATTTATCACCTTGTCGCTTGTCTTTACAACGCCGGCCGCGTCTAAAACTTTGAGTGTGATTTGTGTGTCGGTCAAGTCGTGAGGCTCTCCGTCGTCAACAAAAGCTAAATTAACCGCCCTCATAGCATCCCCTTGCCGTCCGTTCAAGGCCGGGATCGTTGCGGTCTTGTTTGGGTCGGTCGTGGTGTCTAACTTGTAATATTTTTTAGCTACCATCTCCGGCTTGTAGTGTTGAATTTTTGTGTTGTAATTGTCCATTTTTTCATCCTCCTTTCCTTAGTTAATACTTATTGACCCGGTCGCTAATCTTGCTTAAAGTTTGATTGATTTGTTTCCAGTCCATCCAACTTACCAAAAAAACGGGCGCGATCAAGTTGTAACGTTCAAGCTGTCCTGCTAAGTCGTCAAGTGAGGCGATCGCTTGTCGCTTTGATTCTTTAACATATTTTTTATAAAAACTGTTATAATACCGCGGCGGTGTTAGTTCTACCGGTTTAAAGCTGATTGATAAACTAAAAACATTGTTTACGTGATCGGCAACGCTTTGGCCCGTTTGATTAAACGTTGTTAGATTTCCTTTAATATCTTCTACTGTTTCCATCGTCAATACCTCCAACAAAAAGAGGATCAACTCTTCTTTTTGAGTTGGTCCTTTAATTTTTTGTTTTCCTTTTCTAGGTCGTCTAGTCGGTCGGTTAGCTTGTTCAACTTGTCGCTTAATGCCTGAATTGCTAAAGTGTTATAAGCTACTAAGTTGCCGTCCTTCCGGTGCTTTCCGTCTTTACTGATTAACTCTTTAGGTGTGTTCCATTGTGATACACGGTGTACGTCGTCAATCATTGGTGAGACATAATATTCTTTCTCTTCGTCATCCTTGAAGTTATACCCTCCAATGTCTACCTGATTGACAAGCTCCAGGCCGTCCTGTTTTGATAAGCGCTTAACATTCTCTTTTTTTGACAATTGAGAACGTGCGTGCGTGTTTCCGTAAAGTGTACCAACCGTAACGTGTGCTAAGCGTCCGGGCTGTTCATCTGAACCTAGATCGATCCACTGTCCTGTACCGTGTTTTTTGTCGTGCCATTTAAAATTTAAAACGCCGTTTTTATAATCGCTATCCTCCACGTGGTCGCGAAAAACAAAACGATCAGCGGTCGTTACAAGTCCGCCTGTATGTGACAAGCAGGTCTGACCAAAATAATAATCAGCGTTTTTATAGTAAGATTGATTCATGAAATCGTCACTAAATTTATAATCAATTTTATATAATAACTGTCGATCGTTCGGGTTGATCGGTCGGCCGTCGCGTAAGTTTGCCAGTAGTCCATCTTTTCCGTTTTTGGTTACATAACCGGTTAAAGCCTTATTGTTCCGGTTTACTGTAACATTTGCTTTTTCGTCAATATTGGCATTAGTTCCGCGGTCACTAATTGGTAAACAAGCTTTAATTGGTTTTGTTGCATTCACTCTAGAATCGCCTGGGTCGTCCGGTCGGGCTGTTCCTTGGTCGCTGTCCATTTGGGCTAGACCAGTTGAACCGGTTCCTGTATAGTCACCATCTTCGGGCTTGTCTTCGCTTGTGTCTAAGTCGTCGGCGGTTTGGTCGTCTTGTAACATTTTAATATTGGTTATTGTCGGAGAGAGCTCCATGTCGTGTACAGTTGTAGCTCTTATGTTATAAACCAGGCCGGGATCTACGTTGTTAAGCGTTAATGTTGCGCCCTTTGCGGGGTCAAAAGGATACCACTCAAAAGCTCTTAAAATGACGTGATAAAGTTCGTTTTGAGCTCCAACGCCTATACTGTACTTATAGCCCGGGATCGGTTGCTCTTCTGTTTGTCCGGGGTGATCTACCACTGCTTTAACCGTAACTTGTGGCTCTAGAACCATCTTTTCGCGCGCCGCTTGCAATGCTGCGTCGGCTCGGGTAAACCCTCCATCTAAGATATCTGGTGAGTTCCATAGTCCATATTTTTGGATTGACTTTTTAGATGTTGCTAAAAAATTCTTAAAATAAGGCTGTTGTTGTTGTACAAATTGGTTCTCTTCTTCGGTGTCCCCGTCTTCGCTGCTTGGTTGTGTGCTGTAGGTTGCACTCCTCACTTCAATGGCGTTACACAAGCCGCTCATGCGGTGCGTGATTTCAATGTTTGCTGTGTCATAAAATTGGTCAAATCTTAGGTTTGTGTCAATATTTCTTACATTTTGTAAGTCGCCGTTTTGGTCCCGTTCTTTTTGGTAACCGTAAAAGTGCAAAACACCCTGCCAGGGGATGATCACCGTGCCAGGCCAGGTTTCTACAACGTGAGTTAATAACTGCTTACCGTTCCAGTGTCTAACGTCTTTAATCGGTCGCTTTGGAAAGTGTCCGTGTATTGACCAGTGAAAACCTAAGGTGTCGATACCGTCCCAGAACCATTGCAAAAGCCCGTGTAAATCTGTATATACAATTTTTGAGCTGTTACTTGTTCCGGTGTCGTCGCCGTCTTCTGTATTTGATTTCATCGGCGTCGATTTTAAAACACGTTGAAAATAAGCATTCACGATCTGCGTTCCGGTGATTGACGCGCTCGCGTTACCGGCCACTTTTTTGGTGTAGTCTTGGATAACGAAAAGCTGCTCCCCTGCCAAAACCCAGCTCCCTTCGTGTAAAGCTTTAAAGCCTTCTGAGCCGTCATCTTGAACGTCAAAAGTTAGGGTATAGTTTGCGTTGTCGCTGTAGCTTTCTTTAACACTGCTCCGGTCTACACAAGTCAACGGGTAATATTTTCTGTGGTTGTTTTTTAAGGAATTTACACCACGCTCAAATTCAATTACCTGCAAATAGTCAAAATGTCGCGGATTTTGAATTGTCAAGATTTAGCTCCTCCTTTCCTAAATAAAATATAAAAATATTAATAATGAGCAAAATAAAACCTTGTATCAAGATAACCAGACGCGGCGCCGTCTAACACGATCGTGTTCCAACCCGGGTCCAGCCAAAAGTCCAGGGCTTGATTCATTGAATTAAACGGCGTGTAATCAATAGCGCCACTTTTTTGGTCTACACTGTTTACTTTTCCGAAGTTGAGGTTCATAAAAACATAATCACCAGATAGGGGCGGTTCGGTCCAGTTGTGCTTATGGTCAACAATTAGCTTAGTGTTTGAGGTTTTGTTTGTAATTGTTAACATCTCCGTATTGACACCGTAAAGCCAAATTTTGCAATCCATCGTGGGGTTGGTTAGTTGGCTCATTACATCCCCGGCAATCCAGATCCGGTTCTCCCCCGGTTGTAGCTTCCAACTAGGCCGGCCTGAATCGGTCGGCGTTCGTAAGTCCTGCATCAAATAGCTGTCCCAGTTGTTTTCTATCCAACGGGTCGAATTGGTGAACCATAGGCCCAGCGCGTTGTCCATCTTGACGGTAAACACCACATCGTGATCACTCTTTGAGTCGTCCAGTCCTTCAAATCCCGCGGTGTAAGCCGCGGCGTGTAAGGTTGGGTGATAGTTTGTCTGCATGATAAATTGAGCTTTTGCCGCGAAATACTGCTCAATGTCGTGCTTTTTGTCTACAAAATCGCGGTGATCCGTATAGTGTAACCAAAACTTAAGATTAATAGGTGTTTTTGCTAAATTGTTATATTGAAAACGTGAACCATCGATCCCCGCGTCCTGTGTATATACATTGTTTATTACGGGGTCGGTTGTAATGTCTAACAATTTCAGATCGGGCGTTATGTTTTCAATGTTTGTCATCGTTGAGGTGTCGTGATTTTTCCACCAGCTGTTGGTCATATTGAGGCCTTTCCAGTCTCGATATGCACTAACTTGTATCAAGTCGTCGCTCATTATTCATCTTGTCTCCTTCCTTTTAGTAAGTAAGATTACTTAGCTGCGCCTGTCGTAACATTTCAGAGGTATCTTTAAAAGCGGCGTTTTTGTCGTATCCGTTGATGCCACTTAAAGTTTGACGTGTCGCCGATGCTTCGTCTGCTTGACGTTGTAAAATTGAGCCGGCAATACTGATTAACGTTGTTAATAGTTCGTTTGTCCGTTCGCTTGTTCGGTCGGTCGCTGCTGTCTGTTGTTGTGTGTTTGTGGTGTTTCCCGCGTAATAATCTACAACTTTCTGCAATGACTGCCAGGCGTTTCCTTGCTTCATCGCGTCAAGCGGCACCGCTGCTTCGGGTCCTGCTTCACCAAAAATACTAGGCGCCGTTGCGATCCCACCGTTGGCAAATTGAGCCGCTGCTTTGTCGAATTGACTAATATTGTTGTTGTACCAATCATTAAGCCGGGTTTTGTTGGTCGCCGCGAGGTTACGTTGTCGTTGTACTGTTTGGCTTGTCTTTGAAAATTCAGCGTTTGCTTGATTGATTGAGTTTGTCCGCGTTTGGTTTGCTTCGTTCAGCGCTTGCTGTAACGTTTGCCGGGCTTGCTGCTGGTCGTTGAACGCCGCCGCGTAATCGTTTTGGTCTTTGGCCGTTTGCATCTCTGCGCGGGCTTTTTCCATCGAGTTGCTGTAATCACTTTGAGCGTCAAAACGTGCTTTAGAAAATTCAGCCGCCGCGTCGGTTAGTGCCCGGCTCAATGTTTGCCGCGCTTGGTCTAGCGTCTGCTTTAGTTGCTTTAAGCTGTCATTAATCTGCTGCATGTAGTTCTTAAATTGACTTTGTAACTGCTTAACGAATGATTTCCGGCTTTCGTTGTGTGATACATCCCCGGCGGTGTTCAAGTCGGTTATATAACTATTGAGCGCGCCTACACCGTCATAAAAGTGGTTGACACTTTGGCTCATCAATTTGGCGGTGTTGTCTCCGTTGATGATTTGAGCTCCACGTGGGATAAAGCTCAAAACGTTGCGGCGGTGTGGAAATGGTAAAAGTGTTCCGTTGTAATACATCAACTCTTGCCAATTGCTGCCGCTGCCGTCGTTGACGATCGCCATTTGGTCCCTATCTACGCCGTCGCTTCCGTTGGCGTATCGGTTAGCTTTCGCTATCCGTTGCTTCCAATTTCTAACCGCTTCAATCTGCTTGTTTATTTTTTCGGCTGCTTTGTTATAAGTCGCGTTGGCGCTTTGTGTTGATTTAGCTAGCTGGTCGTTGGCGCTCCGTTGTGAGCTTGTCAATGACTTATTAGCTTCAAAACGTGCATCATAGCTTGAACGGTCGGCGCTTGCCGTCGCCGTTCTCAACGTCGCGTTGGCGTTAATGTTGGCGTTTCTAAATACGCGCGCCGCTTCAGCGGTAACTTTGCTATATGATGATTCGGCGTTGTTCCGGCGTTGCTTTAATAGCTGATTTTGTCGGTTAACCTTCTTATCATAAGCTACCTCAATAGCGCTCATCCGGTTGCTAAACTTTCCGTCGAGATCGTAAAGCTTCTTGTTTTTTCGCTTCCGGCTGATCTTCATTTTTTCAATCCGCCGCTGTGCTTCCTCGGTTCTCCGGTTAGTGTCTGCCTGTTGCTTGTCGTGCATCTGCTTTGCTTTAGTCGTTTGTTGGTTAAAGCTGTTTTGAGCGTTTGCAAGGCGTTTTGCGTGTTCACTTCTTGCCGCGGCTTGTGCCTGTTCATAAGTCAGCTTAGCTTGCGCTTGCGCCTGCTTAAAAACATTTTGAGCTTTAGCAATCGCTTGCGCTTTGACTTGGTTGGCTCTAGCAATCGCGAGATTAAAAACACGCCGTGCCGCGCTGATCAACTGTGCGGCCTTTTGTTGTGCAATCCGGATTGTCCGTTGTTGCGTTGCCTTCGCTTCCTGCAATAACCGCGTTAAATAGGCCATGTGCGTGTCGTATTGACTACCTAACCGGCTCTTAAAGTCGTTTTGTAGTCCGACGGTTGCTCCCCGGTCGTTAACATTAACGGCGCTCCATTCATCACCTTTACCATCGGCAAAATGTCTAAACCCGCGCTGTTCGGCGATCTTCTTCGCGGCCGTGCCGTTTATTACTTGGTCGCCTTGCTTGAGGTAAGTCATCACGTTCCTGCGGTTTGGAAAAGCATACAGGCGGTTATTACGGAGCAACATTTCGCGCCAATCCGGGTCGGTTGCGTCGTTGACCATCGCGACCTGGTCTTCAATTGTTCCACTAGTACCGGCGGCGTATTTCTTGGCTGGTTTTGAGGCGCTTCCGCTGTGTCCAATGTTTGCTACCTTGTTATATAACTTTTTAGCGCCGTTTTTGAGGGCGTTAATTTTATTTTTGAGCCAATTAAACATTCCGCCAAAAATCTTTTTAACGGTGTTTGCCAATCCGTTTATAAAACTTCTAAAGCGCTTGTTGTGCTTGTACAACTTCAAAAACCCGCTGATAAGAACGCCCGCTGGCGAAAACTTCACAATTACCTTAAAAGCATTTTTTAAGATAACACCGATCCCTTTGATGAAATCTCTAAACTTTCCGTTTGTCTTGTACAAGTGAATAAATCCAACTGTCAAGGCGGCTACAGCTGCAATAGCTGCCCCAATCCCCGTTCCTAAAAACGCGAGGCGTAACAGTTTAAGCGCTTGACTAACCCCGCCAATAATTGTGACGGCTTGCTTCATTTTGAGAACAAAACTCATCACTTTTCCGGCGGCAAAAAGGATCCCCAAAACTACAGCAAAAGCTTTTACTGTGTTTTTGTGCTTTGCTAGTGCTTTGCCAAAATTAACAACGCCGGTCGTAACTGTTCTAATAACTCCGGCCAATTTGTTTAGGGTTCGTTTACCTTCGGCTGAATTAAGAAACTTTGCCATTTGAACACTAGCATCCCGTAACGCCGGCATAAGTGACTTACCTAAAGTTACACCCACCGCGTTGCTGGCTTGCTTAAATTGACGGGTCGCCATTTTTGAGCTTCCCATATTCTTCTTGGCTAATTTTTCAACATAGCCCTGGCCTTTATACGAGTTATTAACGCCTTTTTGAACTTGCCCCAATTGTCGGGTGTTATTTGACAAGATAACGGCCGCGCTTTCACCGGTCGCTCCAAAAATCCGCTTAAATAGCGCGGCTTTTTCGGCTCCGCCTTTGTCTTTGGTGTGTTCGTCTAAAAGCTTGAAAACATCCACTAGGCTCTTCATGTTGCCGTTCTTTTTCTTAAAGTCTGATACTTTAAGACCTATTGACTTTAAAGCTTTTTTACCGTTAGAGCTTGGCGCTACTAGTGAGTTTAGAACTTCACGCATCCCCGTTCCGGCTTTTTCGGCTTCTAGTCCGTTATTTGATAGAACACCTAGTGCGCTGGCTACTTGACCTACACCATAGCCTAAAGTTCGGCCTTGTGGTCCGGCATACTGCATCCCCGTCGCGAGGCCTTGGTAGTCGGTCGCCGTCATATCGGCGGCGTAAGCCATCTGATTTACCGCTTTTTTGGTGTTTTTGATCATTCGGCGGGTGCCGTTCGCCCGTAAGCCAAAACTTTCAATAGCTCCGGTTGAGCTCTCTATAACATCTTTTAAGTCGTCGCCGCTGGCTACACTAGCCTGCAGCATCGTCTTCATAGCCCCTAAACTTTGACTTGAGGTATAGCCCCGCTTAGTTAGTTCTTGATAACCCGCGGCAATATCACGTTGATCTACACCATAAGCAATACTTAGATCACGGCCGCCGCTTTGCATCTTTTTGACGTTGGCGCTGGCTTCTCCGCTATTTTCTCCGCCGGTGATTAAAAGGTTTTTAGTCTTTAAATATTGATCTTGTAATTTTGAGGCTTCGTTGGCGCCTTTAATAAGACCGGCGCCAATCCCGCCAATAACCATACTTAAACCAAGGGCGTGCTGCTTGATGCGGTCAAAAGTCGCGCTCATCCGGTCTCCTAGTCTTCCCGTCGTGTCGTGTAATTGCATAATTTTAGCGTTTACAGTCGTAAACGGTGTAGGTCGGAACTTCATTGTTGCCCGGTTGAGTTCTAGCGCTTTGTCCTTAGTTTTGGCAATTGAGGTGGCAATCTGATCTAATCGCTCTTTTTCTTTGAGCGTTTGGTCTGCCGTTTCGCCGTATCGTTCGCGCGTGGTATCCAGCACGGCGTTCTGCGCTTGATATTGACGCCGTAAGTTTTCCAGCGCTTGTTGTGTTGCGTTGTATTGACTAACGGCTGCGCTTGCCTTTTTGTGTTCCGCTGTCAACCGGTCGGTGTAAATTTTAGATTGACGTTGTGCGCTTTTATAGGCATCTTGTAAGTTGCCTAGTCCGCTTATCTGGTGGTTGAACTCTGTTTCTGATTTGGCTAATTCGGTGCGTAACTTTAACTGTTGAGCCCGGGCGTTTTCGATTTGTTTAGCCTGTCGCGCCCATTTTTCGTCCGCTTTGCCGTTTTGTAAGTCGTTCAGCTGTTTGGTCGTGTCGTGTAAGCTTTGGCGGTATTCGTCAAGTTTTCGCTTAGCCTCATCAATCGCGCTCTGATTATCCCCCGCGTTGCCGGCTTTTCGTAAATTGTCGTAATCCTGCTTAGCGGCATTTACCTGATTACGTAAGCCGTGCAGTTTGTTGGTTAATGTTTCAATATTACCCGTCCGGTCGGCTAATAATGATCCAAGCTGTTTGTGTTCATCCTCTAAAACTTTAATATAATCTGTTTGGCGTTTTAACGCGCTGTTGTAACCTTCCCAGCGTTGTTGAGCCGCGCCCATACTGTTGCCGGTTTGTTCGAGGGCGTCCGCGGCGTTTTGACTTTCACGCTTGATGGCTGCAATCGCGTTCTTGATTGTTCTCATCTGTTGCGCCGGTTGCATTGTGTCCAACTTAATTAGTGTCGCCATCGTGGTTGATATCGTGTTTGCCATCAGTCCTAACCCTCCTTTATAAATTTATTTATAACTTTATTTGTTCTTTTTACTGTTGATTAACGCGGTTAGATTTACACCGCCGCTTTCTCTTAACATCCGCTCTTTAGTGATCCCTTTTTCTGCCATTTCTTGGCTACTCATTCCGGCTCCTGGTAATACTTGGTCCGGTGTTGCTACGTGTTTGGCGTTGAGAATTTCGTTCATTTCGAAATAATCCTCCTGGTCAAAATCTTTAAGGCTATAATGTAACTCCGTGATAGCTTGACCCGCCGCGTATTGTAGATTTTCGAGCTGTGCTTCAAGTGTTGATATATCGCGGTCTAGCTTATTCCGCCGCGCTTTTGCTGGGCGTGTCTTCTGCTGGTTCGTCCATTGCTTTGAGCGTGTCGTTGATTGTGTCGGCGTCCGCGCCTTGAATCATTAAAGCGATCTTAGTGTCTAACTTTTGCAATTCTTGACCGTCTAAATCGTCAAGCTTTTCTGCTTGCTTATCGGTTAACTTTAAAATTTCAGTAGGAAACGCGATCAGCTTGTCGAAAAAGTCGGCCTCTGTTTTAAATTGAGCCTCGATATCGTCGCTGTCTTCAGCCCGTCCAACTTTCAACATATCAAGTTGAAACTTAACCGCCCGCCGCATGTTACGGTTTGAATGGTTGATCGTAAACGTCTTGTTTAAAGCTGGTACGTGTAACTTATTTTGTGCAATCATAATATAATCTCCTTATAAATTTATTTATATTTTGTCATAAAAAAAGGCCCGGGCCTTTGACAGCCGGGGTCTTGATAAAGCCCGCTTAGTCGTGCTTACGTGTTAATTAAAATTACTTACCTAAACCGCCTACTGGTGAGGCTGATGCGTCGTCATCCTTAAAAGCTCCGTTGTTCTTAACCGGCGTATCCCAACCTACCGCGGTGAGTGCTGATTGTTCTTCACCGTCCGTTACTTCACCAATCGCGTAAAGGGCCCCAATGTGATCGTCGTGGTTCGCGTTAAAGGTAATTTGATCATATACGATCGTCTTCTTTGAGTCCGTGTTAGTGCTCAAAGAAACCGTGCTATAACTAGCGCGGCAAGTAGGAAAGGCATAAAGTAAGTTCTTGTCAATACCCAACTCTGGTGCTACTACTACAACACCAACCTTTGGCAACTTGTCGCCGGGGGTGTAAAGTCCGCCGTCGGAGCCCTTCTTCATACCGGTAAGGTCTGCAATAAGCTGCATGCCTGCTTGGTTAATCGTGAGGGCTACGGTCGGCTTGGCTGGTTCAGAGTATGAATATTGAATCATGTTTGAGCCAGAGATGTTCGTCAATTGTCCTTGTAATCCCTTAATGTCTGCCTTTTGTACGCCTAGGTATGAGTGATCAAGTTCGATCGTCTTTCCGCCCGCGTGAACATAGGCGGTTTTAATACCAACTTCTGCCATAGTTTGTTTCCTCCTATAAATTGTTTAATATTTTATAAAATCTCTAAATTTGATACGTAAAAAGTAGTTGTTAACTGTCCGGTGTCGGGGTCAAAAGTGTGGCCGTAATTTTGGCCTAAATCCCAGCCGCTCTTAATGAATGTACGGTATAACTTAACGTCTACCAATTCGGCGTCTACGTCCAACGTATCAGAGTAGAAAACTTGAACCTCAACGCGTCGATGTAAAGCGTTAAAATCATTACTACCGTATAAAGCCGGATCAGTGCTTGCATCGGTGACTAATACAATTGTTTTATTAGTCGCTGTTTGTTCTGGTGGAATGTTGATCGCATAAACTTCGTCAACGTCTTTAATTTTCGCGTTTTTGATTAAGTCGCGCGCTTCTTTAACCGCTAAAGCCAATTAATCGCCATCCCCTTCTTTAATATCTTTTTGTTTAGTGTCAATCAACCGTTGCATTATTTCAGCTCCGGCTTTTAACATTTCGCCGTGAATCGCCGGGTCGTTTCTTAGATTGTCTATATAGTGGTCCCCGGTCATGAACCGTGTTCCGTTGTTAACACGCATCGCGTTCATTCCGTCCCAATTGTGACGAAAGCCAACAACAGTACCATCACCCGCGGCAAATTTTGATCCGGTGCTGGTGTTGCCGGGCGCCATCGCTACATCATCCGCGAGGTGCGGCATCTTGAGACGCTTATAGTGTGAGTAGTGATTTTTACGGGTTTCAGCTTCTAGTTTTTCTTTAAAGATTGACGCTTGCGCTTCGGTGATTTCTTGACGTTCTGCAAAATTTAGCTTACTTGTTGCGTCTTCTAGTTGCTTTGTCCAATCTTCAAGCCCGGCAATTAAAGCGCCAAAAGCATCAGTTGTTGCCATTTCATCACTTCCCAAAACGTTCAACGTGTTTTAATGTTAACAAGTCCGTCGCGTTATATGTTCCATCATTTACACTATAATTAATACATTTATAAATTTTGTTATTATCTAAAACAACATATAAGCTCTTTTGTTGGGCCGTTTCTTTGTTGTGTCTGATAACAATCATCACGGTGTCCTGGTAGTCCGTGCCCGCTGCCGCGTATCGGTCGGTGATTGTTTGGTTACGTGTTGCATAGTGTAACCTTGCCAACTTCACCGGTTGCGGTGATGATTTTCCACCTAGGTTTTCATTAGTAATACTCTTAACGGTGCAAAAATCCGCCTGATGATTGAACTCATAGGGTTGGTATCTAAATTGTTGCCACTCTAATTTTCTTGCTTGTCTGGCCATTCGTCATGCCTCCCCTGTAAATGTGTAATCATCATTTGAACACCTAGAGGAAAGCCCCCGCTTAGTGTTCGGTCGTAATATAACGCCGTTGATAACGCCTTAACCGCTTGAATATAAATCGGGTCCTTTGACAACGTGGAGGCGCTGAGGTTTGTGTTGACGGCGTCCGTGATGATTTCTTGAGCGCTTTGAATCAATCCCGCCATTAATTTCTTGCTTGTTGCGGTGGTGTCAAGGTTGAGCTCATCGAGCATATCTTCAGGTGAGACAATAAGCTCTTTTTCTTCATCGTTCATTTATATCCTTCTTTCTGTGTGTTACGTTGTATTACTTGCCGCCCTTACCGGCGCCGCTTGCGTCGCTGGCTGCGATCGCCTTTGCTGGCATCTTAACAACCGTTACCAAATCTGGCCGGATCGCCTTGACGTCTTCACGTACAAAAAGACCAAGTACAACATCGAAAACATCGAAATTATCCAAGAACTGGCCAGAGATTTCGCCGTTATAGAACTTAGTGACTGCCTTCTTGAGTGGTGCTACAACTGCTACCGCGTCCCCGGCCTTGCCTAACAATTCATCAGCTACAACAACTACTGATTTACCAAAAAGATGGCCGCTAGTCGCTGCGGTTGGATCTGGCTGCAATAATGGCCGGCCAAATCCATCCTTTAACTGGTCGAGGGCATCGTAAGCGCTTTGAGTTAAGATAATCTGCGCGTTTTGACTGTCAACCGGCTTTAAGTTAACGTTGATGGCCGTCTTTAAGTCGGCTACTGCATCCGTTGCCGTTACATTGTGAGCGGGGTTAGTGGTCAAGGCTTGAGCAATTAGCGCGTCGTCGGTGTTGTCGAGTAATTCGTTTAACGTCTGTCGTAATTCACTAACCCAATCATATTGTGCATCCATTAAAAGGTCGCGGCTAGTCGTGAACTTGCCGGCGTAACTTTGAAGCTTCCAGTCGGTGCTCTTAATTTCCCGGCTTAATTGTTCCTTTGAGTTTTCAAATTCTGCCTTAGTCTGCAATACCGCGTTGGTAGTATCAAAATAAGGCTTAGTGCCTGTGGTGGTTGAGACCGCGATTTGGTTCACAAATTGTCCTAAACGTGGAAATTGGTGTTCTTCGTGGTCGGCGGCCAAAATCGTGTGAGGGATCAATACTGAGCCTTGACCTAGTCCAACGCCTGCGGTTGCATCGCGTAAATCGCGGCTCATTTCGCGCGTGGTTAAGTAATCGTGTAAATCGCGCGTGAGCGTCTTGTCTTCTGTCTTTGGTGTAACGTTTAACATATCCCGTTTTTCCTCCTTTTTCTGTTTGTCATTAATAGAACGAGATTCAACATTTTCGCTTACTGTAGAACTTGCTGAACTTTGAACGTCGCTGGCTGATGATTGAACGGTTGAACTTACAGCGTCGCTTTGTGCTTGACTTGCTGCCGCTGTTGATTGCGGGGATGATTGATTGCTTTGTTTGTCGTCTTCGATCTCATCGTCTCCGTCGTCAACGTCTACATCATCGCTTACGTCTTCATCGTCGCGCTTTGCTTGATTTAAACTGTTCAACGTTGATTTAACAGCTTCATCAACCGCCTGCTTAATCATTTCATCAAGCTTTGGCTTTTCTTCGTCTTGCTTTGAGCCGGCGTTATTGTCTACTGTTTGCGTTTGCTTGTTGTTGTTTTCCATTTCGTTTGTTGCCTCCTTGCTTCGTAAATATTTTGAGTAGTCTCTTTGAACGGTCAAGCTGGTTTGCACATAAGCCGGGATTGGCGTAATCGTCAATTCACTTACTGATTCAATACGTGTTACGTAATGAACAGTGGTCCCGTCGTCTTCCGTTTCCCATTTTTCACCGCTTCCATCCGCTGGTAACGTAAAGCCAAAACTACAGCCGCGAATGTTTCCGGCTGTAATATTTTCTCGCGTATCGTTTGCCAGTGTCGTGTTTGGTAATTTTGCGGTAAATTTTAAGCCGTGATCGTCTAGTTTGGTTGTCAAGCTTCCCGCGTCGGCTCGCGCCAATACCTTGTTATAGTCGTGACCGTATAGCAATAAAACACCTGACAAATCAACGTTATCAAGTGCTCGGCTATCAATATACTCTGTGAACGGTAACGGTTGGCTCGGTTGGTTGAAAACTACTGCATAACCGCGGATTGTCGTCGTCCCGTCGTCGTTCTTAACTGCGCGGAGCTGGTTGCCGTCAACCGGTAAAGTTCTGATATTTACGTTTTCATTTTTAACGTTTGGCATCATTTTTCACCTCCTCCGTTTGTATTTTGTGGCGGTGAGGTCGCCGCCGCGTTAAATTGTGCTGTTAGGTCGTCGTTGCTGATTTGGTCTAGACCTAAAGCGTGAGCGTTCTTTAATAGTTGAACCGCTGTGCGCGCTGGTAATACTGGTGACTTCCCGGCGCTTAAACTAACGATGTTTGAGATCAATTGTTGATGGTCAACATCACTAGATACACTAAAGTCTGCCCATACGGTAACGCCTAATTTTGCCTCCATTTCACTAGTTAAGGCTTTTACATACGGGGCTAAACCGTTTACATATAAACTCTTCATCATCTCAATAGAGCTCTGTTGATCGCCCTGCCCGTTTAAATATTCTGAGGGTATCCCGAAAGCCTTCGCGATCTGCGTTTGAGAAAATTTAGAGTTACTTAAAAGCTTGTCAATGTTCGGGTTAACTGCTAAAGGCTGAATGTCCATTGACTCATCCAAAACAATAGCGCGCCCGGCGTTTTGTCCTCCGCTCATATGTTCTATAGCTTGTCTGAATCGTTCTTTCTTCGCGTTTTCAATCTGGTTTTGTGGTATTTTGACCAGATAGCTAGGGGCGATCGCGTTACTTAGGGCGGCGTTGGCTAGCTTGTTGCTCCGGTCTTGAATCGCGGTTTCTTGTGCTAAACTGACAAGTGGCGAAATCCCGCAGTACCCGTTGGTTTCCGCGTCTGCTCCTGACACTAAACAGCGAAAATGTAGCATGTCTTTACTATTTACCGTGTACGTTTTCGCGTTCTCTTCTTCAACCGTGACTGTATAGACAATACCGTCTACACCATCCCCCGCTGATTTAGATAAAATGTTTATTTGAACGCTGTTTGCTGGTATTTGAATAAATCCGGTTGGTTCTTGTTGTGCGTCGCGTTTAATCATCACGTAACTATTACCGGTTAGTAAAAGCTGAACAACAACTTTCTGCCAAAAACTAAAACCGTTAATCATACTTGACGGCTTCTTGATAGCTTCATTGACTGCCGGGCTGTTTGTTTGGAAATCCATCGCAGCAATATTTGAGGCAATCCTGCTTATAACGGCATAAATGTCTGAATTAGTCAAAGCTAAAGACGGCGTGACGGTTTGTGACGTGATCACCTTACCGCCTGCACTTACAAAAAACGGTGACAAGCCGCCGCTATTTAAAGCAATAGATCGCTCGTGTTTCTTGAAAATATTAAAGATTTTTATCACCCCTTTCTAATTAAAAATTAAGATTAATCAAATCATCGAAATAGTCGTTCTGTTCTTCTTTACTCATATTGTTGAACGGGTTTTTATTATCCTCTTTGTGGTCGGGGTCTAGACCGTCGAAATAGTACTGAGCTCTAAACATCGTATCAATCACTGCATCTACTAAGTCAATTTTTGCGGTTGCGCGGTCCTTGTCTACTTTGATCCCGTTATTGTCCTCTAGCAAAACCGCGTTAGTCAACGCTGATTTTAAGGCCGGGTCGTCCGGGTATGTTATCCGTCCGGTGTCCATTAATTTCCTAAAGTATGTTGTTGGTTGTGATAGTGATAAAGTACCCTGCCTTACAGGAATACAAGTCCAATCTGTCTTCTCTAAAAACCGCTGAATCAACGGCCCGGCTTCCCAAGCATCATATAAAAACGCCTTAACGTTTAGGCGGTGTTGCTCAACAAAATTTAAAATTTTGTTATAAATAACATCCTCATCAACATATCCAAATTTATTGTTTGCAATAACTGAATAACCTAGCTCTTCTGATTTCTTATAATCAATACCATCTTGAGCCATCTTAATGTCAATACTTCCTTGACTCCGGGCGGTTGGTATAAACCCAAGCGGTGACAAATAAAATTTATTTAGTGAATCGGTTGTATCAAAATAAGGAATAGTGAAAATACAGCCGGCGTCATCTGAAAAGTGCGCGAGGTCTAGACCAATAAACACATCCCGCCCATCAATTTTTGGCGGCTTGTTAGTTGTTGCCTTTTCTACATCTTCAAGCGTCAAATATGAATTCACTTTTGCTTGTAACCACATATTAAGGCTTTTGTTTTCAAATTCTCCAATTGTTCCGCTTTCTAGCGCTGTGTCCCGTTTTGAGACCAGGTTGTGAAACATTGAGATCCGCTTTTCATCACTAAGACCCATCAGCGGGTTGGATTTAATCCAAGTTTTGTAGTCGTCAACTTCTTTTATATCGTCCTGTTGCCAAATCATACATAAGTGGTCGTCTAGCGTGCGTTTACTGTCTTGCTCCATAGCCTTAACCATCATTTTTTCTTCGTGGTATAGGTAACTGTTCGAGTCCGGGTAAGCGGTGCTAATCTGTACAATCTGCCCCCCGGTTTGCGTCATCCCGGTAGTGATTTTTGACTTGTTCTCTTTTATCCGCCCAATCGGCATTTCATTAGAGCCGGCCTCATCTACTACGGCAAGCTTAAAGTGGTAAGAATCAAAAACGCCGCTTTGTTGACTCATCTTTAATAATCGGTTTTGCAAATTGTCGGCTACTTTGTCGCTGACAACATGAACAGCCCGGCGTTTAAAAAGCTTTTTGAATCCTGGCGTCTCTTTGAGCAAATTAAAAGTGCTCATAATGTAACGAAAGCCCTTCCCGGTTTGATCACTGGTAATACCGGCATACAACAAGTCCTGATTATGTAACTTGTCAATATCTAATAAAAAACTATAAGCGATCAAAATTTCGCTTAGGTAGGTTTTGCCGTTGGTCCGGGCTACACTAACAACTACATCACTAAATCGTGGTGTGTCGTCGTCTTTTCGTCTCCAACCCACAATCTTGCACAATATCGCGAGTTGCCAAGCCATAAGTGGTGTAGGCTGGCCTGAATCAGGGTTCGGGCATAACGCGGCAAATTGAACAATACGCCGGGCGTAATCTAAATTGTATACATAAGGAAAATTATCGCGGTCTTGTTCGCTTCGTCGTAAATCTTGTAGGTGACGAAAAGCGTCAAGCTTGATACTGTAAGGTGTTAATACTTGCTCTTCTAGAACCATAAACGAATAACGCGTTGCCGGGTCTTTGTATTTCTTTAAGATTTCGTTATAAGCTCCGTTGTCCCGTTCTTCGTGGTAGGCGTCAAGTACTTTTACTTTACCTTTTGAAAAGTCCCAATCTTTCATCTAATCACCACCTAAAACTCGGCCTTGTTCTGGTTCAAAACTTCGCTAATATCCACATCGTCATCCTCGCTTGTTTTAGTTAGTTCTAACAAGCTGGCCCGGCTGGTTGGCGTCATCCCTAAAGTTTCGCTTAGGCTCTTAATTGAACGCGTCGCGCTTTCTAAAGTTTTAACCGCTGGATTTTGATAGTACTCCGTAACAACTTCTCCAACTTTTTTACCGCCTGGCCCTTGTAGGGTTTTTTTCTTTGCCAATAAGGTGCCCTTTGGCGGGTCGCCTTCAAAAATATTTTTATAAGCATCACGGGCGATCTGGATTTCACGGCATAAACTAACAACTAAATTTAAATCAAGTTGCTTAATAAAGCCTTGATTGTTTAACTGCTTGACGATCTTTGTGTAGGCCGTCCGTGCTACGCCTTTCAAGTCGGCCGGGGGTGTTGGTTGTAGGTCCGGCAGTGCTTTGTCGTGCTTTTGTAGTTGTTCCGTTCGGTCCCGTTGATACTTGCGATCGCTTTTATCCGTCGTTAGTTTCGGCTTTCTGCCTGCCATTTCAACACCTCCTTTAATACTTATTTTGTGTTACATTGTGTTACTGTGTGCCCTACCCCCTGGCTGAAATTTTTTTATTTCTGTCACTCCGATTTAAAAAGGCGGCATGTGCGGGCGCTCTTTTTTTAATAAATCAGGGGGCGGGGATGTGCAGTTTATCTTATAAATTTATTTATTTTCTGTTAATGTTCAACTTGTGGCGCCAATCGTCAGCGGTTAACTTAATCAATACTTGATCCGGTAACTTCTCCTCGTATTTGGTCTTTCGGTTATGTTCGGCTCGGCTCAATAGCCAGAGATTGTTCATGTCGTAAGGGTTCTTTGATAATCGGCGTGGTACAATATGGTCGACAATATAGTCGTGGTCATTTAGTAGCTTGTGTGACAACCCGCTAATCATCATGTCGCGCGCTTTAACGTGATTGCGCGTCCTTGTCCATTCTTGTGTGTGGTAGAACGCGTTGGCTTCTTCGTCGCGTCTTTGATGGTTATAGATTCGGTCAGCGATCAGCTTGTCGCTTCGCGTCCTTGACTTTGTCCAGTTCTGTTGGTGTTGCTTATAGTGTTCATCACAAAACTTATAATCAGCCGGTACTAATCGGTGGCATCCTAGTTGGTTACATTCGTGCATAAGTGGCAATCTGATCGCTTCCTTTCTCGTTTCTTTATTTGTCTCTTTTTTGATGATAATTAGTTAAAGTAAATATGTAATGTTAAAGCTTATTAATAACCATCTCAATGTGTCCTTTTTCGGCGTATTTCTTTTGAGCTTCCAGCTTGACGATTTGAGCGTCGTCTTTCCATAAAATCCCGTTGAGTGCGTCTAACAGAGATTTAATATAATTATCAACATCCGGCTTAGTCGTTGGTTTAACTTTGTTAGTCAGTCGTCGGTCAGTTTCAGCTTTTGACAAGCTCCTCTGCACTGTTCGGTAAAATGTAACTTTAACGGCAAGTGGTCCAGTCAACGGATCCTGTTGTCCGGCTTTGGTTAGTTCAGCCAGTCGCTTTATTTCCAACTTGTAAGCTTTGAGTTTTGGCGGGTCGTAAACATGAACAAAACCGCCACGGCTTGTTGCTCGTGGTCGTAATTGTGGCGTTGGCTCTATATCAAGATTAATTACAACTCGATCCGTTCCGTGCATTTTATCTATCACCTTTTATTATTGTTTTTTAATTGTCATATAGATTAAGAACCAGATTGTTGCAATGATAACAACCAGAGCGCCTAAACCATAAACTAACAAAAGAGGCAAGAAAACAATAAGCCAGCTCCAGCTGATAATTCCTAAAATCTTCAAGGTGGCAAAAACAGCAGTTAAGCATACCGCTAGAGCGTTAAAGTCAACACTAAAGCGAATTTTGTCCATTTTGTCTACATCCCCTTATCTTCTAAATAACGTGCAATTGTTCGGGTTGAGTTGGCAATAATTGTTAGTGACCGGTCAATATTAATTAAATGATCAACAATTGGATCCGGCTTTGACGGTGTCAGCTCGTCATTATAAAAATCTTTATTAAGTTTTGAGCCGTGCTTTTTCTCTAACAGCTCCAGTTCTTCATCCGTGAACAAGTCGGCATCTTCTTCGTCGTTCTTGTCGTCTTCTCGTTCTTCTTGTTCTAGTTCTTTAAGTTGGCGTTGAAAACGTTCTTGAGTTTCCTTTGCAAGTTGCATCATCTTTTTAAATTCTTCTAGTTGCTTCATAGTGATCGCTTTCCTTTCTTCTACTCGTTAACTTCGGCTTGTTCGTTAAGTCGCTTTAATAGTGCTTTGTCGTTCGGTCCAAGCGTCCATTCTCGGTTGGGTCGTGACGGTTGGCGTCGGTATTTCCCTACCAAGTCGGCAATTTTGTCAGTGACAAGCATCCCGCTTCCAAAAATCTTAGTTTTAGCTTTCTTTTGGCTTTCGGTTTTTTCAAACCATAACGCTTGATTTTGAGGAATTGATAAGCTCTTCCCTAATTTTGAGACATGAAAAAAGTCAGTCATACGCAGAACGTTGTCAGGATACTTATAAACCGGGACTTGACGTTTCGGGTTGGCTTGTTGGTTGGCTTCTTTGATGAGGTCGCTTAATTTAGTGTCAACAACAAGCGCGTTATCATCCAAATTAGTCACGAAGCAAGTTCTAACCTTCGCCCCGTTTTCGTATTCAATCACGCTATCAGTGACAACATGACAAAAACGGTTAAAGTCGTTCTTGTCAACGTTTAGCAACGTTAAGCCAGGCGCGAAAAGAAAAAAACGGATGTTGTTGGTAATGTAAAAGTGAACAATCTGCGACATTAACGAGAACGGAGGATTGTCAATTACAACCTCGCCGTCGCTATAGTCAAAATTTTCATAATCACCGCCAGGCCAAAATGGGCGGACAACTTTGTCTTTATCTACACCGTATTTGTTAGTGACATAGTCCAAAATAGTGTTATAGATTAAATCAGGCGTGAACGTGTCGTCCGTCGTCTTTTTTGCTTTAAATTTATCTACATACTCTTTATACGTGTTTTTTCGTTGGCTATTTAGCACCATTGTGATCGTCTTCCTTTCTTTATTGTCTCGTTTTGATGATAATTAATTGAGCACCGGATCGGCGTCGTCGTTTCCGTTGTTGTCGTTGTCGTCGCCTAAATTAGCAATAATTTGATCAGTTGCCCCGGTTGACAACCAAAACATAAGTGTGTAAGCGTCATTGAGTAACTCGTTAGAAATAACAGCATCCAAAATATAGCGTAAGCGTCGTAACGTATCCAAAACTTCGTGAGCCTCTGCTTGAGTGACGTTATCGAATCCAGCAGCTGAAACCCGATACCAGTTGATTTCCTTTTGTTGTGTAATCACCTCATCACGTAAAGCCTTCACCTTGTCAATGCCGCCGGTGACTAACAGTTCTTTAATCGTATCTAATAAGCTGTTCTGATTATCTTTTAACTGTTCGGTGTAAAGATAAGCTGTGTTAATCCGGTCTTTTGTTTCGTCGTATAGTTGCTTTTGTTGCTTTTCATCCAGCAAATCCATAAAGTCCAAATCCTTCCTATAATAAAAATATAAATAAAGTAATAAAGCGCGAGCTGTTGAACAGTTCACGATAAAATGCCCGCTGTAGGAGTTGAACCTACAAAATCACGATCGTCCGTTGCGGTGGAAAGGAAAGAAAAGCCAAAATCAACGGTTATTTTACGAGTTTATAAGAAAGGTGAGATGCGGTAGCTTGGTGGTGAGACTACCTAAAAAGTGAGTGAGTATATATAGTGATCGTGAAATGCGCCAGCGCGGGCGTTAAGAAGGGCCGTTATTGTATCCATAGCTTAGATACAACGGCGGGAAGCTTTGAGCTTTAACCGTAATATTTTATAAATAATTTAATAACGTTTTTTTATGATTCAAGATAGTGGATCGCTGTTAGTCGGTCGCTGTTGAACTCCAGCAGTTCGAGCTTTCGCCGGCTCATAACGAAACCTTTTCGCTTTTCCCAACGGTCGTGGTCTTTTGGTGTTCCAACTTGAAAACAAACCACGCCCTGATCATCGCTTAAAGTTTCTTTGTGGAAATGGCCCCATAAAACAGAGTGATATTTTGTTTTTGACCAAATCGGCTTATACTCGGTAGCAAATAACAGCGGCAGGCGGTTCTTGGCAACATCGCCGTGAGCGATCAAAAATCCACAAGCATCCACATTAAAAGCCGCGGTAGTTCCTAGGGTGATATTAAAGCTATCAACAAGCTTTTTATATTTTTCCCTCATACCAGCGCCCCAAACATAGCTCAAATCTTGGTCGTGGTTACCAGGTACGGAAATAACGAAAACGTGAGAGCTAGTTTTGAGAACTAGGTCCATTAATTCATTAAAGAAACGGGTGCCGTCATTAATCGCCATTACCATATCAACCGGATCAAGTTGTGTCCCCTTGACCGTTTCGCCTTTAGTCATCTTGTCAGAGTGGAAATAATCGCCGCCTAACACGATCACCGCGTTTCGGTAACCAGTGCTCAAAACATCGTCAATCTGTTTAAGGTAAGGCTTTAAGGTTTGATAGGTTGAAATTCCAAAATGTAAATCAAATAGAGGTAAAACAATCGTATTTTTTGAGCTTGGCTTAACAGTTCGGCGTTGCTTTGGTAGTGGTTTAATATCTTTGTTGATTGATTTAATAACATCATCTAAATCAAAGGTGATGGGTTTAACGGTGATCTTTGTTTGGTAGCTAGTCTTGCCGGCGCTTGGTTTACCCCATACGTTAGACGTGTAGCGTTCGATAGTGAACCGGTCGGCGTCCAGGCCGTGAGCGGTTAAGATCGCTTTTTCGTCCATCTTTTCGCCGTCTTTAATAGTGACAAGCGCGGAGGAGCTAATCGATCCGTTTTTATTGATGCTTTGTTTTGGCTTTTTGGTTTTAACGTCAACATTGATCCGGCCTTGTTTTTGTAAGGCGTGCAACCGTTCGAAACCATACCCAACGGTTCGCGGTTTGATATTCCAACGTGCGGCAATCTGTTTTACCGTCAGCCCGTCATTTCGTAAGTCTTGTAATTCGGTTAATTTTTTAGTATTCCACGTAATCATATTGATCCTTTCCTTTCACTTTAAAACTCAAAAACCGCCGGCAATCTATACCGTGCGGTTATCTATATATTTTTCTCATCATACATATTATATAGCTTGTGTGTTTTTGTGCGTCTCAACATTGTCTCATCTTTTACAAAACTATAAATAAATTAATAATTGACTGTTTGAGCGGTTTCTTAACGCGATAATCATCCCCAACACAACCCAAGCGTGATCGTGGTTAAATATCAAAAATACATCTAATATTTTGATAAGTTTAAACGTTGTTATAACAAGGCTGGAGAAGATGCCAAAAGTTGGTAAAGCGTGTAAAAATACGGGTGTTTTTGATTTTTTTTTGTACTATTTAGTAATTTTTATTTTTTGATTTTATTATAGTAAAAAAATATATAAAATACTTATATACATACACCTAATATTGAGCCTTGATTTTATGCGGGTTTTGAGAGGGTCGAAGCGTGTAAGGGGTTTTGCACCTAGTATCGAGCCTTGATTTTATGCGGGTTTTGAGCTTGTCGAAGCGTGAAACCCAAAAATTGAAAAATACACCTAGTACCAAACATACGGCCTTAACGCGTCCAGCCGGCGATCAGGCGGTGAATGAGCGGCTATTTGTAATACTACTTGATTAAGTCTTGTTGTTATCTTGTACGTTACCTTGTACGTTACCTTGTACGTTATCGGTTCGTTACTTTGTCCGTTACCTTGTTCGTTACTTGCCCGCTTGTCTTGCTTGTTACTTTTTAGGTATCCCTAAAACGTCGCTCATATGATTTTTAGTGTATAATTGCCCGTGATTTTGATTTAAAATCAATCTGAGCGCGCTTTATTTTATGTGTCTTATTGTCTCGTATTGATGACAATTCTATATAAAACAAAACACCGGGGATGCTGTTTCCTCGGTGCTAAATCAATTTATCAACTTGTCAAACTTTAAGCCGTCTGCTTGCTACTGGCCAACTGCTCGGCTGCCCGGTTGAGTAGTTCGCCTTGATTATATACATAGATAAACTCTAATAATCCTTTATCAATCAATCGGTATACTGTCGCCCGGCTTACCATCAAACGGCGGCCAATCGCGATCGCCGTTTTGTCGTGTAAATAGCGCTCTTGGAGTGCAATAAATTCTTCAGTGTTAAACTTGGTTAGCGCTTCGCTTACTTGACGGATCAACTTCCGGCAATCACTAACCCGGATCATCATGTTCTCGCTTGCGTTACCTGACGGTGTACCTTTTGGCATACCGTCGAAATTCGGGCTCTTGATACTGCCGCTTAACCGGTCAATTTCGATCGCTTTCTTTAGTTGCTTACCTAATAAATCCTTTGCCAAACTTTCGGCCAATTGTTCTACTTCTTGCGTCGTCTCGTCAATAATCATAATAATCACCTATGCTTTACCTTTCCGTTTTTAACTAATAGGTATCAAATACTTATTAATAAACTTTGATAGTGCTTTTATCCAAACAATGCCATGCGGTCGGCGTCGGTTATCGTTGAGTTGTCGTCTTTGTGTTTTGAATAATCAATGCCGCGATCACGTAAGATATTTTTCTCTCGTTCAAAATTGATACCGTCGGCCTTCAACGTTCCGGCCATACGTCCAAAATAGAGCGTGTTGTCGTTCTTTACAGAACGGTAAAGCTTATTTAGTTGCACTGTTGAGATTGTCTGATTCTTCTTAATGTTTAAAGCGTTGTATAGACGCTTTAAACTTTCGGGGTTGTCTTTGTTTAGGTATACTTCAGAGTTTGCTTTATCCGCTAGCTTGAAAATACATTCTTTAAACCCGGGTTGTGCTGATACCCATTTTAGATCTCGGTCGTGGTATGATTCATTACCCGGCGCGGGTGTTGGTGTAATACCTAGGTAGACATAGCCCCGGTGCGTTCGTGCAGGTACTAGGTAACGGTTGGCCATATCGTAAAAATCTTGACTAGTCGCCGGGTGCTTGATACCGTTTAGTTGGCAGTAGTTTTGATACATTTTAAAAAGGTGAGACCTTAAAATAAAACTATTAGGCAATAATAAGATTTTTTGCTCTGGTAAATATTGATCATCAAATTTTTGCTCTTTATAGTCTTCATGATTTTTACCAACATAAGTATCAAAATATTTATTTTTGTCAAAACTACGAAAAACAGTCTCAAATAAGTACAACCAATAATCATGCTTTGAGATGATGCTTTGGTGTAAAAATTGAGTAATACTATTAGCAGAGAACATATAGGCATCAAGTGCTTCAACCGCTTGCTTTGGCGCCGGCTTTAGCGGGTCCTCGAATACTTCTTCGTCTGTATCTTCAAGGCTCTTACCGGCCGCTTGCACTTGTTTGGTTAGTTCTTGCTTTTTCCTCTTTCGTTCTTTAATTGTCTTGTAATTTTCGATCGCTCCGCCAACCATCCAATTTAAGATCCCCTCGCGTTCATTCCACAACTTGGCCTTTACGTCGGGGTCGTCTTGTAAACTCCCCGCTTTTACGTGATGATCAAAAGGTGTTATAACAACACGCCGGCGAATTGAGGCTTCACCGTCTGACTTAGGCATAAAGTTGGTTAAAATCAAAATTTTAAACTTAACGGGAAAAGTCACCGGCTCCTGGTGCAGATGACGTGCTGTTATAGTATCGTCACCTGTAATATTTTTGACTTTACCACTTGCTAACCGGCTGTTTTTGTCTGGTTCACTTGCTAGGGCTAACCTTACGCCTTGTAAATTCGCTAGGTTAGGATCGGCTTGCTTGGCGTCTTCTCCAAAATGCGGGCTCAAAAAAGTTCCAACGGGCACCGTTAGTGCGTAACCGCCCTTGTCTTTTAGCTTTGACCCCAAAATACGCGCGATCGTATCCGCTAAAACACTTTTACCGTTTCGGGCCTTTGGTCCATGCCAAAACAGTAAATGTTGGTAAGGATTACCACCGGTCAAAAAGTAGCCGGCTTGATGCTTGACATATTCGATCATTTTGCTATCATCTTGAAAGCTGATTGATAGCGTTCTGTCTAAAACAGGGTGCTCTTTGTCGGGGTGATATTCAACCGGTGCAATCCTTGTTAAATATAAGTTTTTGTCATGCTTTAACAGTTTACCGTTTCGTAAATCAATAACCCCATTGAGCACATTTAATAAGTAGTCGTCGCGATCCCAGTCAATGTTCTTTTTAGCCATGACGCTTTTTAAATCTTCAATCATCTGCTTAATCATCGCGTTTTTTTGCATTCCAAATAAAAACGCGTCGTATGCTTTAATTCGTGAAGCTAGAGCCTTATAAGCATTTTGGCGGGCTTTAAACTCTGCATCTTTTTCGCCGTCTTCTTTAACCGGTTTTGATTGTCGGTTATAGAAGCCCATCTCTTCGTCATAACCTAAGTTAGGGTAACGCCTTAACATGTTCCCAATATAAATATCAACCGCCTGTAAAGCAAACTGCCGCAGTTCGGTTGCTTGACTATCTAGGGGCGCCCATCGTTTACCGGTATAAATCCAATAGACGCTGCGATCCTTGTCGTATAGTACCCGGTCTGATAGCATTGTGTGAATTAGGGCGTCGTATCCAAACTGTCCCATTTGTTGGCAATCGTCAAGGCTAAAGCTGACGGGCCAACTGGTAATTGTTCCATCGGCTGCCTTAAAGGTGACATCAACATCCCACTTATCGTCATCACTTGCATACTTTGAACCGTCAAAAGATAATTTTAAAGCATCGGGTAAATCTTCGGTGTCGGTTGTTGTTGTTTCGTTGTCTTTCTTGAACTCTTCAACCGTCTTTCCCGTGAACTTTTTAATTGTATCATTGACGAACTGCTTCATCTTCTTAAATCCGGCCTCACCTTTACCGTATTCGTTTTCAAAAGCTTCAACGTCGATCTTGTGTTCATTGTCAAACACTGCCCAATTCTTGAGTTGTTCCTCTGACATATTCGGCGTTAAGCGCCGGGTTTCGGTTTCCTTTACTTTTTGCATAAAAAAGATTCCTTTCTTATCGAAAAGAACCATACAGCATTGTGCTATAATAATGCTGTATAATCCCGTTTCGTTTTTTCTTGTTGTGGTGTTACGGTGATTATTTGGTTAAGGTGATTAGACAATTTGCGCTTGTCTAATCATCTTTTTTATTTAGTTAGTCGTACCATTCGCCATTAGGTAGAATTGACGGGTCATTAGACATTAACCAGTTCTCGTACTGTTCAATATCGGCCTGACTCCAACCGTGGTCGTCTCCATCCCCAAACGTTGAATAAGTCCAATCACGATCGGCGGCTTCTCGCCGTTCTTCAAGTTCCAACTCTTCGTCCGTTGGTTCATAGTCCTTACTGTCTTTATTTGACATAGTGCATCTTTCCTTTCCTTAACTTACATGTACATTATACACCCTAAAAATCGCTCAACTCTTACTCTCCCAACGGGTTGCTTATCCTGTCACGGTAAACAACTACTGATTATTAAGAAAAAGTAACAATTTAATTAAACTTTTTTAATCTTCTAGGTCTTGAATTGCTGCGGTAAACTTCAACTTTAACTGTCGGTTGTCTCCGCTGTCGTAATCGTCCAACTTCTGCCGTTGGTCTTTCAACATTTGAATAATCGCTTGCTTGACGTCTTGCGGCTCTAACCAGCTATATTTGACCTTGTCGGTTAGTGCTTGCTGTTCTTCGTCAATCTCGATCATTGCTTGCGCTTTTAGTGCTTTCTTGACTTCTTCCATCTGTTCCATCTGGTCGTTCTTCTCTTCCTGATTCATTGTTAACATCTCCTTTTAATCGAATAAGTGATCTAGAAACTCATCCGCGTCCTTTTCTCCAACATTGTGCCGGTCACAATAACTCATAAAATCGGCCGCGGGCTCGTCATGTTCTCGCTCTTCATCTTGGTTGTTGATTTCGTCGGTATCGAACAGAATCACATTGTACTTATACATGACGTTAGAACGGCTTAAAACTTCCACGGTCGGGTTGTCGTTGGTTAACGTCAAGCTTTTATCATCGTACAGCTTCCCGTTAGTCTTACCGGTTAAACGTCGCGCCCGCTGATACATTGCATTAAAGGCATCCTCGCTGCTGTCGAAAACTGCCACTGCGTCATTGTTTAAAGTTAGTACCCACTTTTTCATGTTTTCCACTTTCCTTTCTTTTACTTGTTAAGCTTTAAGTAATAGCAAACATCATTGTGTAGGTTCAACCGTTGATCACGTGATTGATACCAAACTCAAACGCTGCTAAATACAAATTATTTAAATCCTTAAACATTTTGAATCTCACCTTTCCTTCAACTGTCTATATTGTACACCCTTAAAATCGCTGTAAATCGCGCTACATCAAGCATTAAGAGCCCCTGTGCCGGTGATTTACTGCCTACTAAAAAGATAAAATCACAACTCACACAATAATTAATCTTTTTAGTTCTTGACTCGCTTCCAAATTACGCGGCCGTCAAATCGCGCCAACTGTTGCTTTACTTCGTAAGGTAAAGCTAACCACATATTCAACACGTCCTGATCCACTTGATGAATTGAAAAAATGTCGGTGTCAATATTGAAAATTGACTCATCTTTATAATTCGGTGTAGTAATCTTGACGTTTCCAAAATCGTCCATAAAATTGTCCCACTGCGTATAAGTCCATTTTGACAAGTCAACATCTACCAAATAACAAGAATCATCCTTTTCGGTTGCATCTTCAAGCTCCAGTTGTACTTCTTCCTTTTCGTCTTCGGTGTAATCGTCGGAGAACTCTTGAACGTCTACCAGATGATTTTTAGCGGTCAATAAATCTTGGCCCACTTCGTAAACATAATCATAATAACCGGTGATAATTTCACGGTTGAAATCCCAAACATAAGCCTCACAAGCATAAATTTGCTCTGCTAGCGTTTCGTCGGTTTCTTTCCGTCGTTCATCACAAACCGCCATAAATTGTTCAGCCGTTGGAGTTGCACCATTGAGTACATTGTCTAAAATCTTTTGAGTATCCATAATGATTACCCCTCTTTAATCAATTTTTGAACTCGGGCTTTCGTTTTCCTTTCCCTTTGTTCAATTATTATTATACCCCTGGAATTAGCTCAACCACGGGCTTTTGGCGTGCTACACCTTTCAGTTGTTGACCCATACAGGGTCACTTAGTACCACTCAAAATCACCAGCGCGCGATTGTAAAAATATTTTTTGAAATCACGCCAAGTCGCCGAACTGATGCGGGTTTTGAGGGGTCAAAACTTTTTTGCGAAAAAGCTTGACAACAATTGTCATCAAAAAGAGATAATTATCAGATAACAAAAAGACCACCCGGCATTACTGCCAAGCGGTCTATATTAGCTTTAAAGGCTACATCTTGAACTCGTCGCGTTGCATAAAGCGATCTAAGTCGTCCTTATTGATTCTACTAATACCGTTAATTTTGATATACCGTAAATCGTAGTGATGAGTCCAGCGGTAGATTGTGCTGCGGCTTACACTCACGTAATCCGCCGCGTCTTTAAAGCTTAAATATTTTACTGTTTCCATAGTCGATCCTTTCCAAGGATTAACTATGACAACTATTAAAACCATTACTAGTTAATTAATCAATATTAACTAGCGATAATATTATATAATGATTTAAGACAGCTTACAAGATTTATAGTTACCTACGGGGATGGTATCAGTAAAAAAGGAGTGTATAAAATGAAGATTGAAAAATATAAGCTAAAGAACGGGGAGAATCGTTACCGTTTCCAAATAGCGCTGCCGCGTGATGAAATGACAGGGAAAAGAAGAACCACACGGCGATCGGGTTTTAAGACTCGCGAACAGGCGAAAATTGCCCTCTCACGTATACAAAGCAAGCTTGAACGCGATGGATCGCTTAAACCAAAAAAGACCTATAGGGAAATAAGAACGTTTGGTGACGTTTACAGTGAATGGCTGGTTATATATAAAGAAAAAGTAAAGCCGACCACCTATTACGACAAGACCCGAAAAGTCAAGCAACTTTTGCTCCCAACTTTTGAAAACTTAGATATAACCAAAATTAAAGCACCGATGATGCAGAGCTTTATAATTGATTTATCTAAAAAATATAAAGAATTTCATAGCATAACTACCGCGATGAGAGCAGTTTTTAAGTATTCTTACAAAATGAACTATATAGATCATAATGAATTTGATAAAGTGGAAATACCACGCGAAAGGCGAAACACTCACCGAATCGATGAGGATGTGTTAACTGTAGAAGAGCTTAAAAATTATTTACGACGTATACACGATAATTATTCCTTTGAAAATTATGCTTATTTTACGCTACTCGCTCGAACGGGGATGCGACGAAGTGAAGCGCTGGCGCTTTCGTGGTCTGATTTAAAAGGTAATAAGTTGCATATACACCGAACAGTTTCGACCGGTTACGACGGTAGGGGCGTTATTTCAGAAACAACAAAAACTAAATCAGGCGACCGGGTGATAATTTTAGACAAGAAAACGCTCTCAATATTAAGCGAACAGCACATTCTTCTTAATAATTATTTAACTAGTCATCACTTTAAAAATAAACACGATTTAATGTTTTTAAGTTTTGCTAAAGGGAAGCCAACACTACACGTCTCTTCTTGGCCTTATGGAACTTTAAGGAGGCTACAGAAAAAGTTTCCAACGTTGAAGAAAATAGACGTGCACGCCTTTCGTCACACTTACGCCACTTTATCGTTAGAGGCGGGGATGGATCTTAGAGACTTGCAGCACCAACTTGGTCACTCGTCATACAACACAACTTTAAAGTATTACTCAAAATATACAAAAAACCAAAAAACAAAAGCCGCCCAAAAAATGGCCGACTTTTTCGACGCTAACAATGTTTAATATTGTTTAACGTTTACAATTGTAATTTAATTGTAAGCTACACTGTAAGCTACACTGTAAGCTAAATTTTTAGCTAACATTTTTTATTGTCAATTTGTCTCATATTGTCACTATTTGATTAAACAATGTAAGCTAAATTGTAAGCTAATTGAGCTTGTGATTTAAATTTTACCTTTACCTGTCAATATTTAAATCACGGCAAACACTAGAACGCCAACGGTTTGGGTCTAATTTTAGAACATTGTATTCTCACCGTTGCCCCCTCCAGTAATCATTTCGTAAACATATGAATTTTCTTCTGGACGGTAAACCCCGTGAAGTTCACCAACTTTAGTAAAGCCATTTTTGTCGATCAAATGTTGCATGATCTTGTTGTCTTCATGAGTATCGATCCGAATAGTCTTAATATCCTTCCGATTATTCTTAATGTAATCAATTACACTAGTGAATAATGCTGAGGCATATCCTTTTCCAGCATGATTAGAGTGAATTGCCACACGGTGAATAACAACATAACGATCAGTGTCAATTAACCAATCACCGTTAAGTTCATCATATGAGTGATCTGGTGCTTCAACAATTGATAATGCACCAACAGTTTCATCATCTTGTGATTGTACAAGGTATGCAAATCCTTTTTCAATATCTTCTTTGATATGTTCTTCGTTCGGGTAATCTCCTTGCCATTGATCGATCCCTTGTTCGGCTAATTGGTTTCGACCATCTCGCAGAATTTCCATAATTTGATTTAAATCATCCATTTTGGCTTGTTTGATTTGCATCGTATTACCTTCCCTTCTCATTACATTAATTAGATGTGTTATTCGTTAAACAACCCTAATACTGTAACATACTTTACGTTTTAAATACAACTGTTAACTATTAAAAGTTACCCCTTCAATATGCTATGATAGCACTAAAAAGAAAAAGAAGGTTTTTATATGACCAAATTTATTAAATTTACTTTAACAATATTTACTGCACTTTTTCTAACAATTATTTATGGACTAGCAGCAAAGCCAATTCACGCAGACCTTTCCAATAAATATATTCACTCTACTACCCCCACTCTCTTTTTCCATGGTTACGGAAGCGGTGCTCATGCAGAAGAATATATGGTAAACGGATTTGTGAAAGCAGGCGTGTCAAAAACAGTTATCACCGCAGATGTTGCTGGCGATGGAACCGTTACTCTTAAAGGAGATATCCCTCATAACGCTGTCAATCCGCTCGTGATGGTCAATTTCAATGACAACCATAGCACAAATTATGAATTACAAGGTCAATGGGTTAAGAACGTTCTTGAAGAACTGCAAGCTAAATATCATTTTAAAAAGGTAAATATTGAAGCGCACTCCATGGGAAACATGGCAGTTATGTATTTTCTCCTTGCTAATGCCGGTAACCATAACCTTCCGCAAATTCAAAAACAAGTTGCGATGGCTGGAACTTTTGATGGTGCAATCGGCTGGAATGAGCCTGCTAATCTAACAGTGAATAAAAAGACGGGAAAACCTTCCGCAATGAATGATTCCTATCAAAAGCTACTCCCGTTACGTCACCGTTACCCACGACAAATTAAATTATTGAATATTTATGGTGACTTAAAAGATGGCAATGATAGCCAAGTTTCAAACGCTTCCTGTCTTTCGCTCAAGTACCTTATTAATAACCGCGCACGTTCATACCGCGAAGTTAAGATTACCGGACCAAATGCTAAACATGAATTACTTCATCACAATCCCCAAGTCAATAAAATCTTAATTAACTTCTTCTGGGGAAAGTAATAGTGCTGCACTAATAAGTTTATTAGTCATTTGAAAGTAGTTTTTGTATAAAGCAGTGTAACGGCCACTATTTTTAGTTGGTAGCCATGGCTTGTCACGCCCGCAATAATGGAGAATCACAGTATTACGCATTACCCAATCGGTTGTCCATTCACCAAAGGAAATCGTTTCGTAAATACCGCCTTTACGAGTATCAAAATTATATAACTGATCAGGGACAGACTTAATATAGCGTCCATATAAGGCATTCAAGACGTCTTGATCAGGTAGGAGAAGTGTATGGGTACGGATGTAGTTAAAAATGTCCGTATCCTTTACTTTTTTACGGATAGTATCAAGGTTCATCAAGAGAACACCAGAATTATAGTACCCGTCAGCATCAAAGTTTTGCAGACGAATCTTATTAATAACCTCTGTCGTATTCGTCAGGTTTGTATGGATGGCAGAAGCATATAGGTATCCATCTAATGAAGTCTCATACAGACTTGAAAGATCATTAATACACAATACATCAGCATCTAAATACAAAATCTTATGCAAATCTTGAGGTAAAAGACGGTGTGCTAGTAAACGATAATAAATTGTTGTCGGGTAGCGGTCTGTAACTGGTGCTTTGTTAAATAATTGATCATTAACTTTGATCGGAAAATAGTTCATTCCTAATTGCTTACAAACTCTTTCCAAGTCATCAGTTCGTTTCAATTTGTCCTTTTGTAAGACATATACGTTAAATTCTTGTGCTTGCGTATTTAGTTTAATTGATAATAAAACGGTTGCTAATTGCGTAACAAACTTGTCGTTAATTGAAAATAATAAGTTCATTTCATTCCACTCCTCACATCTTATTTTACAAAACGTTGACGTGAATTGCGATTCAGTATTTAATAATTAGAGAACCAATCAAGAATAGAGGTTTTATGATGAAACAAGCAGAACAATTAACTGCCATTAAAGAGTACACCATTCAAAAATTAGGTCAGGACAAGACTGGTCATGGGATGGACCATATTAACCGCGTAGTAAAAATGAGTAAACGGTTAGCTATGGGCGAAAAAGTTGACCCATTTTTGCCGATTGTGGCGGCCTACCTTCACGATACAATTGATGAGAAATTAGTTGATAACGTTGAGGCAGCTAAACAAGAATTAGTTGATTACTTAAAGCAAAATGACTTTAGTGATGAACAAGTCAAAATAATTATGGATGTCATCAATAATATTTCTTTTGCTCATACATTAGATAAAGAGGAAGTCAAACTCTCCATCATTGGACAAATAGTACGTGATGCCGACTGGTTAGATGCAATCGGCGCAATTGGTATTACCCGAGCAATCTATTATGGAGGTGGTCATCATGAAAAAATATACGATCCAGCTATTAAGCCTCGTCATAATATGTCCCGGGAAGAATATCGTAATTTAGCAAATGAAACTATCATTAATCACTTTGATGAAAAGCTCTTACACCTAAAAGACATGATGAACACTGAAACTGCCAAGAAAATTGCAAATCACCGTCAACAAGTAATGCTCGATTTTCTTGACGAGTTTCATGCCGAATGGGACGCAAAGATGTAAATTGTTTATGGAAATAGTAAATGCCATGGAAGAAACACGAATGTTTTTTCCATGGCATTTTGCTTACTTATCATCTTTTTTATTTTTAGCACTTCTTAAGTCGACAATAATCGAACCGCCCTGCTTATCGCCTGCAGAGTTACCTGAATCATTATGATGATTATTATCAATATGCAATGCTTTTCGCGCTACCCACCGACAAATCAATGAGATCGGTGCTACTAGGAAGCCATACAATAATCCTGTCAGTAATGCGTTAGGAATAATTAGTTGAACAAATGTTAATCCACCTGTTGGCGTCCCCGTTAGGACTAATCCAATTAGACCATAAAAGATTGAGATAAAGAATAATTGAACTAAGCCGGTAAAAATAGCAAGCCATAATAATTGTGAATGATTGAGATCAATAGATAATGGAACCTGTTTGCGTAAAATCAAGCCAACCACAATCAAAATAACAATAAAATCGACTAATATTACCCAGTCGGCAGTTCCTAAGACAATCATGATTATGGCACTAACCAGCGTCACGATAAATGCAATATTAATTCCTAATGCAACTGCTATCCCCACTGCAATCACGCCAGCTAAAGGCATAAACGCCTCGCCGGTCGGTAAAATGGTTTGAAAGCCAGTAAATGATATTAATATCATCAAAATACCCGCAGCAATTGCCAAAAGGGTTTTAATTAAAGTTTGTTTTTTCATGCTAACGGCTTCTTTGCTGTGTCTTGCATCCATGCTAAGGCCAAGGCCCCTTGTCCTAAGTGGGAGCCAATTACTGGACCAAAGTAACTTAACTCAAATGAAATATCAGGATGATCCGCTTGAAGTTTATCAAGCCACTTTTGACCTTCCTCTGGAACATTGGCATGAATAACCATTGCTTTAACTGGATAGTCAAGTTTGGCAATATCCTCGTCAAAGATTTGCTCACAGCGAAGTTTAGCCTTTTTCATTGACCGCACCTTTTCAAACGCTTCAATGGCATACGTTGGAGTATGCATAGTCAAGAGGGGTTTGATTTTTAAAATTGAGCCTACAAATGCAGAGGCGTTTGATAAACGACCACCACGAACAAGGTTTTGCAAGTCATCTACCACAAATACATTATTAAAGGTGTCACGATATTCTTTTACCTTTTTAACAATGTCATCTAAATCATCGCCTTCACTAGCTAATTTAGCTGCTTCTAAGGCTAAGTATCCCATCATTTTAACTGTTAAGTGGGAATCGATTGGCACGATCTTGATTGTATCTTTCATCTGTTCAGCAAGTTGTTCAACAGTATCCAAATATCCTGTAATAGCCCGTGTTAAATGAATGCTAATCACAGCATCATACCCATCATCAGCTAATCCTTGGTAGACTTCCATCAATTGGCCGATTGGCGTTTGGGAAGTCGTTGGAAAAGAGCTTGAATTTGCCATCTTTTCATAAAAATCACTGGTGGAAATATCAACACCTTCACGGTATGTTTGACCATCCAATGTCACTGGGATTGGGACAACATGAATATTATTAGCCGCCGCCTCTTCAGGAGAAAGGTAGGCAGTGCTGTCAGTAACAACAGCAATTTTCATCTTATCAACTCCATGTTCTAAATTTGTATAATTAAAAATAATTGCGTTTTTACGCGGATTTCACCCACATAATACAAAAAGCATACCACATTGACGGCCCTAAACCAACTAAAAATATGTCCACTAAAGTAACATTACTTTTCATTAATGATGTAAAACTGTATAATTAATAGTGCTATTTTCGTTTGTAATTATAATATTTAGGAGGCTACACTAATGTCTTTTGACGGCTTGTTTACTCATGCAATTGTCCATGAGCTAGATCAAAAATTAACTACTGGTCGGGTAGCCAAAGTTAGTCAACCTTACCCTGCAGAATTAATCATTACGATCCGTGCTCACCGGCACAACTACCCATTACTCATTTCTGCTAATCCAACATACCCACGAATCCAAATTACTGAGATCCCATACAAAAATCCGGCGGTTCCAACTAATTTTACAATGACAATGCGGAAATACCTTGAAGGTGCAATCGTCAATAAAATTGAACAAGTTGATAATGATCGAATTATCAAAATTACCTTTGACACTCGTGATGAATTAGGAGATAGTCAACAATTAGTTCTTGTGAGTGAGATTATGGCCCGGCATAGTAATATTTCACTCGTTAATCTCAAGACGGGTAAAATCATTGACACCATTAAGCATGTTGGCTCAGATCAAAATCGGGTTCGCCTGTTATTACCTGGTGCTACCTTTGTCATGCCACCAAAGCAAGATAAAGTTAACCCTTACTTGCCAAACCAGGTCTACTCTGATCTTGTAAGACAAACCGATGACACAGTAGAATTAAGTCATCAGTTACAGGAGCATTATCAAGGATTTGGCAAAGACTCCGCACGGGAATTAGCTGCAGAATTACTGCAAAGTGATAATTTACCAGCTACCTATCAGCACTTTCTTAAGCACTTTGAAAATCCAGAGCCAGTATTAATCACCCACTCTAATGGAAAAACTCAATTTGCTGTGTTCCCTCCATTAAATATTGATGGTGAGTTGCAACATTTCGACTCCCTCTCTGCCCTTCTCGATGCCTTCTATGCTAATAAAGCAGAGCAAGATCGTTCCAAAGAATTAGCTGGGCAAGTGTTAAAGGTATTGAAGAATGAGCTAAAAAAAGATCGGCGAAAAGTAAAAAAACTGCAACAACAATTACAAGATGCAGCAACTGCAGATCAGTACCGAATTTGTGGTGAGATCCTTACTACCTATCTTAGTAAATTAACTCCAGGAATGAAAGAAATCGAACTTCCTAACTTTTATGATGATAATAAGCCACTAAAAATCAAGCTTGCTCCAGAATTATCACCATCGCGCAACGCCCAAAAGTACTTTACTAAGTATAATAAGCTCAAAACCTCTGTTGAGTATGTAAAGGAACAGCTAAAACTGACAAATGATGAAATCAAATACTTTGAAAACATTGAAAACCAGATTAAATTAGCTGCTCCCGCTGATATTCAAGAGATCAAACTGGAACTGCAAGAACAGGGTTATATTAAAAAGAAGAAAAGCGGGAAAAAGCAACGAAAAGTTAAGGTAAGTGCTCCAGAAGAATTCCATACTAGTGATGGCACTACGGTTTTAGTAGGTAAAAACAACCTGCAAAATGACCGTCTTAGCTTTAAAATTGCTAATAAAAATGAAATTTGGTTACATGTTAAAGATATCCCAGGTTCCCACGTGGTAATCCGCTCAACAAACCCATCTGAAGATACGATTCTAGAAGCCGCACAGTTAGCAGCATACTTCTCTAAAGGTCGCGATTCAGATAATGTGCCCGTTGATTATCTTCCTGTCAAGCGACTTCATAAGCCAAACGGAGCTAAACCTGGCTTTGTTATTTTTACAGGTCAGAAAACACTTTATGTAACACCGCATAAACTTTCTAACTAAAAAGGGACTGTGACATAAGTTAAGTTACTTTCATAAAAAGCAAATACGCAGTACAACAATGGCCTCTAACGTCCGGAAACCGAACGCTAGAGCCCCCTAGAGCATTAATAAATAATAACGGGTTCATTTTGTTTTAAATCATGGAAGGCTTGTCCCGCCACGCTTGGTTGCATATTAATACAACCGTGCGAACCATCGCTTAGGTAAGCAGTCTTGGACCAATTGTGCCGCCAACTTGCATCGTGGAAGCCACATCCTGTTAAAGTAAACGGCGACCAATAATTAACTTTACTTGCATAACTTGATCCATCATCGTTTTGTCCACGGAGAACAGAAGGACTTTGTTGGTACATAATATACCAGACTCCCTTTGGCGTTTTGTTACCTTCATTATTAGTTCCACTAACGATATCTGTTTCAAGGACACATTTACCATCTTTGTAGAAATAAGCTCGTTGGTCAGCTAATGAAACCTCAGCATAAGTGTCGCCAATACCATTATTGGATGTAACATTGTAGCCGAGTCCAGCAGTGTTATAGCCTTTTCCTTCAATATCGTGCTCGCCATCAACTTCTTGGCGGCCATCGATAATTGCTTTAGTTAATGAATTGCCAGCTTTTTTCTCACTAATTTTCCAACCATAGGAACCATTAGCTGTAGTGGTAATTTCTGCTCCAGAATGAGTTCTAAATTTAAATGGCTTATCAAGAGTTGCATGTTTCTCATTAATTTTTTTTACTTGTTTATTTAAGGCCGTAGTGTCGAAATGATACTTGCCGTTTTGATAAGTTGCCCGGGTAATAATTTGATTGGTAGTGAGGTTATACTTTTCATTTTGAACGAGGTAAGTAACTTCCTTTCCTTTTAACTTATTTAACTGTTTTTCCTCGATCTTAACGGTTTTGCTATTTGCCGCAATCGGCTGTTCCTTATGTAAAGTAATATTAATTTTAGTACTTCCGGCTTGATTATTTAGTTGATTAACAGCGTTTTGTAAATCATATTTATTACCCTTAACTGCAGGAACTACAGAAACTTTCTCATTTTGGTAGACCGCGTAAGCATCAACGGGAGCTTTACGACTTGTGTTGAGTTGATATACCTTGTTAGTTAATTTGTTTTTCGCAATATTAAACGAATCTTGATCAAAGTTATCTGGCTTTATTGATAAGTTTGTTGCTTTATGAGATGGGAAAAATGTAAATGTAAAGGTCAGAAGTAAAATGTAGGAAATCGGCGGTTTAAAATTGTCGATTTTC
>OLOI01000293.1_pt1 | contig 52236 bp, 42 predicted proteins | sample 1672131 | NCBI WGS metagenome assembly OLOI01 (sample SAMEA3136651, study PRJEB25190) | human gut metagenome
AAAATACTCTTTTCCCTTTTCCATAATGGCACTTGCCTGATAATCAAAGGCAATTTTCCCGTCATTTTCCTGTAAATCCGTGATTTCTCCACTATCTAGAAGAGTGTCACCTTCTGCACTTACCACCTCATAAGATAATTTTTCAATCTTATTTTTGTTGGATGTTATTTCCATGGAAACCTTATTGTCTGTACCTACCGGAATAATACTATCTCTAAGGTGTGCATAATTCATTTCCATTGTGTATCCGTCTATGGTTCCAATAACATTGCTTCCTGCATATACCTTCATGTCAGGAATTTTGTCTGTCATTTCTGCCACATCATTTTTCTCAGGCTCCCCTGATGTATGATTTTTATTGTACATTATTCCAAATGCACTTGCTCCACCTAATATAATTAAAATAATAATTACGATAAATACCTTTTTTTTCATCTTTTTCTCCGAAAATTCTCTGTATTGTTACTGCCAACAAAGGGCAGCTTAACAACTGCCCTTTTTAGTTAATCTTTATTTCTTTTTTGTTGTTTTTGCTTTCTTCTTTATTACTTTAGGAAATTCAAAAACTACTGATTCCAGAGGTCTAAGTGGTATTTCCAATCTATATGGCTTACCATCAGCCTCCTGTTTCTTTGCTTTATATACTGCCGGGCGGGCTTTTCCGCTTCCGCCATACTGCAATTCATCACTGTTCAGTACCAGGCGGTACTGTTTGCCGCGCGGTACACCGACACGGTACTCCGGTCGTTCGATCGGTGTGAAATTACATACGAATAAAAGGTTCTTTTTTGCGCCCTTTGAATGACGGATGAAGCTGTAAATACTTCGTGAGCTGTCATCTGCATTGACCCATTCAAAGCCTTCCATGCAGGTATCCTGTTCATACATGGCTTTGTTGTGTGTGTAAAGATGCAGCAGGTCACGGTAGAAATTCTGGAGTGCCTGATGCTCCGGCTCTGCAAGGAGATACCAGTCAAGCTCACGCGCCTCGCTCCACTCGCGGAGCTGTCCGAAATCCTGTCCCATGAAGAGAAGTTTCTTTCCAGGATGTCCCATCATGAAAGCATAACCGACCTTCAGGTTGGCGAATTTCTCAAATCCAAGACCAGGCATCTTATTGAGCATAGAGCATTTTAGATGTACCACTTCATCATGTGATAATACAAGAATATAATTCTCGCTGTATGCATAGGTTAAGGCAAATGTCATACCGTAGTGGTCGCCTTTGCGGAAATATGGATCCAGCTTCATGTATTCGGTAAAGTCATGCATCCATCCCATGTTCCACTTCAGGCTGAATCCAAGACCATCATCTTCCGGTTTTCCTGTTACTTTTGGCCATGCAGTGGATTCTTCTGCGATCATCAGTGCGCCAGGGTTACGTCCGGTAGTAACGGAATTCAGATGCTTGAAAAATTCGATTGCTTCCAGATTCTCATTGCTGCCGTATTTGTTGGCGATCCACTGACCGTCTTCTTTACCGTAATCAAGATACAGCATGGAAGCAACAGCATCTACGCGGAGACCATCGATGTGATAATGTTCGATCCAGAACAGTGCGTTGGCGATCAGGAAGTTCTTAACTTCTGCTTTACCATAATCGAAGATCTTGGTTCCCCAGTCCGGATGTTCCCCTTTCTTAGGATCTGCATATTCAAAGGTAGCTGTGCCGTCAAAATCAGCGAGTCCGTGTGCATCGCGTGGAAAATGTGCCGGTACCCAGTCAAGGATTACGCCAATCTTATTCTTATGGAAATAATTGATCATATATGCGAAATCTTCCGGCGTACCATAACGGGAGGTCGGAGCATAATATCCGGTCACCTGATATCCCCAGGAGCCGTCAAATGGGTATTCTGAAATTCCCATCAGTTCGATATGAGTATACCCCATCTTTTTTATGTAGTCTGTAGCTGCATGCGCAAATTCACGGTAGCTGTAGAACCCCTCATCTTCACGTCCCGGATGGCGCATCCAGGAACCGATATGTGCTTCATAAATGGAAATCGGTGAGGAATGGAAATCCCATTCTGCCCGGTGCTTCATCCAGACACTGTCACTCCATTTTAAATGGGAGATATCAGCAATCCTTGAGGCAGTTCCCGGTCTCAACTCTGCACTGTTCGCAAATGGATCAGCTTTGTAAAGCTTATCTCCGGTCTGTGTCTCAATACAGTACTTGTAAAGCTGTCCGAGCTGTGCTTCCGGAACAAATGCGGTATAGATTCCAAGTGGTTCCTGACGCTTCATAACGTTTGCATCTTCACTCCAGCCGTTGAATTCACCGACTACGGCAACTGATCTGGCGTGTGGAGCCCATACTGCGAAATATACGCCGGTTTTTTTTCCATCTTTTACAAAATGTGCACCCATTTTTTTATAGATTTCATAATGGGTTCCCTGTCCGAATAAATATTGATCTAATTCGCCGATTCTATAATCAGCGGGTTTATCTGTTGTTACAGTTTTTACAGACTTTTTAGCTGTAGACTTTTTAGCAGCAGTTTTAGCAGCTGCCGGTTTTTTTACAGTAGATTTTTTTACGGCCGTCTTGCGGGTCGTGTTGGTCTGTTGTGCTGTTGTTTTTTTTACTGCCATCCCATTCACCTTCTATCAAAGATATTTAGGAATATTATACTAGAAATAGCGATAAAAAGAAAGAGTTTTGGACAACTTATACACTTCTTATGTAAGATGTCTAAAACTCTTTGTTTATAGTTATCGGTTTTGTCTGCATATATAAAAGAACGCGCCGGAAGCGCGTTCTTTGTAGAAATCTTATGCTTTAAAATCTTCTTCTTTCAGGATGATGTGGTCTGAATTATCAGTGCTTCTTCCAAATACCCGTTTCACAAGATGTTTTACATTTGCTTTCTGGGAATGTGAAATTGCTTCATCCATGATCTCTTTTACTTCTGCAACAGTAACCGCATGATCTTCTCTCTGCATCATATCAATCCGGCTGTATAATGCAAGGATTCCCATTTCATCGATACGGTATCCGTTTTCCTTAGCATAGGTCTGACCGAATGTAACCAGTTCATCATTGATGAATACCGGAAGCTCCAGTCTGGAAGTAAATTTACGTTTGAATTCGCGATGGGATGCAAACATTCTTTCCAGCGGTTTCTTCTGGTCTTCCAGAAGGAAGAGAAGTTCGCCGGTCTGTTCATCCATCATGTCATTCAGTTCACGGATGGTTCTGTCATTCATCTTGGAAGCTTTTTCGATGATCAGTGCGCCACCGTTCAGCTTATCGATGATACTTCCGATGTCCTTTTTGTTCAGAGAATCACCGGTTACGATTGCAACTTTACCCTGTTTGAGTCTGCGCTGTTTCTGGATTGCTTTTACAATATCAACTGCGAGGACTGTTTTTCCGCTTCCCTTGCGGCCAAGGATCAGGATGTTGCCTGTGCGGGAAGTTCCATAACGGTTACGGCAACGTTTGTCGTTATCAAGGATTTCAACAAGCTGTTCACTGACACCACGGATCGGTACAAAGTAAGAGAACAGCTGCTTCTGCTCTTCAGTAAGTCCAAGCTTCAGTCCGATCTCACTTGTTGCACTCAGATCGTAACGACCCTGTACAACGAATCCGGTATCGAATTTACCCATGCGTTCGGTGATTTCATCTTCTGACGGTTCTTCGATTTCAAGAACTTCGTCAATATCAGGAGTTGGCGCTGATTTTGAAGTTTCTTTCTCTGGCTCAGGAGCCGGTTTCTCGTCAAATTCAAGATCAAGATAATCATCACTGCTATCTAATTCTTCTTCATCTTCAAAGGAATCAAGGTCTGCAAAATCACCATCATCTTCGTCAGAATCATGATCATCGATATCGAGAGCAGATTCTTTTTCAAAATCAAAATCCTCTTTATGATCTTCATCTAATTCATCATCGATCTGGTAGTCATCTTCGTCTTCATCCTCGTATTCTTCCTCATCGTCATACTCGGAATCGTCTTCATCCTCGTATTCCTCGTCATCGTCATATTCGGAATCATCTTCATCTTCGTATTCCTCGTCATCGTCATACTCGGAATCATCTTCATCTTCGTATTCTTCGTCGTCGTCATACTCGGAATCGTCTTCATCCTCGTATTCGTCGTCGTCGTCATACTCGGAATCATCCTCATCTTCGTATTCTTCGTCGTCATACTCGGAATCATCTTCATCCTCGTATTCCTCGTCGTCATCATACTCGGACTCATCCTCATCTTCGTATTCTTCCTCGTCATCATACTCGGAATCGTCTTCATCCTCGTATTCTTCGTCATCATACTCGGAATCATCTTCATCTTCGTATTCGTCGTCGTCGTCATACTCGGAATCATCTTCATCCTCGTATTCCTCGTCGTCGTCATACTCGGAATCGTCTTCATCCTCGTATTCAGCTTCTTCATCGTAAACCGCATCCGATTCATCATCTTCTTCGGAGTCAACGATTTCTTCAAAATCATTTTCTTCCGGATCTTCCTCGTCAGTGTCTGAAGCTTCTTTGGATGAATCTTCCGGGCTTTCAGTCGCTTCATCCTCTTCATCATCAACGAAATCTTCAGCATCTTCATCGGTGATTTCAGGCTCTTCACCATTTTCAAGCTGTTCCATCAGTTTGCGGATATCATCAGAAAGGATTGGTTTTGTAGCTCCAAGAACTTCCTCTTCTTCTTCTTTCTTCTTTTCGCGCAGGGCTTTTTCTTTCTCAGCTTCCTCCTGGCTCTTTTCAAGAATCTTTGCATTTTCACGCTGAGTTGCTTCCCAGTTGGCAAGAATTTCTTCAATCTTCATCTTACCGGTCATCTGTGAATCGTCTGAAGCAGATTCAGGAGCAACTGCACCACTTGCAACGGCAACACCGGCTTTCAGAGCATCTGAAAGGGAAGCACCGGAAATGGTTGTGGAAATATCGGAAGTGCTTCGAATCCGGGTTTTTGGCTGTGACTCAGCTTCTGGTTCGGAAGCATGTGTCCGGGCCATTGGCTCTGGAAGATCCGGAAGATCAATACTGTCTGTGACATGTACATCTTTGCGGACCTTGTCTGCAATTCGTGGATTCGGTGCCGGACGTTCTTTGGATTTTCGGAAGGAAGGTTTTCTCTTGGAAGAATCCTTACGGCCGATACCATCATTTCGATGATCGTATTTTTCCTGCTGAAGTGGAGTCAGCGGTTTGTATTTCATTTTAAGTTCCATTGCCTGGTATACATAAGTACCTTCCCTGAACCAGAGAATCAGATCATCACATTCATCAAGACATTCGGAAGTCATACCAGCTTCAGCGTATAATCTGGCAAGTTCATATGCCCATTTTTCAACGTATTCAGAATGCTTGAAATCTTCAAGAGCTTCAATCTGTTCTTTGACTGGCGCTTTCTGTGCTTTTAAGATCTTATACCGGAGAATGTACTGGTTTGGATCTTTCGGAGCAAGCTTGACAAATTCTTCGTAGCAATCAGCTGCTTCATCGAAATGTCCCAGCTTCAGAGAAATAATTCCCAGGCGGTATACAACCTTTCTGCTGGAAGGTGCTTTATCATACGCAATAAATAAGGTATCACGTGCTTTACCAAGTTCCCCCGCATTTTCATAGATTTCGCTTACGGTAGAGAGCATGGCGGTATTTTTTACTTTACGCCAGTCGATCGTATCTGCAATCGACATCGCTTTCTGGTAAGACTTCTGTTCGGCATACGCAAGCATCTGCTCTGTCTTTGCGCGATATTCATATTTATCCAACGTTTCTCACCTCATATGATTATTATTAATTATTTTACTTTTCCTCAGTAAGTCTGACTTTTGTACCAGAAACGGAAAACAAAAGTCTTATAATTTTACTTACTAAGTGTATCATAGAGCGTTGTCAATGTCAAAAATTACGGCTGATATTTTTCAGAAATGTTAAAAAAATATTACAAAAAATTCACAAATTGGGAGCTGGTAACAGAAAAAAAGGAGACAGCCATCTTTTGAATGGCTGTCCCGGAATATTCAATTGTAATTTTTATTTTTATATCGGAGGAATTAAGTAATTCTTATTCCTGTAAGTTCTTTGAGCATTTCATATGATATTCAGATTTTATAAAATTTATAAAAATGAAATCATATGAATCGATTTTGATCAATTCTGATCGTTCGTTATTTTATATAATCAGGTAATCCAATTTTGGTATTTATCAGCTTTCTCGTCACTGTTAAATTTACTTATCAATGAATGTTTCTTTACACATTTTCTGATCTTGAATTACTGTGGTATTTACTTCAATATGTCAACAAATGCTGAATCTTTTTATATCTTATAATCGCTTCCGGTTTATCTACTACTCCGACCTTTTTTATCATTAACTTTTCTCTTACCGGATTATAATCTATGGTTAAGGCTCATCTCACAGGAATTTACATTTGCCATACCATTAACATATTGAGTTTTAGATGATGAAATATCCAACGGTCAAAGCCTCCTTCCTTTCGTTCTCGTTCCAAAATTTTATCCGGATATTCTTTTTCTCTTATACTTTTTTCTGTTCAGAAGTCAGATATCAATTTTCTCTTATTATTATAAATTATCAATTTTAAAAATTGTTCTCTACACACTCCACTTACAAAACGCTCATAACTAAAATGTATAGTTGCTTTTTAAAAACTTTCTAACCTTCAAATAACAATTATTCTTGTTACCCTTTTCTGATCTGGTTCTTCATCTTATACTCTTGGCGAGTATATATGAAACTATGTAACAGATTAAAAAAATATCTTTTTGAAATTCCCTTTCTCGTCAGGAACTTCTTTTCTTTTGGATTGACTTAATAATAACACCCAAATGCTTATTTGTCAATATAATTTTAAAATAATTTTGTTAAAATTAGAAAGAATTGAAATTGTAATATATATATCAGAAAATTCAAACAATTATAAATACGATTAGAAATAGTTATAGCCATTTGCAATATATTCGGGGTTTTGCTATTGTTTCCATCCATAAATGCATGATACACTAAAAAATAGATGAAAAATACAGGCTATGGCATTGGGATAAAGAAAGGAGACCTACAGATATGGGAGGATTTTTTGGCGTTGCATCAAAAGAAGCATGTAATCTGGATCTTTTTTATGGAACAGATTATCATTCGCATCTTGGAACCCGCCGCGGAGGTATGGCTACTTACGGAAGTGATGGCTGGAAGAGAGCGATTCATAATATTGAAAATTCGCCGTTCCGTACAAAATTTGAAAAAGATGTTGATACAATGAAGGGAAATATTGGAATTGGATGTATTTCAGATTATGATCCACAGCCAATTCTGATCCAGTCGCATCTGGGGTGCTTTGGAATTACGACAGTAGGTAAGATCAATAATGCGGATCAGCTGATTCGGAATCTTTATGAAAATGGACATACACATTTTCAGTCTATGACCAATGGACAGATCAATTCTACAGAGCTGGTTGCGGCATTGATCTGTAAAAAGGATTCGTTTGTTGAGGGAATCCGTTATGTGCAGTCAGTAGTTGAAGGCTCGATGACGCTTCTGCTTCTGACAGAGAATGGAATTTATGCAGCCAGAGACCTTCTCGGACGTACACCGGTTGTGATCGGAAAGAAAGAGAATGCATACTGCGTTTCCTTTGAAAGCTTTGCATATATCAACCTTGGATACACAGATTACAAAGAGCTGGGACCTGGGGAAATCGTCTACGTGACACCGGAATCTGTGGAGACTGTAAGTCCTGCATGTGAAAAGATGAGAATCTGTTCGTTCCTGTGGGTATACTATGGATATCCTACTTCTTCTTATGAAGGGGTTGGTGTAGAAGAAATGCGTTACAACTGTGGAAAGCTTTTAGCACAGAGAGATGATCATTCGATCGACGTGGATATTGTTGCAGGAGTTCCGGATTCGGGTATCGCTCATGCGATAGGCTATGCAAATGAATCAGGTATTCCGTATGCAAGACCATTTATCAAATATACTCCGACCTGGCCAAGATCCTTCATGCCGACAACACAGAGTCAGCGTAATCTGATCGCCAGAATGAAACTGATCCCGGTACATAGTCTGATCGAAGACAGGAGCCTGCTGCTGATCGATGATTCTATCGTGCGTGGCACACAGCTCCGTGAGACGACAGAGTTCCTGTATCAGAGTGGCGCAAAAGAAGTGCATGTCCGCCCGGCATGTCCACCGCTTTTGTACGGATGCAAATATTTGAACTTCTCCCGTTCCAAATCAGACCTGGATCTGATCACAAGAAGGATCATCCGTGAGTGGGAAGGCGACAATGATGTCAATGTACTGGGTGAATATGCGGATCCGAACAGTGACCGGTATGCAGCAATGCTGGAGGAAATCCGCAAGAGACAGAATTTCACTTCACTTCGTTATCACAGACTGGATGATCTGATCAAATCAATCGGGATTGATGCATGCCAGGTATGTACCTACTGCTTTAACGGTGTGGAATAACAGGTAAATGAAAATATAAAACAGGTGTCCACGTAAGTATATCTTAGTGATATATCCCAGTGGGCACCTGTTTTTGTATATACGATTTTGGTGTATACAATGATGTGGAATGGTGTACAAAGTATGCGGAGCGGCAGTTCCTTCTGCAAAGCTGCACTATAGCAGCAGATCATCTATCTTCACATAGTCTCCCATCCGGTATGCTTCAATTGCATTTCCATTGATCACATAGAACTTTTCGTTTGCATACACACCGCGGGTTCCAAGGTAAGAATTACCGTTGACTTCCTCCTGCATCTGTACCTGGAAGCCCTGATCTTTATCGTAAGAAAGGATCACATACTGGTTGGCAGATCCGGAAAGCGGAAAGCCGATCAGATTCTTTTCCGGATCAACCAGTGCTGCACGGTAGTCAGAAAAAACATCCGAGTAATAGTACTGATCCAGTGTGTACTTGCTGACTTCCTTCACATCCGAAGGATCACTGATATCAAACATGGAGATCTTTACCCCGTTTGTAATGCCATTTTCATCGGTATCCATACCGATGCCAAGAAGCAGGTTATCACTGTAAAAATGCAGGTATTCCGAAAAGCCGGGAATTTTCAGCTTGCCAAGGATCTTCGGATTCTCCGGATCGGAAAAGTCTACGGAGAATAAAGGATCTGTCTGTTCATAAGTTACAAAGTAACCGGTATCGCCCAAAAATCTTGCGGAATAGATCTGTTCATTTTTGGCAAGATCCTCGATCTTACCGATTGTTTTCAAATCTGCATCCAGCACATAGACTGAATTGGACTGTGAAGAGCTTCCGACATTATGCGTAACCGTTGTCACCAGCCGCAACGTATTGTCATACTCATCAATGCTGAAGGAATCGTTCAGATATCCTTTTACTTTGCCCTGGGCAGAGCCGGAAAGTTTTCCTTTATTGTAAGACAGCTTGCGGAGGATCGTCTGATTCTTTGCCGCAAGATTATCTGCGAGGATACTGCTGTTCGCATATTCGTAAATATAAATGTTGTTCTCACTCACATAGACTTCGCCATTCTCAGACATGACTGCTTTCTGGTCTGCTGCCTTATCCGGACTGGAAGCGGAAACGGAGCTGACAACAAGGTACTGGTCTGCTGCATGGTTCGTCGGGAGATAGATATCCGACTGCTTCAGAAGATTGTCACCAACAAGCGGAACATAGGAAGGATAATCTTTTTTGGTGATCGTATCGTAAATATAATAGTCGCTGAATACATACAGATATCCGTCTTTAAAACGTGAAGTGCGGTAGTAACCACTCTGATCCACGGTTCCGATGGATTTTGGATTATTGATATCTGTCAGATCATAAGTCTGGATACGGGTACAGCTGCCGCGGTACAAGGTTTTACTGTCAGAATCAACCTGCGTGTTCTGCATGTTGCCAAGGACAAAAAGCTTCTGGTCACTCAGGTAAAATTCGGATGCCTGAAAATTCTCATTCAGCGAAATACCGGAAACAACCTTCATCTGATCAGACCGGATATCTACAATGGAAATTTCCTGTGAGTTTGCTTTCAGTGTATAAAGATAACTTCCATCCGTTTTTACAATGTCTGCTTCACCGACGCTCTCTGTGCGGACGTTGGTATCGGAAAATGAAGTATCCACAGCACGTGCAGAGGCTGTTGAAGAATCCGAAGAGGAGCTGGAACTATCGGTACGTGCACCATTGTCGGCTGTTTCAGTTGAATACATGACAATTCCGCCGTCGGTTGAACCGGTAACAGATGAAGAATCCAACTCATCCTGATAAGATTGCAGGTATGTGTAGACTTCATCATAATCGGTTGCCGTCTCTAAAGTATCGGAAGAGGCAAGCTTACCGGAGGATGTACCGATTGAAAAACTGCCTTTTGTGGAAGAAGTGGCTGAGTCTGAAGAAAGATTCTGCTGGCGGATGTGGGCACCAATGCCGACAACCAGTACCAGTGCGGCAGCGATAAGTCCTCCGCGCATCCGGTGGCCGCGGGAAAATCCATGCTTTTTCGGTATATGTCCGGAAGCCTGAGTGCTGTTATGCTCTTCCAGCATTTTCATAATCTGATCCGGTGCAAGGCTTTCCGGAACAGGAGTTTTTTCCGTAGATTGTTTTATTTTATCCAGTATTTCTTTTTCGTGATCTGTCATATGAAACACCTCCTATTACTCTTTTATCCTACTCTTTCAGAAGCCAGCTCATCTTTTCGAGGGCACGCTTTCTGCGGGAGCGGACTGTATTCGGGTTCAGCCTTAGCATTTTTCCGATCTCTTTACTGTTGTAACCGCCATAGACGGATAAGCCGATGATCAGCTGATCGTCTTCATCGAGAATAAGAAAAGCACGTTCCACATCTGTGCGGAGTCCGTCACAGTATGTGGCAGAAGCATGATCTTCTTTCAGCTCGGTCTCGGTCCGTTCACGGCTCTTTAACTTCCGGCGGCACACATTTGTCAGAATCTGAAAGATCCAGGAACGGAATGCTTCTTCTTTGCGTAATTTATGTATGTTCTCATAGGCGGAAAGAACGGCTTCACTGACGGCGTCTTCTGCATCCTGCGGATGATGCATCATGCAGAGCGCAAAACGATACAGATCCTGATAAACCGTCTTATATAATTCTTTAAATGCAATTGCATCGATCATAAGGTCCCTCCTCTCATAACAGGTTCTTTGTATATAAGAGTATAAAAAAGTCGGAAGTGTTGCAAAAAGGGACAGAAAAATTTCCGTCCCTTTTAAATCATATCATTGTCTGAGAAAAATTAACCTCTGTAATAATTGATCAGACATCCTTTGAGGATGATCTCACGTTCTGCATCCGTCAGATCACCGAGCTTCAGATCGATCTCCTTCAGATCATCGCCTACGACATAAGCCTTGATCGTGGAAACCTTGTCTTCTACTGCTTTGCGGATATCCGGCACGAAGAGATAGTCACCGTTCCTGAAAGAAAGCTTTGTGTGTTCCTCTTCGGTAATAAATGGAAGCATGCCCCAGTTGATCAGGTTCGAGCGGTAACGTTTGGTTGCGTACTCATTCGCGATATTCGCCCAGCCGCCGAGAACCTTCTGGCAGGAAGCAGCCTGCTCACGGGCAGAACCATCACCAGGTTTGACCGCGAAAATGGTACTTCCGACACCGATATTTCCTTTGCCGACTTCCGGATAAGACTTCTGGATTGCTGCCATCACCGGTTTTAATTCATCCAGTACATCCAGTGGACAAGTACCTGCTTCAATCGCTTTCTGGGCTTTCTGGACCTCTTTCGCGCGTCCTACATAGGCAGGATCCTTTCTGGAAAGTGCAAATTCAGCAAGTCCAAGCGGGTTGGAACGATAAGAAGAAGTCTCGCCGGACGGGATCAGTTCGTCTGTCGTTGTAACCGGATCGTGGATCTCAGATACGACCTTCAGGATCAGATTCTCAGGAAGAGCGCTCATTGCCGGCCAGTCTTTGATGTTCGGTCCGAATTTGATCTCAACCGAAGGATCAGCAACGCCGTGGCTGTCAAATACACGGTTGGCGTAAATTCTGGAATCAAAGTGGTAAGTCGGGTTCTTGTATTCAATATCAAAATCTGTTGCCGGAGTAAGGAAACCTTTGTTCGCAGCAGTTGCGGCAATGGAACGTGCATCCATAAGGGCAACAGATGCGATCTGTCCACTCTGCAGCTTGCTTCCTTCACGGTTCGGGAAGTTACGGGTAGAGTGACGGATGGAAAATGCATTGTTTGCCGGAGTATCCCCAGCACCGAAGCACGGTCCGCAGAAGGCAGTCTTCACGATCGTACCGGCTTCCATCAGGTCAGCAACCGCACCATTTTTCACAAGCTCCATGTAGATCGGTGTACTTGCCGGGTAAACACTGAAGGTAAATTCATCTGATCCGATGTATTTGCCACGGATGATGTCTGCGGCAGCACAGATATTTTCAAAACCGCCGCCGGCACAGCCTGCGATGATACCCTGATCGACATAAAGTTTACCATTTACGATCTTGTCCTGAAGAGAGTAATCCACAGCACCGTCCAGGCTTACCAGCGCGCGCTGCTCTACATCGTGGAGAACATCTGCAAGGTTGGCATTGACATCCTCGATGGTGTAGACATTGGATGGATGGAACGGCATGGCGATCATAGGCTTGATCTCGCTCAAATTGACATATACAAGACCGTCATAGTAAGCGACTGCGCCAGGCTCCAGTTCCCTGAAGTCATCACTTCTTCCGTGGATATCGTAGAACTCTTTGATCTTGTCATCGGTTCTCCAGATAGAAGAGAGGCAGGTTGTCTCTGTCGTCATAACATCGATTCCGATACGGAAGTCTGCACTTAATTTGCCAACGCCAGGTCCGACAAATTCCATGACCTTGTTATTGACATAGCCATTGCCGAAGGTTGCGCCGATGATCGCAAGGGCAACGTCCTGCGGTCCGACACCTTTCACCGGTTCGCCGTCCAGATAAATTCCGACAACGCCCGGCATCTTGATATCATAAGTCTTGTTCAGAAGCTGTTTTACAAGCTCCGGTCCGCCCTCTCCCATTGCCATGGTACCGAGTGCACCATAACGGGTGTGGCTGTCAGAACCAAGGATCATCTTGCCGCCGCCTGCGAGCATTTCACGGGCAAACTGGTGGATAACGGCCTGATGAGGCGGAACATAGACACCGCCGTACTTCTTCGCACAGGTCAGTCCAAACATGTGGTCATCTTCATTGATCGTACCGCCGACTGCACACAGAGAGTTATGGCAGTTGGTCAGAACATAAGGGATCGGGAATTTCTCCAGTCCGGATGCTCTTGCAGTCTGGATGATTCCGACAAAGGTAATGTCGTGCGAAGTCAGCTTGTCAAATTTGATCTGAAGCTGCTGCATATTACCGGAAGTATTATGCGCACTTAAGATCCCATAAGCCATTGTCTCTTTTGCAGCAGCTTCTTTTGTTGTCTCAATACCTGTCTTGCTTTTTACGGCAGCAAGTGCATCGGGTGCATCTGCAATTACCTCAGTACCGTGTAAAAGATAGGCACCGCCTTCGTATAATTTCATCATATCATGTCCTCCTATTTTCTGTTTTCTATAAATTTCATGTGGTCTGCGACCATCAAAGCAATCTTAAATGTCAGGGCGTCCTCAAAGACTCTGACATCCAGCCCGGTCTGTTTCTGGATCTTCTCCAGCCGGTAGACGAGCGTATTCCGGTGGACGAAAAGCTGTCTCGCTGTCTCCGAAATATTCAGGCTGTTTTCAAAAAATTTATCAACTGTGGATAAGGTTTCTTCGTCAAACTGATCAACGGTATTTCCGGCAAATACTTCTTCCAGGAACATCTCGCATAAGGAAACGGGAAGCTGGTGGATCAGCCGTCCGATACCGAGTTCGCGGTAGGATAAAATATTGCGTTCCGGATAGAAGATACGTCCCACATCCAGAGCCATGCCAGCCTCTTTGTAAGACTGTGAGACCTCTTTGAGTTCGGGAATGATGGTTCCGAAGGAAAGCCGGACATTGACCATAGCTTCGGTGTTGATCGCATTCACCAGCATATCGGCAGTCGAACGGATCGTATCATAATCATCCGTACTGTCAAGGGACTTGATCAGAATAATATGTCCCTCATCTACGGCAGTAACAAAATCACCGGTTCCCGAGGAATAAATCCCACGGATCATATTCAGGACGATCGTGTCATCCGGATTCTTCGGTTCGATCAGATAGACGACTCTGCGCTGCTCAACTGTAATACCAAGCTTTTTCGCCTGATTGTAGATATCTACGAGAAGCAGGTTATCCAGGAGCAGGTTCTGGATAAAACGGTTACGGTCAAGACGTTCGCTTCCGGATCTTAAAAGGCTCTCCAGCTGGCAGACACTTAAGCGTCCGCTGGTATGCACATCAATCTCATTATTGTGCTCGATCACGAAAATATAAGTCAGTTCATCATCATCATAAACCGGAAACAGACCATAGCATTCATCCAGGTGCTCCTCCGATACGCCGGTAACCTCCAGCTCTTTTAAAAATGAGCAGACAGCTTTTTTTACTGCAGGCTTCTCCTTACCTACAGCTGCAAGCATCACTCCGTCTGTGTTCCAGATGGAACAGTTACACTCGATGATATCCCCTATTTCATTGATTGTTCTCTGTAAAATCTGGTTGGATAACAATCCGTTCACCTCTCCATTCTTTTCAATATATGACAAATGGGAGAATTGTGAAATTCCCCCATCTTCTTCTGACAATACAATCTGATATTATTTTAGCAAATGTTTCACACTTTAGCAAGCTAAAATGAAAAACGTTCTCGCTTATTCGTCTTCGTCATCGCGTCTGTCAAGCATGGCAGCAACGATTTCAAGAATCACAGCAAGACCGATGATGGATGCGGCGGCAATCTTTCCGGCAGTGCCGGTTGCAGCCTGTGCGATACCGCCGACAACCGGAACAGAAAGCTTTACTTTTCCGATGTAGTTGTTGTAAGGGATCGGATTCATATCTTTTTCCTCATTGGCATCCCCTTTGGTGATAAACTGTCCCATCGCCGGGCTGTTGGATACTACACGGTGGGTAATGATCGAGCCGTCTGCATTGTTGCTGTAAAAAGCAATGACATCATCTTTGACGATCGTGTCTGGTTCTTCATACCGGACATAGACCAGGCTTCCCGTCGGGATCGCCGGTTCCATGCTCCCACTGATCACGGTGTACATCTGAAAACCAAAAGCTTTCGGAAGCGTCAGCGGAATACAGGCAAGAATCAGTACTGTCAGTAAAACAGTGCCCAGTGCACTGCAAAATGCAGCCACCGGGCTTTTCTTTTTCTTCGTTCTCTTCAAAAAAGACTTCTCCTTTAGTGCCGCGCTTTTTTTATTTTGCACGTTTTTTCAAGAATACGATCAGTCCTACGAGAGCTGCTACCGCAACAACGATAATGCCGATCCCTGCTGCGATTGGAGTCTTGCTCGTCTTGTCTTTCGCATCGATATTTCCTTTTGGAGTGTCTTCATCATCCAGATCTACCAGAGACTTTGGTGTCTGTTCATCCTCAGATGTTGCAGTATCTTTATCTTTAGCTGTCGTATCCTGAGAATTGTTATCTGTCGTTGTACCATCGGTTGTACCGGTTGTGGTTCCGTCTGTTGTGCCACTGGTAGTTCCGGTTGTAGTGCCACTGGTAGTTCCGGTTGTAGTTCCACCGGTAGTTCCGGCAGTTCCACCGGTTGTGCCGCCTGTCGTGCCACCTGCTGTACCGACATTACCGGTACCTGTGCCAGGAGTTGCTGTACCAGGAACAGTCGTTGTGATGGTGGTTGTTGTTGTAACAACACGGTCTGTAGCACCCGGTTTGTAGGTAAACGTAAATACATTCTCAGATTCATTATTACTCAAAGTCTTGGTAAGTGCAAGAGCATCTGGAATATAATTTTCAATATACTGATAAGCGATGATTGGTTTGTCACCGACATTTCCGTAGAAGGTCTGGCTTTCTGCAAGAGCCTTACCGGAAGCATCCTGATAGTTTACGGTGTAGGCAACCATGTCCTTTTTGATTCCATAGGCTACGACATAGTCAGCATCGCCGGTTACATTGTCTAATACAGGAGAAGCAAGAGCTTCTTCATTGTCACGTCCGCTGAGACGGATTCCTTTGACATAGTATTTGTCATCGGTTACCTGAACGTCCTTCAGATTAAAAGTAACAGTAGAACCGGCGACAAGAGAATCCCGCTCCTCCTTAGCCTGGCCGTTTATCGTTCCTTTATTACCTGCAGATAAAGTTACCTTATAGGTATACCCGTTAGCAGCCATAACGCTCATCGTGGATGCACCGATCGTCATTGATACAGTCAGAAGAGAAACCAGTAATTTTTTCCATCTTTTCATCTGCTTACTCTCCTTTCCGTCTGCGTTTCTTTGTGTTCTTGTTATATGTGTAGATTCCGTATGCCAGAAGGATCAGTCCACTGATGAGTGCAAGCACACAGAAGAGAAGAACTCTTGCGGTATCACCGGTCTTAACGGTGTTGGTAGTCTTGACGATTTTCGTCTTGGTAATGGTATTGCTTACTTTTACCTTTTCCACTGCAAAGTTCATACGAAGCTTTGCGAGCGTGTTCTGATAACCATTGCCCTGTGTCTCACCTTCGATACCGATGGTAAGGTGTACGATTCCGGTACCATTGGAAGCAAGACGGCCGAGGTAGAAATATTTCTCGGTAGAGTTTCCAAGCTCCTTCAGACCTTCACCGGTCTTAGAAGAACCTTCACCTCCGACGGTATCACTGTTATAGAGTACCTTTTCGGTATTGTCACTTCCAACATAAGTCAGCTTGTATTCGTAAGCACCGCCTTCAGCGGATTCCTGTGCTTCCTCCAGTGTCTGGATGATCTCATTGGTCATGTACCAATCGGTCTCGCCTTTATCGGAGTTTTTCAGCTGAACCTTCAATTCGATGCTGTCACCCGGCTGGATCGTTGCCAGCTCATCGGAAACAGTTTTGTTTTCAAAATTGCTTTCCATCTTGTCGCCGGTGAAGTGAACCTGCCATCCATCGGCTCCCTGATAGTCTTTTGCAAATGCAGTTGTGTGTACCCCTGCTGCCATTATCACTGTCATGGCGAGGCACAAAATTTTCTTTTTCATACTCTGTACCTCCCTACTGTAAGCTTAAACTGGTTTCGTCCTCTGATACATTCACATCTACACCCCAGGCACTCTTGATGGCGTCTTTTGCGTTATGTGTCTGTACTGCATCTACTTCTGCATCGATGTGGAACGTATAGTTGCCATACTTGTATGTGTAAGTAATGGTGTTGTCCTTTACTGTTTTTTCTACATCTGTTGCAATCTTTGGATCAATGCGGAGTGTGTCAGATAATGCCGGTGTGGTATCTCCGGCTTTTACTGCCTTTGTGTAATAAAGAACGGTTCTTTCGTCTGTGGTCTGCTGATCTGCAACTACCCAGCCGTTAGCGGTAAGGAAATTCAGTTCGATCAGATCTGGTGAAAGAGTGGTGTTCTTCTTGCCCTCTTTGTTCTGCCAGCTCTTGGTAAGGATCACACGGACGAAGGTGTCGATGTTACCGCTGTTCTGAACACTGAGCTCTTCTTTGTATTTCTTTCCGGGTGCGAATTTTTCATCTTTTCCGAGAAGGCCTGTCAGGAGTTCCCCGTTTGTTACTTCTTTCTGGTTCTTAGATGTAAAATCCTGGCTGCTGACGACATTGCCATTCTCTAAAAGAGATACGCCGATATTCTGCATCTCGATCTGTGCGGAATAATTCTCACTGTAGTAGGTGAGTGCGGCACGTGTACTGCCGACAGTACTGCCAATCAACAGGAGCGCTGATGCTGTCAGAAGCAGGGCCGATTTTTTTGGAAATGATTTCTTTTTCTTTTTCATCTTCGTTCCCTCCTATTCTGTGGTTTTACTGTCTTCTGTTGTCTCAGTTGTGATTACATGATTCCAGTCTGGATATGGCTTTCCATTTTCATCGTAAAGAACCGGTGTGCATTCCTGGATAACCACGATATTGAATTCTTCCGGTTTATCCTTCCCTTCCGGGAATTTGTAAGAGATATTGAGTTTCGGTGTGGTTTCGCCTGCCGGAAGAACACCTTCATAGTGCCAATAACCATCATCTTCGGCTTTCCATCCGCCATTCGGAGCAGTATAGGTAAGTTCCATTGGGGCAAATGCTTTTACTCTTACGAAGCAATCATAATCACCGGTATTTGTAATGGTGACGTGCTTGCCATCTTTATCGACTGTTTCGTTAGGGATGGTTTTGGTAAATCCCATATTCATCGTCACACCGCCACCGGCTGTTGTATAAGTTGTGAAGTATGCCATTGCACTTCCAACTGCCAGGGTTCCGGTAAGAGCAAGTGCTGCCGTTGCCATGATAAGTGGTTTTTTATGTAACTTTCTCATTCCGACTCCCCCTTCCTAGTTCTTTTCTGCCGGTTCGGTGTACTGATACTGACCATTTTCGTCCAGCTTGAAATTATTTTTTACACCGTAGCCGCCATTCATATTGTCATCGACATCATTTGTAAAGGAAACGGATGCAGGAGTGTTAGTTGAACCTCTATCAGTTGCTACAATCGTTGCCGTTTGATCATTTGCTGAGGTAAGCTTGTAGCTTGCACCACTGTACACTTCTGTAACTTTTACCTTAGCTCCTGCAGGAATCTTTGTAATTGTTACGGAAGAGTCACCTGCGGCCTCAAAGTCAAGGGACTCGATGCGGGTTTCTGTTTTATTAATTTCAATCTGGAATACGAAGGTTGCTTTTTTACCGGTTGTTGCATTGTGATTTTTAAGTCTTTTATTGATTATCAGATCACCATATCTTGCATGTTCTTCATGTTTCAGACCAATTGCATTGGTAGCTGTCAGATCGTAGATCCAGTTATCGTTACCATTGCTGTAATAATTATTGGTCGGAAGTGATACCAGGTAAGGTGTAAATGTATAGGTATAATTCGTGGTAACTACTTCCGGTGTATCGACAAGGTAAAGTCCGGTAGCAAGATCAGCCAGACTTCCGGTTCCAGCTTTTAAAGTAACTGTAGCGGTTTTTTTTACGGATTTTGTCAGCATCTCCTGCGCCTCTTTGGCACGGTCAGCCCATTTGCTTGCTGCTGTATCTTTATCATCGGCACTTACCGAAGATACATCCAGTCCGGTGAAATCTTTGGTTGCGGTATAGTTACCGGATACGTCTACATCTGCCACCTTATAAAGATTCACTTTAATGTTAGTGCCATCAGCTGTTAGTTCATTGTCTTCTCCGCTTACATTAAATGCAACCGAACACTTCCGGTCCGTCTCAATCGCATTCGCAGCTCTGGCACCAGGCAGAGTGAGAAGCGGAAATGCAAGAGCGAGAGCTAATAAAAACGTTGTTCCTTGTTTTAATCGTTTATTCATCATCGCCTCATGTCCTCCTTAAGAAATCTTGGTTATTCTTTGTGAGCTTTTCTCTTGGAAAGGAATCGCAAGAGAATGATCACAAGAATCGTGATTGAAAGTCCTAAAATTAAATAAAGCATATAATAATTCTGAATGGCTTTTACCATAGAATCTGTAACTGATTCGGTAGCATCCTCTTCGCCGTTATATGGAACTCTGGTTCCTCTTACGAGAAGACGATGGGAGTTGACTCCATATGGTGTACAGGTAAATAAAGTTACCTGGTCTTTTCCTTCTTCAATCTGGAGTGCTTTCTCCAGTGTTTCATGATCGTCTTTGTCTACCATCGGAAGAATCTGGTCTACCTTGTAGGCAAGGACTTCGTCCAGTACATGGATGTAAAATTTATCGCCAACTTTGAGCTGATCGATATCGGTAAAAAGCTTTGCGCTTGGAAGTCCACGGTGAGCTGCGAGAATACTGTGGGTACTCTCCCCTCCGATCGGAAGCTTTGTGCCGTTCAGATGTCCGACACCGGTCTGCAGATCCTTGTCACCGGTACCATGGTAAATGGCAAGCTTGATGTTGATCTTCGGAATGGAAAGATATCCCATTACTCCGTCATCTGCAACGTTTAAGATCTTCCAGTATTCGGTGTCTTTGATGTCATTTTCATCTTCACCAAATACATCTCCGTAGAGGTTGTTCTGCTGAATGGTATCATTGAAAGCTTTTGCTTTCTCCCACTCGGATGTGAAGTCCTCTGATTCCATGTCCTGTATTGTATTGTCATAGCTGCTGATCAGCTGATTCTGTCTGTAGGTGTTCCACTGGTTGGATACCGTCGGGTAGATCAGAATCCCAAATCCTATCAAGAATAACAGACCGAAAAGGAAGGTTGAGATTTTTCTTTTCATAGGCATATTCCCTTTCTCGTTCTTATTCTCTTTTTAAGAGGTCTCATTTTTCTTCTTTTGAAGCTTCTTCTCCTTTAAGTATAACACAAGGATGAAGATTGCGGTAATTACAAGACCAATAATTACCCATAAAAGATAATTTGTATGAAGACTGATTCCGCTGAGCGGTGTCTTCTCATCGGCAACTTCCTGTTCCACATAAGGTACTCTGTGACCACGGACCAGAAGCCGCTCGGTATTGACTCCGTATGGAGTACAGGTAAGAAGTGTTACAAGATCTTTTCCTTCTTCTACTGCAAGAGAGGAAGTTTCTTCCGGTTTTACTACGGAAATCTTGTCGACTTCATAACATAATGTTTCGTTTAATACATGGATCAGAAAATGATCGCCTTCTTCCAGCTGATCCAGATCGGTAAAAAGAGACGCACTCGGAAGTCCACGGTGTGCGGAGATAACGGCGTGTGTACTTTTACCGCCGATTGGAAGAGAGCTTCCTTCCAGATGTCCGGCTGCCTGTTTGAGAACATCTTCATCGGTAGTGTGGTAGATCGGAAGCTTGATGTCAATCTTTGGGATATCCACGATTCCCATCATCTCGTCACCGGCAATGTTCAGAGCATCCATGTAGGACTGGTCTTCTTTGTCACTGGCTGCGGCTACTGCAAATGAGTCAGGAAGGATACTTGGAAGTAATGCTTCGTTGTAAGCTTCTGCTTTCTGCAGTTCTGCGTCATAATCAATCTCATGTGCTGCATCCTTTTCGGATACAGTCTGTTCATAACTGCTGATCAATTGCTTCTGTCTGTAGTTATTCCACTGATTAGCTACGAAGGGATACAGCAGTAAGGACAAACCGGCTAAAAATATGATTCCAATCATTAATTTGCTTGTTTTGCTTTTCATCCGAACTCTCCTTGCTGTTGTATTATTTTTTAGGAATCCGGGGCGACCTGCCCCGGATTCAGTATCTGGTTATAAATAATCATGAAAGATTATTTGTTTGTTTTTTTGCGGCTTGCGAAGAATAAGCCAGCTGCTGCGATCATGATGAGGCATCCAGCGATTGTGAAGATTGTAGTACCGATACCACCTGTTGATGGAAGAGCGGAAAGTTTGGTATCTGTCATAGAAGTTGTAGTTGTAAGAACAGCAGATGCTTTATCTTTTACGTTTAATGTTGCGGTAGATTGATTCTGATTTACAGAATATCCTTTTGGAGCTGTTGTTTCTTTAAAGTAGTATGTTCCAACATCGAGACCCTGAACTTTTACAGTACCGTCTGCTTTAGTGAAAACTTCTGTTACAGTATCAGTACCATTTGGGTCGTATTTGTATACACCGTCAGTAAGTTGTGTGAATTTTAAAGCGTCAGAATCTTTGCTGTCTTTTCTAACTTCAAAACCAGCATTTGCAAGTTTCACATCGTTTTCGCCAGTTTTTGTTAATGTAATATTACCCTGATAAACATTGATTTCTTTACTTCCGAAATCTGTTTTTCCTTTATGTCCTGCTGTAGCTTTGTTAGTAATAATGTCATTATTAGCTGTTACTTTTACCTTGTAAGTAATTACTACTTCTTTTCCCGCATTACTGTTTGCATCATTGATCATGTTACTTAAGTCTACACTGAATTTTGCTGTGTCTGTGTTCCAATTGATAGGATATGCTGTTGTTACATTTTCTCCACCAAGAGTAATTGTTGCAGTTTCTTTTTCAGTGTATTCAGCACCTGTTAATTCATCATATGCCCAGAATGTTTTATCTGTATCTGTAGGTGCAATGAATGGAACGTTTGTTTTTACTTTGTAAGTAAGGATATCACCTGTTGCTACTACATTATCTGTATCAACAGCTTCTTTTTCTACTTTAGTTGGTGTTTTCTTTGCTTCCAGTTCTGCATCTACTAAAGATGGATAATCATATTTTACTGTATCTTCTTCTCCAGTAATAGTAACTTCACCAAATCCAATATATGCACTCATGATGTTATAGGTATAACCTACTTCAGTTGCTTTAACAAGATAAACACCTGCCGCATTTACTGTCTGTGGGTTTGCCATAGCATTAAAGGTTACATGATTTGCTGCCTTGGCCTGAGCAGCACCTAATTTATTTGCATCTACATTGGCAGCTGGAAGCATTGCTTCAATAGCTGCCTGAGCATCGTTTACACCAAATGCTTTTACATAATCGTCAGCAACAGCATCATTTACAAATGCCCATCCTGTTTTTGTTGACTGATCAGCTTTAATTACCTGTGCGTAAGTTAATGCAGCCTTATCTGCGTTCGTAACTGTGATAGTTGCAGTATTTTTTGTTGCTGCAAACGATGTCATACTCATTCCGAGTACCATAGCCAGTGTTAATAACACTGCAAAGATTTTTCTCATCTTCTTCATATTTTTGTCTCCTTTTCTTTTAAGGACTTTGCCTATTTTTTATTGTCCCCTCATATGGGATAATAACGTTTTTGTGTGGCAAGAAGCCACTGAAAAATTAATCCTTACAATTATTTTTCCAGCACCTCCCTGCATTTGTTTTTATATAAGATCCATGCGGCTGCAAACATAAGTAACATGCCGCCAATCATATACAAGTAAATTCCGGTGCCTCCGGCTGATGGGAGGGCGTAAGCTGTTTCATTTTTAAAGTACAAATGAAGCGTTGAATCAGATTCTGTAATTGTACTTGTATCAATTGTACTGTCTGTTTTTTCTGAAGTATAGGATACGAGACTTCCACCCTTTGTTATACTGAGTGACCAAGTTTCTTCGCTTCGTACATAGCCGACAGGTGCTTTTGTTTCTCTTAGTACATACTCGCCAGGTGCAAGGTTTGTTACAGTTTTTTCACCTTTTTTCCAGATGATTTTTCCATTGTCATTTGATGTACCAATATATACTGGTGTATTATTTTTTAGTAATTCAAATTCTGCACCTTGAAGTTTGACCTGATTTCTGCTAGTACTAACTTTTACGATATCCCAATCTTTTGTTGCCTTTACATTTGTAAAAGTAACACTTCCAACGGTTCCACCACTGTTTTTATCATAAGTGTAGTTTTTGATAACATCAACATCTTTACCATTACTATCAGCGTTTGTCTCATATCCGAGTTTGAATGTGACACTCTCTTGTCTCTCATTACGAGTGTTTCTACAGTTTGTAGTTTCATCAACCTGATAATTGGTTAATACATATCCATTCGAATTTACTTCGCTTATGGTATATGTTCCACGAGGTAAATTCTTCAGATCTTTACCAGCAAGTTTTACTTCAGTGAAACCTGCTGGAATAGTAATAGCAACTGTTTTGATTTCACTTCCAGACTCGTCTTTAATACTGAAATTGAATGTACACTCTGTTTCCAACGCACTTTCCAGTTTCTTTGTAATCTGGATTTCACCTGATACAACTTTGATTGTATAAATGCCATACAGTTTTGCAGAATCATTTTCATTTACAGCTTCTACAATATGGTCTGTACCACCTGCTATATTTCCGCCTGTATTTGCAGTACTTCCGTCTCTTCCGTCTGATGGTACTCCTGCATCATAACTTACTTTTAGATAATATGTAGTCTCTGTATCTGCAGTTAAATCTGTAACCTTAGTTGTACATTCTGGATCACTGTACCATTCAGTTGTAAAACTACTCTCCGGAACATTATACTTACTAGTATTTCCTTCAAGATCGAACATTTCCTTCAATACAGTGTTTGTATCCGGAAGACTATCACCTTTATAGATCGTGACTTCTTTGTTTTTGACCTTCAGTTCGGCTTTTACGTTAACCTTAGGTTGAGGAAGAATTGCATCGCCATATCCGGTATGGATCATGGAATCCGGTGAAATATTAGTAGGTACATCATTGCCACCGATATAGTCATCTTTGGCTTTTACAGTAATTGACTTTTCCCAATTTCCATTCTTACTATTCGGAATTGTTTGTTCATTCCAAACAATGTACTGATTACCAGTAGTTTTGTCATAATATACTGTTCCACCATTCTTTAATGTGATTCCCTTATCGATTCCCGAATAATTGGAAGTAATTGGGTTTCCTGAATCATCCAAAATTACAAATCTAGGATCAATTACATCTTTTATTTGCGCATTTTTCATGTCCTGATCGTGTGTTATTGTTGTCTGGATGTTTTTGAAAATAGTTTTTAATTCATCAACACTCGAAGCAGGATATGCGCAACCTTTAGATGCGATATTATCTTCCAACCATTCTTTAGTGTCCTCATTAAGTTTTAAACCAATTGTGTAAACAGTAATACCTTTTTCTTTGAGCTTTTGAGCTTGCAATTTAGACTTATTTTTATCGTCTTCACTGCTCGGATCTCCATCTGTAAATAGAATTACATAACGCGGAACATTTTCTTGCTTATTTTCTTCTAGTTGTTTCAATGCAAGCTCTAAACCAAGTTGTGGAGATGTTCCACCTGATGCGTAGATACTACTGATTTTCTTCACTAATTCATCTTTGCTACTTCCAATTGGTGTGAGACCACTCACAAGATTTCCAACCGAATTAAATGTTGCTATACCGATTCTGCTATTATTAGAAGAAGCTGCCATTGATGTAGTAAAAGCGGAAGCTGCTTCCTTTAAGCCGGTTAAACTACTATCGACTGTGTAGACATATTTTTCAGAACTATTGCCGATGGTTTTCCATGAACCTCCATCATAATACATCCATTGTCCATTTAAATATATCATTGGATGTTTTGCATTCTTGTACTCGTAATAATTCTGATAATAAACAGATTTCAACGAATTAGTATAATAATAGACCTTGGTTGTATCTAAAGTATTTTTAATATCTTTATATTTTCCAACACGCTTAAATCCCTTATAATCACTATCACTAGTATTATATAACATACTTCCCGACGTATCAAAAACCATCATTACATCTGCTACCGCAGCCTGTTCTGTCGAAGTAGTTGATGTTAATTTGGAAGCAGCAGTAATATCAATCTGATAGGTACGTTTATCCCAATCAATTACTTTTGCTGTTTTATTATAATCGAGCGAACTGTTTATAAGTTCTTCTTTTGTCATATTCAGGATATGGTAATAAGAACCTGCTTTGTCTGTATATGGTGTAGTTCCATCAGATAGATATAAGGTTGCTATAGCTGTATTGTTGCTGTCTAGCTCAACTTTTACAATCCAGGTATCCAGCGATGGGATGTAGCCGCTAGGTGCAACATCTTCACGTAACGTATAAGTTCCTACGCGAAGTTTGCTAAATTTTACATTGCCACTTTCTCCTACTGAACTTGCAGTTTGTGTTTCGCCTGTTTCATTATTTACTAAGGTAAATCTAGCGCCCTGTAATCCTTCGTTGTTCTTGTTTACTTTTTGAAGATTCAATTCAGCCATCGGAACCTGGCTAACTTCTGCTATACTTGCTGATGGAAGTGTGAATTTCATCTTACAGTTTGATTCTCCGGCACCACGTTCCATGTACAGAACGGTTAATGTATGTTCTTTTTTCTTTTCCTTCAGGAGTAGCTCATCAGCTGTTTTTCCTAATTTCTCCCATATATCAACAGTTTCGCTAGCTGCCTGATGAATTCCACCAAGATCCAGAACCACTTTACCATCGAGCAACACCCATAAATCATCATCTCCGGTAAATTCATAATTCATCGGTCCTACATAATCTCCGATTTTAAACAAAACATCGTACCGCATTCCAAAGAAATAATTCTGTGCTTTTTCGGAATTTTCATAGCTGAACTTCCGCTCATTCTCCAACGGATAAAAACCAGCTCCTTCGGTGGTAAGTATCTTACCATTTTGGTCTTTCACATCTTTTAACGTGTAGGTATCTCCCTTTTGTTCAAAACCCAGCTTTAAATCTTTGTAAACTTTTCGAAGATATCTGGTTTCATAATCATCGTAAGGGCGGCCAAACCGATCGTATTTTTTTACCTTTACGCTACAAGTAGCATCCGAGTCCTCGAAGAAACCCGGTTCCGGATAATTAAACTCAACCTTACCATTCTCATCCAATCCTTTAAGAATGTCTTTTACAACGCTGGTACCCTTCGTATAATCATTGGCACCAAAACTACCAATTGGAATCCAATATTTGTACTGTTCAAAGTTTTGTTCTCTAGTTCCTGCTGTTAATTTTCTTCCATTGTTTGGTTTCTCACCAAGCATATTAAACGAAAAATATGTATTGTTATTATTTCTGGCTTCGTCGTCTGTTACAGCTTTTACAGTATAATCATAAAATGTTGTAGCACCATCGAAACCCTTAGTTTTAGGAGTGTAATATACTTTAATCGTACAATCTTTAGTAACTGAAAATTCATTATCTGTATCCACAGGCGTTGTTGTTTCAGTTCCGTCTGCTGCTGTTTCTACTTTAGTAACACTTGCGACATCCCAGTTTGTTGCTTTTGTATAATCGTTGATTTTACCTCCGATTGGAAGTGTTAATACATCATCTGCATATATCTTTTCTTTGGGAATTTTTGTATTATCATAGTGTTCTATAGTAACAGTAACTTCTGAACCGCCTTTCTGAACAATGACATACTTAGAAAAATGCGGTGCATCGAATACGACTTTTCCTTCTCCATCAACAGTACCGTTCATGTCTTCCGCTACGTTGTTATCATCCACATGCAGTACTGCTGCATTCTCGCTGGATGTGATCTCCGGGGTGTCTACGCTGACCTGAACCGGAGTGGTTGGCTGTACTTCTGTACCGTCTACCAGGAATTTAATATCATAGGAAAAAATATTTTTAACAGTAAACTGTTCTTCTACTGCCTTTTCTTCTACTGCTTTTTCGATTTCTTTTACTTCATCTTCTGAAGTAATCTCTGATACAGAAAGCTGTGCATTTTCAGGAAGAGCATCTGCTGATCCTTTTACTTTAACAGTAGCATTTCCAACTTGTACTGACCATTCTTTTTCCGAAGGTATTTCGATGTCAGTTGTATTAGCCTCATCTCCTGTAGCCTCATCTGCCGCCGGCTCTGCTACTGCTTCGGTCTGGCTCTGGCTGTCTGTGTTCTGTGGCTCATCAGCGAATGCTGATGTCGCACTGCTAAGCACAAGTACCATGCAAAGCATGAATGCTATTAAACGTTTCTTTGTATTACTTTTCATGGCGTCCTCCTTCTATTCCTCAATTCTGACTTCATAATTGTTATCAAGTGCTCCGTCTATCAGCTTCAATAATTCAAGGGCACTGCGGAAATGCTGCTCTCGCTGCTCTTCCACCCAAGTAACGCTGCCCTGCCAGGATGAATTCTGGCGGTATCTGACATTGAGAAAGAAAGTCCCTTTTTGTCCACGATTCTCGATGAAATCTTCCGGTGACCGTACTTTATCAAGCCGGTCAACACCTGAAAACTGGGTTGAAGTGAAAGAACGTGCGCTGGTGGATGCCTGTGGAAATTCGAGTTTGTCGAAGAAATCATCAGCTAATTCGATCAACTGAAGGATATTGGTGAATTTCCAGGGTTCTTTGCTGTAGCAGTGATAAATCCGACCGGACAGCTCTCCATCATTAATATTATCAATACACATGTTAATAAAGTTTGGTGCATACCAACTGATTTGATAGCTCTGTTCCATAAATTATCTCCATTTCTGCCCTGCTGCGAAGATAACATGATTGCAGCTTACCAGGTTTTATTCTCAGTATTGAACTGAATCGGTGAATCTTGCCGGTCTACTTCGGCTACAGAGGACACGAAGTAGTCCAGGTACTGCTTCCAGCTTTTATGCTCTCTGGAGAAGTATCTCTGGATTCTGTCGAAAATCATGCTGCAGTTCTCTTTATTCGTACCAACGAGAAGTATCAGAAACTGTGATGGGCTGTATTTGGTAAAGGAGTCCCCTTTACGCAGACACTGCTGGATCGTATTCTGAAGCTCACCTGAAAGAACTTCAAGCTTGTCCGGCTTGTCCATCGGCATTCCTTTTCCGTTGGTGATGCTACATAACATTAAGTATACGGACTGTCCGTTCCTCTCAATGATTCGGGAAACGGGACGGTAACTGTCACGGAAACTTGGCAGGCTGCAGTAAAAAGCACCGCCGCGTATATCGTCCTCTTTCAGACGTTCCTTGATGTCGCCGAGTTCCTGTGGTTTGTAGTTAAGGCGGCTGCTCATCTGCTCGAACTGCTGCATCATATGTTCAGAAGGGCGGATTCCAAGCTCTTCGAAAAATAATTTGGCAGTGTTCTCATATTCCTGCACAGCATCCTTATAGCGGTTCAATGCCATATAGCAGTCGATGCGGACGGATTGCCATTCATCGAACGGATATAACTGGCATGCCGGCTCACAGAAACGAAGCGCCTCTTCATAATCTCCGCGTTCGATCAGAAGCTTACAGAGCTCCTGAAGGGATTCAGAATAAATATTCTTATATTGGACGCTTTCAACAAGGACCCATTCATCTCCTGAAAGTTCTGGAAGAAATTCCCCACGGTACATCAGACAGATCTTCTTAAGAAGTGCCAGCTTTTTTACCTTATCGGTACACGTCTGCACGTCTTTTGACAGAACCTTAAACTGATGTGCATCAACTTCGGTCGGCATCGGAGCATCCCATCGATAAATACCTTTTTTGATGTTGATATAATCATGACTCGGAAGTCCGGCATCTACGATGATCTTTTTAAGACGGTGTGCGGTTACCCGAAGGTTGTTGGCAGCATCGGCAAGTTCTTCTCTTCCGTATAATTCATCAAGAAGCTTATCTCTGGAGATACCGGTATCGCCATGGTAGAGTAATATCTGCAACAATTTCATTGCTTTTGTCGTTGTGTTGCGTCCGAATGATACGGGAATCTCTCCGTAGCTTGCTGAGAATCCTCCGAATAAACGAACCTTTAAGACAGGTAAATGATCACTCATAAATTAACCACCAATTTTACTATTGTGATGGTTTATAACTGATTTCTATTGTAATGGTCTTTGATTTCTTTGTCAAATAAATTAAAGCATATTAGACCAAATAACTTCTTTTAATGTTTTGATTATGCTATAATTTTTCTAGTTGAGTTTTTGGGACTGTTTCACTGTGGAAAAGAAAGGAGGAATTCTGTGCGGCAGAACGGTTTATATGAACAAAAAAGACGCTGGCAGAGGATTTTTCTTTTCTTTTTTCTGCTATTTCTGACAGGTGTACTGATACCTGGCGGATGTGCATTGGGGGGGAAAAAAAGTCAGTCCGGGGAAAAGGGGGATCCGAGAGATCCATCGGTGCAGGTGCTTCAGACGGAGGCTTCCGGTGAAGTGACATATGGAAATGACCTGGTTGTACTGGATGCATCCCATACGGCAGATGGCTATGTGATGATCTGTTATAATGGAAGTAATGAAAAAGTCAAGCTCCAGGTGACATCCCCGGATGGCACAGAGTATACCTATCCGGTTACGGTTGTTGGTGATTATGCGGTTTATCCGCTTCCGGGCGGGAATGGTTCTTATAAGGTAACACTTCTGGAGAGTGTGTCTGTAGAGGACAATCTGTATGCGGTAAGCTTTACCCAGGATCTGGACGTACAGATCGCAGATGAATTTGCCCCGTTTCTGCATCCGAATTATTATGTGAATTTCACGGCAGATTCCAAGTGTGTAAAAAAGGGTGAGAGTCTTGCAGGAAAGGACTGCTATTCGGATCTGGATGTGGTAACGCAGATTTATAATTTTGTAATTAAAAATATTTCCTATGATAAAAAGAAAGCGGAGAATGTTCCGTATGGGTACACACCGGATCCGGATGAGACACTGGATACCGGGAAAGGAATCTGTTTTGATTATGCGGCGTTGATGTCGGCAATGCTCCGGTCGCAGCGGATTCCGACGAAGCTGGAGGTTGGCTATTCCGGTGATGTGTATCATGCATGGATCAGCTGTTATGTTGATGAGATCGGCTGGGTGGATAACATCATTGAATTTGACGGAAAGAACTGGTCGATCATGGATCCGACACTTGCTGCAAACAACAGTGCTTCGGATGTGAAGAAGTATGTGGGGAATGGAAAGAATTATGTCACAAAGTATACCTATTAGATAAAAGAAAGCCGGATAAGAAGAATGTGGCAGGAATGTGAAAAGGAGGATGGCATATATGGAAAAGCGGACACAGCAGGGGAAGCTTACGAATCTGGAAATTGCTTCGTTCTGCAGTGAAATGGCAATGATCCTGAAGTCTGGGATTTCTGTCCTGGAGGGAGTTGATCTTCTCCGGGAGGATGCGCAGACGAAGGCAGAAAAAGAGCTGTTGGATGAGATTTATCAGTCAGTGATGGATACGGGCAGGCTGGATCAGGCGCTGGAAGAGACGAAAGTATTTCCGGAGTATCTGATCCGTATGACGCAGATCGGAGAAGAGACAGGAACTTTAGATGAAGTAATGGAATCTCTGGCGGAGCATTATGACCGAGAGGAAGCGATCAGGAGAAGTGTCCGGAGTGCCATCTCCTACCCTCTTCTGATGATCGGGATGATGCTGGTGATCATTATCATTTTGATGACAAAGGTTATGCCGGTATTTGATCAGGTGTTCCGCCAGTTTGGTCAGGAAATGACCGGATTTTCAAGAGGGATCCTGCTTGCAGGCAATGCTCTTTCCAGATATTCGGCGGTGTTTGCGGTACTTTTGGCGGTGATCGTCTGTGCGGGTATTTATTTTACAAAGACAGAGAGCGGCAGAAAGAAACTGTATCACATCGGATCCGGGTTTGCATTTTCAAGGGAGCTGAAGGATAAGCTGTCGGCATGCCGGTTTGCCGGAGGAATGTCACTGGCACTGAAAAGCGGACTGACGCCGGAACAGGGAATGGAATTTTCAGAGAACCTGATCGAGGATGATGATTTCCGGAAGAAAGTAGCAGAATGCAAAGCGGATATGGAAAATGGAACGGATATCGCAGAGGCACTGGTGAAAGCCGGAATCTTCACAGGTGTTTATGCGCGGATGACATCCATTGCCGGGAAAGCCGGAATGATGGATGAGATGATGGGAAGGATTGCCGATGAGTGTGAGGAGGAAGTGGATGAAAAGCTTTCTTCTATGATCGCAGTTCTGGAACCGACGCTGGTGATCATCTTGTCGGTGATCGTCGGAACGATCCTTCTGTCGGTTATGCTTCCGCTTCTTGGAATTATGTCAGGACTTTAGGAGGTATGCTATGTGGAGAAAAGAACGGGAACGGTTTTATCACGGAAAACGGCAGCACCCACTTCGGAATTTCTGTCTGTCCCTTCTGCTGTTTGTATGTATCTGCAGTGCTTTTTTCAGTGGATTTGAAAGGCTTTCGGACACGACAAGACGCAGGCAGAAGGAAAGTCTGGAAAATGCACTCTGGCGTGGTGTGACGCAGTACTATGCGCTGGAAGGACACTATCCGGAGACGCTTGATGATCTGACGGAAAACTGTGGGATCCAGTATGACAAGAAGCAGTTTTTTATTGATTATCAGATTGCCGGTGCCAATATTCTTCCGGACATTACGGTGATCGAACGATAGGAGGAAATGGGCATGAAGCGTAGAAATGAAAAAAAGCATGTGATTGATTTTCTTTTTCCTCTTGCAGTCTTTTTCGTGCTGGCGGCATCATCGGTCGCCATTGTGGTTCTTGCATCGGGATTTTACAGCCGGCAGGTGAAGACCTCGTCAGCTTCCTATTCGGGACGGACGGCACTTGCCTATGTGACGGAGAAAATGCACCAGAATGATGAAAATGGTGCGATAGCAGACGGAACCTTTGATGGGGAAAATGCTCTCGTGATCCGGCAGCGTTATGATGAGAAGGATTATGTGACATATCTGTATGCGTATGATGGATACTTAAGAGAGCTTTTTGTCCGGGATGGAACGGAAGCAAAAGCATCCGATGGACGGAAGATCCTGGCAACAAAGGACTTCGAGGCTAAGGAAACTTCAGATGGGATTTTTCATCTGTATTGTGAAAATGAAGACGGGAAAAAGACAGATACATTTGTCAGTGTGAAGAGCGCTGCAAGATAGATGGGAGAGGATTTATGGAACGGACACCGGCAAAGCGTTCCAGCCTGTTTTTGCTGGAACTGATGATTGCAATTTTATTTTTCTGCCTTGCTTCTGCGGTGTGTGTGCAGATTTTTGTGAAGGCGCACACGACCAGCCGCGAGACACAGGAACTGAATACGGCGCTTGAGAAGGTTTCCGGGTATACAGAGCTTTTTCTTGCGGATGCGCTGACGGAGGACACGGAGGTCTTCTATGACGCAGACTGGCAGGAATGCAGTAAGGATGAGGCTTCGTATGAGATCGTGATCCGGGTGGAGCCGGATGGAAAGCTTTTGCATGGAACATTTACGGTGCAGCGCCTGTCCGGAGAACAGCCGGAAGAAATCTATTCGGTGGAAACAGACCGGATGACAGGCACGGAAAGGGAGTGACAGGATGAAGAGAAAGAAAAGGGGATCATACCCGGGGATTCAGATCGGAACGTCGTACCTGCTTGTGATCTTTGTAATCCTGTGTCTGGTGACATTTGCCACACTCTCACTGTCAAGTGCAAAAAGGGATCAGAGTTATAGTCAGCAGCTTGCCGGCCGGGAAACGGCGTATTGTGAGGCAAATGCAAAAGCGGCGCAGATTATGGCGCAGATCGATGATGCATTTGCAAAAGAGGATCCTGTATTTGCGATTCGACAGATTGAGGGCGTGACAGCTGAAGAAGACGGAGCGAATCTGGATATTTCCTATGTGGTTCCGGTCACGGACAGTCAGAATCTGGAAGTCGAGATCCTGGCAGATCCGGTAAAGGGAACGCAGAAGGTTGTAAAATGGAAAGAGTCAGCATCTGAGAAATGGGAAGAAAAGTCAACACTTCCGGTCCTTGGAAGTGACTGACGCGAAAGGAGTTTGAGCTATGGATATCATTGTACTGCTTCAGCAGGCAGTTTTAAATCATGCATCGGATATATTTGTTGTAGCAGGTCTTCCGGTTTCTTATCGGGCAAATGGAAGAATCTGCAGGGAGAAGGAAGAAAAGCTGATGCCGCCGCAGACGAAAGAATGCGTTGAGGAATTATATAAGCTGGCAGGAGGACGGGACATCCGGGTTCTTGAAGAAAAAGGAGATGATGATTTTTCTTTTGCTGTTCCGGGACTTTCGAGATTCCGTGTCAGTGCGTACAAACAGAGGGGGGCGCTCTCAGCCGTTATCCGTGTGATCACATTTGAACTGCCGGAGCCGAATGAGATCGGGATTCCGGACCCGGTGATGAGCTTTTATAACCTGTCAAAAGGACTGGTGCTTGTGACAGGTCCGGCGGGAAGTGGAAAATCTACTACGCTTGCCTGTCTGGTGGATAAGATCAATCATTCAATGGAAAAGCATATCATTACGCTGGAAGATCCGATTGAGTATCTGCACCGGCATGATAAAAGTATTGTAAGCCAGAGAGAGATCAATGTGGATACGGAAAGCTATGTCAATGCGCTACGTGCTTCGCTCCGGCAGAGTCCGGATGTGATCCTGCTTGGTGAAATGCGTGATTATGAGACGATCGATGTGGCAATGACAGCAGCGGAAACCGGGCATCTGGTATTTTCTACCCTGCATACGATCGGAGCAGCAAATACGGTTGACCGTATCATTGATGTATTTCCGGCAAACCAGCAGAGGCAGATTGCAGTTCAGCTGTCCATGGTATTGCAGGCTGTAATTTCACAGCAGCTTGTGCCGACAGTGGATGGAAAACAGGTCCCGGTATTTGAGATCATGACGATCACTCCGGCGATCCGCAATATGATCCGCGACAATAAGGTTCCGCAGATTGATGGAATCGTGTATTCGTCTAATAAAGAAGAAATGCATTCGATGGATTTTGGTCTTCTGAATCTGTATAAAGAGGGGAGGATCACAGCGGAGACGGCTCTCTCCTATGCATCAAATCCGGAAATGCTGAAGAAAAAGCTATAGAGAAACATAACAGGAAGGGGCTGCGGTGAAGCAGTCTCTTCCTGTTTATCGTCAGTGTTTTAAGATTTAGTCAAGGGCTGCAATTGCTTCGATCACGATATCATACTGTTTTTTGACATCGGTGATCAAACCGTCAAGGTTGTCGTATTCCTGGCTGCGGAGCTTTTCGGTCAGAGCACTGCTGACATTGTAAAGTGCAGTAAATCCAAGGTTTACGGCAACACCTTTTAAGGTATGCATTGCACGAAATGCGGTTTCGTAGTCCTTTTTAGCCCAGGATTCTTCAAATAAAGCCATATTGTTGTCTTGCGGAAATTTGAGGACAAATTTGTGTATCATATTTTCATTCATAAACCGGTGAAGAATATCATTATAATCGCCACCAATTTTTACATAACATTCTTGAAGTGTCATTGTCTACAGTCCTTTCTGAACTTTTTTATCTTTGTGAAATCCGTATATTTTTGCCCCCAACATTTTAACATGATTGTAGCATGGCGCGTTATGCTTTACAAGATATTTCATATTATGAATTGTTATGGTAATGAAAAAGGCTTATTTATTCGAAGAAATTGCATCATTTAACTGATTGTACCATTCTTTAGTCTGTGCTTCGTTGCTGCTGTTCAGAAAAATGGTGGTATCTGTTGTCTTTATCTGAAGAACCGGAGGATGTTCAATCCAGATATACATCTGGCAATGTCCGGTTTTGCTGCCACGGAAATTACCGAGAAGTTTGCTGTTATCTTCGGAACCATCAGACCGGTAGAATTTTTCATCCGGCAGATTATCCAGAAGAGTTACTGATTCCACATCAGCGAGAGCAAAGGTTGCTGTTTTATAGCCGGATGTAATAGAATACTGGGCAGCATTTTCCGTCAGGCGGATCGGTGTAAAATCGATCCGGATACAGAGGATACACATCCAGAGGAGAAGAAGCCCGGTGCCGACGAGCATTCCGCCGGTAATATATTTTGCAGAAGGGTGTCCGTAGTTTAGAGAATAATTCATGCTGTTCACACGGTCCTGTACAAAATACCGTTTGTCATTTGGATTGTTGTACCAGCCTTTTCGCCAGTAATAGTCATCATCAATATAAAATGGTGTGCTGTCCTGGGAGAGGATCTGCTCTTTTTCCTTACGCAGCCAGAAAAACATGATCAATATGATGGCAGCCGGTATCAGTTCGAGGAAAATGTAGATGCCCATTCCAACTCCGCCAATCCAGTTGCTGGATGCAATATCCCGGATGATCCCGAGATAGGCACCGGTATTGCAAATATTGGAGACAAAAAGGAATATGGTGTATAAACGCTTTTCCAGTGCATTGATCTGCAGGTTGATCTGTGAATTTTCACTGTAAATTTTGTTTGGCATATGGGCGAATAAATAGCCGGTACCCATGTAAGCTGCCGCGACAAGAATTGTGCAGAGAAGCATGACTCTTCCATCACTTTCGGTCAGCAGATAAGTACGGACCTGTGGGAAAAACAGAGGGATCAGAATCACTGCAGCCGGGATCAGATGAAGCTTTGCCGGCAGTATCTTTTTTGCAATTTGTGAGGAAGTGCGGGTATCCACTGCAGCGGACACATCTGCATTTACTGAGCTGATCCATCCATTTTTCTGCTTAATGTCGTATACTTTCTGATGATAATGATAGACACGGAGGATGGTAAGAAGGCAGAATTCTACGAACCACAGTGTCCATACGGTAATAAAAATAGAAAAGTAAGTAAAGCAAAGCAGGCATACCGCAATTCCTGCAAGCATGTTCCACAAATAAAACTGGCGGTTGTGCTTTTTATAAAGCTGGAGAAGCTCTTTTATGTCGGGATGTTCAAGTTCAGATTTAGGAATATGGACTCCCATCAGCATTCCTTCCCGGTATTTTGCAATATTTCCATAGACTCCGGCAAAGATGCCGACCATGGAAATGTCTGTAATTAAAAATATAATCAGCATCATCATTTCGCTGTTACCTCCATTTCGTTAAATGTTCTCTGGCAGAGTTCCAGGAAGTCGGTCAAAGTCATGCCGTGGAACTTTGCTTCTGCGCTTAAAAGTTCCAGTTCATCTGCCAACTTTTCGTCAAAGCGGTTATCTGGTGGAGCAGAGGAAGTGGGATAACAGATGGTTGTTCCCTTACGGCGGTCTGTCTCGAGGAAGCCTTCTGTTTTCAAAAGCTGGTAAGCTTTGCTGACGGTCATGGTGTTGATACCGAGATCGGTTGCCATCTGGCGGACGGTCGGAAGCGATTCCCCCGGCTCAAATTCCCCTCGCCCGATTCCTTTGACAATCTCGTTGCGCAGCTGAAGGTAGATCGGGACTTCGGACTGCATGTTGATCTTGATGATCATATATCGGCATCTCCTTTCTGTGAGATTTGATTGTATTATACCACGTAATACAAATAATACAATAGGAGGATAAAAAAAACAGGAAAATGATGTACACGCTTTCGAGGATAAATGAAGATTAGAATTTGTTTTCCTGAAAGTGTGTATGTCAGCTTCCTGATTTTTTTATGTGGTTTGTGTTTTGATTAAGTTAAACAAATAGCGGGCAAATATTCGCCTGACTAAAATTGTAAAAGTTTAAAAACATTTTTTACAGCCTGGTAATTTTGCAAGCTGAGTGAGTTAAAAGGATTGGCTGTTTGTATGGGAATTAATAAAATTCTGCATATAAACGCGGATATTTTCCATCTGTTCTTTTGTAACCGGATTGCTATATGGAATCCTGTCAATAATGCGGTTTAAGTAGTTATTTTCCGCTATAATATCAAAGCTTTCTTTGAAGTTAATGTCAAAGAAATAGACGATATAAGATACCCAGTAATCCATCTGTGTGACGCGGTCTGCGGAAAGGATACATTTATTTTCAAACACTGTTTCGTATACCTTTTGGGTTATATTCTGCGTACCGAGTTCTTCTTCAGAAACGTTAATAAAGGTGCTTGTGGAGTCTACGAGCTTTACCCGGCAGTTGTCCAGCTTGTCCTCATCACGGATCAGCTTTGCGTGTAAAAGTGTCTGCGGATCTGAGATCTCAGGGAGTTCATAATCGCTGTGATGGGCGATTGCAGTGTAAATGATGGAGTCCCATTTGTCATCCGGAAGAAAGCGGCGGATCATGCCTTCATCAAAAAGCACCTTTACACCGTAAGCAGCGTGATCCATTGTGCCAGGCTCAAAGCTGTCGTAGCGCTTTAACTGCTCAAAACGCCCGATGTCGTGAAGGAGTGCAATCAGCCTTGCAAGGTCGGTGTCTTCGGCTGAAAGATGCATCCTTCCGGCAAGCTCTTCTGCCTGTTTTACAACGCCGTAGGTGTGGATGATTTTTAATTTTATGCGGTCATTTTCGCGGTCGTATCCGTTAAGGTAAGATTCAAATTCTTGTTGTGCGAGTGGATAGTACATGAAATTAAGCCTCCTGGAAATATATGGTTAGTGATTAGCTTCTGAAAGAGATGCCAGTGAATTTTTAAAGGATTCAAATCTTTTTGTAAATTTCTCGTCCATATTTTCTTATATCCTCCAATAATAACTGATTTCCACATTCATCAAGATTGACAAGGTCTATTGTGTATAAAGTGGGTAAATTATCAAGCTCTTCCCGTAGATTTTCTGTATCTGGAATACCGGATACGGCGATGTCAATATCACTTCGTTCTGTCGCAGTCCCTTTGGCACGGGAACCAAAAAAAATAACGGTAGAAGCAGAATATTTTTTTGCCAGATTTATAATTTCTTCTAAAATACTATTGATTGTCATAAAAATACCCCTCTATTCAGATATCCTAATAAATTCATAAGCGATCCGCGGAGTCCCGTTACTGACGTAAATAATCCCACATTCTTCAAATCCATTCTGCTTAAAGCAAGCCTGCATTGGTTGATTATCCTTGTGGGTATCTACACGCAGATGTGAGATTTGTGTCTTGCAAAAATCAAAGCAAGCCCGTGCAATCCCTTTGGTTGTTCCGTCAGATGCAAGGCGGTGAACGGTTCCATATGGAGCCTCGGAACGCCAGCTTCCATTTTCAATGAGTTGATAGTTCGGCTCGTCTCCGATGATAAGTGTAAAAGTGGCAACGACCTTATCATTTTCTACGCAGACATAATTGTTACCATTCTGGATATCCGGTTCGAGATCTTCGAGAGCCGGATAATTTGCATTCCATTGTGTCGGGTTTCCGGTTGCGTGCATGAACTGGCGGGCGGTGTCAAAAATATTTAAAATCGTGTCTACATCTTCTGGAAGTGTTTTTCTGATTAACATAGTGTTTCGTTACCTTTATCTGTTTTTTGCTGTATATGAAGTATAACATTTGAAATAAAAAAAGAAAAGGTGGAGAAGAAGGGATTTCTGGAAGCGGTAAGGATTTTGCTTTCAGAAAAAAATATGCTGTTTGAGTCTTTGCGTGAGAAGCTGGAAAGCTATCCGGAATTGAACAGTATGCTCTATTCGCTTTTATTTACGGGAAAAGCAATTGTGTAACAATCAGAATTAAAAAATGCCAGGCAGGATACAGCATGCAAAGGAGGAAAAGGGATTGCTGTACCCCGTCTGGCGTTTTCGTATACGGGAAGCTTGGGGAATTTCCCATATACGATTTACTGAATTTTATCGAATGTAATGTGGGCACTTGGGGAATGCACCACAATCTTATAATCATTTGGATAATATCTTGTAGAGAATACGAATTCTCCGTCATTTACAAATACTTCAACGGAAGAAGTATCTGCAAGGATTTTTACATTTTCCAGAGTGCCGACTTCGGCGTAGCGAAGGCTTCTGCCTGCGGATACGGAAGTTTTACTTTTGGTTGTGAAATGCATCTGGAACCGTCCATTCTCATAGTCAAGGATCAGTTCATCTGAAAGGACAGCCTGGAAATGATTCTCCTTAATTCCATTTACATTTACTTCATATACCGGGCAGCCGCTCTGGGTAAGTTCATTCTGAACATCCTGAAGCTGTTGTTTTTTTGCATCCAGCTCGCGAACCGGTTTCTGGCAGACTTTGCCATCTTTTATGAAGACTTCTCTTGGAAATGTAAAGCAGTGCTGCCATCCGTCTTTGATGGTCGGATTGGTATATTCTTCGCAATCCGGCATTCCCATCCAGCTGATATGGATGCGTCTTCCATCTTCTGCTTCGAAGCTCTGCGGAGCGTAATAGTCAAAACCATAATCCCACAGATGATAAGGGGATAATTTGTAGGAATCTAAAATGTCGCCGTCCACAAGAAAGTAACCGGACTGGTATACATTTCGGTCAGCCCACTCTTTGCCTTCCAGGCCCTGGACGGAGGAGGAAAGGATTTTGATGCCGTCCGTTTCAAAATAATCCGGGCATTCCCACATATAACCGAAAGGCTTTTCGGATTCTACACGGCTGCGGAAGTGCCAGTTTATTTTATCGGAGGATTCAAAAATCAGTGCCTGACCGACATCATTTTTAGTACGTGCGCCCTGGATCATGTAGTAGGTATCGTCCTTTTTCCAGACCTTCGGATCGCGCACATGGCAGGTCAGGTCAGAAGGATAATCGCTGTTGCGGAGCAGTTCTTTTTTGCTGCCAAAATGGATTCCGTCTTTGGTTGTGACGAGTACGGTATTTGCCTCACGGCCGGTGTTGATATAATCAAAATCTCCATCTTCCAGCTTGACATTTCCGGTGTAGTAAAGATACATTGTACCGTCTTCGAGGAAGGCAGATCCGGAATATACACCGTGGCAGTCAAATGGCTGATCCGGGTAGAGGGATACACCTTTGTATTCCCAGTCGATCAGATTGGTGCTGGTGTAATGACCCCACATTTTCACACCGCCTTCGGCGTTAAATGGGGAGTACTGGAAAAATGCGTGGAACACACCATCCATCTGACAAAGTCCGTTCGGATCGTTGAGCCAGCCAACCGGAGGCATCAGGTGCAGTTTCTCGCGGAACTGTGTGCCGGATGTCTGTTCTTTTGCTGTCTGGTTCTCTTCTGCTGTATTTACTAAGTTTACAAGATCTCTGGTTAATGCGTTCATATTGATTCACTCCTGGAAATAGTTCCGCAGGCAACGGTCCGGAAAACGTATTGATACGGATATCCGACACCCGCTGCGGGAGACAAATCTGATTATTTGTCATGAGTTATTTTATTTTGTAAGTTTCATAACAGATGATTTACCGGTTACAGTGCCGGGTGCGGCACATTCTACAGAATCATACAGATCTGTATTGGTAAGGATCATCATGGTTGTTGCCGGATGTCCGGCTTCTTTTATTGCATTTAAATCTGCTTCGATCAGCACGTCTCCGGCGTGTACTTTTGCACCGTCAGATACTTTCTTTGTAAATCCATTTCCATCCATTTTTACAGTGTCGATTCCGACATGGATCAGAAGCTCTGCGCCGCCGTCAGTCAGGATGCATACTGCGTGACCGGTATCAAAAATGCTTACGATTTCGCCATCACAAGGTGCGGTGATGATACCGTCAGCAGGTTCGATCGCTACGGTTTTTCCAAGGACTTCTGCTGCAAATGTATCGTCTGCGATCTGATCATTTGGAATGATCTTTCCATTTACCGGAGCATTTAACACTTCTTCGGAAGAAGTGGTTTTTGTATTGCCTGAAGCTGTTTTAGTTTCGGAAGCAGCAGATTCTTCGCTGTCTGTTTCCTCAACAGAAGCTGCAACAGTAACAGGAGCTTCTGCGACTGGTTCTTTCTTCTTGTCTTTGTAAAGTGCGAAGGATACTGCAAATGCAACACCGACTGCGATTGCCATCTCAATGACGTACTGAAGTGGCTGGTTCAGGCAGAGCAGGATTCCGAAGATACCGGTTACACCTGTTCCTTTTGCACCGAGGTGAACAAGGGAAGCATAAAGGGCTCCGCATCCTCCACCGATGCATCCGGCGATAAATGGTTTAAAGAATCTTAAGTTTACACCAAAGATTGCAGGTTCTGTAATTCCCATAAATGCACTGAGTGATGATGGAAGTGCAAGGGATTTGATCTTCTGGTCTTTTGATTTTACAGCAACGGCAAGTGCTGCTGCACCCTGTGCCACGTTTGCTGCACTTGCGAGTGGCAGCCAGTAGGTTACACCGTATTTCGCAAGCTGTCCGATATCGATGGCTGTGTACATCTGATGGATACCGGTAACAACGGTCGGTGCATATAAACTACCCATGATCAGACTTCCAAGTCCGAGTGGAAGTGTCAGCATCCACTGGATTGCTCCGAGGATTGCATTTTCAGCCCATACGAAGATTGGTCCGACGATGGAAAGTGTAAGGTATCCGGTTACGAATACGCTGACAAGCGGTGTGACAAAAAGGTCTAAAACTTCCGGTACGATCTTGTGAAGCTTCTTTTCAAGTACGGATAAGATCCATACAGCGATGACAACCGGAATAACGTGTCCCTGATAGCCGACCATGTCAATGTGATACAGTCCGAAGAACACGCTCTGTGTCTGCTGAACACCTTCTGTTGCAACTGTGTAGGCGTTCTGCAGGGACGGATGGATCATGATCATACCGATAACTGCGCCAAGGTAAGGATTTGCGCCAAATGCTTTTGCAGCGGAGAATGCAATCAGGATCTGCAGGAATGTGTAAGCAATGTTACTGAAAAGGGTTGCAAATACATAGATCGAGCTGGTTGTGCTGATGTGTAAGAACCCGTTACTGTTCATGAAATCCAGTGCGTTCATGATTCCCATAAGGAAACCGCTGGCTACGATCGCCGGGATGATCGGTACGAAAATGTCTCCCAGAAGCTTGATGGCTTTCATAAACCAGTTCTGCTTTTCGGCAGCAGCTTCTTTTGCTTCTGCTTTCGTGCTGGCTGTGATGCCTGCGATTGCAATAAATTCATCAAATACTTTGTTGACGGTTCCTGTTCCGAGAATGATCTGGAGCTGTCCGGATGCTTCAAATACACCCTTTACTCCGTCTGCATTCTCAAGTGCTGTCTTATCCGCTTTCGAGTTGTCTGCAATGACAAGGCGAAGTCTGGTAGCACAATGGGCAGCAGATACGATGTTCTTACTTCCACCCACATGATTCAGAATTTCCTTTGCGGTTTTTCTGTAATCCATATTCTCTCCTCCTTTAGATACAATGTGTAATCGATTTCATATCTTATGCTTAAATAATATGAAAAAAAATGCCATTTGTAAATATGGCATTTTTACTGATAATTCATATTGTTTTTTGTGAAAAGTATTGAAAGAAACTTTCGTTTCCTTAAGAAACTCCGGGAAATCAGGAAAATCAGGTAAGATTTTCGGAGTCTGAAGGGTCTGCTCCAACAAGACGGAAGCCGAGCTTCATCTCGATCGGGATCTGTTCTCCTCTTTCAATACTGTCAAGAAGTAGCTCTGCGCCGCGGATTCCACTGGTTTTGTAGCCGAAATGGATGGTTGGGATTCCTCCGGTGACGGCTTTTAACATCTGGTTATCTCCGAATCCGGTTACTCGGATGGACGTATTTTCAAGGATATAGCGCATTCTTGCACCTGCATCGGCTGCATTTGTCGGAATCTGCTTTTTTAAGTAGGTCTGAATGGCTTCGATTGCTCCCGCTGCTATGGTATCGGTTGCACATGATATGACATCGATATCACATTTGCTTTCCAAAAGATCCAGAGCAGACTCATATCCAGATTCCAGCGTGAAGGCTGAGGTTCGCTTATTTTCCTCGAAAAGCGTGACACCTGCATTTTTGAGTCCTGCGATAAATCCGTCCTCTCTTGCGGCACCTGCCGCCTTGTCATCGCGGGTAACGCCGATGTAAGCAACTCCTTTTTTACTGAATCCGGCAACGGCCTGTCCCATTGCCTTTCCTGCACCGTAATCGTCGTGGTAAATGCAGTTTGCGTGTGAGGTGCGCTGCCCGATCACGACAACAGGAACCTTTGTCTCTTTTAAAAATTTCCGGTGACCGGCGGTGAACATCGTACCGACCAGGATGATTCCGTCCACCGGATAATTTTCAAATAACCGGAGGTATTCTACTTCCTTTGCAGGGGTGTTGTCGGTTCCGGCAAGAAGCATCTGATAGCCTCTTTCGGCGAGAACACTTTCAATTCCGGCAGTGATCCGGCTGATGGATTCAGAATTGATCTTCGGGACGACCACGCCCACCAGGCTTGCCTTTTTGGTACGAAGCATACGCGCCTGTGCGGATGGCTGGTATCCGGTTTCTTCGATGACTTTACGGATCTGTTCTTTTTTCTCTTCACTGACGTAGCCGCCGTTCAGATATCTGGATACAGCTGCGCTGGAGACACCGGCGAGCTGTGCGATTTCTTTGATGGTCATAATATAAAAATCTCCTTCTTATACAACAAGTATAAAAAGGAGATTTCAGGATGTCAAACAGAAAAATTCATTGTAATCAGAATAAAATATGGACTACTAAGGACGCAAGCGGAATTGCGATAATAGTACGCTCCAGGAAACATACAACGATTTCCCAGAATTTAATTGGGGATTTGGTTGCTAACATTACTGTTGCTGTTTCTGAGAAGAAAATAATCTGTACCATGGATACCAGAACAACGAATGCTCTTGCTTTTACACATACGGTAACGCCGCTTCCCATCATGACTAATACAGGAAGGAACATTTCTGCGATTCCAACCGGGATTGACGGAGCAATCGCTGATACGTTAGGAATCCGGAATAAAACAAGGAGTGGCTGGAAAATGTAACCTAACCATTTGAATACAGGAGTGTATTCTGCAAGGATCAGACCACTTACACCGATGGCCGATAACATAGTCAGAACCTGTGGGAGAACCAGTAAGCTGTCTTTTAAGCTGTTCTTAACTTCTACGGATACATTCTTTGCAATATAAGCACGCTTGACTGCACGGTTTATACCGAGAGGAAGAAGGCTGAAACTGAATTTGGTATCATTTTTACGTTCTGCCTCTGTCTGCACATGTCCAGAATAGTATACATCCTTTTTCTTGCTGATCGGTGGAATTCTTACGGTTATCATTTCGATAATGAATACGAGAACAAAGCTGATCGCGTAAACTTTTACGAAATGATCACCTAGTTTGGCTGTATTGATTACCATGTATGCAAAACCAATACTTACAGCACTGAATCCGGTCATGATGGCGACCATTTCTTTTTCAGTGTAAACATTTCTTTTCCACAATCTGTTTGTGATTAAGACACCAAGTGAAGAAGAGCTTACAAAAGAAGATACGGCATCCAGAGCAGCTTTTCCAGGAACCTTGAATAACGGACGCATCAGTGGTTCCAGGATGGCACCGATAATTTCCAGGATTCCATAATTTAAAAGGAATGGCATGAAAATAGCACCTACGATGATGATTCCAAAAACACCAAGAACGATCGGAGGAATAACGCTTCCACCGGTAGAATCGCCAATGATGATTTCCGGTCCCTGGAATCCTGTGATATTTATATGACAGGCATATAAGACCACATAGATGAAGCCGAGAGCGTATAAAAATGTATGGATAATCGTGTCGTTATCATAAATTTTGGCAAAAGGTGATTCAAGAGTACCTTTTTTCACATACTTAAAATAAATATGACAGACAAAATTTCCGGCAACGATGAGTGTCAAGATCCAGTAGGCAAAATTGCCAAACATATTTACAAAGGCATTATAAATAATACTAAAGATAATTTCGCTCTTACCGTTGTGTGGTACAGAAACAAAAAAAGCGGCGATACCGATAGCTGAACAGATGACTAATCTGAGAATGCCCTTTATAGTCTGGCTTTTGTTCAACTGGATTTTATCAAGTTCGGCGGACATCATATCGCTGTCATAAGTAACTTGTTCGGTAGTAGCTATGGTACTTTCCGTGGTCATAGTCTTAGATTTAACCATAAAGAGTCTCCTTTCCTGAAAAATGCGTATTTTAAGAACAACAGCACCAGTTCCAGTAGAAACTGGTGCTGTCATTTATCTTAAAAATATAATCTAAGATAAATTATTTTCTTTTTTTCTTGAGTGCAAGAATAGAAAGATATTCAAATACGATATTAGCTGCAAGATATGCGGTAATTTCACCATGATCATAAGCTGGAAGAACTTCAACAATATCAAATCCTACAAAATTCAGATCTTTCAGTGCTCTTACAAGTTCCAGTCCTTCGAGAGAAGTAAATCCGCCAACTTCCGGAGTTCCTGTACCTGGAGCATAAGCAGGATCAATAAAGTCAATGTCGAAAGTGAGGAAACAAGGTTTATCTCCTACTCTTTCAATTGCTGTTTCAATCAAAGCCGGAAGTCCCATTTCACGTACCTTGTGTGCAGGAATCAGTTTCATGCCAAGTTCTGCAGCCATCTTGTGTTCGTTTGGATCATAAAGGGAACCTCTCATACCAATCTGAATAGAATGAGATGGATCGATAAGTCCTTCTTCGATCGCTCTTCTGAAAGGTGTTCCGTGATTGTATTTCTGTCCAAATACTTCGTCACACAGATCTGAATGAGAATCGAAATGAACAAGAGCTACCGGACCATATTTTTTGGCTACTGCCCGGAGTTCTGCAAGTGTAATTGCATGATCGCCGCCGAGAACGATCGGACAGGCATTTTTCTCAAGTATTCCAGCAACCCCTTTTTCGATTGCGTCGTAACTCGGGTGAATATAACCAGGGGTGATATTGAAATCACCAATATCTCCACCCTTCAGGCTTTCCATAATATTAACCTGCATGATTACATTGTTCGGTTTCATCATTGCAGAGATATTACGGATTGCGTTCGGACCAAATCTTGAACCAGAACGGAAAGAACTTCCTGTATCAAATGGTGCACCTGCAATCGCAAAGTCAAGACCTTCTGCGGTGTCTACCTTTTGCATTCTCATAAAAGTTCCCATGTTACAAAATCTTGGTGATGATAAAGCACTTGCTGGCTGTTTGATTTCTGACATATCTGTATCCTCCTTAAAATCATATGTAATCATTGCGAACGTTCGATATTTGTTTCGTTGAATGTATGATAGCATTTTGTTAAAAGCTTGTGTTATATCGATCTTTGATAAGTTATATGAAAAACCATATAAGAAATAATATAAAAAGATATAGATTACAGAGATTTTTTGTGTTAACATATAAAAAATATCAATAAAGTCAATAGATCCAGAGTATGAAAAAACAGGTAGGTAGTGAGTGAAAATGGATAGCAAATGTTTTCGATATTTTATTGAAGTTTATGAATGTGGATCAATTAACAAAGCAGCCAAACATCTGGGTTTGTCACAGCCAAATTTAAGTGTTTGTATTAAAAATGCGGAAAAGGAACTGGGATTTTCTGTGTTTTCAAGAAACAATAACAGAATACAATTAACGAGTGAAGGAGAATTGTTTCTGAAATCCGTCCGTAAAATTGTCAGAGAGCTGGACGCGATCGGGAACATCCCTTCTCTTTTTGCAAATAAGGGGAATATTTCGGTTTCAAGTACCTATTCTTTTGATTTTATGAACCTTTTTATGCAGTTTAAGAAGAAAAATCCGGCACGAAATATAGAAGATTCATTTAAGGAAACGGGGCTGATCCAGGTAATCCGGGATGTTATGGATAAAAGATACCGGATGGGATTATTTTACTGCTTTGATTCAATCAGTGAAAGCTATTTTGAAATGGCGGAAAAATATAATATGAAGCTGATCCCGATTGCCAAAAGTAAACCGCTGATCCTTCTGACATCGAAGAAGAATCCGCTGGCATTGCGCAAGAAGATTGAATTTGAACGGATCAGGGAGCTCCGCTGTATTATGTATGAAAATTTTAAATTTGAGGAGTGGCTGGGGATTCTAGGTTTTGAAGATGATAACAAGATTCTTTATGTGTTTGACCGGGGCGGCCTTCTGGATGCAATCAAGCAAAGCAATTATTCTACCGTTATGATGAAGCGTTTTTCGGATGTGTCTTATAGTTCGGAGTGTGTGGAAATTCCTGTTGTGAATGCACCGTGTGGGATGAGCGCGTACTTGATGTACCATTCGGCATATGTACCGAATCCGCGAGAGAAAATCTTTATCCGGCAGTTAAAGGCACTGTTTAACGACTGAAAATATGCGCGAACAAATAAAACGGGGATGCAGATTATATAATTGATCTGTATCCCCGTAAGTTTAGGATGTTAAATAAGAGGCACTGCGTGCCATGACGTATTCTATTATAATCTGCGATACAGATTTTTATAGCGTTTTTTGTCCTCTTTCGTTAAGATAACAGCCAGAAGCATGAATGCGACTCCTGTCAGAAGAACGATGATCCAGGTAAAGATCGGCGTATGATTTTTGTAAATAAATCCGATCAAAAGCTGGTACAGACTCATAAATCCGATGCGGATGATCTCCATCAGCCCGTGGATTCTTCCGCGGTGGCTGGATGGAATACGCCTGGTCATGTACGGGCTTTCCGCCAGCATGTAGGAAATCTCACCCCATGTCAGTACGACCATTGCCGCATAATAGAACGGGATGTGTCCGGAAAAGAGGATGAACATCACGTAGCCGACCAGTGTCAGTAAAAATCCGTAGATTGTCTTTTTCGGTTCGGAGGATCGCTTCAGGATCTGGGTGATAAGTGGTGTGAAGAGAACAACGATAAAGCAGTTGATGCTTGTAACTGTTCCGAATATCACCGCACCGGTATCCCCGTGTAGACGGATCAGATCCATAGGAAAGAGATAATTATACATCTGGTAAAGTGCTGTGTACCCGCTGGTGATCAGAATGAACAGCAGAACAAGCCGGTTTTCTTTAAGAATCGTCAGCAGGCTTTCCCCGTGGCGTTCGGCCTGATAAATGGCGTTGCTATCATTTTCTTCTTTTTCCGGTGTGATATTCTGTACAAAGAAATAGATCAGCACAGAAGAAGTGCCGATGGAAATTCCACTGAGCAAAAATGCAAGCCATAAGTAATTGCGAAACATAAATCCGGCTACAGCAGAAGCCATCACGCCGCCGAGATTTGCTGTCAGATACTGGAGGGAATACCCTCTCTCCCTGTCCTTGCTGAGGGTGATGTCCGCAGTAAGCGAATTGTAGGACGGATTTTCCATGTTCTGGCAGGTCGATGCGATAAACATCAGCACAATGGATTTTGTCGTCAGCGGGAGCAGTCCGCAGATGATATAAGAAATGACGGAAATCATATCCAGGTAAACGATATTCATTTTCTTATTAAAACGATCGGCCATCTTTCCACCAATCAGATTTGCCGGGATCGTCAGGATCCCCATCAGTGCCGTGATCCAGGCAACCTGCACGGCATTCATCCCAAGCTTCTGGCTTAAGATCATCGTCAGCATCGGACGGACCATTGCCCCCATGGCCGTCACAAAGCGTCCGAAGCATAAGACATAGTTTTCTTTTCTAAGACCTTTGTATTGTGAAATTAGATTCATGATACATTTTCCCCTTTGCATATTCCCCAGTTTTAAACTACTAATAATATACAATGAGGGCACTTTTTTGTCTATCTTATTCCGCCGGGTTTCAGCAAAAATGGTGGTTGATTGAAGCCGGAAAATGATGTATGTTAGTACTTAGGAAATAGAAGTTGTAGGGGATTATGACTGAGCGAAAAAGGAGAATATGATGAAATCAGAAGAAGTTACGAGAATACTGGAAAATGCCATCCGTATCGGAAAAGGTGTGATCCGGTATGGAAGTGTCGCATCGTATATTCCGGAGCTTGCCAAGGCAGATAAGAATAAACTTGGGATCTGCCTTTACACAATAGACGGCAATCAATTTGAGACCGGAAATACAGAGGACAGATTTACGATACAGTCCATTTCCAAAGTAATGGCACTGTGTCTGGCGTTGGAAACGTTTGGAGCAGAGTTTGTGTTTGATCATGTGGGCGTGGAGCCGTCGGGAGAGGCTTTTAACTCACTGGTAGAACTGGATAACCGGAGCAACCGGCCCTTTAATCCGATGATCAATTCCGGAGCAATTACGGTTGCAAGTCTGCTAGTGAACCATTATTCTATCGAAGATATGCAGAAGTATATGCAGGAAGTATGCGAAGATCCGGAGATCGCGATAGACGAAGCCGTATTTCAGTCTGAGATGGCGACCTGCGCAAGAAATAAGGCGATTGCCTATCTTTTAAAAAGTAAGGACATCATTGATACTGATGTAGAAGAAAGTGTTACCTTTTATACAAAGATGTGTTCCATGTCGGTAAATGCAAGAGATCTGGCAAGGTTCGGTCTTCTGCTGGCAAATGACGGAGTGCAGCTTTCCACCGGAAAACGTCTGATTTCATCTCAAACTGTGCGGATGGTTCAGACCATTATGCTTACTTGCGGAATGTATGACGGATCGGGGGAATTTGCATTAAGAACAGGAATTCCGACTAAGAGTGGAGTCGGCGGAGGTCTCCTCAGCGTGTCGAAAAAGAAAATGGGAATCGGGATCTACGGACCGTCTCTTGACAAAAAAGGAAACTGTATCGCAGGCTGCGAATTGTTGGGATATATTTCAGAAGCACTGCATCTTCACATCTTTGATACCAGAGAGTGGAAGGTAGAAGAATAAAAAAAGACGATACTGCAGAAATTCTTTCATAAGAGTTTCTGCGGTATCGTTTTTCTTTTATCTTAAAACAGATTTTTGAAGTTTCTCTAAATCAGCTTTATCCGGATGAGATAAAGCTCTGTCAAAGTTTTCAATCAACATATCAAGATTTGGTTTGTGGTTTGGATCTTCTTTCATTTTCACATACCGTTCTCTCATAGCCATCGGCATCTTGCCCTGGCACATATACTCTCCTACTATCTGATTGCTCGGATCAATATTTTCACGTACGTTGTGAAGTACTTTCTGATAATACTCTTCGCTTCCACCAAAGCCGGCTGTTCCGAATAAGAAGATTTTTTTATTTCTAAGTGATTTTAACAGTGTGGTTGTCGCTTCGTCAGCAGTTCCTTTGTCTGTCCAGAAGCCGATATAGAGTATTTCTGACTGCGGATCTGCATCTTTACATAGGCCAAAATAATCGAGAGTTTCTTCCGGAAGTATTTCGCGGATCGCATCGGCAAGTTCCTTTGTATTGCCTGTCATGCTGCTGAATAAAATAGAATATCTTTCTTTTCCCATGTTTATTACCCCGTTTCTTTTAAACATATTTTAATTATAACACTATTTTTTAAGATTGACAGTTTTTTTGTGGTAGGCATAATACAAGAAATAAGGTAATATATAGATATGAATCAAGTCATGGAAAGAGGGGTATGAAAGCAATGGTTGATTTGAAAATGCTGGAGGAAAAGACTCCGATCTTGAAGGAGATCTGTAGTGAAAAAGAGGTGTTCTGGAAAAATCCGGACAAATCAGCTTGTGGGGAAGCAATGGAACAGATCGAACTTGGTATGGAAGATGTAGAAGATGCGGAGCGCAGACTGGAGCGTTTTGCACCGTTCATTATGAAATGTTTCCCGGAAACAAAGGAGAAAAACGGAATCATTGAATCTGTTCTGACACCGGTTCCGAAGATGAAGGATTTGCTGAATGAGAAATACGACAGCAATCTGGAAGGAAACTTATTATTAAAGCAGGACAGCCATCTGGCAATCGCCGGTTCGATCAAGGCACGCGGCGGTATTTATGAGATTTTGAAGCACACAGAAGAACTTGCATTAGAGCATGGGTTTTTGAGTCTGGAAGACAATTATGAGAAACTGGCGAGTGAAGAATGCAGAGAGTTTTTCAAAAAGTATACCATTCAGGTGGGTTCCACCGGAAACCTTGGACTGAGTATCGGAATCATGAGTGCAGCAGTTGGCTATCAGGTGATCGTACACATGTCAGCAGATGCGAAACAGTGGAAAAAAGACTTGCTCAGAAGCCACGGGGTAACAGTAAAGGAATATGAGTCAGATTACAGTGAAGCGGTGAAAAACGGACGTGCTTTATCTGATGCAGATCCGAACAGCTACTTTGTGGATGATGAAAATTCAAAAACACTCTTTCTTGGTTATGCAGTAGCGGCAAAACGTCTGCAAAAGCAGTTGGAAGAAAAGAATGTTGCAGTAGACGAGGAACATCCGCTCTTTGTATATATTCCCTGCGGAGTAGGCGGAGCACCGGGTGGTGTATGCTTTGGACTTAAGCTGCTGTTCGGAGATTATGTACACTGCTTTTTCATAGAACCGACACAGGCACCGTGTATGCTAGTCGGAATGGCAACCGGACTGAACCAGGAGATTTCCGTACAGGATATTGGGCTTACCGGACTTACCCATGCAGATGGGCTTGCCGTGGGACGTCCTTCTGGATTTGTAGGCAGAGTAATGAAGAATCTGCTTGGCGGCGAATTTACTATCCGCGATGGGAAATTATATGATTACATGAGAGACCTTCTCGGAACAGAGAACATTTTTCTTGAGCCAAGTGCTTGTGCTTCTTTTGAAGGACCAATACAGATTGAAAGGAATGAATCTGCACGTAAATATTTACAGGAGAATCATCTTGAAGAGAAAATGAAAAATGCGACACATATTGCATGGGCAACAGGCGGAAGTCTTGTGCCGGAAGCAATTCGTGAAGAATACAAAAACACGTATCTGGAGAAATAAAAAGAACCGGCTGATTCATGAATGCCGATTCCTGGTATAAAAAAACTGAGGTCATTGTTCCTTGATTAGGAAATGCTGACCTCAGCGTTTTTGAAATATTTAATTGTTGCTCTATATGGAATAAAAGTTTTGTTCGCCATTGTTGTATAAATTTAAACTCACATTCCATATCAGGATTTCTTTAATTCTTCCCTATACAATTCGGTTATATATGCCGGACCATTACACCACAGTTTTGTTTTCTCATCATACAGTGCTTTTCCTGTCTTTGAACATAGAAAATCTGTCAATATCTCTTTTCTGTCCTTGCCCGTTTCTTCTGCAATCTCAT